>Ga0315912_10005292_pt1 | contig 11923 bp, 5 predicted proteins | sample VfabasoilMG_FD_204469 | JGI IMG/M metagenome (GOLD analysis project Ga0315912, IMG submission 204469) | Garden soil microbial communities collected in Santa Monica, California, United States - V. faba soil | ecosystem: Environmental > Terrestrial > Soil > Garden | place: USA: California...
CCACCCGGCCGACCTCGACGGACTCGCCCTGTATTTCATGTCTGATCAGTCCAGGTTTACCACCGGACAGGTGATCGCTGTAGACGGCGGGTGGGGAGTGAGCGAAGGCCAGATGTAGAAGAGGCACTCATTGGGCACTGGAATTTGAATATCGAATAATGAACAGCGAGTATCGAATATCGAATGATGGAACATCATTTCAACTTTCAGCATTCCTTGTTCGATATGCGATAGTCAACAGGCAGATTGCATGAACGCGATAGGCATCGACCTCGGCGGAACCCGCATCAAGGGAGTATTAGTCTCCTCCGGAGGTAAAGCACTTCATCAACTCAATCGTCCCACTCTCGATCAGGCCCAGACCTCATCCGAAGATACAGCGTGGATGATGTCTATAAAGGCGATGGTCGACGAGTTCAAAGCTATGGCCGGAGATGGAGGACTTTGCGTCGGGATTTCGGCCCCGGGTTTGCCGGATGGATTTAATCAGGCTATTGCTTTTATGCCGGGCAGGCTCCAGGGTCTTGAGAAGTTTAAATGGGGAGAATACCTGGGTACGACAACATGGGTCCTCAACGACGGCGTGGCGGCCCTTGTGGCCGAATGCAAACTCGGTGCGGGAAAAGGAAAGCAAAATGTTGTGATGATCACGCTGGGCACAGGTGTCGGCGGAGCAATACTCATCAACGGAAAGCCGTACCAGGGATCCTTTCAAAAGGCGGGACATATTGGTCACATGGTGATCGACGACGAAGGCGATGCCGATGTCACGGGCATGCCCGGCAGTCTTGAAGAGTGCATTGGCAACGTGACGATAGAAAAGAGAACCGGGGGAAAATTTACATCTACTGCTGCTTTGCTGGAGGCGATGCGCAATGGCGACAACTTCGCGCGTGAAGTTTGGATGAAGTCCGTGCGCCAGCTTGCCATAGGTGTAGCCTCGGTTACGAATATCTTGTCACCGGAAGTCATCGTGATAGGCGGTGGAATCACTGTTGCAGGCGACGACTTGTTCAAGCCTCTGGCGGAATACCTTGCACAATATGAGTGGCGCGCCGGAGGTAATGCGGTTGAAATTGTAAGAGCTACCTTTGGCGAGTTCGCAGGAGCGACAGGCGCAGCGCTGTATGCCCTCGACAGAAAACAGGAATCGAAATGAGTTTGACTCAAGACTACCTTGTCAAGTGTGCCGCCCTGGTCGAAACAGTCCGCAAGCAGGAAGGTAAGATACTGGAAGCGGCAACCTGGTTCAGCCAGAGCATCCTCGCCGGCCGTATGGTGCATGTATTCGGCACTGGCCACAGCAGGATCATGGTGGAAGAGATGTGGCCGCGCTACGGTTCGTTCCCCGGCTTCAATCCAATCGTCGAGCTGTCGCTCACATATCACAATAACGTTGTAGGTCCGAATGGTCAGCGCCAGGCAATGTTCCTGGAGAACACGAAAGGCCTTGCGGAAAGAATTCTACGCAACTTCGGTCTCGATTCGCGGGATTCGGCGCTTGTTATTTCGTCGAGCGGCTGCAACAACGTGCCGATTGAGATGGCGATGCACTTTCAGCAGAAAGGAATCAAAGTGGTAGCAATCGTGACAAAGAGTCACCTGGAAAAAAGTGCCAGCAAACGGAAGGACGGAAAGAAGTTATCCGACTTCGCTGACATTGTGCTGGATACAGGCGCCCCTGCCGGCGATTCAATGATACAGGTTCACGGGCTGGCCACACCTGTGTCGCCAGGCTCCACAGTAGGAGGTGTACTCATTATTAATAGTGTGAAGGCCGAAGTGGCTAGACTGCTCACAGAGGCAGGTCAGCCGCCGAAGGTACTGACAGCCCCGGTAGTTGTCGGAAAGGAGAAGGCAGCGGAGTTGTTCGAGGCAGCCTATGATGAACATGGACGGCGGGTAGCTGAGTTGTACAGGAATGCGGGGAGGTGAACATCGAACATTGAACATTGAACATCGAACATCGAAATGCATCCCATACGCTCAACCGTAGTAGGCAGTTATCCATTCCCTGGCTGGCTTGAATTCGGCTCCATGAACCTGGACAAGTTTGGTGCGGCAGACATCGAAGAGATGATCGAAGACGCGGTGATCGCCGCCATCCATGACCAGACCGCGGCGGGACTTGATGTTATCACAGATGGAGAACAGACGCGCCTTGATTTCAACCTTTCATTTTACGGGTATATCCAGGGTATCAGGAATGACGAGACCACAACGAGGAAGTTCGGGCCGCCGGCACACGATCAACGCGGCAAGTACTCGATCACCGGCGAGCTGCTTGCACCGGATGGACTGGGAACAGTGAAAGAATTCGAGCGTCTGAAACGCCTTGCGCCCGCCGGACCGGCACTCAAGGCAAGCATTCCGGGACCCTACACACTAAGTGGGCGATTGTCGCCGAACAAACAATATAAGGACAGGTATGAAGTGACTGAAGCCTTGTTGCCCATCATCAGGAAAGAACTGGAACTGCTGGTGGCTGCCGGGTGCCAGGAGATCACTGTCGACGAGCCGTCGATGAGTTGTTACGCATACAAGGAAGACACAAAGCGGTTCGCAGACATTTTCAACCGGACGGTGAAGTCCGTTGCCGGAAAGTGCAACCTTAGTACGCACTTGTGTTTTGGAAATTTCAAAGGCAGGCCGGTAGGCTTTCGAAGCATCAAGCCAATGCTTCCCGACTTTCTGGATCTCACGGTCAACGAGGTTCATATTGAAATGGCCAATCGGGAGTTTGCAGAGATCGAGTTGCTGAAGCCTTTTGCAGAAAAGATGAACGTCGCAGTGGGTATCATTGATGTGAAGAACTACTACGTCGAAACCGTCGACGATGTTGTGAGCAGGATCAGGCAATGCTTAAAGTATGTCCCGGCCGAAAAATTGTCGGTCGCGCCCGACTGCGGGTTGAGCCAGACGGCACGTTGGGCTGCACGGAAGAAACTGGTGAACATGGTCGCCGGGGCACGAAAAGTGAGAGAAGCTTTGTAGGCCGTCATTGCACAAAACACCTTTGTGTGTCTTTGCGTCCTTCTTTGTGAACCTTTGTGGAATAACATATGATCCCCGCCTTTCAAAAAGACGATGCCCTGCTGAGGGACATAGAGTCAGCTCCAGACACTAATTCATCCTACAGCATCTGGTGGCTCGGCCAAAGCGGATTCCTTCTGAAATGGAATGGCTACCGACTGCTGCTCGATCCTTACCTGTCTGATTCATTGACACGGAAGTATGCTCCCACGAAGAAGCCACACACGAGGATGAGTGAACTGGTTGTGCGGCCGGAGCTGCTTCGCAACATTACGGTGGTTACGTCGAGTCACAATCATACCGATCATCTCGATGCGGAGACACTGACTCCTGTCCTGAAAGGCAATCCGGGAATTCAGTTCGTCATCCCCGAAGCCAATCGCGAGTTTGTATGTGACAGGTTGAAGATTGAATCATCGTTCCCTGTCGGTATCACAGACGGCGAGACCAAAAATGTCGGACCCTTTGCTTTTCATGGTATACCTGCGAAACACGAGGAGATCGAGTATGATGCAAATGGCAACTGCATCTACATGGGGTATGTCATCAGTTTTGGTTCATGGAGCATCTATCACAGCGGCGACACACTCTGGTTCGATGACCTGGTTGGCCTCCTGAAGCCGTTCAAGGTCGACCTCGCACTTCTGCCGATCAACGGGAGGCATCCCGAAAGGGAAGTGGCAGGCAATCTCAACTCGCGTGAAGCAGCGGCGTTGGGTAAGGCAATAGGTTCGGGATGTGTGATCCCCTGTCATTATGATATGTTCGAGTTCAACAGCGCAGATGTGAACGAGTTCCGCAAGGAAGCTGACGCGGCGCGTATCGGCTACGCAGTGCTCCGGGGCGGCGAGAGACTTACGAGGTAGCGTGCTCCGCCGGTTACATCCCTCGGGCAATACCGATCAAAATAGTATATGACCAGTTTCCGGCCTGTACCGCCGGCCCTCCGGCAGTTATAAAGACCGGTGCGTGAATTGGCTATATTTCGGGTTAGTTTGGCTGAAATCAACGTTCTGTTGCGCATAGTTGCGTTTTTATTACTGCTTGTCGCGGGAGAGATAAGTGCGCAGGCCGTTTATGAGTCCCAGGGAGGAGGAAACTGGACCGCAGCTGGTTCGTGGACCCTCATCTCGGGTCCGGATGGCGATGCTGACGGCATCCCGGATGCGAATGACAACGTCACCATCCGCGACACCCACTCCATTCAAATCAATAACAATACAAACTCAGCCTGTAACAACCTGACGCTGCAGGGGACGGCCGAGATCGACTTCACCCAGAATAACCGAACGTTGACGGTCAACGGCACGATGACTATGAATGGCAACAGCAGGGTCCAGGGGGCGGCCAACCGAACTTTGATATTGCTGGGTCCATTTATCGTACCTACCGGTCAGATAGGCACTATTCACACCATCAGCGTTTCGCAGTCTGCATCACAAGACTTTACCGTACTCGGTGAGTTGGTATCTTCCAGTGGAACAGGGACCAAGACGATTGGTAATGTACTCATTAACTCCGGAGGAACATCGACAGGAAAGTGGACATTCACGGGAGCCGAGACATGGGACGTTCAGAACTTCACCATCTACGACGGGCCAGTCGGGCAAGCGCTTGTTGACGGCGCGGCCACGGGTACATTCAATATTGCCGGCAACTTCTCTGTCGTGGGTACAACAGGCGGACAAAAGTCGAAGCTCGGGCGCCTCAACATGACTGTAACCGGGACCACCAATATCGCCGGGTGGCTGTTGTTTTATAATGTAAACACGGGCAACAAGCGATTCAACAATACGGTCACTGTCAACAGTACAGGCACGTGGGACAATGAGGTCGGCGAAGATCCATTCATCAATGGCAGTATTGTGAACAACGGCAGTTGGCCGGTATCAACAGGCGGAGTTGCCTACTATACTGTGGAAACCGCTGGATCGTACACCTATACCGGAAGCGGTACAATAAATATGAGTCGATTGATTGTAAATGCGGGGACGGTTACAAACCAAGCTACGCTCAACCTTGTAGGCGATGCTGCACAAGGCCTTCAGGTCAACAACGCGGCTTTCATAAACGGAGATGGAGGCTATATCACGTTTCCGTGTACTAACCCCGTGCTGGCTGTCAACGGCACCGGCACCGTCGACTTTTCAGGATCGTCGAACACAGTAGAGTATACGCTCACCGGCAATCAGAACATCTTTCTCACGCCCTACTACAAACTTGCCTGCTCCGGCAGCGGTACAAAGACCGCACCCACCGGAACAACCACTGTAAGCAGCGAGCTGAACCTCTCGGGCGCGGCTATACTTAACATGGGCGCCAATACACTGAGCGGTTCGGGCAACCTTGTCATGACAGGTACCAGCGAACTGAGACTCAGCAAGACCGGGGTCAATCACCCTGAGCTGACGGGTGCGTCCAATTCGTTGGCAGCCGGCACGACCATTACCCTGAATGGCACAGCCGCACAGACGTTAAAGTCAAGCGCGACGTTTCCGTACCAGAATGTGACCATTAGCGGCGGCGGCGGGTCAGCCGTCAGCTTTGCGAACGTGAGCAATGTCGGCAATGTCACGCTGACCAGCCAGGGCGCCATCACCGCAATCCCGGCCGGCGGCCTCACAGTCGCTGGCACCTACAACAGCAATTCGGGAGGCACGACAACAATGACTGCGGGCAATCTCACGGTTGGAAATATTGTGCTGGACGGCGCAGGCACCCTCAACTATACCGGCCGGACGATCACCATCAATGGCAACAACGGAACCTGGACAAAAAACTCAAATCTTTCACTTGTCACCAACTCGTCGAGTGCCGTGGTATTCACCACGGGAACAAACCAGCAGCTCGGCGGAACCAACGCCACAACGTTCCAAAACCTGACCATCGACAACAGTAATGGTGTCACGCTCAACACCGTAAATCCGACTGTGTCCGGAACACTCAACCTCATCGCCGGCGCCCTGATAACCGGAGCCAACAAAGTAATTGCGCCGACGGTTACACGGACATCCGGCTTTGTGCAGGGCAACCTTCAGAAGCCGGTGGCCCTGGGCACCAATGTTACCATTACCTATGACGTCGGCAGCGGTACCACATATGCGCCAGTCACTTTGGTGTTTGCGTCCGTCTCGGGCACATCAAATAATTTCGTTGTGAGCACCACAGCCGGTGATCATCCCCAGATTCTTTCGGCGAACATTGAAACAACGTCAACGGTCAATCGGTACTATACCCTTATGCGTGTGGGTAACGTGACCTTTACAACAGTATCGGCCACGCTCAACTTTGGCAGCGGTGATGTTGATGGCGGCTTTTCACCATTGGTGGACGCTTCGATCAAGGGGTACGACGGTGCCTGGACAAGCGCGCCGGTAGGCACCCGCACGACCACCAGCACCGAGTTTGTGAACATTCCCGTGGCCAATTTTCCAAACAATACGCCGATCGATTTTCAGATAGGGAAGAGGATAATTGTGACGGGTTTCTTCAACAGGCTGACGGGCGGACCGCTCGACTGGCATGCGGCCTCTACATGGATCAATAACCAGGATGGAAATATCACCGTTACCAATGGCAGTCCTAACGTTACGGGCTCAGGTACCTTGTTCCTTCTGCAACTGACGGCCGGCGACCAGATTGTGCTGCAAGCCACTCCATCGCTGGCGCCTGTTACTATCCAAAGCATTACAAACAACACAGCCCTGGTGCTGACGGCGCCGTACCCTCACGCCAACGCTACCGGTTCGTATGGGCGTCTCGCGGTACCCAACAGCAGTGCGGACAGTGTTGTTATCGGCAACCCGGTCTTTAATGGAGGAGCCGGTGGCGCCGACGTTGCCACAACCATCGAGTTAACTGCAAATGCCCAGGTTCACACACTTGCTGTCAATGAGCCGCCAAACGGCCGGACTACCGCGCAGACCCTCACACATATTGGCACGAGCCAACTTACTGCCCTGAATGTCAGCGTGAATCAACCAACGTCGACAACAAGCACCACGGACTCCTGGAACATCAACGCGGGATCGGCCGTCGTTACTGGCAACCTGACAATCGGCTCCGCCAACAACAACATTAACCGGATCGCCAGGGTGGTGATGACATCGGGTACATTGTCGGTTCAGGGTGATTTGATCTTTAGAACAAACGGGGCCGGCAACGAGGGAACTGCACTGCTGGATGTTGGATCTGGAAGAGTCAACCTCACCGGCACTTTGCAGTCAATAGGGAACCGTGCGAGTCTCACGATGGGAACGACAGGTGTATTTAACTTCAACAGCACTACTGCGGCGCAGTCGCTCGATTTGCCTGACAACAGTCCCGCCACATTCATTTACAGCAATATTGAATGTAACAACACAAGCGCCAATGGCGTGCAGTTGGCGAAGACGTTAACGAGCACAAATATCACCGGGAACTTCCGCGTGCTTACCGGCAAGTTCCAGATGCCCGCGACTGGTAACTTTAACCTTGCGGGAGGAGGGACAAAGATCTTTGAGGTAGCCAACGGTGCCACGCTTGAGATGCTGGGTAACGCCTCTCAAACATTTCCAACGGGCTTTGGAACCATTACGCTGGGGAACACCAGCACAGTGGTGTACGGACAGACTGCAGCCATTACGCTGCCCACATCGCCCGCCTCATACGGAAACCTGACCTTCTCGGGAAATCCAAACTACTCCTTTCCGAATTCCACCATCACCGTCAATGGCGACCTGACGATCGGCAATGGCAGCAACAACCCGAATGTGTTTGGTACAACCGCGACGACGTTGAACGTCACGGGCAACCTAACCGTTGCGACCAGCGCATCCATTAACGCTACCAATATCGGTACGCTCACCCTCCATGGCAACTGGACCAATAATGGAACCTTCACGGCCGGCGCAGGGACCACATCAGTTGTATTCGGCGGTAACGGCGCGACACAGCCCCAAACCATAGGCGGCACATCCTCAGACACTTTTTACAATCTCGGCCTCAATACGAATGACGTCACAGACATTGTCCAGATGTCGAAGGATATTTCAGTGTCGAACGCGCTTACACTCACGAAAGGCGGGCTGGATATCAACAGCAACCTGTTGTCGGTAACGAACGCCGCTGCCGCGGCCATAGTCAGAACCGCGCCGGGCGATGTCGGATACATCAAGAGCGAAACCACCGGATCGCCCTACTCACGGCTGCGAAGGACTATTGACGCCGCCACGGGTGTTTTTGTTTATCCCTTTGGAAAATCGTCTGCAGCGGCAGACTATATTCCATTCATCTGCGAAGTTACCGCCGCAGGAGGCCCAACGGGCACTTTTGAAATTTCTACGTATCCTACCGCCACCAACAACACTCCATTTCCTTCAGGGGTAACCAACGTCAATTCGGGTGGTGATGCCACTGGCAGCCAGGTGGTCGACAGGTTCTGGATACTCACGCGCGCCGGATTTACCACGGTACCAACTGCCAACATTACCTTTACTGCCACGAGTGGCGAAGCGGCGGGTATCGCGGGCAACCTGCGGGCGCAACGATGGACGCCAGGTAACATCTGGGAAACGGCGCTACCGGGACAAAATAATCCAACGTCGTATTCTGTCACTGTCCCTGGTGTTACAACGTTCTCACCATGGACCCTTGCCAGTCACCTTTCTCCACTCCCCATCGAATTGCTGAAGTTTGACGGACGGCCAGCTGGTGGTGTCGTTGATCTCAGTTGGGAAACAGCGATTGAGATTAATAATCAGTCCTTTGAAGTGGAGCGCTCACAGGATGGAGAGGAGTTTATCCCGATAGGCTCGATTCCGGGAGCACGCAACTCGCGCTCGGTCAATAAATACAACTTCACAGACACATATCCGCTCGCGGGCAATGCTTACTATCGTCTCAGGCAAACTGACCATGATGGCAGGTCCACATACTCGTGGGTGATCAGAGTCGAAACACCCGCGACATTCACTATCGTGGCCTGGCCCAACCCGTGGGATGGACGAGTGCTGAACATCAGTTGGCGCGATGGCGAGCCTGGCGCCCTGGTTTCAGTTCGCCTCCGGACTTACGCTGGTGCGAAGGCGTTTGAAGGCAGCCTTTACCTCGATGCGTATCGCAGCTCGACGATTTCATTTGACACCCAACTTAGTCCAGGTATCTATATCCTCGAGACGCAGACCGCCTCAGGGGTGCATCAGATGAAGGTTGTCGTCAGGTGAGTTTGGAGGAGCCCATTCGGTAAGTTCAAGCGCCCGGGCCCGGTCACCGATGATAGTTATTTGTTGTAGAGCCCCGGTTACCGGCGGACCGCTTCCTGCATTCATGCCAGCCACTCTCCGGCGAGTTACGCTAACCTTGGGCTTAGTCTTTACCCCAGACTTTTGCAATAGCCGGATGTCACACCAGTACTGTCATTTTGAGAAGGGAATTGAATATCTTTGAGGGTTTTATCGAACTGTAGCTGTGATTTTTCGACGGTTGCTGGTCATTTTCTTGGCTTGTGTGGCTTACCACGCTTCAGCGCAGGGGGTTTTTCAGTCCTTTGCGACTGGCGATTGGGGCGTTGCCGGTACCTGGACCCTGACCGGTGGTTCGGATGCTAATGGCATTCCCGATGCAGATGATAACGTGACAATCATGACGGGTCACGTCGTCGACATCAATGTAAACTCTGCCTGTTTCGACCTGAGCCTGCAGGGAACCGGCGAGATCGAGTGGAGCAGCTTTTCAGCACGGACGCTCACCGTCAACGGTGCGATGACAATGAACGGCAACAGCCGGTTAACCGGTGGGTTTGGCACCCGCGCGCTGACCCTGAACGGCAACTTCCTTATTCCCAGCGGATCCATTGGCACAATAGACCAGGTGGTCATCACTCAAACCGCGCCACGGACTTTCACGGTTCTTGGTGAGTTGATATCAACAGGCTTGTTCAACACGAAGTCTGTAGGTAACGTGTTCGTCAACTCGTCCGGTGGAACTACCGGCAAATGGACTTTCGATGGTTTTACTTTTGGTAACTGGACCACAAACAATTTCACCATCTACGACGGGCCCACAGGCCAGGCACTGGTGGCGGGAGACGCCAGCGGTAACACGGGTACGATCACCATCAACGGAACGTTTTCGGTCATTGCCAACAATGTTGGGCAAACATCAAAGTTTGCCGATGTAAGCCTCACGGTTAACGGCGCCACGAGTATATCAGGCTACATGATCTTTACAAGTAACGTAACGGGCAACAAGAGATTTAACAATACTATTACCGTCAATGTTGGAGGCACATGGGACAATGATATTGCCGAAGACCCATTTATCAACTGCAGTATTGTGAACAATGGAAGCTGGCCTGCTGCCACCGGTGGCGGCGATGTCTACACAGTTGAGAATGCAGGATCCTTCACTTACACCGGTGCCGGCATTATTCACATGGGCCAGCTGGTCGTCTCACAGTCGACTGTCACAAACCAGACATCATTGTACCTGGTCGGAAATCCGGACCTGAACCTGCAAGTTGACGCCGGAGCGACCTTTGTCAATGGAAACGGCGGTTACCTGACGCTCACCGGTACCGGTAACAACATATCCTTGCTGGATGTCAGCGGAGTAGTCAACTTTACTACAGCATCCAATACTGTGGACTACGCTCTTGGAGGAGCTCAAAACGTGTATGCCACAACCTATCACAAGCTGATTTGTTCAACGAGCGGAACCAAGACTCAGTCAGCCGGAACTGTAACTGTCAACAATGAGCTTAGCATTACTGGTTCAGCAGTCTATCTCATGGGAACCAATACACTAAACGGTGCCGGCAATCTGGTAATGACCGGCACAAGTGAATTGTCGATGGCAAAAAATGGTGTGAACCTGCCCGAACTTACCGGCACTTCAAATTCACTCGCATCGGGCACCACCATCAACCTAAGCGGGAATGGAGCACAGACGTTGAAGTCCAGCGCGACTTATGCTTATCAGGATGTTGACGTAAGCGGGGCCTCACCCCAGGCCGCCAACCTTTCGAATGTGTCGACTATCCTTGGAAACGTTGCAGTGACCAACGGCGGCGCGATCACGACAATTGGTGCAGGAGGTCTGACCGTTGCGGGCACTTACAATACTAACTCAACAGGGATCACAACGATGACGGCAGGCAACCTGACTGTCGGCAGTATTGTGCTCGCTGGCACAGGAACATTTAACTACACGGGAAGGACAGTCACCATCAACGGCACCAATGGCGGGTGGACAAACAACGGGATTACGACATTGACGACCAACGCCTCCAGCGTGGTGACCTTCACGACCGGAACCGGGCAGACACTTGGCGGAAGTACCGCCACGACTTTCGCGAACCTTACGATCAACAACAGCAATGGTGTTACCGTGAGTACGGTTAACCCGACGGTGTCCAACACCCTGACCCTCACAGCGGGTGCGTTGATCACCGGAACAAACAGGGTCATCGCCTCTTCAACAGTAACAAGAACGTCCGGCTTTGTGGAGGGAAATCTCCAGAAGGCAGTGGCAACTTCAGCAGGCTCGGTGTCATATACATTCGAAGTTGGAACGGGTACCAACTACACCCCGGTCACAGTACTGTTTCCAAGTGTGTCGGTTGCGGGAAGCTTCATGGCGAGCAGCACGGCGGGCGATCATCCCGACATTATCAACTCTAATATTGATCCGGGCGTTTCCATCAACCGTTACTACTCGCTGATGCGCGTGGGTGGGCTTACTTTCCCGACAGCCACGATTACATTTAATTTCGTGGCAGGTGACGTGGATGGGGGTTTCACTCCGGCAGTTGATGCGTCGATCAAACGCTACGATGGCTCTACATGGACCAGCACTGTTACGGGAACCAGGACTGCCACCAGCACCCAGTTCCTCACTTCCGCTTACGCGA
>Ga0315912_10005294_pt1 | contig 11921 bp, 8 predicted proteins | sample VfabasoilMG_FD_204469 | JGI IMG/M metagenome (GOLD analysis project Ga0315912, IMG submission 204469) | Garden soil microbial communities collected in Santa Monica, California, United States - V. faba soil | ecosystem: Environmental > Terrestrial > Soil > Garden | place: USA: California...
CCGGGGCCGAAGAAGTTAAATTTGAAGGGGCCGTGGCGTGGGGGTCGCTAGCGCTCTCATTGACAATGGGGATTGGCCTATTCTTTTTAGCGCCGGCCACCGTGGCGCATTGGGGCGAACAATATCTGAGCGTCAACCCGTGGACAGGTAATGTGATCGAAGGCTTGGTGCGCCTCGGCCTGATCGTCGGTTACTTGTGGCTGATCGGTTTCATCCCCGACATCCGTCGCTTGTTTGGTTATCACGGGGCCGAGCACAAAACCATTAACGCCTTTGAAGCCGGGGCGGACCTCACCCCAACCACCGTCGCGCAATTTCCCTTAGAGCATCCGCGCTGTGGCACGGCCTTTATGCTCTCGGTGGTGTTGATCTCCATCGTATTGTTTACCCTCATCGGCCCCATCCCCTCGCTCCCCCTGCGCCTCCTCTCACGGCTTCTTTTACTGCCGGTCGTCGCGGGGGTGGCCTTTGAATACATTCGCTTTACGGCACGGTATCTTACCAATCCGCTGGTGCGGGTGTTGACGATCCCCAACTTAGCCTTGCAACGCCTCACGACCCGCGAACCGGATCACCAGATGTTAGAAGTCGCGATCACCGCCTTTAATGCGATGCGCGCTCAAGAAAAAGAAACACGCTCAGCGAAGGTCTGACCGACCTTCGCTTTCTTTTTTAATTGGGGGGAAGGACTGGAGATTATTTAAAGATGAATTCGCTCAGTGGCAAATCGCTCGGCAAATATCAAGTTATCACCTCCCTCGGTCAAGGCGGCATGGCCGAAGTCTATCAAGCCTATCAACCCGGCCTTAATCGGCACGTCGCCCTCAAAGTCCTCCACGCCCACCTCACCCACAACCCAGACTTCATCGGACGGTTCGAGCGCGAAGCCGCGGCCATTGCCCGCTTGCGCCATCCCAACATCGTCCAAGTCCATGACTTTGATGTCCATGACCAATGGTATTACATGGTCATGGAATATATCGAAGGCCCTACCCTCAAAGCCGTGCTCCACGACCGCCTGCAAAAACAAGCGCCCTTTAGCCTGGAAGAGACGGTGCGCCTGTTTAGCGAGATCGCCGACGCAGTAGATTATGCCCACTCACGCAACATGGTGCATCGCGATCTCAAGCCCGCGAATATCATGTTCACACCCGAGGGGCAAGCCTTGCTCACCGACTTTGGCATCGCCCGCATCCTCAACGATTCATTTGATACCAACGTCGGCTCGCTCGTTGGCACCGCGGCTTATCTTTCCCCCGAACAAGCTCAAGGCGAGCGAGGCAGTGAGCGGAGCGACGTGTATGCGTTGGGGATCATTTTGTACGAACTCCTCACCGGCCAAGTCCCGTTTGACGGCGACCTGCCCGTCGCCGTCATCGCCAAGCATGTCAACCTGACCCCGCCCCCGATGAAAATTTTGAGCCCCGACGTCCCACCCGCAGTCGAGCAGGTGGTGTTGAAGGCCTTACGGAAAAAGCCTACCGAACGTTATCTCTCGGCGGGCGAGATGGCCTTTGTCTTGCGTGAAGCGGCGGGGATGACGCAGATTTTATCCACCTCCAAGCAACTGGCGCAATTGCAAGAACTCCTCACCGAACCGGCACCCGGCGTGCCACCCTTTAAGGGCTTGCAACACTTTGAGGAGAGTGATGCCCATCTCTATTTCGGGCGGGAGGCACTGATACAACGCCTAGCCCAACAACTGCATTCGCATAACTTTCTAGCGGTGTTGGGCGCTTCGGGAAGTGGCAAATCCTCGCTCGTGCGCGCCGGCCTGCTCCCGACCCTCCGCCAGATAGCCTCCAACCAAGCGACTTGGCAAATCCATGTGATCACGCCCACGGCCCACCCGATGCGCGCGTTGGCGATGACCCTCTCACCCACGACCTCCCCGGTCAGCGCTGTTGCGACGCTGATGGATGCTCTCACCAGCGATGCCCGCGCGCTTGATCTGGCCGCGCACCGGCTCATTACTCCTGGGCAACGCCTCTTGTTGATCGTCGATCAGTTTGAAGAGATTTTTACGCTCTGTCGTTCGGAAACCGAGCGCCAAGCGTTTATCAACAACTTAATCCAAGCGGCCGCGCCAGAAACGAGCGGCCCGGTCACGGTCGTGCTCACTCTGCGCGCCGACTTCTACGCCCAGTGCGGCCCCTATCGCCAACTCTGCGAACGTTTGGCGACCGAACAGGAATACGTCAGCCCAATGACGGTGGCTGAGTTGCGGCAGGCGATTGAAGAACCCGCCCGGCGCGGCGAGTGGAGCTTCGAGCCGGGATTGGTCGCCCTGCTTTTACGCGACATCGGGGCCGATAGCCCACGCCAGCTTGAGCCGGGTGCCTTACCCCTCCTCTCGCATGCGTTGTTGGAAACGTGGAAACGCCGACGAGGACGCCTTTTGACGCTGAAAGGGTATGAAGAAGCAGGGGGGGCGCGTGGCGCGATCGCGCGCACAGCTGAGACGGTTTACGCTCAGCTGTCGGGGACGCGCCAAAACATCGCGCGCCAAATTTTCATCCGGCTGACCGAACTGGGGGAGGGCGCGCCCGACACCCGCCGCCGTGTCAACTTAGAAGAGTTGTTGCCACAGCCTGACCAACCGCAAGCCGCCGCGAATCAGGAAATCCACACGGTCCTCAAAACATTAGCCGATGCGCGGCTGATCACCATCAACGCCGACACGGTGGAGGTGGCGCATGAGGCCCTCATCCGCGAATGGCCGACCTTGCGGGTTTGGCTCGATGCCGACCGTGCAGGTTTGCAAATTCAGCGCCACTGTGCGGAGACTTCGCGCGAATGGGCGCGGTTGAACTATCCGGTCAGTGAACTCTATCGTGGGGCGCGCCTCGCCACTGCCACCGAGTGGGCCGCCACCCATCCGCAGGATTTCAATTCACTCGAACGGCGCTTCCTGGCCGCTTCAAACGCGGAAGCGCAACGCGAGGCAACCGAGCGCGAAGCGCAACGCCAACGCGAATTGCAAGCGGCGCAACAATTGGCCGAGACCGAAACGCAACGGGCCCAGGCCCAAGCGAACGCGGCGCAACAGTTTCGACGGGGGATGCTGGTCTTAGGTTTGCTCGCCTTCATTGCGATTTTAGCGGCCGTGGCCTATTACCAAAGTAATCAAACTGCTAACCAAGCGGCGCAAGCGAACGCCACCCTAGCCGCCCAAAATGAGCACATTGCGCAGGCGGCCAGTACCCAAGAAGCCCTCGCCCGCCAACAAGCCATTGAATTGGCGACGCAGAAAGCGCAAGCCCAGGCCATTGCGGTCACAGCCGAGAATAATTTCCGGCGCGCCGAGGCGCAACGGCTGGCCGCCGAAGCCAACGCGCTCATCCAAAACCAAGATAGCGCCGAACTGGCGGCGCTTCTCGCGATTCGGTCGAGTCGCCTCCGCTATTCACCGCAGGGTGACACAGCGTTGCTCAATGCCCTCAACTTGGATTATCCGATCCAGATCATTTCTAGTACGGTTGGAATTTTTGATCTCGACTTTTCGCCGGACGGAAATTATTTATTTACCAGCAATAGTTATCAACGCACGGCTGGTCTGATTGACATTAAAACCGGCCAGGAAATTCGCACCTATGGACCAGCCAACAGCCTGCTGAACACCGCGCAACTGTCGCCAGATGGTCGGTTGGGCGTTACCACGAGCGAATCCGAACCGTTTGCCCAAGTGTGGGACATTGCCACTGGGCAGGAGGTTTTCCAGCTAATTTCCTCGACCATCACTTCCACCCTGCGGGCCGCCACATTTTCGCCCGATGGCAAATTCATCGCCACTGTGGGGCGGGAAGGTCAAATTAATTTATGGGGCGCACAGAATGGGCAGTTTATCCGCGCGTTTTTGGGGGCGACTGGCCCCATTTGGTCAGTTGCCTTCTCGCCCGATGGGCAATGGCTGGCGACGGGTGGCGACACGACGGTCCAAATTTGGGAAGTGCCAACCGGACAATTAGTCACACTTTTGAATGGGCACACGTCTCCAGTTAAAAGCATTGTCTTTTCTTCTGATAGCCAGAAAGTTTTAACTGGGGGGGACGACACCACCCTCCGTCTGTGGTCACGGTCAACCGGCGAGACCTTGCAGGTTTTTAAAGGCCATACCGGTGGGATCAACACGGTGTTGTTCGCGCCGGATGGGTTAAGTGTGTTGAGTGCAGGGTATGACCGCACCCTGCGCACTTGGGAGATCACGACTGGACAAGAAACGCGCCGTCGCTCGGTTCATAACAACACTATTCGGGCGCTCACCCTTTCACTTAATGGGCGTTATTTAGCGTCTACCGGAGATGATCAAACGATACGGATCTGGGACTTAGAGACCCCCGCCGGACCACCCCAATTTAAACATGACGCCCTCGTGGGGAGTGTCGCCTTTTCGCCTATCGCCCCACTGGCCTTAACCGGCAGTAGCGACAAAACGGCGCGGGTGTGGGACATCACCACCGGAGAATTACAGCACGTCTTGACCAGCACCGAGATCATCCAAGTGGTGGCCTTTTCACCCGACGGGACTTTAGCCGCTCTGGGCAGTTGGGGCGGGCCGATTCGGCTTTACACAGTTCAGACCGGGCAATTGGCTACTGAACTCAATGCGCCGAATGCGCTCGCCCTAGCGTTTGCGCCGGATGGAAAAACGTTGTTTTCTGGTGGGTGGAGCGGCGAGATTTCGCAATGGGATTTGGCCTCCGGTGAGGTCACGCGCCCGCTCACTGGGCACACTAGTCTGCTCTATGGTTTGGCCGTTTCACCTAACGGGCAGTATTTGCTTTCTTCAAGTTATGATCAAACGTCGCGGGTGTGGGATTTACAAACGGGTCAAACGCTTTTCGTTTTGGATGATCAGGGGAATGCCGGGGTCAATGCCGCTGCCTTTTCGCATGACGGCCGATTTGCGTTAACCAGCAATAACAATAAACTGGCGCGGGTATGGGATTTGCAAACGGGTCAAAATGTCTTGACCCTGACGGGACATACGGATATTGTCTGGAGTGCCAGCTTCTCGCCGGACGACAAACAGATTATCACCTCCAGTAGTGATAAGACGGTGCAAATTTGGGACGCGCGCACCGGTGAACGCTTGCGTCGCTTGAATCACACCACCGCCGTAGAAGCCGTGGCCTTTTCGCCCGATGGCAAATACATCCTCGCCGGAACGGATAGCGGCCTCGCATATCTCTGGCCCGCCGATTACTTAGAAACGATCAATACCCTATGTGCTCATCTCCAGCGCGATCTCTCACGCGCGGAGCGCGTGCAATATGAACTCGATGAGACGCCGACGTGTTCGATGCCATAAGAATATAATCGCCAAAGTGGTGGGTGAGTAAACAACATGTTTAACAGGACAACAATCTACCAAGTGTTGATGAGTGGCGGAATGCTCGTAGGCGCTTGGCTGATCATACAATCAGCCAATGTATCTCCAGCTGGGTTGGTTTTAGAAACACCTGACACCCTACCCGCTACTTTCTTAGATGATGAGGCCGGGATTTCAATCTATATCTCCACTACTCAGCCGATCAATCTCAATAGCAATCTACTCCGCAATCAATTCCGTATTTTGGAAGCGATCTCGACGACGTATCTCATTGGTTCAGTGCCAGTACCGGGCTATGGCCCAACCGAGGACGTGAAAGCTTTTGTGCATCAACAAGGTTGGATTGTGATCTACTACCGCCGAAATGACCCCACGAGTCGGGTATTTGATTATGAAAGCGGGATAGGTTCAACAATTACGACACGCCTAGATAAGGTATTGACGAATGTGGCTGGTTCGATAAATGAAACAAATTACACGCCGCGATATTATCATTGGCGTTATCCTATGGCGAATCAAATTTTATTAATCGGTGAAGGGCGTGGCGGCAGAGGCACTGACTCTTTCAAGGTGCAACTACCTGACACGTTTACGTATTATGAACAAAGTTGGTATTTAAAAAGTAGTGGTGAGCCTGACCCCTCTTTCATTTTAGACGGCTCGACTATTGCAACCACCCATGATGCCTCTCCCGCCGCTGGTTACTTATCGATTGAGCAACTCACTCCAAGTGTTGAACATAGTGTTGGTGTTTACAATGATCGTGATTATTGGGGGGATGTATTTGGCGGGCTTGCTATAGTCTATCGTGAGCCATGAAACGCTGGGGTCTAGTGCTAGCTTTGGGTTGTTGTCTTTTGGCAGGCGAAGTGCGCGGTCAAACAGGTGTATTAGTCACTGGCGCACAAATTACGCGTGGGATGACTAGCCAAAGTAATTTCGATTTAAATGTAGTCGTAACAAATGTCGCGCCACATTTCAACTTGCACAATGCTCAAATTTTACGTTTCGTTCGCAATGAATTATCGGCTGGCTTATCGGAAGCCGCCACTAACATCGCCCCACGGATTACACTCTACTCACCGCAAATAGCGCGCCGCCTACGCTTGGACACACGCCCCACTCTGCCAGAGGCACTTATGCAAGCGCTGAACACGGTACCACACTATCGAATTTATCTGCCAGTGCTTAGGCGTTGAAACCAAACATCTGTCTTTGCGAATATGCTAAAATCTTTGCTCACCCTCAAATCCTCATCCCCTCTTTCCCTCTAGGAGACTCTCACCCATGCGATCAAAAATCACTATCGTTGGAGTAGGTAATGTAGGCGCGTCGTGCGCGCTGTGGCTCGCCAAACGCGGCATCGCCGACTTGGTGTTGGTAGACATCCCGGCCTCCAAGACCATGCCTGTCGGTAAAGGTCTCGACCTATTACAGGCCGCACCCATTGAACATTACAACGCCCGCATTCGCGGCAACGCCGATGGCTCGTATGACGGCACGGAAAACTCGGACATCGTGATCATCACGGGCGGTCTGCCGCGCAAGCCGGGCATGAGCCGCGAAGACCTGGTGGGCGCAAACCAAGCCGTCATCATGGACGTGTTCGACAAAGCCATGCCGCTTTCGCCCAATGCGACCTACATCGTCGTCACCAACCCGCTCGACACGATGACCTACCTTGCGCTCAAGCACTCCAAACTGCCGAAGAACCGCGTCATTGGGCAAGCCGGGATTCTGGACTCGGCGCGCATGGCGGCCTTTGTGGCACAAGAGTTGGATGTCTCCATTGAGAACGTGCAGACGGTAGTGCTCGGCGGGCATGGCGATGAAATGGTGCCGCTCACCCGCTACTCCACTGTATTTGGTCGCCCGCTCACCGAATGGTTCACCGCCGACAAACTCAACACAATTGTGGAGCGCACTCGCAAAGGCGGCGGCGAGATCGTCAACCTGCTCGGCACCTCGGCTTATTATGCCCCCGGGGCGGCGCTTGCCAAGATGGCCGAAGCCGTCTTGCTCGACTCCAAGCTCATCGTGCCGTGTTCGGCCTATCTGGAAGGCGAATATGGCCTGAATGATCTGTGCTTTGGCGTGCCGGTCAAACTCGGCGCGAACGGCATCGAGCAGATCATCGAATACAAACTCACCGATGACGAAAAGGCGATGGCCGACAAATCGGTGAAGATCATCCGCGAGACGATGGGCGCGCTCAAATTCTAAAGGCTCAGACACCAGACCCATTTAGTCTGGTGTCTTTTTTTACTGGCACCTCTTCCCGAAAGGACACCCGCAATGATTCACAGCAAACATGGCATCAACGAGATCGGCTTGACTGGTATTAAGCAGACGTGGAACCCCTCCCCCTCGACGACGATTGAGCTGGCGCTTAAGCGTGGCGAAGGGCGGCTGACCGGAGGCGGCGCGTTCCTCGCCGTCACCTCCCCCTTCACCGGGCGCTCCCCCAACGATAAGTTTGTAGTCAAAGAGCCCGGGAGCGAAGAGAAAGTTTGGTGGGGCAAAGTAAACGTGGGCTTATCGCAAGACCACTACGCCGCGCTTGAAGCGGATGTCAAAGCCTACTTGAATACCAAAGAGCTGTTCGTCCGCGATCTGTATGCCTGTGCCAATCCGCGCCGCCGCCTCAACGTACGGCTCATTTCCGAATCGGCGTGGCACACGCTCTTCGCCTACAATCAATTCATCCGCCCTTATGCCGCCGACCTCGCGGATTTCGTGCCATCGTTCACCATTTTGCACGCCCCCGAATTTCACCCCGACCCCGAACGGCACGGCACGCGCAAGCCGCCGACCGGCCCCACCGCCGCCATTGTGTTGAACTTCGCCACACGCACGGTCATCATCGCCGGCACGCGCTACGCGGGCGAGATCAAGAAATCCATCTTCACCGCGCTCAACTTCCTACTTCCCTTGGAAGGCGTGTTCCCCATGCACTGTTCGGCCAACGTCGGGCCGCAAGGCGACACGGCGTTGTTCTTTGGCCTCTCGGGCACGGGCAAGACCACCCTCTCCGCCGACCATCGGCGTGGCCTGATCGGCGACGACGAACACGGTTGGGGCAACGCTGATGTGTTCAACTTTGAAGGCGGTTGCTACGCTAAAGTCATCCGGCTCTCCTCCGAAGCCGAGCCAGAAATTCACGCCACGCTCTCCATGTTCGGCACGGTCTTGGAAAATGTAATGATGGATGACGAAACGCGCCAACTCGACCTCGACAGCCAAGCCATCACCGAAAACACGCGCGCCGCGTATCCGATCCATTACATCCCCAACTACGTCGCGTCGGGGATTGGCAACCACCCCAAGAACGTGATCTTCCTCACCGCCGATGCGTTTGGCGTGCTACCGCCCATCGCCAAGTTGACGCCCGAACAAGCGATGTATTATTTCCTCTCTGGCTACACGGCGAAGCTGGCCGGCACCGAGCGGGGCGTGACTGAGCCACAAGCGACGTTCTCCACTTGTTTTGGCGCGCCCTTTATGGTGCATTACCCACATGTGTACGCGAACATGCTTAAGGATAAGATCGCGCAACATCAATCCACCGTGTGGTTACTCAACACGGGCTGGAGTGGTGGCCCCTACGGTGTTGGGTCGCGCATGAAGATCGCCCACACCCGTGCGATGGTCACCGCCATCCTCGATGGGCGCTTGCGCGACGTGCCCACCGAAGCCGACCCGATCTTTGGCTTGCAAATCCCCACCGCCTGTCCGGGCGTGCCCGCTGAGGTACTCAAGCCGCGCGAGACGTGGGCCGACAAAGCCGCCTATGACACCAAAGCGAAAGACCTCGCCAAGCGCTTCGCGGATAACTTCAAGCAGTTTGAAGACAAGGTGGAGGCGGGGGTGACGACGTCTGGGCCGAAGGCGTAAGAGCGTTTTGACCCCTCTCCCACTCTCCCCATCCGGAAGACATGGATGGGGAGAGTGCCTTTAAGATTAGGGCTAACCGAGATGGCTTGTACCTTTCTGCAACTGGCCCAATAAATTTGCTCTTGCTTTTCACCTGAAGTACACTCCCCCTGATCCTCACTCTTCCACAACCTGTCCCCACCCGGAGGCGATCCTATTGGTTAACTTTGCCCTGCCTTGTCCCAGCCCATCCCCTCTTTCACCTTTAGGAGCATATTTATGAACATCAAGAAATATATTACCGAGTTTATTGGCGCGTTTTTCTTGGTCGCTACGATTGGCTTCACCGTCATGGCACCCGGCGCGGACCATATGGCCCCGCTGGCGATTGGGAGTGCGTTGATGGTGATGATTTTTGCAGGTGGGCATATTTCGGGAGCCCACTACAATCCGGCGGTGACGCTGGCGGTGTGGTTGCGCGGGCGCTGTGAGACCAAAGATATGTGGCAATATATGGCCTGGCAAATTGCGGGTGGATCCCTCGCCGGGTTGCTGGTGACCTTTGTTAAGGGTGGCCCAGCCAGTGGCGCAACCATGTTTGCCAACCCCGTGAACGCGCTCATCGCAGAATTCTTGTTCACGTTTGCGCTGGCGTATGTCGTCTTGAATGTCGCGACGGCCAAAGCCAATGCCAACAATTCATTTTATGGCCTCGCGATTGGCTTTACCGTGCTGACGGGTGCGTATGCGGTAGGCAACATTTCGGGTGGCGCGTTCAACCCGGCGGTGGCCTTTGGCATCAGCATAATGGGCTTGGCCCACTGGGGCAATTTGTGGGCTTACCTCCTCGCCGAATTTTTGGCGGCGGCGGCGGCGGCCTATTTGTTCAATTACTTGAACCCAAACGACAAATAAACTGGCGTTAGTTTAATGCGAATAAACTGAAGATCAAAAAACGGGTGCGCTATAGCGCACCCGTTTTTATTTAGAGTCCAGCGTAGACTTGTTTATCCACCGGCCATTGCACCCACCACCAGAAAGGGTAGTGTGCCGTTGGCGACTGCTTCTGGTAACGGCGTTTCAGGCGATTGATGCGACAAGTCTTGCCCATCGGCAAAGAAACGGATGAAGGGGCGGCGGTGGCCGGTAGCTTGGTCCCGGATCGTGCCAAGCAACATTGGGTATTGCGCCTCCAGCGCCGTTAAGATCGCGCTCGGCGTCACTGGCCCTTCAATTTGCAATTCGACTTCTTTGCCTACCCGTGCGAGATTCCGCAAGTGATAGGGCAAGGTGACCCGGATCATGGCAAGGTTTGCACTTCCACCGACAGCACGGCTGGCAGATCGCGCACAATGGGTTGCCAGTGATCGCCTGCATCGGCAGAGGCATACACTTGCCCGCCCGTCGTGCCAAAGTACACGCCACACTGGTCCAGGGTGTCTACCGCCATTGCGCTCCGCAAGACGTTCACATAGCAATCGCTTTGTGGCAAGCCTTGCGTCAACGCCTCCCACTCTTGCCCACCGGAGCGACTGCGATATACACGCAGTTTGCCTTCCGGCGGATAGTGTTCGGAATCGCTCTTGATCGGCACGACGAAGATCGTCTCTGGCTCATGGGCGTGAACAGCAATGGGGAAACCGAAATCGGAGGGCAAGTTGCCGCTGACTTCGTGCCATGAATCGCCCGCATCATCGCTCCGCATCACATCCCAGTGTTTCTGCATAAACAACACGCCGGAGCGCGAGGGATGCATGGCGATGCAATGCACACAATGCCCCACCTCGGCGGCGGGGTCGGGGAGTTCACCATTCGCCACAAGCCCCTTGTTGATGGGTCGCCACGTCTGCCCAGCATCATCGGAACGAAACGCGCCCGCGGCTGAAATGGCGGCATAGAGGCGGTTGGGCTGGTTCTTGTCCAGCACGAGCGTGTGCAAGCACATCCCACCGGCACCAGGTTGCCATAAGTGCCCTTTAACGGCGCGCAGGCCAGGAAGCTCTTGCCAAGTCTGCCCGCCATCACGCGAACGAAACAGGGCGGCGTCTTCAACACCGGCATATACTTCATCGGGGTCAGTTAGTGATGGTTCCAACCGCCAGACGCGCTTGAACTCCCACGGATGTTGGGTGCCGTCATACCATTGATGCGTGCCGGGCGTGCCTTCATAAGCAAAGGTGTTGCCCACTGCCTCCCAATTTTGCCCGCCATCATTTGAGCGTTGGATCACTTGCCCAAACCAGCCAGTGGATTGCGAGGCATAAAGCCGTTGCGGATCGGCCGGCGAGCCATTGAAGTGGTAGATTTCCCAACCCGCAAAGTGCGGGCCACTCACCGACCATTTATCACGCTTACCATCGGCGGTGAGGATAAACGCGCCTTTGCGCGTGCCAACTAAAACGCGAACAGTGCTCATAATGGGTTACCTTTCTGAGTTTCAATCATTGCATGGGTTGTTTTTGTTGGTTGACCATCCACTGGATGCCAAATTTGTCCGTGAGCATCCCAAAGCGCGCGCCCCAAAAGGTGTTTTCTAAGGGCATAATAATTTGCCCGCCCGCCGCCAAACCATTAAAGATCCGATCGGTTTCATCATCGGTTTCTGTTTGAACGCTGATTTGAATACTACTGCCGTTGGGGGTGGTGTCACTCGAGTCACTGCCCATCAGCACAGTGTTCCCGCCAATCGGGAGCGCGACGTGCATCATCCCGTCCC
>Ga0315912_10005295_pt1 | contig 11921 bp, 13 predicted proteins | sample VfabasoilMG_FD_204469 | JGI IMG/M metagenome (GOLD analysis project Ga0315912, IMG submission 204469) | Garden soil microbial communities collected in Santa Monica, California, United States - V. faba soil | ecosystem: Environmental > Terrestrial > Soil > Garden | place: USA: California...
AGCGAATCCGCCTCGAGCACCAGCGACAGGAATGGTTTGCCGCGCGCCTGGTTGACGCTGACGGCCAGCAGGTCCTGCGCGGCCACGTTGGCATACACCACGCACAGGTCCGCATCGAGCACCAGGATGCCCGTGGCGAGCGCGCCGATCAGGTCGGCGGGTTCGAATTGCGAAATCGCGGACGGCAGGAAACGTTCAACCGCCATGCAGCCCTCCGGCCGGGCATGGCTGCCCCGTCAGGGCTTGTGCGGAGTCGGCCTCGGCGGGTTCGGTCGCGGGGGCGGAGCGCGTCCCGGTGAGTTCAGCGACGGCCGCTGCACGTGAAACGTCGAGCTGGCCATGCACAGGCCCTTGCCGTAGCGATCCTTGATCTCGGCGGTCACCGTGTGCGATCCGCGATCGGGCTGTTCCAGCGACACCGACAGGGAACCCGCGGCGCCCGGCGGTGGCGCACCGTCGACCAGGATCTTGAGCTCGTCGCCCGGACGCAGCGGCGGATTCAAGGTCAGCCTGATGTCCACCTTCGCCGGATTCGTGAAAGTCTGGTCGTTTCCCGGCGAGAGCTGGCAGAGCGTATAGCGGAAGTTCGCCGCTTCCCGCATCTCCAGTTCCTCGCGCGGCCGCCGGCTGTCGCCGGGAGAAGATGTCGGTGCCGGCGCCGAATAGGTCTGCGCCGGCTGGACATCCACCGGCTGGCCGCCCGGCAACGGGCGGTCCGAATAGGTCTTGGTGCCGTCTTTCTCCACGCGCACGTAGGTCGTGGCGAGCGCCGTGCTCGCCAGCACCGTGCAGGTCATCAACAGGATCACGCGGCTCATGGGACTGGAGGATAGCCCCTCTGGCTGAACCAGACCAAAACGCAGGCCACAAGATCGGCCGACGGCGGTTTTGCACCGCCGCCGGCCTCATTTCCACGTCAGGAATGCCCGTGGGCGCGTGCATCGGGGCATCCTGTCGTCGCACGGAGCCTCAGCAGCTGTAATACATGTCGAGCTCGACCGGGTGAGTCGACATGCGGTAGCGCGTGACCTCCTGCATCTTCAGTCCGATGTAGGCGTCGATCACGTCGTTGGTGAACACACCACCCCGCGTCAGGAACTCGCGATCCTTGTCGAGGTGCTCCAGTGCCATGTCCAGCGAATGGCACACCTGCGGAATGTGCTTCTCCTCTTCCGGCTCGAGGTCGTACAGGTCCTTGTCCGCCGGCTCGCCCGGGTGGATCTTGTTCTGGATGCCGTCGAGGCCGGCCATCATCATGGCCGCGAACGCGAAATACGGATTCGCCGAGGAGTCCGGGAAACGCACTTCGATGCGGCGCGCCTTCGGGTTCGACACCCACGGAATACGGATCGAGGCGGAGCGGTTGCGCGCGGAATACGCGAGCATCACGGGCGCTTCGAAGCCGGGGACCAGGCGTTTATACGAGTTCGTGCCCGGGTTCGTGAACGCGTTGATGGCCTTGGCGTGTTTGATGATGCCGCCGATGTAGTACAGCGCGGTCTCGGAGAGGCCGCCGTACTTGTCGCCCGCGAACAGCGCCGTGCCGGCCTTTTGCAGCGACTGGTGCACGTGCATGCCCGAGCCGTTGTCGCCGACCAGGGGCTTCGGCATGAAGGTCGCCGTCTTGCCGTAGCTGTGCGCCACGTTGTGGATGGCGTACTTGAGGATCTGCACTTCGTCGGCCTTGCGCACCAGGCCACCGGCGCCCACGCCGATTTCGCACTGGCCACCGGTGGCGACTTCGTGGTGATGCACTTCCACCTTCATGCCCATCTCGACGAGCGCGTCGCACATCGCCGAGCGGATGTCCTGGTAGGCGTCGACCGGCGGGACCGGGAAGTAGCCGCCCTTCACGCCGGGACGGTGGCCCTTGTTGCCATCCGGGTAGGCCGTGTTGCTGTTCCACGCGCCCTGGCCGGAGTCGATGTCGTACGAGGTCCCGTTCATGTTGCTCGACCAGCGCACGCTGTCGAAGATGAAGAACTCGTTTTCGGGTCCGAACAACGCACCGTCGGCGATGCCGGTGGCCTTGAGGTAGGCCTCGGCGCGTTTGCCCAGCGAGCGCGGGTCGCGCTCATAGCCCTGCATGGTGGCGGGCTCGATGATGTCGCAGCGGATGTTGACCGTGGTTTGCTCGAAGAACGGATCGATCACCGCGGTCGTCGGATCGAGCGCGAGGATCATGTCCGACTCATTGATACCCTTCCAACCTGCGATGGACGAGCCGTCGAACATCTTGCCGTCGCGGAACAGGTCTTCATCAACCAGGTTCGCGGGGATCGTGACGTGTTGTTCTTTGCCGCGTGTGTCGGTGAAGCGGAGATCGGCGTACTTGACCTCCTTGTCCTTGATCAACTTGATTACATCTGCCGGTTTCATTTTTAGAGATCCTCTGGGAAGGGGTTTGAGCTTGGGTCTCAATGCATTCGCTGTGCCAGACGCGGAATCGTTTTGAATCAATGGGTTAGGTGAATCCACGGTCCAAGCCCGCACATTTTTGGTGCGAGCGGCGCGATTTTGCGCCATCTCGTGTCCAAACTGTGCCCAACTTGTGCGCGTCGCACCTCGATGAGGCGATGAGAAGTTTCCATATTCATAGTTTTCCGGTAAAGTCCATATATGGACTATCGGAGTAGAGCATGACATTGAGTGCATCCAGTACCGTGCGCCCGCTCAAGGGTGGGGCATCCGAGTACGGCGCCGCGGGTGGTGCGGGTTTACGTGCCTTCGCCAACATCGCGGAACGCTGGGGCCTGAGCGTCGCCGACCAGCTCAGGCTGCTGGGCATCCCCTCGCGCTCCACCTTCTTCAAGTGGCGGCGCGAGCGCGAGCCGCGCCTGCCGCAGGACACGCTGGAACGCCTGTCGTACCTGCTGGGCATCTACAAGGCGCTGCAGATCCTGCTGCCGGATCCGCAGGCCGCCGACGAGTGGGTGCGCAAGCCGAACAGCGCGCCGCCCTTCGGCGGCCGATCGGCCCTGGAGCGGATGTTGTCCGGCCAGGTCGCCGACCTGTACATCGTTCGCCAGTACCTCGACGCCCAGCGTGGCTGACCGGGTCGGCTGAGGGCACTGCCAGGGATGGCCATTCAACACACCGTGCGCGCGGTGCGGTTCGCGCCGTGTCACCGCATCGTCGCCAGCCGCCTGCCGACGATCCATCTGTTCGAGCGGGTCGCGGATCCGGGCGACTGGGAAGCGCTCTACAAGCTCGAATCCATGACGAATCCGCGCATCCGCAATGAAGTCGGCGAGTTGTCGCTGGTGCCGGTGGCGGACCGCGTGAGCGGCCCGAATGCTTCGGTGGTCATGGCGCCGTTCACGCACCTCTCGCCGCAGGGCACGCGATTCTCCGACGGACACTTCGGCGCGTATTACGCCGCGGAATCCATCGACACCGCGATCGCGGAGACGCGTTTTCACCGCGAGAATTTCCTGCGTGCCACCAGCCAGCCGCCGATGGAGCTGGAAATGCGCTGTTATCTCGCCGACGTCGCCTGCGAGCTGCACGACCTGCGCGGCCGCCGCGCTTCGCTGCAGGACATCTACGATCCGGACAGTTATTCGGCCTCGCAGAAGCTAGGCCGGCAGCTGCGCGACGCCGGTTCGAACGGCATCGCCTTCGACAGCGTGCGGCGGCCGGGCGGCGAGTGCGTGGCGGTGTTCCGGCCGCGCCTGGTGCAGAACGTTCGCCAGGGCGTGCATCTGCGCTACGCCTGGGATGGCGCGTCCATCGCGCATGTCTACGAGATGCGCGAGAAATGGGGACATTCCTGATTTGCTAGCAAAAGGGGCAAATCAGGAATGTCCCCATTTCTCGCGCCGCTATACTTCGCGGCCGGCCAAAAAGACACCAGAAATGCCTTCGAATGAGCTACCGCTGGGCCAGCCGCCCCGCACTTTCCAGGACCTGATTTTCGCGCTGCAGAAATACTGGGCGGATCAGGGCTGCGTCATCCTGCAGCCGTACGACATGGAAATGGGCGCCGGCACCTTCCATACCGCGACCTTCCTGCGGGCGATCGGCCCGGAGCCGTGGTCGGCGGCGTATGTGCAGCCCTCGCGCCGGCCCACCGACGGCCGTTACGGCGACAACCCGTTCCGCCTGCAGCACTACTACCAGTTCCAGGTGGTGATCAAACCGTCGCCGCTGGAGATCCTCGACCTGTACCTCGGCAGCCTGCGCGCGCTGGGCTTCGACACGCTGGTGCACGACGTGCGCTTCGTCGAGGACAACTGGGAGTCGCCGACCCTCGGTGCCTGGGGACTGGGCTGGGAGGTGTGGCTCAACGGCATGGAAGTCACGCAGTTCACCTACTTCCAGCAGGTCGGCGGACTCGATTGCCGTCCGGTGACCGGCGAGATCACCTACGGCCTCGAGCGCCTCGCGATGTACCTGCAGGGCGTGGAGAGCATTTTCGACATCGTGTGGGCCGACGGGCCGCTGGGCCGCATCACCTATCGCGACGTGTATCACCAGAACGAAGTCGAGCAATCGAAATACAACTTCGAGATCGCCGACACCGCGGTGCTGCTGCGCCGTTTCACCGAACACGAAGCGGAGTTCGCGCGGCTCATCGAGGCGAAACTCGCGCTGCCCGCCTACGAACAGGTGATGAAGGCTTCGCATACCTTCAACCTGCTGGACGCGCGCAAGGCCATCTCGGTCACCGAGCGCCAGCGCTACATCCTGCGCGTGCGCACCATGGCGCGCGCCGTGGCGCAGGCCTACTACGACAGTCGCGAAGCGCTGGGCTTTCCGATGGTCCGGAAGGTGTCCGCATGAGCGCGGCACGCGATTTCCTGGTGGAGCTCGGCACCGAGGAGCTGCCGCCGCTCGCGCTGCCCGAACTGGAGCGTGCGTTCACCGCGGGCATCCGCGCGGGGCTGCAGGAAGCGGCGCTGGCACACGGCTCCATCCAGTCCTTCGCGACGCCGCGCCGGCTCGCGGTGCTGGTGAGCGATCTCGCGCCGGCGCAATCGGCGCAATCTCTCAAGCTCAAGGGACCGCCGGTGAACGCGGCCTTCGACAAGGCCGGCAAGCCCACCACCGCGGCGCTCAAGTTCGCCGAGAAGTGCGGCGTGTCAGTCGATGCGCTGTCGCGGGTGACCGAGGGCAAGGGTGAATTCCTGTACTTCGAAGGCAGCAGGGCCGGCGCCGCGACCGCGGCACTATTGCCCGGCATCGTGGAGAAGTCGCTGGCCGCGCTGCAGATTCCGAAACGCATGCGCTGGGGCGCGGGTGACGCCGAGTTCGTGCGGCCGGTGCACTGGCTGGTGCTGCTGTTCGGCAGCGACGTGGTTCCCGCGCGCATTCTCGACACGGAAGCCGGCCGCCACACCCGCGGTCACCGCTTCATGGGCGCGCGCCAGCCGCTGGCACTCGCCATGCCGGCCGACTACACGCGCGTGTTGTTCGAGAACTCCGTGCTGGCCGATTTCACGGCGCGCCGCGAACGCATCCGCGAGCGCGTCACCGAAGCCGGCGAGAAACTCGGCGGTCATGCGCTGCTCGATGCCGAGTTGCTCGACGAGGTGACGGCGCTGTGCGAGTGGCCCGAGGCCGTCGCCGGCGATTTCGAGGCGCGCTTCCTCGAGCTGCCGCGCGAAGTGCTGATCTCCACCCTGCAGGAACACCAGCGCTACTTCCCGGTGGAAACCCGCGACGGCAAGCTGCTGGCGCATTTCATCACCGTGAGCAACATCCGCAGCCGCGACTCCGCCAAGGTGCAGGCCGGCAACGAACGCGTGGTGCGGCCGCGCCTCAGCGACGCGGCGTTCTTCTGGAGCCAGGATCGCAAGCAGCCGCTGGCCGCGCGCCTGGGTGCGCTGGACGCGGTCACCTTCCAGGCCAAGCTCGGTTCGATCGGCGACAAGGTGCGTCGTGTCGCGACGCTGTCCGGCGAGATCGCACTGCTGATCGACACCGACAAGGCGAAGGCGGTCCGCGCCGCCGAGCTCGCCAAGTGCGACCTGCTGACGTCGATGGTGGGGGAATTCCCCGAGCTGCAGGGAATCATGGGCCGTTATTACGCCGCGGCCGACGGCGAACCCGCCGATGTCGCAACGGCGATCGACGAGCACTACATGCCGCGCGGTGCCGGCGGCGAGCTGCCCTCCACCGGCGCGGGCACCGCGGTGGCGCTGGCGGACAAGCTCGACACGCTGGCCGGCATTTTCGCCATCGGCCAGAAGCCCACGGGCACCAAGGATCCCTTCGGCCTGCGTCGCGCCGCCATCGGCGTGCTGCGCATCCTCGTGGAGCGCAAGCTCAACCTGGGGCTCGGCGCACTCATCAAGCGCGCGGTCGAACTCCAGCCGGTGCAGGCGAGCGAGGGCGGCCAGGAAATCTTTGACTACTTCATCGAACGACTGCGCGCCTACCTGCTGGATCCGGCGTCGGCCGCTCACGTGAAGGGCGCCACCACGGAGTCATTCGACGCCGTGGTGTTCAGCGTCGGAGTTCCACTCGACCTGCGCGCGCGCCTGGAAGCGCTGCTGAAATTCCTGGCGATGCCGGAGGCGGCGAGTCTCACGGCCGCGAACAAGCGCATCTCGAACATCCTCCGAAAGTCCGAGCCTGCCTACAGCGGCGGTACCGTCGCTGTGAACGCGTTGCGCGAGCCCGCCGAGAAGGCGCTGCACGAAGCGATGGCCGGGGTCGTCGCCGACATCGACCGCGCGCTGGCCAAACGCGACTACTCCGCGGCGCTGGCGCGGCTCGCGACGCTGCGGCCGGCGGTCGACGGGTTCTTCGACGCCGTCATGGTGAACGCGGAGGATCCTGCCCTGCGGCGCAACCGGCTGGCGCTGCTCACCGGGCTGCGAGCGCAGTTCCTGCGCATCGCGGACTTGTCCTGTCTCCCGGGCTGAACGGCGCCTAACTACATGCAGATGCTGCGCTCCATCGTGTTCACGCTGTTCATGGCGGTGTGGACGATTTCCTTCGGCTTCGTGTACTGCGTGGTGTGCCTGTTCCTGCCGTGGCGCGGCCGGTTCTGGATGGCGGGCATGCTCACCTACCCGGTGTTCTTCGCGCTGCGCGTGATCTGCGGACTCACGTACACCGTGGAAGGCCGTGAAAACCTGCCGGCCGGCAACCACGTGCTGTTCCTGAAGCATTCCTCCACGTGGGAGACCTACGGCATCATGATCCTGTTCCCGCCGCTGGTCTGGGTGATGAAACGCGAGATCCTGTGGATCCCGTTCGTGGGCTGGGGCTGCCTGCTGGCGCGTTGCATCGCCATCGATCGCAAGGCCGGCGCCGCCGCCGTGAACCAGGTGCTGGCGCAGGGCAAGGACCGCATGGAGCGCTTCGGCGCCTGGGTCGCGGTGTTTCCCGAAGGCACGCGCATGGCGCCCGGCGAAACACGCCGCTACGGCTCGAGCGGCACTTTGTTGGCCGCGGCGGAAGGGCGCAAGATCGTACCCGTGGCGCACAACGCAGGTTACTTCTGGCCGCGACGCGGGCTGCTCAAGAAACGCGGCAACATCCGCGTGATCATCGGCCCGCCCATCGATCCCGTCGGCCGCGATGCGCGCGAGGTCAACGAGGAAGTCCAGGCGTGGATCGAGAGCCACGTGGAAGTACCGCGATGATGCGGGGGCGCACGGACAGACTGCATGCCGAGGCCAGTGACTATTTCGTGTCGGGCGGGTCGTCATCCGTGAAGCGGACCGACTTCTACTGGCTGCGCCTGGTGGGCACCGGACTCTGGTTCCTGGTGTTCGGGCTGGTGACCTTCGTGCTCGGGCTGGTGGTGCTGCCGCTGATTCGCCTCGTGACCGCGGACCGCGCGCTCCGCCGGCACCGCTCGCGCGCCGTGCTGGGCGCGGGCATGCGATTTTTCCTGCACTCCGTGCGCGCACTCCGTTTCATCGACTTCGAATTCATCGGCCGGGAAAAACTCGGCCGGTCCGGCCAGCTGCTGGTCGCGAACCACCCGACGCTCATCGACGTGTGTTTCCTGCTGGGTTTCGCGCCCGGGGCGAACTGCATCGTCAAGGCCGGGCATTTCAGGAACCTGATCACCCGCGGTGCCGTGAACGGCGCGGGATACATTCCGAACGCGCCGACGGCGGAGATGATCCACACCGCCGAGGCCGCGCTGCAGGCCGGTGAGACCCTGCTGATGTTCCCCGAGGGGACGCGCACGGTGCCCGGCAAGCCGATGAACATGCAACGCGGCGCCGCGAACGTGGCGCTGCGCGCCGCCCGCGTGCTGACGCCGGTCTACATAACTTGTGAACCGTCGACCCTGTCCAAGAATCTGCCCTGGTACCGCATCCCACCGCGCCGCCCGAAATGGACGTTGCGCGTGGGCGAGGACATCGATCTCGGGGCTTACCGGGACGCCCCGGTGCCGATTGCGTCACGGCGTCTGCATGCCGACCTCGCGGGGCTGTTCGCCGGGGTGACTCCAGTGCGAGACTAGGCACCTGCCGGAAAGCCCAGTGCATGAAGTCGCGCGAAGAAATATTCCAAACCGTACGCACCGCGCTCGTCGATCTGTTTGAGCTGGATGCGCCGAACGTGGTCCCCGAGGCCCGGTTCGACGACGACCTCGAAATCGACAGCATCGACGCGGTGGACCTCATCGACCATCTGTCGCGCATCTTCGAACGGCGGGTCAGTCCGCGCGACTTCCGCGCGGTGCGCACCGTGCAGGACCTGATCGACACCATAGACCGACTCCAGACGCAGTGACGGCGGGGGCGATGCAGCCTCGCGTCACGGCGGTCATCCCCGTGTACAACCATGAGCTGGCCGTGCCCGCCGTGTCGGCCGCGCTGCACGCCCACGGTCTGCCCGTGGTGCTGGTGGACGACGGTTCCCGGGAATCATGCCGGCTCGCGCTGGAAGGCCTGGCCCGGGACACCGGCGACCGGCTGGTGCGATTGCCGGTCAACGGCGGCAAGGGCGCCGCGGTGATCGCAGGACTGCGCGAGGCGCTCGCACAGGGATACACACACGCCCTGCAGGTGGACGCCGATGGGCAACACGATCTGCGGGACGTTCCCAGGTTCCTCGAGGCGGCGCGCCGCGAACCCGACGCGGTGATCTGCGGGCGGCCGGTATTCGACGCATCGATTCCCAAGGTGCGATTCCTGTCGCGCTACATCACCCATGCCCTGGTATGGCTGCAGACCCTGTCGTTCACCCGGGTGCGCGATTCGATGTGCGGCTTCCGCTTGTACCCGGTGAGCACGGTGCTCGAAGTCGTGGATCGCGACGGCGTGGGCCGCCGCATGGATTTCGACGTGGAGCTGCTGGTGAAGCTGGTGTGGCGCGGACGCACCTTGCGCTGGCTGGACACGCGGGTTTCCTATCCCGCCGACGGCATTTCCCATTTCCGCATGCTGTACGACAACCTGCGGCTGGCCGGCATGCACGTCCGGCTGGTGCTCGGCATGTTGTGGCGGGCACCGGGACTGATCTGGCGGCGCCTGAAATCGTAGAATCCGCCGCGATGCGCAAACACTCCGCCATCAGCGCGCAGATCACCTGCGAGGTCGCGTTCTCGGACGTCGACCTCGCGCGCGTGGTCTGGCACGGCCATTACCTGCGTTACCTGGAGAACGCGCGCTGGGCGTTGATGAACACCATCGACTTCGGCCTGCAGGCCATGATCGATTCGGATTACCTCTGGCCGGTGGTCGACCTGCGGGTGAAATACGTGCGTGCCGCGCGTTACGGCGACCGGCTGCGGGTGCGCGCCTCGCTGGTCGAATGGGAACAGCGCCTGGCGATCAATTACCTGGTCACCGACCTCGCCGATGGCGCACGGGTGGTCCGCGCGCAGACCGTGCAGGTGGCGGTGCGTCCGCCGGACAACGAATTGCTGTTCGTCATGCCCGCCTGTCTCACCGACCGGGTGAACGCGTACCTGGCGCGCACGCCGTCCCGGCATCACGCCGACGAGGTTCCGGCATGAGTGGCGCGGTGCTGGTCACCGGTTCGAGCCGCGGCATCGGCCGCGCCATCGCCAATCGCCTGGCTCGCGATGGTTACGACATCGTGGTGCACTACCACTCGCGGCGCGATGCCGCCGAGGGCGCGGCCGCCGAGGTGCGCGCGCTGGGCCGTGCCGCGCGCCTGCTGCAGTTCGACGTGTCGCAACGCGAGGCGGCGGCAGCCACGCTGCTCGCCGACATCGAGGCGCATGGCGTGTACTACGGCGTGGTGTGCAACGCCGGCATCACGCGCGACGCGTCCTTCCCCGGCATGAGCGGCGAGGACTGGGACGCCGTGATGCGCACCAACCTCGACTCCTTTTATAACGTGCTGCAGCCGCTGGTCATGCCGATGGTGCGGCGGCGCGCGCCGGGCCGCATCGTGACGCTCGCCTCGGTGTCCGGGATCATCGGCAACCGCGGCCAGACTAACTACTCCGCCGCCAAGGGCGGCGTCATCGCGGCCACCAAGGCGCTGGCCGTGGAACTCGCGAAACGCGAGATCACCGTCAACTGCGTGGCGCCGGGCCTGGTCGACACCGAGATGGTCGACGCCAGCACGCCGCTGGAGAAGATCCTCGAGGTGATCCCGATGCAGCGTATCGGCAAGCCGGACGAGGTCGCCGCGGCGGTGAGTTTCCTGATGTCGCCCGACGCCGCCTACGTCACGCGCCAGGTCATCGGCGTCAACGGAGGCCTGTGCTGATGCGGCGCGTGGTGGTCACCGGCATGGGCGGCATCACGGCGCTCGGCAATACCTGGGAGGAGCTGGAAAGCGCCTTCCGCGGCAACCGCAGCGGCGTGCGCTACATGACCGAGTGGGACCGTTACGTCGACATGGGCACGCGGCTGGCGGCGCCCTGCGACAAGTTCGATGTGCCTGAACAGTGGACCCGCAAGCAGGTGCGCGGCATGGGACGCGTGTCGCGGCTCGCGGTGCGCGGCGCCGAGCTCACCATCGCGAATGCCGGGCTCACCGGCAGCGACCTGGTCACCGACGGCGGCATGGGCGTGGCCTGCGGCTCGTGTATCGGCAGTACCGCCGACCTGCTCGACTTCGCGCAGATGCTGATCCACGGCGACGGCCGGCAGGTGAACGCGAATTCCTATATCCGCATGATGCCGCACACCGCCGCGGCCAACATCGGCATCTTCTTCGGCATGAAGGGCCGCGTGATTCCCACCAACAGCGCCTGCACCTCCGGTAGTCAGGCCATCGGTTATGCGTTCGAAGCCATCCAGCATGGCTACCAGACTCGCATGCTGGCCGGCGGCGCCGAGGAGCTCTGCCCCACGCAGGCCAAGGCCTTCGATACGCTGTACGCCACCAGCCGGCGCAATGACGAGCCGCACCGCTCGCCGCGTCCCTACGATGCCGAGCGCGATGGCCTGGTGGTGGGCGAAGGCTCGGCCTTCCTGGTGCTCGAGGAACTCGAAGCCGCGCGCGCGCGCGGCGCGCAGATCCATGCCGAGATCATCGGCTACTCCACCAACAGCGACGGCACACACGTCACGCGCCCCGAGGAAGCCACCATGCGCGCGGTCATGGAAAGCGCGCTCGCCAACGCGCGCATCACCGCCGACCAGGTGGACTACGTCAACGGTCACGGCACCGCCACCATGCACGGCGACCAGGCCGAATCGCGCGCCACCAGCAAGGTGTTCGGCCCCGACATGCCGATCAGCTCGCAGAAGAGTTTTCTCGGTCACACGCTGGGCGCCTGCGGCGCGCTCGAAGCCTGGTTCAGCATCGAGATGATGAACCGCCACTGGTTCGCGCCCACGCTGAATCTCGAGAAGCCCGACCCGGAATGCGCGCCGCTCGACTACATCCGCGAGCAGGGCCGCGAGCTGGACGCCGACGTGATCGTGTCGAACAACTTCGCATTCGGCGGCATCAATACTTCTTTGATATTGAAGCGGTTCACGTGACGGAGAGGTCTTCGCGCGAAGACGTGCTTTTGTGGC
>Ga0315912_10005296_pt1 | contig 11919 bp, 11 predicted proteins | sample VfabasoilMG_FD_204469 | JGI IMG/M metagenome (GOLD analysis project Ga0315912, IMG submission 204469) | Garden soil microbial communities collected in Santa Monica, California, United States - V. faba soil | ecosystem: Environmental > Terrestrial > Soil > Garden | place: USA: California...
AGGGCTTTCCAAGTGCCGGCGTCGCCGGCCATGCCGGCGAGCTGCATTTGGGCCGACTGGGCGATGTGGACGTGGCGGTGCTTAGCGGCCGCCGGCATGCCTACGAAGACGGGCAATGCGACGGCAGGAAGGGCGCGCTGCACACGCTGCGCGCGCTGGGCGTCGAGGTGCTGGTGCAGACCAACGCCGCCGGCAGCCTGGACCCGACGATGCCGGCCGGCAGCCTGATGCTGCTGAGCGACCACCTGAACCTGCCGCAGCGCTCGCCGCTGGTGGGCGAGGGCGGCAGCGAGCGTTTCGTCGACATGGTGAAGGCCTACGACCCGCAGCTGCGCCAGGCGGCACTGGCGGCGGCCGCGTGCCGCGGCATCACGCTGCACGAAGGCGTGTACGCCTGGGTGCTGGGGCCGCAGTTCGAGACTCCCGCCGAGATCCGCATGCTGCAGATGCTGGGCGCGCGCGCGGTGGGCATGAGCACGGTGCCGGAGACCCTCATCGCGCGCTGGCTGGGGATGCGTGTGCTGGCGCTGTCGTTGGTCACCAATCTGGCGGCCGGACTGTCGGACGAGATGCTGAGCCACGCCCATACGCTGGCCCAGGCCGAAGCCGCCGATGCGGTGACGGGTGCGCTGCTCGCCGAGCTCGTGCAGGCCCTCGAGATCTGAGACATGGATCCAAAGCCGTCGATCGAAGCCGCCGCACGCATCGCGCTGCGCTGCCTGGACCTGACCAGCCTGAACGACGGCGACGACGAGGCGGTGGTCACGCGGCTGTGTTCGCGTGCTCGCGGGGCGCACGGCGACGTGGCCGCCGTCTGCGTCTGGCCGCGCCTGGCCGCCTTTGCGCGCAGCCGACTGCCGAAGCCCATCGCGGTGGCCGCGGTGGCCAACTTCCCGGCCGGCGGCACCGACATCGAAGCCGCGCTGCGCGACGTGCAACAGATCGTCGATGCCGGCGCGCAGGAGGTGGACGTGGTGCTGCCATGGCGTGCGCTGCGCGACGGCGATGCGGCCGCAGCCGACGCATTGCTGCGTGCGGTGCGCGAGGCCAGCGTCGGGCTGCGGCTGAAGGTGATTCTCGAGACCGGCGAGTTGCAGGATGAAACGCTGATCAGCCGCGCCTCGGGGCTCGCGCTGGACGCCGGTGCCGAGATGCTGAAGACGAGTACCGGCAAGACGCCGCAAGGCGCCTCGCCGGCTGCCGCCGAACTCATGCTGCGCGCGATCGTCGCCCACCCCGCGGCGCGCGCGCGTGCCGGGTTGAAGGTCTCGGGCGGCATGCGCCGCGTGGCCGATGCGCTGCCCTACGTCGCGCTGTGCCGCCAACACCTGGGCGCGGGGGCGCTGCAGCCGCAGCGCTTCCGTATTGGCGCGAGCGGCCTGCTCGACGACATCGAGGCGGTGCTGGGTGGCACGGCAGCGCCCGCCGCAGAAGGCAGCTACTGAACATGCTCGCCCAGGAAATCATCCGCATCAAGCGCGACGGCGGTGCGCTGCAGCGCGCGCACATCGAGGCCTTCGTCATCGGCCTGGCGGACGGCTCGTGGAGCGAGGGCCAGGCCGCGGCGCTGGCGATGGCGGTGTTCCTGAAGGGCTTGTCGAAGGACGAGACGGTGGCGCTGACGCTGGCGATGAAACACTCCGGCGAGGTGCTGGACTGGGCCGCGTCGAAGCTGCATGGCCCGGTGCTGGACAAACATTCCACCGGCGGTGTCGGCGACAAGGTCAGCCTGATGCTGGCGCCGATCCTGGCCGCCTGCGGCGCGGTGGTGCCGATGATCAGCGGCCGCGGCCTCGGCCATACCGGCGGCACGCTCGACAAGTTCGACAGCATCCCCGGCTACCAGACGGCACCCAACACCGCCACGTTGCGCCAGGCGCTGGCAGCGGCGGGCTGCGCCATCATCGGCCAGACGGCCGAGCTGGCACCGGCCGACCGGCGCCTGTACGCCATCCGCGATGTCACCGCGACGGTGGAGTCGATCCCGCTGATCACCGCCAGCATCCTGTCGAAGAAGCTCGCCGCCGGGCTGCACGGCCTGGTGATGGACGTCAAGTGCGGCAACGGCGCCTTCGCCGACACGCCGCAGATGGCGCTGGCGCTGGCGCAGTCGCTGGTCGAGGTGGCCAACGGCGCCGGGCTGCCGACGCGCGCGCTGGTCACTGACATGAACCAGGTGCTGGGCCATGCCGCCGGCAATGCGCTGGAGGTGCTGGAGGCGGTGGCCTTCCTGCGCGGCGAGCACCAGGCGCCGCGGCTGCTGCAGGTGACGCGCCTGCTGTGCGCCGAAGCGCTGCAGATCGGCCGCCTCGCCGTCGACGAGGCGGCGGCGCTGGCGCGCATCGATGCGGTGATGGCCGACGGCTCGGCGCTGGAGCATTTCGCGCGCATGGTCGCGGCGCTGGGCGGGCCGGCGGACTTTTGCGAGCGAGCGACGCGCTACCTGCCGGCCGCGCCGGTGCAACGCGATGCGCCGGCGCCCGCGGCCGGCTGGGTGCAGAGCAAATCGACGCGCGACATCGGCCTGGCTGTGGTCGAGCTCGGCGGCGGCCGGCGCCGAGCCAGCGACCGCATCGACCACCGCGTCGGCTTCAGCGACGTGGTTTCGCTGGGTCAGCGCATCGAACGCGGCCAGCCGCTGGCGCGTGTGCATGCCGCCGACGAAGCCGGCGCCGCGGCGGCGCTGGCGCGGCTGCAAGAATGCATCCGCATCGGCGCTGCCGCGCCGCCGCCGGCGCCGCTGCTGATCGCACGGCTGCCCGACCATCCCGTCCACGTTGCGAGCGCACCATGACACGACGACTCATCAGTTCCGGCTCCAGCTTCGAAGCGCAGATCGGCTACTCGCGTGCCGTGGTCGACGGCGACTGGGTCTTCGTTTCAGGCACCACCGGCTTCGACTACGCGACGATGAGCATCGCCGAAGGCATCGTCGAGCAGGCCGAACAATGCCTGCGCAACATCGACACTGCGCTGTGCCAGGCCGGCGTGTCGATGGCCGATGTCGTGCGCGTGCGTTACATCGTGCCGGTGGCCGCCGAGTTCGAACTGTGCTGGCCAGCGTTGCGCCGCTGCTTCGGCGAGGTGCGCCCGGCGGCGACGATGATCAGCGCCGGCCTGGCCGACCCGCGCATGCGCATCGAGATCGAGGTCACTGCGCGCAAGGGGCGATAGATGAGAGCGATCACCGTCGAACAGTTCAACCAGCGCGGTGCGGGCAAGCTGCCGGGCCACCTGGGCCTCGTCGTCACGCTGGCCACGCCGCAGCGCATGGAGGCCGAGCTGCCGGTGCAGCCGCAGCTGCTGGCGCCCAACGGCTACCTGCACGCCGGCAGCGTGGTGACGCTGGCCGACACGCTGTGCGGCTACGGCTGTGTGCTCAACCTGCCCGAAGGCGCGAGCGGCTTCACCACCATCGAACTGAAGTCCAACCATCTGGGCACCACGATCGAGGGCACGGTGGCCGTCGTCGCCACGCCGGCCCACATCGGCAGGACCACGCAGGTCTGGGACGCCGTGGTCACGCATGTGCAGAGCGGCCGCACGCTGGCGCTGTTTCGCTGCACGCAGATGGTGCTGTACCCAAAGGCCGGTACATGAGCATCGAGCTGCCCAAGGACGTGCGCACCCAGGCCATCGCCTCGATCGAGCGCTGGTTCAAGGAGAACGCCGACGAGCCGATCGGCAACGTCCAGGCCGCGGCGCTGCTGAACTTCTTCGTCGCCGAGATCGGACCCAGCGTCTACAACCAGGCCATTGCCGACGCGCAGCAGCGCCTGCAGGCGCGCATCGCCGAGCTCGACATCGAATGCCATGCCGACGAGTTCGGCTTCTGGCGTCAGGCGGGGCGCAGACGCTGAAACCCGGCGTGCCCGGGCGGCTGCGGTAGCGCGCTGGCGGCACCTGCGTTCTCCGGTCCACGCTCGCGGGCGGACGGCTGGGGTGCGCCGTCCTCACCGCGTCGCCACCGGCTTGCCACCAACGGGCGCTGGCGGTGCGCCTGCACGAACACCGCGGCGGTGGCAGGGCGGTGCTTCGGATTCGCGGGCGCAGGCCCCATTCGCGGGACGCTGAACCCGTGCCTGCCTGGTCGGCAATGACGAGGCAAGGCCGGCGAACCCCAGCCGTCCGCCCGCGAGCGTGGGCCGGAGAACGCGGGCCCGGAATACCCGCCACGCTGGACGCTCGAACGCCGGCCTTGCTGTGGGCCGCGAGCGGCGGCCATGCGCTGGCAGCTGCCTCCGGTTCCTGAGCTATGGACTGCGAATCCGTAGCAGGCATTCCTTGCCGCGACAATGGTTGCCTGAGCAACAGATAATGCGGCAATGCCCACATCCCCGCAGGCGCGGCGCGCCAGGGCCTTCTACGACGGCGCCAGCTACGTGGCCGGCGACAGCGTCGGCTACCTGCTGAACCAGGTGGTGATCTCGATGCGTCGGCAGATCGAGCAGGCGATGACGGCGCACGACTTGACCGCGTCGCAGTGGTTCCCGCTGTGGAAGCTGCGGCGCGAGGGCCCGGCTACCGCGCAGGAGCTGGCGCGCGAGATGGACATCGACGCCGGTGCGATGACGCGGCTGATCGACCGCCTGGCCGCCAAGGGGCTGCTGCAGCGGCTGCGCTCCGACACCGACCGGCGCCGCGTCGTGCTCACGCTCACCGCGGCCGGCGAGGTCGTGGCCGACCACGTGCCGCAGGTGCTGGCCGAGGTCAACAACGCCTATCTTCGCGACTTCAGCCGCGCCGAATGGCAGCAGCTGAAGGATCTTCTGCGTCGCATGCTGGCCAGCGGCCCGACGCGCGCGGGAGCGCGCCGGTGAGCGCCGCGCCCGACGCCGCCAAGCCGCCGCTCGGCGCCACGAGCCGGCGCCGCGCGCTGTGGCTGCTGCTGGCGCTGGTGCTGCTGGCCGCGGCCGGTTGGGGCTTCTATTGGGCGAACACGCTGCGCCACATCGAGAGCACCGACAACGCCTACGTGCAGGCACCGCTGGTGCAGATCACGCCGCTGGTCGACGGCACGGTGGTCCAGGTACTGGCCGACGACACCGACCGCGTCGCCGCCGGCCAGCCGCTGGTGCGGCTGGATCCCACCGACGCACGCCTGGCGCTGCAGCGCAGCCAGGCCGCGCTGGCGCAGGCGGTGCGCGAGGTGCGCGTGATGCGCGCGCAGGACGGCAGTTTCGACGCGCAGTCAAAGCTCAAGCGCGCCGAGGTCGAGCGCATCCGCGCCGAGGTGGCGCGCGCCGAGGACGATGTCGCACGGCGCCGCCAGCTGGTGGACAGCGGCGCCATCAGCGACGAGGAGATGAAACACGCCGACGCCACGCTGGCCGCGGCGCGCAGCGCACTGGCTGCGGCGTTGTCGGCGCAGGCCGCCGCCGAGCAGCAGGCGCTGGGCAACCTGGCGCTGAGCGACGGCACCCAGCTCGATGGCCACCCCAACGTGCTGCGCGCCGCCGCGGCGCTGCGCGAGGCCTGGCTGAAGCTGCGCCGCAGCGAGCTGCGCGCGCCGCAGGCCGGGCAGGTGGCGCGGCGCACGGTGCAGGTGGGCCAGCATGTGGCGGCCGGCGCGGTGCTGATGTCGCTGATCCCGCTGGACCAGGTCTGGGTCGAGGCCAACTTCAAGGAAGTGCAGCTGCGCCGCATGCGCATCGGCCAGCCGGTGACGCTGCACGCCGATGCCTACGGGTCAAAGGCTGAATACCGCGGCCGCATCGCCGGCATCGGTGCTGGCACCGGTGCGGCCTTTGCGCTGCTGCCGGCACAGAACGCCACCGGCAACTGGATCAAGGTGGTGCAGCGCGTGCCGGTGCGCGTTGAGCTCGTCGACGGCCCGCTGGCCGAATTTCCGCTGCGCGTCGGCCTGTCGATGCAGGCCACCGTCCAGCTCGACGCCGACGAGGCGCAGGCGCCCGCCGCCAGGCCGGCCGCTTCGACGGCCGACGAAACGGCCGAGCTGGCCGAGGCCGACCGGCTGGTGCGCCGCATCATCGACGCCAATCTGCAGCCTTCGGCACGGCGATGAGCGCACCGGCCCCGTTCGCGCCGCTGCAGGGCATGGAGCGCGTGCTGGGCACGCTGTCGCTGTCGCTGGCGACCTTCATGAACGTGCTCGATTCGTCGATCGCCAACGTGTCGATCCCGGCCATCGCCGGCGACCTGGGCGTCGGCCCGGCGCAGGGCACTTGGGTCATCACCTCCTTCGCGGTGGCCAACGCGATCTCGATGCCGCTGACCGGCTGGCTGACGCGGCGCTTCGGCGCGGTGCGCTTGTTCACCGGCAGCATCCTGCTCTTCGTCGTCGCTTCGTGGCTGTGCGGGCTGGCGCCGACGATCGAGGCGCTGATCTTCTTCCGCGTGCTGCAGGGCCTGGTGGCCGGGCCGATGATCCCGCTGTCGCAGACGCTGCTGCTGCAGAGCTACCCGCCGGCGCTGGCCGGCACGGCGCTGGCGCTGTGGGGCATGACGGTGCTGGTAGCGCCAGTGGTCGGTCCGCTGCTCGGCGGCTGGATCACCGACAACATCGCCTGGCCGTGGATCTTCTACATCAACATCCCGGTGGGGCTGGGCGCCGCGGCGCTGACCTGGTCGCTGTTCCGCGAGCGCGCGCACCCGCCGCAGCGCGTGCCGCTGGACCGCACGGGTCTGGCCCTACTGGTGCTGTGGGTGGGCGCGATGCAGATCATGGTCGACCAGGGCCGCGAGCTGGACTGGTTCGGCTCCACCCAGATCGTGGCGCTGGCGCTGGTGGCCGGCGTGGGCTTCCTGTTCTTCCTGGTGTGGGAGCTGGGCGCGGCGCATCCGATCGTCGACCTGCGGCTGTTCGCGCGGCGCAACTTCGTCATGGGCACGGTGTCGCTGTCGGTGGCCTATGGCGTGATCTTCGGCAACATCGTGCTGCTGCCGCTGTGGCTGCAGCAGTACATGGGCTACACGGCGACATGGGCCGGGTTGGCGATGGCGCCGGTGGGGCTGCTGGCCATCGTGCTGTCGCCGTGGGTGGGCCGCAACGTCAACCGCATCGACCCGCGGCTGCTGGCCACCGCCGCTTTCCTGGTGTTCGGCGCGGTGCTGTGGATGCGCTCGCTTTTCAACACGCAGGCCGATTTCGGCACCATCCTGTGGCCCACGCTGCTGCAGGGCATTGCCATGGCGCTGTTCTTCATTCCGCTGCAATCGATCGCCTTTTCCGGCCTGCCGCCCGAGCGCATGCCGGCCGCGGCCGGGCTGAGCAACTTCGTGCGCATCACCGCCGGTGCGGTGGGCACCTCGGTGTTCACCACGCTGTGGGAAAACCGCGCCGCGCTGCATCATGCCAACCTGGCGCAGCAGATCAGCCTCAACAACCCGGCAGCGCTGCAGACGCTGGCCGATCTGCAGCACGCGGGCCAGACCCGCGAGCAGGCGCTGGCGCTGCTGAACCGCATCATCGACCAGCAGGCCTTCACGATGGCCGCGACCGATTTGTTCTGGCTGTCGTCGATGCTGTTCGTGGGTCTGGTCGCGCTGGTGTGGTTCAGCGCGCCGTCGAAGACAGTCACCGGCGCGCTGGAAGGCGGCGCGCATTGAACGCGGCGGCGATCGACGAGTTCCGCACGCCGCGGCCGGTGGCCGGCTGGCGCGTGCTGCTCACCACCTTCTGCATGGCGCTGGCCGCCTGGGGCCTGGGCTTCTACAGCCTGTCGGTGTATGTGCAGTATCTGGCGGCCAGCGGGCGCTTCCCGGCGGCGCTGCTGTCGGCGGCCACGACCTTTCACTTCCTGCTCGGCGCGGCGGCGCTGTACATCGTGGAATACGGGGCGGTACGCATCGGCCGACGCCCGGTGGTGGTGGCCGGCGTGCTGCTGATGGCCGGCTGCGCCAGCGCGCTGGCCTACGTGCCGAACGCCTTCTGGCTCTTCGCCGCCTATGCCGGCATGGCCTTCGGCTGGGCGGCGATCTCGGGCACGGCGATCACGCAGATCATCGGCCGCTGGTTCGACGCGCGGCGCGGGCTGGCGCTGAACCTGGCGCTGACCGGCGCCAGCGCCGCCGGCTTCGTCATCGTGCCGCTGCTGGTGGCGGGCATCGAGCGCTTCGGCCTCGGCCCCGGCGTGATGCTCACCTCCGGCACGGTGGCGCTGGGGCTGCTGGTGCTGATCGCACTGAATCTGGTGGAGCCGACCGCGCCGCTGCCGGTGGCTGCAGCAGCCGCGGCGCCTGCCGCTGCCGCGCTGCGCCTGGACCGTCGGCTGCTGCTGCTGTGTGCGCTGTTCGGCATCGGCTGGCTGGCGCAGGTCGCCTTCCTGGCGCAGCAGCTGCCGCTGCTGGTGCCCAAGGTCGGCGCGGCCGTGGCCACGCTGGCGGTGGCGGCGACGACGGCCAGCTCGCTGCTCGGCCGGCTGGCGCTGGCCAGCTTCATGGACCGCGTCGACCACCGCCAAGCCACCGCCGCCAGCTTCGGCTTGCAGGCGCTGGGCTCGGCGCTGGTGGCGGCCAGCGATGCGCCGGTGTGGGTCATCGCCGGCTGCTGCCTGGTCGGCGCGTCGGTGGGCAACGTCATCACGCTGCCGGCGATGTTCGCGCAGCGCGAGTTCGCGCCGGCGCACTACGGCGCGGTGATCACGCGCATCTGGTCCATCGGCCAGGTGATGTATGCCTTCGGGCCGATCGGCGCCGGGCTGCTGCTCGGCGCCACCGGGTCGTCCACCGTGCCGCTGCTGGCCTGCATGGCCTGCCAGCTGCTCGCCGCGGCGCTGTGCTTCGCCCGGCCGGACGGGCCCGGCGGCAGCGCGACGCACAACTTTACAAAGCGCACGCAGCCGCCACACGCAGCCGGTTGAGACTGTCCCGTGCCGATGAAACCGACCCTTGCCGCTGCGCTGCTCGGCCTGGCCTGCCTGCTGGCCGGCTGCGCCGTGGTCGGCCCCGACTACCAGCGCCCGAAGACCGAGCTGCCGCCGGCCTGGTCGCCGGCCGAGGCCGTGCCCACGCCGGCCGCGCCGCTCGACGCCGAGTGGTGGCGCCGCTTCGATGACCCGCTGCTGACGCAGCTGGTCGAGCGCGCGCTGGCCGCCAACACCGACCTGCGCATCGCCCGCGCGCGGCTGCGCGTGGCGCGTGCGACCAGCGTGCAGGCCGAGTCCTTGCTGTGGCCCGGCGTCAACGCCTACGGCTCGGCCACGCGCGCGTCCAACGGCGGGCAGGACGCGGCCTCCAGCTACGGCCTGGGCTTCGACGCCGTCTGGGAGATCGACCTGTTCGGCGGCCTGCGCCGCGGTGTCGAGTCCGCCGATGCCGACGCGATGGCCAGCGCCGCCACGCTGGCCAGCACGCAGGTGTCACTGGCGGCCGAGGTGGCGCGCGACTACGTGCTGCTGCGCGCCTACCAGCTGCGCATCGCCATCACGCAGGCCAACCTGGACAACCAGACGCAGACGCTGCAGATCAGCGAATGGCGCGCGCAGGCCGGGCTGGTGGGCCAGCTCGACGTGGAACAGGCACGCTCCAACCGCGAGCAGACGCGCGCCCAGCTGCCGGCGCTGCAGGACGCGGCCACGCAGACGATCAACGCGCTGGCCGTGCTGCTGAACGTGGCGCCGGTGACGCTGGCGCCCGAGCTCGGCGCCGCGGCCGCACCGGCGATCCCCGACGCCACGGCGCAGCCGCTGGCCGGCATCCCGGCCGATCTGTTGCGCCGCCGGCCCGACATCGTCGCCGCCGAGCGCAGCCTGGCCGCGGCCACCGCGCGCATCGGCGTGGCCGAGGCGGCGCTGTACCCGTCGCTGAGCCTGAGCGGCACGCTCGGTTTGCAGGGTGCGGTGCTGTCGGCGCTGAGCGGCGGTGCCGCGGCGACACGGCTGATCGCCGCCAGCCTGGGCGCGCCGATCTTCGACGCCGGCCGGCTGCGCCAGCAGGTGGTGATCCGCAGCGCCGAGCAGGAACAGGCGCTGGCCGCGTACGAGGCGGCGCTGTTCGGCGCGCTGCGCGAGGTGGAGAACGCGCGCGCCTCGCTGGCCAACGGCCGCTCGCGCGGCGAGGCGCTGGCACTGGCGGTGCAGGCGGCGCGCAATGCCGCGCTGCTGGCCAACTTCCGCTACCGCTCCGGCCTGGTCGACTTCCAGACCGTGCTGGACACCGAGCGCAGCGTACGCACGCTCGAGGACAGCCAGGCCACGACCCAGGCCGACACCGTGATCGCGCTGATCCAGCTGTACAAGGCGCTGGGCGGTGGCTGGTCGGTCGACGCTCCCACCGCTTCCGGCCCGCCATCATGAACAAGCCAACGAACGCGGCCGCGGGCCTGCAGGAACTGCTCGGCGCCGACGCGCCGCGCCCAGCGTGGCAGCGCAGGATGCCGTGGCTGCTGGCGGCGCTGCTGCTGGCCGCGCTGGCGGCGGGGCTGCTGTGGCGCGGCCGCAGCAATGACGCTGCAGCACAGCCGATGTACCAGACCGAGCCGGTGCAGCGCGGCACGCTCAGCGTCAAGGTGGTGGCCAACGGCACGCTGGCGCCGACGCTCACCGTCAACGTCGGCAGCGAGCTGTCGGGCACGGTGGCGCGTGTGTTCGTCGACATCAACGACCGCGTCAACCAGGGCCAGGTGCTGGTGGAGCTGGACACCTCCAAGCTGCGCGACCAGATGGCACGCTCGCGCGCCACGCTGGCCTCGGCCGAGGCGCGCGTGGCACAGGCCGCGGCCACGCTGAAGGAGGCGCGCGCCAACCTGGCGCGCATGGAGGAGGTGTCACGCCTGTCCGGCGGGCGCGTGCCCTCGGCCACCGAGTTCGACACCGCGCGCGCCAATGCCGACCGCGCGCTTGCCGACGAGGACGCGGCGCGCGCCGCGGTGGCCGACGCCAAGGCGGCGCTGAGCTCCGACACCACCAACCTCCGCAAGGCCTCGATCCGCTCGCCCATAGCCGGCGTGGTGCTGACGCGCACCGTCGACCCCGGCAATGCGGTGGCGGCCTCGCTGCAGGCGGTGACGCTGTTCACCATCGCCGAGGACCTGAAGCGGATGAAGCTGCAGGTCAACGTCGACGAGGCCGATGTCGGCCAGGTGCGGCAGGGTCAGCGCGCCAGCTTCACCGTGGCGGCGTGGCCGAACCGCAGCTTTCCGGCCGAGATCACGCGTCTGGGCTTCGGCTCCACCACCAAGGAGAACGTCGTCACCTACGTGGCCGAGCTGAGCGTGGCCAATGACGAGCTGCTGCTGCGCCCGGGCATGACCGCCACCGCGAGCATTGCCGCGGTCGAGCGCCAGGGCGTGTTGTTGGTGCCGAACGCGGCGTTGCGCTTCGTGCCGGGCATGCCGGCGGCCTCGACCGCAACCGCACCGAGCGGCGGCGGCCTCGTGTCCAAGCTGATGCCGCGTCCGCCGCGCGGCGCGGCCAAACGCGCCGGCAGCGTCGAGCTGAAGAACACCGAACGCCAGTTGTGGGTGCTGCGCGACGGCGCAGCGGTGGCAGTGGCGGTGAACGCCGGCCTCAGCGACGGCCGGCGCACCGAGGTCAGCGGCGAGCTGCGCGAGGGCGAGGCGGTGATCGTCGATCAACTGGCCGGGCCGGCGCGGTGAGCGAGGCCCCGCTGATCCGCCTGCGCGGCGTGACGCGCGACTACGGCGAAGGCCAGGCGATGGTGCGTGCGCTGGCCGGCGTGGACCTGGACATCGAGGCCGGCGAGTTCGTCGCCATCATGGGGCCCAGCGGCTCGGGCAAGTCCACGGCGATGAACATCCTGGGCTGCCTGGACACGCCCTCGGCCGGCGCCTACCTGTTCCGCGGCGTGCACGTGGAGCGGTTGTCGCGCGACGAACGCGCGCGGCTGCGGCGCCGCCACCTGGGCTTCGTGTTCCAGGGCTTCAACCTGCTGGCACGCACCAGCGCGATCGAGAACGTGGAGCTGCCGCTGCTGTACCGCGGCGCGCCGGCGGCGGCG
>Ga0315912_10005297_pt1 | contig 11915 bp, 12 predicted proteins | sample VfabasoilMG_FD_204469 | JGI IMG/M metagenome (GOLD analysis project Ga0315912, IMG submission 204469) | Garden soil microbial communities collected in Santa Monica, California, United States - V. faba soil | ecosystem: Environmental > Terrestrial > Soil > Garden | place: USA: California...
CTGATGACGGCGCACCTTCCCTGCTCGTCGATGCCAAGGAAACTGTGCGGTACCGAGATGGCGAGCATGGCATTGATGGCCACTGCCAGCCCGCCATCAGTGCCGTTCTTGATCCCGACCGGCATCGACAGTCCACTCGCCATCTCACGGTGTGTCTGTGATTCAGTGGTACGCGCGCCGATGGCGCTCCATGTCACGAGGTCAGACAGGTACTGCGGCGTGATCGGGTCGAGCGCCTCTGTACCTGCGGGCAAACCGAGTGCGGCAATGTCGAGCAACAGCCGGCGCGCGATCATCAGTCCTTCTTCGATCTCGAAGCTGTCGTTCAGATGCGGATCGTTGATCAGCCCTTTCCAGCCGGTGGTCGTGCGCGGCTTCTCGAAATACACGCGCATGACCAACAGCAGTGTCTCTCTGACTTCGGCGGCAAGCTCCTTCAGCCTTCGTGCATAGTCCATCGCCGCTGCTGGATCGTGGATCGAGCACGGTCCGACAATGACGACGAGCCGTGGATCCTTGTGATCGAGGATGCGGCGCACCGTTTCGCGGCCCGATAGCACGGTATCATGCGCGGCACGATCAAGCGGAAACTGCGCCTTCAGCTCACCCGGAGTGAGTATGAGCTGCTCGTCTACGACATGGACGTTGTGGAGATCGGGATTGTTCATGTGGGCGTTCTGCCGTGCCGGGGCGGCGATGCGGGAATCTATCTTACTTAAATTTGAAGTCAAATGCTCAGCGCCTATACCCGTGCTTCTATCCGCGTTTAGCCGGGTTCATCCGGCGGCTAATTCGGACTTCGACTTTTGTTTACCAGTAGCGCATCAATCCGGCATTAACGCAAACGTCCACACCGAACCGCCACGCTGGATATTGCCGGCGCGCAAATTCACCGAGTTTCCGCCAGCAATGCTTGATGGTACCGATACGTATTGCACGCCCCTATGGGTGTAGGTGACGGGCTGCGCATTGACCGTCGAGCCGGTCTGAAATTTCCACAGCACCTTGCCGTTGTCTTCGTCCATGGCAATGAATTCGCCGGTCTGCTTGCCGGTAAACAGCATTCCACCCGCGGCCGACAACGTTCCCGCCCACATGCCGATGTCGGCTTCATGTAACGGCAGTCGCCATTTCGATTTTCCCGTCAACGGATCCATGGCGTTGTAGTATCCAAACGGATCGCCGGGCTTGAGCAAGCCGCCCCATGGCGGCATGCTGTTTTTGCCATTGGTGACCGACCGCAAAAAGCGATCACGACTGATCAGTCGGAAAAGTCAATAGATCGAATGCCCCTTCGGGATTTTTCATGTGCACACCGTGACAGGCGGCGCACTGGCGCTCGTAAATGTCGGAACCTAATTTGACTTGCTCCGGCAAATAAGTCTACGCGGACACCACACTTGTTGCGACCAAACATGCCGCAACAAAAAAGATTCGTTTCATGCCCGATCCAAGTATTCAAAAACATGCATCACACCTTCACCGCCTCCGGCATAAGGCATATACCGCGATTTCCGTAAACAGGTTACGGCAGACGTAAGTGTAGCGTCTATTTGATAACGCAACCATAGGTGCATTGGCCGCTTCTTGACCGGCAAAGCGGCCCTGTCATAATCCGGAATCCGCCTTAAAGTGAAAGCACGTCATGACCGTCCGTTCGCTCCAGCATATCGCTTTGGCCGTGCCGGACGCCGCTACCGGCAAGCAGTTCTACACCGATTTCGGCATGGAAGCACGCGATGACGGCGCGCGCGTAGCCATGCGCTGCCACGGGCGAGATCAGGATCAGGTCATATTGGTCGAGGGTGCGAAACGACACATGCACCACATCTGTTTCGGCGCGCGTCCTGAAGCCATAAAAGACATCACGAAACGGCTCGAACAAAACGGCCACAAACTCGTCGATGCGCCGCGCGAATCACCTGCGGACGGCATCTGGTTCTTCGATCCCGATGGTTTGCTGGTGAATGTGCGCAACGCTGCGTCAGCTCCGTGGCTGCCTGCCCCGGAATGGAAAATAAACAATCCAGGCCATCTCAATCGTTCCGGAGTCGCCGGCCATCCGCCGCGCGATCTGCCGGTGCGGCCGCGGCGCCTCGGCCACACGCTGCGCTTCACGTCCAACCTAGACCGGCAAACGGACTTCTACACGCGCATCGTCGGCATGAAACTCTCCGACCGCTGTCCGGGCATAATTGCATTCCTGCGCAGCGGCGAAGGCGGCAGCGATCATCATGTGCTGGGATTCATCAAGGACAGCCGCCCCGGTTATCACCACGCGAGCTTCGAAGTTGCCAACATCGACGAGTTGGGCATGGGCGCCTGCCGCATGCTCGACAAAGGCTACCGCAACGGCTGGGGCTTCGGAAGACATGTGATCGGCTCGAATTTTTTTCACTACATCCGCGATCCGTGGGGCAGTCTGGTCGAGTATTTTTGCGACATCGACTATATCCCGGATGGCTACGAGTGGACGCCTAAAGACTATCCACCAGCAGATTCACTCTACGCGTGGGGGCCGAACGTGCCTGATGATTTCGGTGTTAATTTCGAAGAGCGCGAGTAATCACATAAGTGAGCACACAAGTAAGCGCCATTGTTTGACAAGCAGGTGTGCTGACCCGCATCATAGTTAAAAGAATAATCAAATTCAGCAGGCATTCAACCAAAGGAGACGGTCACAATGAAATTCATTCGTGCACTTGCCGTATTTTTTTGCGCCGCGCTGTTGACGGCCTCAGGCACTCTGTTCGCCCAGACCACGCAACCCGTCAAGATCGGCATGAGCATGCCGCAAACTGGCTCGCTCGGCGCCGGCGGCCAGGCGGCGCTGCTCGCGCTGCGCATGTGGGTCGAAGACATAAATGCCAAGGGCGGCTTGCTCGGGCGCAAGGTCGAGCTCATCGTCTATGACGACCAGACCAATCCGGCGCTAACCCCTGGCATCTACACCAAGCTGCTCGACATCGACAAGGTCGATCTGCTCATCGCACCGTACGGCACGGTACCCACCGGGCCGATCATGCCGCTGGTGAAGCAGCGCGGACTGCTGCTGATGGGCAACTTCTCGTTCCAGGTGAACCGCACGGTGAAGCACGACATGTGGTTCAACAACTCGCCGTGGAACGACGCATCGAGTTGGTCCGACGGATTTTTCAAAGCCGGCCAAAAGGTTGGCGCGAAAACCATCGCGATACTTGCTGCCGATCAGGAATTCGCGCAAAACCTCGCCAACGGAGCGCGCGAGCTTGCCAAGAAGTCCGGTTTAAACACCGTCTACGACCAGAATTATCCACCGGCGACTGTGGACTTTTCCGCGATGATCCGCGCAATCCGCGCCGCCAAGCCCGACATGGTGTTCGTCATGTCCTATCCGAATGACTCCGTGGCCATCGTGCGCGCAGTGAACGAGATCGGCGTGGGCGAGTCGGTGAAGTTGTTTGGCGGCGGCATGGTCGGACTGCAATTCACGCCGAACATGGTGACGCTCGGCAGTTCGTTGAACGGCATCGTCAACTACAACTCGTGGGTTCCGGGCATCAAGCATCCAGGCATCGACGAATTCCTTGCACGTTACGCTAAACGTGCTGCGGAGGCAAAAGTCGATCCACTTGGCTTCTACCTGCCGCCATTCAACTACGCCATCGGCCAGATGCTGGAGCAGGCGATCAACGCGACCAAGAGCTTCGACCACAAGGTGCTCGCGGCTTACCTGCGCAAAAACGAGATGACAACCATTGTCGGTCCGATCCGCTACGGCCCGGACGGCGAGTGGGCGACACCACGCGTGGTCCAAGCGCAGTTCCGAGGCATAGTCGACAAGAATATGGATCAGTTTCGCCAGCCGGGCAAACAGGTCGTGCTGTATCCCGAGCAGTACAAGACCGGCGAAGTAGTCGCGCCGTTCGAAAAAGCGCGCAAATAGTTCACAGTGTTTCGCGACTCAAAGGAAGCCCCTTCCCCTTTGAGCGGGGAAGGATGGAATGGGGGTGAAAAGTTGCGCATCGTGACACTCGTCACCCCCACCCTAACCCTCCCCCCTTAAGGGGGAGGGAATCTTTTTTTGCAACTCTGGCAGGGTAAAAATCCGTGTTCTCGATGGATCTGCTGCTCGACGCTGTCGTGCTTGGTCTGCTGCTGGGCTGCTTCTACGCAGCAGTCAGCGTCGGCCTCACCGTCGCATTCGGGTTGCTCGATGTGCCGCACATCGCGCACCCGGCGTTCCTGGTGCTGGGCGCCTACTGTACCTGGCTGCTCAACCGATATGGCTTCGACCCCATCGTTGCCGGCATCGTGCTGATGCCGGTGTTTCTCCTGCTGGGGATGGCGGTCTACCGCTTTTATTACGAAACATTTGAACGGCGCGGCAGCGATGCCGGGTTGCGCGGCCTCGCGTTTTTTTTCGGCGTCGTATTCATCATCGAGGTCGGACTGGTGCTCCTGTTCGGCGTCGATCAACGCCTGGTCGAAGCCGCTTACATCGGCAAGAGCTTCGATATCGGCGATATGCGCCTGCCGAGGCGTATGGTGGTTGCATTCGCAATGGCACTGGTACTGACCATCGGCCTTGCGCTCTACCTGTCGAAGACTTTCACCGGCCGCGCGATCAAAGCCGTGGCACAGGACGAAACGGCGCTCAGATTGATGGGTGCGAATCCGGTGCGCATCAAGCAATGGGCGTTCGGCATCGCCACCGCGGTCACAGGATTGGCCGGCGCTCTGCTCATCATCGTCGGCCCGGTCGAACCGACGATGGATCGTGTTTACATCGGGCGCACATTTTGCGTGGTGGTGCTGGCCGGGCTGGGTAGCATGTCCGGAACACTGGCGGCCGGCATCATTCTTGGTATCTCGGAGACCATCGTGCTCACGCTGCTCGGCGCCTCGTGGGCACCGGCGGTTTCGTTCGGGCTACTGCTTATCATGCTCGGCATCCGCCCGCAGGGACTGTTTGGAAAATGAGTGGCAGATGAGTGGAAGATGAGCGATCAATGAAAGAACGCGGCTACGGATTCTGGATCGGCTCGGCGATTGTCTTCGCAGTGGCGTGTATTGCTGCAGCCACGATCAAGAACGAGTATTACTTTTACGCTGCTTACGTGGTGATTCAGTTCGTGGTGCTGGCGACCGCGTGGAACATCCTCGGCGGATACGCAGGTTATGTGAATTTCGGCACCAGTGCATTTTTTGGCGTGGGCGCGTACATCGCGGTGATGCTGATCAAAGCGATGAATCTGCCGCTTGGGCTGCAGATACTCGCAGCTGCCGCAGTAGGCGGTGCGCTCGGCTTCGGGGTGGGGCTGCTCACATTGCGATTACGCGGCATTTTCTTTTCCATCGCCACCGTCGCCATCACCATCATTCTGGAAACAGCGGTCATCAACTGGCGCTTCGTCGGCGGCGCCACCGGGATCCAGATTCTGCGGCCGCCGGTGATGGAACCATTCGACTCGTACACCAAAATGCTGTTCGTGTGCGCGGTGCTGCTGGCTATCGTCGCGGTTGCTATCGCGCGCTACATCGAGACTTCATGGATCGGCCGCGGCCTGCGCGCGATCCGCGACAACGAGGAAGCGGCGGAATGCACCGGCGTCCCGACACTCAAACTGAAACTGGCGGCCTGCACAATTTCCGGCGCGCTGATGAGCGCGGCCGGCGCGCCGCTCGCCATGTATCAAAGCTTCGTTGAACCGGCTTCGGCGTTTAACCTCACGTACTCCGTCTCTGCGCTCGCCATGCCCATCATCGGTGGCACCTCGCACTGGATCGGGCCGGTAGTAGGCGCGATCCTGCTCGGCACCGTTCAGCAAGTCGTCACCGTGACTATTTCATCCGAGCTCAATGTACTCGTTGTCGGCGTGTTGCTGGTGGTGTTCGTGGTAGCTGCTCCGCAGGGGATCGTCGGCTTGTTTATGAAGCTGCGCGGGAAACTCAAACGCAAGAACAATATTGGTAACTAAAAATACTTTAAAAACAAATACTTATGAACCACCTGCTCTATGCTCCTGTTTTTGCTTTGCTCTCATCAATGTTCATCTGTGGTTAAAAAAGTTTTCCAATGACCGAGCCATTGCTCAAGATCACCAACGTCACCAAGCGCTTCGGCGGCTTCACCGCACTGGATAGCGTCGATCTTGCTGTCGCGCCCGGCGAGCGCTTTGGCTTGATAGGGCCCAACGGCTCGGGCAAAACGACGTTGATCAACTGCATTTCAGGATCTTTGCGCAACGAAAGCGGTTCGATAAATTTTTCCGGCGAAGAAATTTCATCGCTGTCTGCCTATCAACGCACGCGGCGCGGTATCGCGCGCAGCTTCCAGATTCCGCGTCCGTTTTCGAGTATGACAGTACTGGAAAATCTGATGGTGCCGCTGGAGTTCGTCGCACACCGTAACGCTCTGCTGCGTGGAGATACGCGCGCGGAAGCGATGGCGATACTCGGCTCGATCGGCCTTGCCGATAAAGCCGGCACGCTGTCGAACCAGTTGTCGCAGGTCGAACTGCGCAAGATGGAGCTTGCACGCGCGATGGCAGCGCGGCCACGCCTGCTGATTTCGGACGAAGCGATGGCAGGCTTGTCGGGAAACGAAATCGATGAAGTGCTGGCGATTCTGTTCAAGCTCAATGAAACCGGCATCACCATCATTATGATCGAGCACATCATGCAGGCGGTGATGCGCTTTTCGCAGCGTGTGATTTGTCTCGACGCGGGCAGGATTATCTGCGAAGGCGCGCCCAACGCCATTGTCGCCAACGCGGACGTGCAAAGGGCTTACCTTGGCGCTTGAACTAACGATTGAGAGTATCGATGCCAGCTACGGCGCGGTGCGTGCACTGCACGGTGTGTCAATACGCGTGGGCAACGGTGAAACCGCCGCCCTGCTCGGCACCAACGGCAACGGCAAGAGCACGCTGATGAAATGCGTGATGGGCATGGTGCGCCCGGCGCGCGGCACGCTGACGCTTGCCATCGATGGTGTCAATCACGATCTCGCAAAGCTCTCAACCGAAGAAATCGTCAATCTCGGTGTGGCGATGGTGCCCGAGGGCCGGCGGTTGTTCCCGCGGCTCACCGTCGAGGAAAACCTGCTGCTCGGCGCATTCCGCCCGCAAGCGCGTGCCGATATCGCGAAGAATATTGCCTTCTGTTACGAAGCATTCCCGGTGCTGAACGAGCGCCGCCGCCAACTCGCGGGCTCGATGTCCGGAGGGCAGCAACAGATGCTCGCCATCGCGCGCGCGCTGATGTCCGCACCCCGGCTGTTGCTGGTCGATGAGCCATCGGTAGGCCTCGCACCCATCCTGGTGTCGCAAACCATCACCAAGATCAAGGAACTAAAGGAGCGCTACGGCCTCACCGTGCTGATGGCGGAACAGAATTTCCATCAGGCAATCCGCATCGCCGACCGCGGCTATATCATCGTGCACGGCGAGATCGTGTTTGAGGGAAACGTGGCCGAACTCGAGCAGAACGATCTGGTCAAGAACTACTATCTGGGTTCCGCCGCGTAACGCGTAGTTGGGCGTCATGCTGACTATCGTGCGTCAATGGGAGTGCTTCATTCAGGGGAGATGATGATGACAAACGGACCGATTCCGTTGCCCACGACTGGCCAACCGGAATATTGGAACAGTCCCGCCCGGCCTTGGGCCACGCATTACGAGCGGGCGGACCGCGCGTTTGGCGGTTTGGGAACCGCAGCGATGCAGCTAGCCGCGCCTCAGCGCGGCGAGAATGTGCTGGACATCGGCTGCGGCAGCGGCACCACAGTCCTTGAGCTTGCGGCGCGAGTGGGAACTAGCGGTCATGTTCTCGGTGCCGACATCTCAGCGCAATGCGTTGCGCAGGCGCGCGAACGCATCGCCGCCGCCGGTGTGTTGCAGGCCGAGGTAATAGAAACCGACGTCGCCACTCATTCCTTCGCTACCAACAGAATCGATCTCGCGTTTTCTCGTCTCGGTGTAATGTTCTTCAGCGACCCGACCGCCGCATTGGCAAATGTGCATCGAGCTATGAGACCGGCAGGCCGCGTGGTGCTGGCCGTGTTCCGCCCGGCAAGCGAAAATCCATGGCCGAGCGCGCCGGTTGGAGCAGTGCGTCACCTCTTGCCGCCCACACCTGTACCCGCGCCGAACGACCCGGGCATGTTTTCGTGGGGCGACCCGGCACGCGTACGGCGGATACTGGAAGGAGCCGGGTTTCGCAAAATTTCCTTGACGCCCGTGGATCTGCACTGTCAGCTAGCCGGTGACGGAGGAGTCGTAGAAGCGGCAGAATTTGCCCTACTTTTCGGACCACTGGCCCGCCGCGTGTCGGGATTATCTGAGGCGCAGCGAGACGCGGTGCGCGCGACGCTAGAGGGCTTTTTTCAGCGCCATGTGACGCCCCAAGGCGTCGCGCTGCCCAGCGCCTTTTGGATAGTGCAAGCACGTGTCTGAGCTACAGGCCCAATACGACACCGAACCCAGCTATGAGCCCAACCGTCCAACAGCGGCGCTGCGCTTGCTGTTGTCCGGCGGATTATCGCGATCAATGGGTGGAGCACAGCGCAACCCATCAATCCCATTCGGTATCAAGCCCGCCACCGAACGCTATCCCCGCTTTAACTCCTGTATCGACCTCACCAGTTCGCCATCCTCGCGCTTCAACGCGCGCGTGACTGAACGCGTGTTGCCGAAGGTCGGCACGTACTGCGAATGCTTGCCGGCGCCGCCGGTGACGATGACGATCAGGTCTTCGGGTTTTGCCCACATATGCACGGGCGTATCGAGTGGCGCGTTGGCGAACTGCTCGGCGAGTTTGCGGCGGAAGCGCCGATCGATACCTTCCTGTGAAAATTTCGACAACGGAATCGTCGCGCGCTCCCACAGCCATTCCTTAACCTGCGCCTTGGTCATGCCGCCCTTGGCGACAGTCGCCGCATGTTCCGGGCCGAATGCCAATACCGGCTGGCCGGCGTAGTAGGCATTGTTCGATCCGGTGTTGGCCATGGTACCCGCCACCATGGTCAATATTCCCTCGGGCGTGATGCTTTCGTGGTCGTTGACGTTGTGCGGGCTCTCCGCCGCCACCACGGTTACCGCGCTCGCATCTTTCGGCAAGCCGAGTTCAACATGCAGCGGTTCCCACGGGCTGTTGTCTTCGTTTTCCGCAACACAGAACGTAAATTTTGCCGGCGTGCCGGCAGTCGCCATGTCGCCGGTGCCGGGAATCGCCGCACCGATGTTGACCAGCGATAGCCGCACGGCGCGGCCGATCACCGCGTTGGCGCGAAAATAATTGCCCATCGCGTTGTGGCCGGAATTGATGCCGACCTCGCGCGCCACCGGACCGTTGAAAATCAGCATCGGCGTGCACGGATGCGTGGTCGCCTGCGTGCCATAGAGGTTGTACGGTTCCTCGGCCAGCGCTTCGAGTGCAAGCAAAACCAGCGGAAAATACTCCGGCTTGCACCCCGCCATCACCGCATTGGCGGCAACGCGTATCGGCGTGGCGGCGCCGAAGCGCGGCGGAATTTTCACCACCGGTTTATCGAAATCGCGGTCGCAAAAACTAAGCATTCGTTCAACTCTCTCCGGCGTCGGCGGAATCACCGGCAGGCCGTCGCTCCAACCTTTGGCACACAAATACTCGAACACCGCTTCGGGATCGTCGTCGCACTCGACCATTGCGCCCGGCGTTTGCAGCATGCTGGCAAGTGAACTCATGACTGTTTTTCCTTCACGACTTTTAGCAGCTGCGGCAATGCAACCGACGCGCGTTCAACAACCTTATCCATGTTCAACCCACCCAGCGGATGCTGGATTTTCAGCAATGGCAAATCGGGTACGCCAAACACCTTGGCTTGCGCCGTGCCGAGTTTCATGAAGGTATCCGAACACACCACCGCTGCGATCAAACCACGCTTGGTCAGTTGCGCCATGTCGTGGACACTCCACGACGTGCACGAGCCTCAGTCGGCCATCGCGCTGATGACGAGATCAGCCTCCTTGGCGAGTTCGTCGAGCACCTGATCGGTGGCCGGACGGCTGGAAGCGGGTTTGCGCTTCACCACCACCGAATCCACTTTGAATTCCTTTTTCACGCCTTCGATGATGAGGTTCAGCAGATGATCGGCATTCGCCTTGCTGTTATCCAGCACGCCAAGGCGGATCCCGCTCTTGCCGAGCGTGCGGCTAGCTTTTAACTGCGCCACGTCCTCGATCGGCGCGTCGGGTACCACGAGAAATGTTTTGGCCATGTCGGTTCCTTTAACAATAATGCAAAATCAGTCGAGTTTGATGCCTGTCTGCTGCTGCACTTTTTTCCACTTTGCAAGATCGGTACGTAATCGCGTCGCCAATTCCTCCGGCGTGCTTTTGACGACTTCCGCTCCGAGGCGATTGAAAGCGTCGCGCGTGGTTGTCTGATCGAGCACTTTCAGCAGCGCACCATACACGCGCTGCACGATATCTTTCGGTGCCGCCGACGGAAGAAAAATACCGGTGTAGGTTTCGGCTTCGAAATTGCGTACACCGGCTTCCTGCATGGTCACCACATCGGGCAGCGTCGCCGAGCGCCTGACCGCCGCCACGGCCAGCGCGCGCAGCTTGCCGGTTCTTATATGCGGCGCCGAAGTCGAGACTTGATCGAAAATGCATTGTGTCTGCCCGCCAATTAAATCAATCAACGCCGGCCCGCTACCCTTGTAGGGAACATGCGTCAACTTCACTCCGGTGAGAACCTGAAACAACTCGCCGGTAAGATGCGTGTTGCTGCCGGTGCCAGCGGAAGCCATCGTTACCTGCCCCGGCCGCGATTTGGCAAGCGCGATGAATTCCTTGGCTGTGTACGCCGGCAGCGATGGGTGTACAACGAGCAGTAGCGGCACAATGGAAACCATCGAGGTCGGCACGAAATCGCGTAGCGGGTCGTACGCCTGCGTGGTTGCAAACGCGGGATTGACGGTCAGCGATCCACTCGAACCCAAAAGCAGCGTATAGCCATCGGGCGCTGATTTGGCGACGTACTCGGTACCGATACGTCCACCTGCGCCGCCGCGATTTTCGACGATTACCGAATGGCCGAGTTGTTCAGTGAGACCCGGCGCTACTGTGCGTGCGGTGATGTCGATATTGCCGCCGGGCGCGAACGGCACAACCAGACGCACCGGCTTATCGGGATATGCCGCAACGGAAAAGTTGGCGGTTGCCAAAGATAACAAGGCAAGCAAACATCGGAACAAAATGTGAACTCCGGAATGGAAAAACGCTGTGACGCTTGATGTTAGCAGCAGAGCGCTACGCGAACAAACCGCACCCGACAAACGCGCAGTCAGAGCACCGGATAACGCTTGTGCGGTCCGCGCACAGCGGGCTTGATGTGCCGCATCCAGCGCTTTGCATGCGGCCGTTGGGTGTAAACCTCGTCGAACACAGCTTCGAGACGCGAATGCGCGCCGCGCAGGCTGTCGATCACCGCCTTGGCCCAATCGAAATATTCGATCTGGCGTTTGAGCGGCCAGCGCGCAGGCGGGTTGGTCGCAACGTCGCGCAGGTTGCAAATCTTGTCGGCAATTTTTACCAATCTGGCGCGCGTGGAATAGCGCGGACCGTGCTTCACTTGCAATTCCTTACGTTTGCGTTTTTTGAGTTTTTTATTGTCCGTGACTTCGATCACGATATCGCGAATCTCTCCGCCAAATTCGCGCGCGAGTTCATCGGGCGTGGTCTGCGTGTCTTCCAGCGTGTCGTGCAGAATCGCCGCGCACAGCGTGGTGGTGTCGCTGACGCCGCCTTCGTTCAACAGCACGTTGGCCAGATCGATCGGATGATTGATGTACGGCGACGCTTCCGGATCCTTGCGCCGCTGGTGGCGGTGCTTCTCCGCGGCAAACGCGATGGCTTTCAGCAGCAGTGCCTGATTTGAGCGCATGA
>Ga0315912_10005298_pt1 | contig 11914 bp, 11 predicted proteins | sample VfabasoilMG_FD_204469 | JGI IMG/M metagenome (GOLD analysis project Ga0315912, IMG submission 204469) | Garden soil microbial communities collected in Santa Monica, California, United States - V. faba soil | ecosystem: Environmental > Terrestrial > Soil > Garden | place: USA: California...
TGGGCACCGGCCGGCAGTTCGTCTCGTGGATTCACCTGCACGACTGGGTGGCGATGGTGAAGTGGGCCCTTGCGGAGACGACGATCGCAGGGCCGCTCAACGTGACCGCGCCAACGCCGGTCACCAACGAAGAGATGTCTCGCACGATTGGTCGAGTGCTTGGACGGCCGTCGTGGCTGAAGGCGCCGTCGTTTGCGTTGCGCCTCGTGCTCGGTGAGATGGCGGACGCACTCGTCCTAGGCGGTCAGCGCGCGATCCCCGACGTCGCGCGCCGGAATGGCTTCGTCTTTCGTTATCCGACGGTCGAATCCGCGCTGAAGCAAATCTACACGTAGCGAACCCCGAATCCCGAATCCCGAATCCCGAGCCCCGAGTTCAGACCACCGGCGGCGCCCCGGCGCGGAAGTCTCCTCCGAGGATCGACGTCGAGCTCGCACCGAGCCAGCTGTCCAGCACGCGTGCATAGACGGACCTGAAGTCCGTCTCGTATCGCACGTCGCCGCCGGCGTTCTCGAGCGTCGGGTTGTTCAAATCGGGATTGAGTGAAGGCGCCGTGCCGTAGATGCCACCTCGCACGGCCCCGCCCATCACCATCATGACGGCAGCGGCGCCATGATCGGTGCCTGCGCTTCCGTTCTCCGAGATGCGGCGGCCGAATTCCGAAAACTGCAGCATCAGCGTGTCAGACAGGAGGCCCTGGTTGCGAAGGTCGCTGTAGAACGCCGCGATCCCATCGCCAAACGTGCCCATGAGATTCGCGTAAGCACCGCCGCCTGCCGCTCCCTGCCCCGCGTGCGTGTCGAAGCCGCCGGTCTGCACCCAATACACTCGTGTGCCTGTGCCTCGAACAATCGATCCCGCCACCGTGCGAAGCGCAAGCGCGAAACCGTTGTTTGGATAGGCAACCGTGCCGGTATACGTCGCCACCGACCCGACGCGATCGAGCGTCTCGAATGTGGCTGTCGCGGTCCCGTTCACAAACGCGAGATGTGGAAGATCGGCCGGCAGGTGCGAAGCGATGCGGGTCGCTGCCGCACGCTCGTTGAGCGCCTCAGCGGCACCATTCGGGCTGGCAAATGCGTAGCCGCGCGCGTCACCGATGCCGGGCACGCTGATCTCGCGCGAGGTGAGCGGACGTGGCACTTCGCGCGTCGTGCACCAGCCGGCGAGCGCGTCATGCGGAACGGTTTCGAGGTACCGCCCAAGCCATCCACTCGCGTTCGGCTGCGATGGATTCGCCGTGCCCCAGATATCGAACCCCTGAAAATGCGAGCGGCTCGAGTTCTGATACCCGGTTCGCTGAATGATGGCGAGCCGCCCATCGTTGAAGATGCCTCGCAACCCGGCCAGCCGCGGATGCAGACCAAGCGCACGTCCGCTCGAGTCGGTTCCGATCTGCAGGACCTGACCGGCGGGCACCGCAATGGTCGGCCGGCGGCTGTAATAGAACTGGTCCTGATACGGCACCACCGTATTCAGCGCGTCGTTCCCGCCACCGAGATACACGACAACAATGCTGCGAGACCGCGCCCCTTGCGCACGGGCGATGTCGCTCAGAAACGCCGGCGCGGTGAAGCTGACGGTAAACGCCGCAACGCCGCCACGAATAAAGTCTCGACGTGTGACGGGCATATCTCAGTCCTCGGTCTTCAGTCCTCGGTCCCCGGTCTCAGTCGACCCACCAACCACCAACCACCAACCACCAACTAAACAATCTGATACTCCCCAGATCCAACAATGAGCCGCGCCAGGCCGGCGGCCTTTGTTTGAACCTGGGTATTGGAACCGGTCCACGCGCCACCGGCCTCGAGGTACGCAAGCAACTCGTTGCGCACATCCTGAGAGAGCGGCGCAGGTGTCAGGCGATCGAGAAAGAAATCGAGGACCGACTCTGGAGACGATGTGGATCCGGACAAATCGCGGACGAGATTCCCGCGCTGATTCTGAGCGAGGCTCGACGCGAAGTTCATCCGCGCCAGCATGCCTCCGGTCGTGAACCATCCAGACCCCAGCTCCCATCCGTTGACGTCAGGCGGCTCGAACAGCGTCTGCCCCATTGCCGTCAGCGGACCGCGCATCGTGTCCACGCTGAACCCGATCCAGCCGACCTCCTTCACTGCACGGACGACGAACTCGGCCGGCCAGCAGAAACGGGTGTGCCAGTTGCCTGGGTTCTGAAACTGACGCGACCGCAGCATGAAGTGCACGAGCGATGCGATCCGCGTGCCGCTCTGAAGGTACGCGCTCGCAGCGCCGCTCAGCGTGGCTTCGTCGGGCTCAACGACTTCGCTGACGAAATAGGCCCAGAGCTTGCGCGCCAACCGTCGCCCCGTGTCGGGATGTGTGGCGAGTGCGGTGATGAAGTCGATGCCGTCCTGCATGCCGTCCGCTGGCGCGCGCGCCGGAATCGTGGTGCTCCCGTCACGATAGATGGGAAACGTAAACGTCTTCGCTGACGTGTCGTGCTGATTCGGATTGAAGACGAACTCGTAGTACGAGTCGAGCTCGCTGCCGCGGCCGACCAAACGCAGGTTCCACCCGGTAAACACTCGCGCCGCGGCGTACACGTCGAACTCGTTGTAGTGACCGAGGCCGAACGTGAAGAGCTCCATGATCTCGCGGCCGAAATTCTCCTGCGGCCGCGTGCGGATGTTGAGACGCCCATCGAGCCACACGAGCATCGCCGGATCCTTGGCCACTTCGATCAACAGGTCGCGAAAACTCCCGAGCGCCATCGATCGAAAGAGCTCGATCTGTCCTTGCGGGCCGGGAAGATCGCCCGGCTTCAGCGCCATCATCCGCGTGGCCTGCGCGCCGCCAACGGCGCCATTCAGCTTCGAGTACGCCGTCGCGAAGTGGTTGTGCCAGAAGAGCGCCATCTTCTCCTGGAGCGGCCGCTTCGAATGGACCATCCGGAAGAGCCAACGCTGGCGCGCATGCTCGATGTTCAGGTTGGGAGAGTAGCCGCCGCCCGGATTGATCAACGCATACCCCGGCGTGCCAATCTTCGAGTCCACGTCGTCTGGCTGCGACTCGTAGTCGAGCAACGACTGCAGCACACCGGAGACCGACGTGCCTTCGTACTGCTTCAGATCGTCCTGGCTTGCGCCGAAGCCCGCCCGGCGCAGGAGATGCTCGACGCCCAGTTCGCCTCGTGCCATGACACAAGCCTCTCGCGTAACAACGACACTGGGGGGATCGCGTCGGGACCTACGGTCTCGTCGCCGGCTGCGACGTAAGATACGCCTGTTTCACCCCAAAACGGGGTGCGTCGCCAAAACCCGCGCCAACCCGTGCAAATTCATAGCCCAATCGCTACCATTCACATCGCACCCATGCCCCCACGAAAACGATCTGCTGCCACCCGCGCCCCACGCCGGCGTGGCGCCAAAGCCCGGTCTTCTCGAAGCGCCGCAACTTCCTCGCAAACCTCGACCGCTCGAGCGGCCGACGCGACGAGCGGCCTCGCTCCTGGCATGCAGGCGGTGAACACGTATCTGGCCGTCGCCAATGTCAGCGCGTCGATGGAGTTTCTCGAGCGAGCGTTCGCCTTTACACGAGGTGTCGTGCTTCCAGACACCGACGGCCAGGTGCGCTACGCAGAGATGCGTCACGGCGACTCCGTGATCATGCTGATACGGCGGGGCGATCCCGCGACGGCAAGCGCAGGAGCGGCCGCCCTGTATACCTACGTCGCCGACGTGGATCGGGCCGCCGCCGAGGCGAGAAAAGCCGGCGCGGGTGTCACGGATGCCGAAGATCAGCCGTGGGGCGATCGCACGTCCGTCATCACCGACCCGGACGGCTATCGCTGGGTCCTTGCGACGTTCAAGAAGCTCGCGCCATTTACGTAGACGACAGCTCCCGCGCTGCGCTCGTAATCGCCAGCACGCCCGGGTGCTTCAATCGTCGCTCGACTGAAATCGCATAGTAGCGCTCGCGTACCGCGTCGACGCGCCCCACTTGCCGCACGCCGTAGAGACGCGACACCTCTCGACCTATAACGGCCGGCGCCGGAAACACCGCGGACGCCGCCTGGCCGAACACGCTCATCAACGCCGAGTCCTCGAACTCGCCAACGACGTTCGGCCTGATGTTCTCGCGCTCGAACCACTCGTCCAGACTCCTCCGCAGCGCCGTGTTCATCGTCGGCAACAGCACTGGCGCGGATGCGAGCGATTCAGGAAATCGTGATTTGACTCGTGCAGCCAGCCGCGGAGGCGCGAAGAACGCCATCGGCGACTCCCCGAGCAGGTGATTGAACACCTTCACGCGCAGGTGCGGCGGCGCAGGCGCATCGGCGATGACGACGTCGAAGGCATGCGTCGCGAGTTGCGAGACGAGCTGCTCGGCGTTGTCCTCCCGGCACACGATCTGAGTCGGCTCAGGGCCACGCGTCGCAGGGCGGAGCAGGCGGTAGACGATGAGTTTCTGAACGGCGTTCGCGACACCGACCGTCAACTGCGCAGGCCGGCCGACGGGCCGGCCACGCAGCGCCTCCATCAACTCGCGGCCGACGCCGAAGATTTCGTCGGCGTAGCGATAGACCAGCCGGCCAACATCGGTCAGCGCAAGCCCACGTCCCTGACGCTGAAGCAAGCGTTCGCCGATTCCGTCTTCGAGCATGCGCACCTGCGCACTGATTGTGGGCTGCGACAGCCGCAGCTTGATGGCGGCTTTCGACACGCCGCCCTCGCGCACGACGGTCCAGAAGTACAAGAGGTGGTGATAGTTCAGCCACTCCATCGGGCGGTCCGGTGCAGTTTTATACATAGATAAAAACTCAGTGTAGCGTCCAAACTTTCTATTTGTCTATCTGCCAGCGGTCTCGCTACTGTGGCGATCGTGCTGTTATTTCCGCTTGCCGAGTTCTGGTGGGCCTATGCCGCCTTTACGGCGTTCGTCCTCGTACTGCTCGCACTCGACCTCGGCGTGTTCCACCGGAAGGCACACGTCATCTCGTTCCGCGAATCGCTGGGCTGGTCGGTCCTCTGGATCGTGCTGGCGCTGGTGTTCAACTACGGCTTCTACCTGTACGCCGTGTCGCGCGTCGGGCCCGAGGCCGGGCTGCAGGCCGGGCTCGAGTTTCTCACCGGGTACATCGTCGAACGGTCGCTGGCCATCGACAACATCTTCGTGTTCGTGCTCGTGTTCAACTACTTCGCGGTGCCACCGGTCTATCAGCACCGCGTCCTGTTCTACGGCATCTTTGGAGCGCTCGTCTTCCGCGCCGCGTTCATCGCGGTAGGCGCCGCTCTCATGCAATACCACGCCGTTGTCCTGATCTTCGGCGTGTTCCTCGTGCTGACCGGCATCAAGTTGCTTCGGTCACCCGAACAGGAGATCGAGCCGGAGAAGAACCCGCTGATCAAACTGTTCCGGCGGTGGGTTCCGGTCACGCCCGATCTGCATGGCTCGAGTTTCTTCGTGAAGATGGGCGAGAGATGGCATGCGACACGACTCTTCGTCGCGCTCCTCTTCCTGGAGATCAGCGACATCGTGTTCGCCGTGGACTCGGTGCCGGCCATCTTCGCCGTCACACGCGAGCCGCTCATCGTCTACATGTCGAACGTCTTCGCTATCCTCGGCCTGCGCGCGATGTACTTCCTGCTGGCGGATGCGCTCCGGCGATTCGAGCTGCTGAAGTACGCGCTCGCCCTCGTTCTGATCTTCGTCGGGTTGAAGATGACCTTGTTGAACTACATCTACGACGGGAAGTTCCCGATTGAGTGGTCGCTCGGCATCATTGCCGCGTTGCTGGCGGGTGCGGTGATCGCGTCACTGCTGCGAGGCGCGCGCGAGCAACCGCCTCACGCACGAGAAACCTAGGCCGCGCGAACTACCACCAGCGCCGTGCCCAGACGATCGAGAAGCCGATCTGATCGTCTACCACCGGTACATTCCAGCGCTTGATCGCCGTGTACGCGACCCTGATGCTGGTGTCCGGGTTGACGAGATACGCAACGGTGGAGTCCACGTACCAGGACGTGCGGTTCGGAATCTCACCGGTCGCGGGGACCGTCACCGGCGATGTGATGGCCGTGGCCCGGCTGTGCGCGTAGATCCTGGGCGTGAATGTCTGCTTGACCTGCAGCGTCGCGCCGTGGGCCTCTCGCTCGCCGGTCGGTGTCTCGAATCGGTCGTGCGTCCACTCGCCGCTGATTTTCGTATAGCCGAAGGCGTACTCGCCTTCGAGATTGACGAGCGTGTAAGGGTCGCTCACGTTCGCGTCGCCGGATCGACCCCAGGCTGCAGCAGCGCCGATGCGCATCCCCTGACGCGGCGTGATGCCACCGCCGACCACACCATTGGGACGGAACGGGGGATCGGCCGTGTGAAAGAAGTCCGCTGGCGCCCGATCGATGAACGCCACGCGGGCGTCCCAGTGCTTCGCCGATGTGTTCACCTGAGCGCCCATCGGGTAGATGGATGCGATGAGCGCATGCGGCGCCGCACCGCCACCGATCGCCGGCAGATAGCTGTAGTACCCGCGGTGCCACCAGATGACGCTGTCGTTGACGCTTGCGCGGTTCTCGGTCATGCCGAGCCCGATCGGCGACGTGAACTTACCCGCCTCGACGCGCCACTTGGTGCCCTTCTCGAACTCGTAGCGAATCGAGGCCTGCGGAACGTAGACCTCCCACGCGCCAGTCATCACGCGCCAGATCAGAGGACGGACGGATACCTGAAGCCGGGGCGCGATTGCGACCGTTCCAAATGGATCGACGATCAACTGCGTCTTCCATGCACCGGCGTCGTCGAAGAAGTCCTGCACGCCTACGACAGTGTCGAACGCCGCTGCGCGAGTGCCGTTGGAAAGCGTCTGGGCACGCAAAGGGCTGGCACACGCCAGCATCAGCAACAGAGCGACCACGGCGGGGCGGCGACTCATTCTGCCCTCCGCAGCGCAAGTTGAGCGTGTTGTGCGGTACCGGCCGCGGCCCGCTTGGGAAACTGCACCAGGGCACGCGATGCCGGTCGATCCGCTTCTGCCGCCTGCTCGCCCGGTGCGGGCTCGGTCAACGCGATCGGCAGCGCAGCCATCGCCTGCACCACCTGCGCATCGAAGTCGATTCCAATCAGGCGCCACAACTCGCTCATCGCCGCTGCAACCGGCAACGCACCTCGATAGGCGCGTGCGCTCGTCATCGCATCGAACGCGTCGGCCACATGGACGATACGCGCGAACATCGGGATCGCATCACCCTTCAAACCGTACGGATAGCCGCGGCCATCCGGGCGCTCGTGATGCAGTTCCACGATCGCGAGCTGTGCGTCGAGGAACCGGAGGGGCTTGAGGATGCGGGCGCCGAGCGTCGGGTGCAACTTGATCTGTTCGAATTCGTCTGCCGTCAGCTTCGTCGGCTTGCGCAGCACGGCGTCGCTGACACCGATCTTGCCGATGTCGTGGAGGAGCGCACCAAGGCGAAGCGTTTCGAGATCGGCCTCCGACAACTCCATCTTCCGGCCGATCGCGACCGATAGGTCCGCAACCCGCTGTGAGTGACCTGCGGTGTACGGGTCCCGTGCGTCGAGTGCCGTTGCGAGGGCGCCGATGACGCCCAGGTAGGTTGCCTCGGACTCCGCCTCCGCGAGCGAGACGGCTGTTCGCAGCTCATTGAACGTCGTGGTAAGCGTATCGAGCTCACGGCTTCCACCGGTGGGCGGCAGCGGTCGATCGAAGTCGCGTGCCTTGGCCATCGTCGCAAGCGAGTTCGATAGGCGGTCGATCGGGCGAGCGACGGTTCGCGCAACCCACCAGCTTCCGCCGACAGCCATCAGCAACGCGCCGACACTCGCGAACAGCAGCACCCAGCCGGTTTCTGATGATGCCGTTCTGGACGCCGCAGCGACTGAATCCAGTGCGTAGACATTGGCCGAGTCAACCGACGACAAACGCTGCACGACGAACTCGTCCTCACCGAGAACGATGGTTCCACTGAGGGGCAGCGCAACACCCTCGAGCGCGCGACGTAACGCCGCGGGCGTGGAGCTGGCGATGACGCGATTACCGAGCAGGATCGCGATGTCCGCCCGCGCCTCGTTGGCCAGGTTCGCTGCGTAGGCGTCGTCGAGGGGCGAGGCCAGGAAGAACTCGCCGACCACGTCGCGACCGAGAACCAGCGGCACCGCCGTCGCCGTGTACGGATGCCCATTGCGAAGCACCACGGTTTCGACGGGCGCGCCGTTCTCTTCGACGCGCAGTTGGACTCGCGCTCCAGCAGGCCAATCAGCCTTGCTGGGACCAGCGCTTGCCAGGACGACGCCACGCACGTCAGTGACCGACAGCGCGGGAACCGCCATGATCTCTTGCAGCTTCGTCAGCTCGGTCTCGATCGTCGATCGCAGCTGCCCGAGCTCGTGCTCGTTGCCACGCTCCGAGTAGTAGGTGTCAACCGCCGCTTTCAGCGTGGGGTTCTCGGCGAGCGCCATCGCCTGAAGGGTGTGTTCGCGTCGAAGCCTCGCGTCGATGCCGGCAAAGCGCCGCTGGCTCGCCTCCATGTTCTCGACAACCGTGCGGGTGAGTCGTGCGTTGGTCTGCCAGGAGAACAACACAAACACCGCCACGATCACGCAGGCGATGACAGCAAATGCGAAGCACAGAACTTTGACGAGCAGCCGGGGCGAGCGCGACGTGGCCACCGCGGTCATTCAGGATCAGTCAGCGGGAGCGAGAAGGTGAGCTCGGCTGCCGTGCCGTCTGCAACGGTGGTTTGGTGCGTCACTTCACCTGCTCGTTCGTGCCACGCGGTGACATCGAGTCGTCCGGCGGGAACGCTCGGAATGGTGAAGCGCCCATCGCGGCTGGGCACGACGAAGTAAGAGTGCGCGAAGACTCTCACGATCGCGCTCATGTGAGAGTGCAAATGGCAGAACACCTTGATGACGCCAGGCTTCGTAAACGTCCGCGCCTTCGATGCGTTACGCGGATACCGTCCGAGGTCGAACGTCGCCGCCCGCGAGAGCGAGAACACGTTGTGGAAGATCAAATCGTCGTTCGGGAACTCGACGGTCGATCCCGTTGTCACTGCGACGACATGCGGGATGAACTCTTCGTTCGTCTGACGGATGGTGACGCGCTGTGGCGACGAGCTCGCGGGCATGGGCGAGCTGACGAAGACGACGACGTTGTCGAGCTCCGAGCTCTCCCGCTCACCCTGAATTCCAACGGTGCGGCCGGGATATGCGCCGGCCGTGGCCAGTCGCCTCGCTGGATGTGCGATGACGTGCACACGCCCCGTCAGCGATCCTGTCGCCTCGCGAGCGACGACATTCGATCGCTCGGAAGTGCACAGAACCGCCAGCGAGAGGGCGACGCCGGCGCACACTCGAAGAGTGGCCATCGCGATCAATATCGGGCGGTCGAGGTTGTCCCTTAAACGGGTGTGACGAACAGCGAAGGCGTGCGCACGCGGTCCTGAAACCGTGACATCGTAGGGAACACCTCAGACCCGGAGATCGACTGTGACGCCACGCCTGTTGAACATCCCTGTGATTCTCGGCACCGCACGCAAGGGACGCGCGTCAGAGCATGCCGCGCGACTCTTCGTCGATCTGCTGAATCGCCGCGCGGGCGTCACGAGCGATCTGATCGACATCGCCATGGTGCCGATGCCGGTTGACGATGCGGGAGAGGCGATCAAGGACCCGGCGTTCGCGAAAGCGATGACCGAGGCAGACGGCGTCGTCATCGTGTCGCCTGAATACAACCACAGCTTTCCTGGTCTGCTGAAACACGTGCTCGACAGTTGCCTGAGCGAGTACATCCACAAGGCGGTTGGGATCGTCGGTGTCTCGGCCGGCGGCTTTTCCGGCGCGCGCGTAATTCAGGGCCTGCTGCCCGTGACGCGCGAGCTCGGGCTCGTGACGATCTTCTGGGACGTGAACATCGGAAATGTCGGGAAGGTCTTCACCGAGGACGGCCGGCTGCTGGACGAGGCGGTGGTGCGGCGCTCGGAGAGGTTCATCAAGGAACTGATCTGGATGTCGAAGGTGCTCAGGTACGGCCGCGAGCAGGTGAACGTTGACGAGGAAGCTGCCGAGCGTTTGCCTCCGGTCGCCTGCTCGAAGTGCGGCACCGTGATGACGCACCACGCGGACAAGGAAGTGACATCGATCCCGCCGCTCGAAGAGGTGACGGTGGTTGCCGCGCTTGCCTGCAGTAACTGCGGCGCACAGCAGGCGATGGTCACGAGTGTGACCGGCTAGACGCTCAGCGTCTCTGACGGCCGTCCCGCCCACAGCCACCAGATGAAATCGATCGTGGGCGGTGTGACGCCGACTTCACGCATGCGCATGCACACCTGACCGCGATGGTGCTGCGTGTGCAGGAACACCTGAAGAACTGACTCGCCTACCGTGTGAACCCCTGCGGTCTGCTTGGTTTGCTGCTCGAAGAACGCTGCCCAGCGCATGCGCATCTCCTGGGACAGCTCGCTGTCGCTCGCCTGTTCGATGAACGCGAGCACACCACGCCTGGCCTCGACACCCCACACGGCGATTTCGTCGAGCGTGGCGAACTCCTTGCGCCAGCGCATGCTGAACTGCGCCCGCGTCCACGCCTGCAGGAAGCTGTGTTGGACCTGGTGAATGTGATGCAGCGTGTCGGCGATCTGTGCGTCGCCGGCTGCCGGCGGCGCCGCGAGAACCGCGCCCCACACCGTCGCATCGGCCCATGCCATGTGGCGCGCCATCTCGCGCATCTGCGGAACGAAGGTATTCGCCTGGTCAGCCACGGCCACCTCCATTGGAGTCACGCAATTCGGCAAGCCTGCGAATGATCCGGTCTGGCCTCACGGGATGACCCTGCGGCAGTCCCGAGCCGCGCACATCGATCCAGATGCCGTAGATGCCCTGCCGTTGTGGTTCCGCGACGTCCCACTCGAGATTGTCGCCAACCATCCACGTGTCGGCGGGCGCGACATCAAGTAACTCGAGCGCTCGTTTGTAGACGCGAGGATCGGGCTTGCCGAACCCGACCTCGCCTTCGATGAGAATCGTGTCGAAATGGCCGGCAAGGTCGAATCGATCGATCTTGCTCCTCTGCATCTGGGCGCTGCCGTTGGTCAGCAGCGCCAACCGGCATCCACTCGCTCGCAACCACTCGACGGTCTCGATCGCCTCGTCGAACGGCTGAAGGCCGGCATCACGCAAGTCGTGATACGTGTCGCCGATCAGGCCGGCCAGACCCTGATCGTCCAGGCCGACCTCTTTCAACGCGAGGTGCGCCACCTCGCGACGAGCCGCCGCGAGGTCGAGGCGTCCCACGCGATGCCGCTCGGGATCGGACCAATACCATTCTCGGGTGCGCTCGATTGCCAGAAACGCCTCGCTCGGATCGACCGTCCCCAGCCGCTCACGATGCACGCGGCAGGACTCGAGCCAGCAGGAGGACGTGCTGCCGCTGTCATCGAGAATGGTGTCGTCGAGATCAAGAAGAACGGCTCGGGGAAGTTGACTCAAGACAACTAGCCTACACTTCTTATGTGGGAGCTGAAGAACAGCGGCTCGAGGAAACACGCACGCGTCAGCACAACTGGAAGCGGTGGGGCCCGTACCTGAGCGAGCGTGCGTGGGGCACCGTGCGCGAGGACTACAGCGCCGACGGCTCGGTCTGGGACTACTTTCCGCACGATCACGCGCGGTCACGCGCCTACCGCTGGAATGAGGACGGGCTCGGCGGCATCTCGGACCGTCATCAATCGATCTGCTTCGCCATCGCGTTGTGGAACGAACAGGACGCGATTCTCAAGGAGCGGCTGTTCGGCCTCACAGGCAACGAGGGCAATCACGGCGAAGACGTCAAGGAGAGCTACTTCTATCTGGACAGTACGCCGACGCACTCGTACATGAAGTTTCAGTACAAGTACCCGCAGCGTGCGTTTCCCTACTCGCAACTACTCGAAGAGAACCG
>Ga0315912_10005299_pt1 | contig 11913 bp, 7 predicted proteins | sample VfabasoilMG_FD_204469 | JGI IMG/M metagenome (GOLD analysis project Ga0315912, IMG submission 204469) | Garden soil microbial communities collected in Santa Monica, California, United States - V. faba soil | ecosystem: Environmental > Terrestrial > Soil > Garden | place: USA: California...
GGGCTCGCCGTTTCCTTGCAGGGCCGCCACCGACCAGAGCGGATCCGTGGATTCGGTGATGATGAACGCGTTGACCCCCTCGCAGAGGGGGACGTGCAGCGGGTCCTTGGTCTCGAGCTCGTCCGGCTTCGGGGCGAGCGCCGGGGTCTCGATGGGCTTGGCGTTGAGCGGCCCGGTCACCGAGTCGAACGGGTTGCGCTCGATGATCGGGTCGGCCGAACGCGGGTCGTTCTTACCGAACCCTGGAGGCAGCCGCCCGTGGCGCGCCGGACCTGCGCTCGCGCTCCCGCTCGGCGCCGGGGCAATGAACGCCGCCCCCACGAGCTCCGTCGCGCCCGACGCTTCGAAGTACGCGCTCAGCGCGAGGAGAGCCAGTACCACCACGGGGAAGTACTTCCTGAGGAGCGGGTCGAGAGACAATGGTCCGAGCCGACTTAAGCGAACGGCGTGCCAGCCGCTAGCTACCGCACGATGCCAGCGAAACTCCAGCGGTTTTTGACGAGCGCGCGAGCGTTCCCCGAGCGCCGCTCGCCAACCTGACCGGCTTTCGCGAGTAGGGCCGCTCGCTTTGCCAGATTGTCAGTGCGGTCCCTCGGCCTCGCCGAGCTTCCGGTAGATGGTCCGCGCCGAGATCCGGAGGAGCTGCGCGGCCAGCGGCTTGTCACCCTGCGTGTGTTTCAAGGTTTCGCGAATCATCCGCATCTCGACCTCGTCGAGCGGGGTTCCGATCGGAAACGAGAGCGCGTCGGGCGTGGGGGCGCTCGCCTGGGCCACGGAGTCCGGCAGATCCTCGAGCCTCAAGACGTCCCCCCGGCAGAGCACGGCGGCGCGCTCGATCACGTTCTCTAGCTCGCGCACGTTGCCCGGCCAGCTGTAGTCCGTCAGCCGCACCAGGACCTCGCGCGGGACGCCGAGACGCGCCCGCCCGTTCTTCTTGCAGTAGATGCCGAGGAAGTGATCGACCAGGAGCGCCACGTCCTCGCGCCGTGAGCGCAGCGGCGGCGCCGTGAGCGCGATGACGTTCAGTCGATAGTAGAGGTCCTCGCGAAAGCGGCCCGCCTCGACCTCGGCCGCCAGATCGCGGTTGGTGGCGGCGATGATGCGGGCGTCGCTCACCACGGTGTTGCCGCCGACGGGCTCGTACTCGCCCTCCTGCAAGACGCGCAGGATCTTCACCTGCACGGCCGGGGAAAGCTCGCCGATCTCGTCGAGAAACAGGGTGCCACCCTTGGCCCTGGCAAAGCGCCCCTCGCGCCGCGCGACCGCGCCGGTGAACGCGCCGCGTTCGTGACCGAAGAGCTCTGCTTCGAGGATACTCTCCGGAATGGCCGCGCAATTGACGGCAACGAACGGGCCAGAAGCACGCGCGCTCTTGCCGTGGAGGTAGCGGGCGAGGAGCTCCTTGCCGGTTCCGCTTTCGCCCAGCACGAGCACGGTGGCGCTCGAGGGGGCCGCTTGCGTCGCCACGTCGAGCACGCGGCGGAGCACCGGGCTCTGACCGATGATCTCGCGCGTGGTGAGCAGCTTGAGCTCCTGGCGCAGCGAGCGGTTCTCGACCACGAGCTTCTGGCGCTCGGCGGCCTTGCGCACGCTCTTCACGATCGTCATGCGCTTGAGCGGCTTCTCGACGAAGTCGTACGCACCCTCGCGCATGGCCTGCACCGCGGTCTCGACCGTACCGTAGGCGGTCATCACGACCACCTCGGCGTCGGGAGCCACCTCCTTCACGGCTTTCAGGAGCTCGAGACCGCTCGTGCCCGGCATCATCAGATCGGTGAGCACGACCTGCACGCGATGCTTGCGCACGAGATCGAGCGCGACCTTGGCGCTATCGGCGACCAGCACGCGCATCTGCTCGCGCTCGAAGATCTTCTGGAGCGAAGCGAGGTTCGAGGCTTCGTCGTCCACGACGAGCACCGTGATTTCCTCCCCTGAAAGCGGCTGCTCTGCCGCTTCGTCAGGCGATCCAGACAGGCTGTCTTTCACTTTGCTAATATGTCACAGCCCCCGACCACCTGTCAAACCGGCTTCTTTTCTGCCCTTTCGCGCTCGCGAAGCTCGCGGGGCATCTCGAAGTCTCGGGGCTCGAGCACCAGACGCTCGACCCGCTCCCCCCGCGCGAGCCCCTCCGCGATGGCCTCCAGGTCGGCAAGCTGGACCCGTCCGTAGACGTAGTGGTCGGGCTCGACGGCGATGCTCGGCCCCGCCCAGCACACGTCGAGGCAGCTAGCCGTGCACGCGCGCACCTCGAGCTCGGCGAGCCCGCGCTGCTTCAGCAAGTCCTTCAACCGCGCGTGGATTTCCTCCGCACCGCGCGCCGCGCACGACCCCTTCGGCGTCCCGTCGGGCCGCCGATTCACGCACACGAACAGGAAGCGCTTGCGCTGGGCCATCGCGTCAGAGCCTAGCGGATATTCCGCGCCGAGCGATCGAGAACCGCTTCGCCGGTTGCACGCTAGCGCCCCAGCGAGTGTGGGCGGAGCCCGCCGCGGGCCGGAGGCCCGCCGCGACGACCTAGAAGTCTTGGCAGATCAGATCGATCCGCCGCAGCGGCGATGAGGCGTACGACAAACCGGCGAGACCGGCGCCAATATTTCCCGGTCGGTTATCGACGCTCCAACCCACACCGTCGCCAACCCGCCAACAAAACACCGTACGACAAACCGGCGAGACCGGCGCCCATCTCCACCAAGCAAGTCACCGGCGCCATTGCCCCACGCTGGCTACTCCAAAAACAAACACCCGAGGCCGGCGCGAATGTTTCCCGGGTCGGTCATGGACGCTCTAACCCCTCGGTCGCCAACTCACAAACAAAACACCCTCGCCCCTACCTAACCATCGTCTTGCAACCGGCGCCCACCGTGACGCCGGTGGCCGTACGTTTGCCGAGGTCTTCGCAGGTCTTCGGGCAGGCGATGAGCTTCGTCGGCTTGCACGACATCTGCGTGTGGTCGCAGTCGTAGTGCCATTCGTCGGGCATGCCCGTGCAGCCGTTCGGGGGGACGTTGTAGAGCTGCTGGCTGCCGCTGTCGCTCTCGACGTTCACGTTGACGAAGCCGAAATCGAGCCTCTGACCGGGCGGCGCGGGCGGCGGCAAGAACTCGCAGCCGACCCGCGATTTCCTGATGTTGGCGAGCGCGTCCAGGAACTGCTGCTGCACGTCGCCCCCCGAGCTGATCACGAAGGCGTGCTCGGAGCCGCCGGCCTTGGCGATCCGGTCGAGGTTCGTCTGCGCCGTGGCGTCGCCTTCGGCGAACACGCCGATCACGAAGGTCGTGACGCTGGCGTCGGTCGACATCGTCGCCGGGGTGTAGCCTTCCGTGGCCACGCCGACCACGTCTTCGAGCGCCGCGGGGATCTCGCTCGAGACCTCACGACCCTTCGTGCAGTCCGTCGGCATGCCGTCGGTGGCGAACAGGACGACCTGCGAATGGCCTACGTTCGCGACCGCGCGCTCGCGCGCGTGGGAGATCGCGCCGCGCAGGGCCGGGACCGACGGCGTGTCACCGACCGGCATCTGCGCCGTGATCGAGGCCGTCAGTGCGCCCGCGGTGTCCGGCAGCGTGAGATAGTCGACGGCGGGCGCCTTGTAGCTGTCGGGCTCGCACACCGTCTCGTGCGCACAGAACGAGGTCGTGGCGGGCAGGCACAGCCCCGCGGCGCCACCCGGCCCGCAGCCGGCCTGGGGCTTGCCGGGGTTGACGACACCGCACGAGAGCGTCGCATCGGCTTCGCAGTTCCCGTACGCGACGCAGCGACCGAGCGCCGGATCGATGGTCTGGCATTCGGCGTCCGACGCGCACGTCTTGCCGCTCAGATGGCAGACCTTGTCGACGCAGGGACCCGCGTCGCGCCGCACGACGTTCGAGCATGGCGCGGGATCCGTCGTGTCATCCGGGTTCTGGACGCACGGAACGAGCGTCCCGTCCGGGAACTGCTGGCAGATGTTGAGCAGGCACGGCGCAGCTGCGCCGCACTCCGTGTCGTTCATGCACGTCGCCGGCACGCCCGGAACGCGCAGCGGGAAGTACTGAATCCCGACGCTGAGGCCGGCAGACGTGGGATCCGCGAAGAAGGCAGCGAGCGCGCTCTTCACCGCCGTCCACTTGTTCAGCGTCGAGCCTGCGCCACCGGCGGGATCGAGCATCGAGCCCGAGATGTCGAGCATCACGTAGACGTCGACGGGCGCGGGCATGCCGGGAGTGAACATCGCCGCGCAGGTATCGGTTCCAGCCGCGCCGGCGTTGAGGACCGCGCCCGTGCCCATCCCAGCCATCGACACGGCGCCGCCCGAGCCCCCGAAGCCGATCCCGCCGCCGGTGGACCCGCCGGCGCCACCGTTCGCACCCGCCGTACCGCTCGTGCCGCTCGCGCCGCCGCTGCCCATGGGATCGATGCCGTGGTTGCCCCCGGTGGTGGGGCTGCACGCGACGGCCGCCTCCACGGCGACGAGCGGCAGCATCAAGCCCAAAGCACGACGGAAAGTGAACATCGGAGGACTATAACATTCCTCTACCAAACCGGAGGTCGCGGGCCGCGTTCGGGCCACCCGGAACAAGTGCACCGTGACCGGACGACCAGAGTCCGAGTCGGCCCATCTCCGCCAACAGAGTAGGCAATTTCGTGCGCGGCGGGCCAAGGCGACTCCGGGGGAGCCTGGAGTACGGGCGCACTCGGTGGAAATGGTATGCTGTGAGTCCATGACGTCGGGCACCAGGCTCCTCGGGCGAGCTTTCCTCACTTCACTTCCTGTCTTCGTCGCTTGCAGCACCGGCAAGCCGCCGGTCGAGGACGACGACGTCGGCGCGAGCGCGACCGGCGGCACGACGTCGGGCACGACGAGCAACGGTGGAGGCTCGGCGACCGGCATGGGCGGGAGCGCGGCGAGCATGGGCGGCACCATCAGCGCGACGGGTGGCGTGAGCGGGTCGGCCGCCGTCGGCGGCACCGCGGGCGGCACCGCCGCGATGGGTGGCGACACGAGCCTCGGCGGCACGTCGGGCAGCGCGGCGTCGGGCGGTGACGCCGGCACTGCGGCGCTCGGTGGCGGGTCGGGCGCGTCGGGCGCGTCGGCAGCAGCGGGTATGGGGGGCTCGGCTGGAACCGATCCCGGAATCTGCCAGCACCTCTCTGCCGTACCCACTCCGGAGATACCGACGGTCGAGCTCGTCGTGGACACTTCGTCGAGCATGTGGGAGACGACGCCGCCGGCCTGGCCGCTCCTGCACGACGCGCTGATGGCCGACCCGGGCGGGGCCGTGACGGCGACGCAGGGCAAGATCCGCTTCGGTTTCGCGAGCTACAAGGGCCTCTCCGCCACCACCTCGGAGACGAGCACTTCCTGCGCGACGATGACGACCGTCGACCCGACTCTCGACAACCGGGCCGCCATCGAAACGGCTTACGGCGCGATCATGTGGAACCACGAGAAGTGGGAGACCCCGACCAACTACGCGATCGGCTACGCCGTGTCCGAGCTCCAAGCGTACGACCCCATGCCGCCGGGGCCGAAGTACATCCTGCTGGTGACCGACGGTAACCCCAACACCTGTCAGACGGTCGATCCGCAGTGTGGTCAGGACTACGCGCTCAAGGCCGCGCAGGACGCGTACGCAGCGGGGATCGGCCTCTTCGTGCTCGGCATCGGCAGCATCGTGAGCGCTGACGACCCCGGGTGTCCGCACAGCGCGCGCTGCGGCCTGCTCCACCTGCAAGACATGGCGAACGCGGGCGTCGGTATGCCCGTCCAAGCGCCGCCCGGCTGCGAGAACGGCATGGAGGATCCGGGGTGCCAGCTCAAGTACGAGCAGTGCAACAAGGGCAACACGCTCACGGCGACGTATGCGGCGACCGCAGAAGACGTGGGAATGCCTTTTGCCGTGGATACGACGGCGGCTGGCGCGCAGGCGGCGCTGACCGCCGCGCTCGGGGCGCTCATCAACCAGGCGGTACCGTGCACGTTCGAGATGGACGTGATCGTCACCGGCGACCCGGCGCTCGGTATCGTGTCGGTGGGCAGCTCCCCCGTGCCGTACAACATGCCCGACGGCTGGGCGCTCGAAGCAGACTCGTTCCACGTCACGCTGCAAGGCGCGGCTTGCGAAGCCTACCGGGCGGGCGGCGAGGTCAGCATCGACTTCCCGTGCGATCCGAGCGGCAATCCCATCGCCGTGCACCGCTGAGGGCGCGATGCCGCGCGCCGCCCTCGCTCGCTCCGGCTCGCTCCTCGTGCCGCTGCTCCTGGCTGCAGCGTGCGGCACGGGTAAACCGCCGGACACGAGCGGCGACGATGCTCCGGCGCTGGGGGGAACGGGCTCGAGCGGATCGGCGGGCAGCGCAGGCAGCGCGGCGACGAGCGCGAACGGCGGGAGCGCGGGCAGCGCACAGGGTGGAGCCAGCGCCAGCGGCGGCAGCGCGGCCGACGGCGGCTCGAGCGCGGCCACGGCGGGAAGTGGCGTCGTCGCGGGAGCAGGTGGCGCGAGCGCGAGCGCGAATGGCGGCCTGGGTGGCGGCGCGGGCGACGCCGGCGGCGTGGCGCTCGGCGGCGCGGGTGGCAGCGTGCCGATGGCCGGCGTGGGCGGCACCGATCCCGGCATCTGCGAGGAGCTCAGCGTGATCTCGACGCTCGAGGTCCCGACGGTCGAGGTCCTCGTCGATACGTCGTCGAGCATGTGGGACACGGAGCCGCCGGCCTGGCCGCTGCTCTACGGCGCGCTGATGGACGCCGGGAGCGGCGTGGTCGCCGGCCTGCAGTCGGACATCCGCTTCGGGTTCGCGAGCTACAAGGGCCACAAGGGCAGCTCGGAGACGGACGCGGCCTGCGCCACGATGACGACCGTCCCGCCGGCGCTCGACAATCGCGCCGCCATCGACACGGTGTATCAAGAGGTCGGTTCGACCTACGACGCGGACGATCCGAACCAGAAGTGGGAAACCCCGACCGGGTACGCGATCCGCTACGCCACGCAGATCCTGCTCGATTTCGCCGCAGATCCGCCGGGAAAAAAGTACATCCTCCTGGTCACCGACGGGAACCCCAACACCTGCCAGATCACCGATCCGCAGTGTGGCCAGGACCTTTCGATCAAGGCGGTGCAGGACGCCTTCGCGGCGGGTGTCGGCCTGTTCGTGCTCGGCCTGGGCGACATCGTGGCGCAGCCCGACAACGGCTGCCCCACCGCTGCACGCTGCGGACTCCTTCATTTGCAGGATCTCGCCAACGCAGGCGTCGGTGCCGGCGTGCACCCGACGCCGGGCTGCGACGATTGGCACGCCTCCGGCTGCACGTTCAAGAACGAGTCGTGCAACCAGGGCGGGCAGCTCAGCGCCACCTACACGCCCGAAGCGCCCGACGTCGGCATCCCGTTCCCGGTGGACACGCGCGACCAGAACGCGACGGCCAAGCTCGTGAGCGCGCTCAACGAGCTCCTGGCGAACGCCATCTCGTGCACGGTCGATATGGACGCCATCGTCACGGGCGACGCGGCGCTCGGCCTCGTCACGCTCGACGGCAACCCCCTCGCCTATGCCGCCCCCGACGGCTGGAAGCTCGAGGACGATCTCCACAGCGTGACCCTGGTGGGCGCTGCCTGCGAGACGTACAAGGCCGGCGCGAAGCAGCTCGACATCAAGTTCCCCTGCGATCCGAGCGGGAATCCGGTCGCCGTGCACCGCTGAGCGGCCCGGCGTGCCCTCGCGGGGCGGCGCTCAGGCTCGCACGACGGCGCGCACCGAGGCCTCGACGATGTCGCAGAGCTCCTCGAGCTCGTCGTTCGAGATGGTGAGCGGCGGCGTCACGTAGACGGTCGAGCCGAGCGGGCGCAGGTACGCTCCGCGCGTCAGCGCCTCCTCGTAGACACGCCAGCCCGCGCGGTCGAGGTAGCCCTCCGCATTGAGCTCGAGCGCCGCCACCATGCCGAGACTCCGCACCCCGCTCACCCCGGGCAGCTCGGCCAGGCGCGCGAAACGAGCGCCCAGGCGTTCGGCCTTGAGCCGAGCCGCTTCGACGATGCCCTCTTCGCGGTAGACGGCGAGCACCTCGAGCGCCACGCGCGCGCCGAGCGGATTGCCGCAATACGTGTGGCCGTGAAAGAACGCGCGCGACGCGTCGCCGAGGAAACCCTCGAAGATGCGGGCCGTGGAAAGCGTCGCGGCCATCGGTAGCATTCCGCCCGTGAACGCCTTGCCGAGACACAGGATATCGGGGGCGACTGCGGCGTGCTCGGCGGCCCACATCGGGCCCGTGCGACCGTAACCGGTGAACACCTCGTCGAGCACGAGGAACACGTCGTGCCGCTCGGTGAGCTCGCGCGCGGCCCGGACGAGCCGCGGGTCGTAGATGCGCATGCCGCCCGCGCCCTGAACGACGGGCTCGAGCACGACGGCCGCAATTTCGTCCGCGTGCGCTGCAAGGAGCTCGCCCAGCACGCCGAAGGCGCGCTCGTAGCCACCCGCGTCGGCCGGCACGCGCAAGCAGTCGCCGATGAGCCCCGCGAAGGCGCGCCGGAAGAGCTCGATGCCGGAGAGGTAGGTGGCCCCCAGGGTTTCGCCGTGGAACGCGCCTTCGAGCGCGACGAAGCGACGGCGTGCCGGACGGCCATTTTGCGCCCAGTATTGCGCCGCGAGCTTGAGCGCGGTCTCGATGGCGGTGGAGCCGTCGTCGCTGAAGAAGACATGGGGAAGCGCCCCGGGAGCGGCGGCGGAAAGCTCGGCAGCGAGACGCGCCGCGGGCTCGTGCGTGATGCCGGCGAGCGCCACGTGCGCGAGCGTCTCCGCCTGCTCGACCAGGGCACGCACGAGTCGCGGGTGACGGTGTCCGAGCGCGGCGCAGTACCAGGACGCGTTCGCGTCGAGGTAGGAGCGTCCGCTGGCGTCGAAGAAGCGCGAGCCCTCCGCACGCACCACGACGAGCGGGTCGGTCGCGGCGAGGTAAGGACCCATCGGCGTGTACGGGTGCCAGACGTGGCGCTTGTCGAGCGCCACGAGCTCGCCCCGCGTCAGCGGTGCGAAGGGTGATGGGGGCCGCGTGCCCGTCACGACCCGACCCTCGCGGGCGGCCGTTGCGAGATGGGCTTCGCAATCGGAAAATGCAGCGTGACGGTGGTGCCGACGCCCTCGGCGCTTTCGATCCCGAGCCAGCCACCGTGCGCCTCGACGATGCGCTGCACGATGGGCAGACCGAGCCCGGTGCCGCTCGGTCGCGTCGTGTAGAAGGGATCGAGCGCGCGGCGCCGCACGTCGGGCGACATCCCGTGGCCGCTGTCCGCAAACTCGATCCGGACGCTCGGCTCGTGCGTGCCGTCATCGCGCCGGATGCGCACGTCCACCGTGCCGCCGTCGCGCATGGCCTGCCGTGCGTTGGAGATCAGGTTGTCGAAGACCAGGCGGAAGAGATTCGGATCGACCCACACGGTCTCGGCCTCGGGGACGGCGTCGACGCGCACCGCGAGATTTTCGCCTCCTGCGTCGTTGTAACGGTGCGCCATCTCGGGCAGCACGACGGGCTGGCGGCTGATGCTGAACGGGCGCGCGAAGCGCAGGAGGTCGCCGACCAGGCGATTGAGGCGCCCGGCCTCCTCCTCGACGATGTCGAGCAGCGTGGTGCGATCGTGATCGCGCAGCGAGCCACGGCGCAGGCCGGCGACGGCGTTGACGATCACCGCGAGCGGATTCCTGACCTCGTGCGCGATCGCGGCCGCCAGCTCACCGACCTCCGCGAGCTGGCGCTTGTTGGAGAGCTCGTCCTGGATCTGGCGCAACTCGGCATGCGAGTGCCGCAGCTCTTCGGTGCGTTCGCGCAAGGTGGTGGCCGCACTCTCGAGCTCCCCGGTGGCGATTCGATAACGGAGCAGCAGCGCCGAGGCTACACCGAAGGCGTAGATCAGAAAGGTGTGCGGCAAGAGGCTCACCGTGGGAAACCAGCCGCTCGCGAGCCCCACGTCGTTCAGCACGGCCGGCAGCGTCACGCTTCCGCCGAGGAGCGCGCTCAGCGCCTCCTTGCGCCCGGCGGAGTACGCTCGCGCGAGCAGCAGCATCGTCGCGAACGCTTCAGCCGCGCCGACGGCGTAGAACACGTAGCAGAACAGCGTGGGCTCGCCGACCGAGAAGCGCACCGGCTCACCGAACAGGAGTGCGTCGACGACGCGCCGCCCGTGCCAGAGCCTGCCGGTCCAGTCCAGGATCTCGAACGAGAGGGCGACCGCGTAGATCAGCACGACGAGCCCGCGCCGCCCCTTCACGCGCGCGAAGGCGAGCGCGAAATGCAGGTTCAACGCGGCCCCGATGATGTAGCCCGCGTGCGTGATCACGTCGGAGCGCTGGTACGCCTCGAAGGTGTGCGAGACGTAGTCGCGCGCCTCGCCGAGGCTCGAGAGGCTGAACGCGAAGCAGAGCAGGCTGAACAGCAGGTGCTCGCGCTCGCGCCGGCCGAGCATGAAGGCGAGCAGAAAGTAAATGCCGAGCGCCGCGTGGGTGACCGACCACGCGCCCACGACGCCGCCGAGAACTTCGCTGCTCATGGCCGATGCGCGGCCGGGGCGGGCCCGAGGCCCGGTGCCGGCCGGTACCGGCATGCTACCACCATGGCCGGACGCGACGCCCTCGCCGCGGGCGGGCGGATCTGCTACGCGCTTTCGTCCCCGTGAGCTACGTCGTCCTCGCCCGCAAGTGGCGCCCGATGCGCTTCGACGACCTGGTCGGCCAGGATCACGTCTCGCGCACGCTCGGCAACGCGATCCAGGCGGGCCGCGTTGCGCACGCCTTCCTGTTCACCGGCGTCCGCGGCGTCGGCAAGACGACGAGCGCGCGCATCCTGGCCAAGGCGCTCAACTGCCTCGGCGATCCCGACACCACGCCGCCCGGCACGGATCCGGGGCCGACGCTGAGCCCCTGCCTGAAATGTGCCGCGTGCAAGGAGATTGCGGCGGGCAACGACGTGGACGTGTGGGAGATCGACGGCGCGAGCTACAACGGCATCGACGAGGTCCGGAAACTCCAGGATTCGCTGCCGTATCGACCGCAGCGCGATCGCTACAAGATCTTCATCGTGGACGAGGTCCACATGCTCTCGACGAGCGCGTGGAATGCCTTCCTGAAGACGTTGGAGGAGCCTCCGCCGCACGTGAAGTTCATCTTCGCGACGACCGAGGTGCACAAGGTTCCGGTCACGATCTTGAGCCGCGTGCAGCGCTTCGACTTCAAGCTGATCTCGCAGCAAGCGATCGCGGGCCGCCTGCGCCACGTGCTCTCGGTGGAAGGGATCCCGACGGACGAAGCTGCGATCGCGCTCATCGCACGCGAGGCGGCGGGAAGCATGCGCGACGCCATGAGCCTGCTCGATCAGGTGATCGCCTGGGGCGGGGCGGAGCTCGTCGGCAAGGACGTGGCCAAGGTGCTCGGCGTCGCGAGCCGCAGCGTGCTGCACGAGCTCGCCCAGGCGCTCGTCGGCGGAGGCGCGGAACGCTGCCTCGGGGTCGTCAACGAGCTCGCCGAACAGGGCTACGACCTCGTGCACGTGGCGCGCGATCTCCTGGCGATGCTCCGGGATCTGGTAGTGGCCAAGGTGTGCGAGTCGCCCGGCGACCTGCTCGACCTGCCGGCAGAAGAGGCGAAGGACGTGCAGGCCCTCGCGCGCGAAGCTTCGTCCGACGACCTCTTGCGCCTGCACCAGGGCTTCGCCCAGGGGTTCGACGACGTGGCCCGCAGCGGCCAGCCGCGCGCCGCCTTCGAGATGCTACTGGTCCGACTCGCTCGCCGCCCCCCCCTCCTCCCCATCGACGATCTCCTCGGCCGCCTCGGCGCCCTCGAACGCCGCCTCAGCTCCAGCGCCACCTCCGCCCCCTCCCGCGATCGCACCTCCGCCCCTCGCGCCGAAGCCCCCCCCACCCCCCTCCGCGCCGTCACCCCCCTTCCCGC
>Ga0315912_10005300_pt1 | contig 11911 bp, 9 predicted proteins | sample VfabasoilMG_FD_204469 | JGI IMG/M metagenome (GOLD analysis project Ga0315912, IMG submission 204469) | Garden soil microbial communities collected in Santa Monica, California, United States - V. faba soil | ecosystem: Environmental > Terrestrial > Soil > Garden | place: USA: California...
AGAACGGCCTCGCGCCGGAAGAGCTGAAGTGCACGGACGAAGTCATCCTCGACATCATCCGCTACTACACGCGTGAAGCCGGCGTGCGCAACCTCGAGCGCGAGCTCGCGCGCATCTGCCGCAAGGCGGTCAAACAACTGCTCATGGCCGCGAAGAAGGGCGAGTCGAAGAAGGCCGAGAAATCGGAGAAGGGCGACAAGGCTGCCGACAAGCAGGTCAGTGTCACCTCGAAGAACCTCGACAAGTTCCTGGGCGTGCGGCGCTTCCGTTACGGCAAGGCCGAAGAAGAGAACCGCATCGGTCACGTGACCGGTCTTGCGTGGACCGAAGTCGGCGGCGAGTTGCTGACGATCGAAGCCGCCGTGGTTCCCGGCAAGGGCAAACTGCAGCACACCGGCCAGCTCGGCGAAGTGATGCAGGAGTCCATCCAGGCCGCGATGACGGTCGTGCGTTCGCGCGCGAACGTGCTCGGCATCGATCCGGACTTCTACCAGAAGCACGACGTCCACCTGCACATGCCCGAAGGCGCGACGCCGAAGGACGGTCCGTCCGCCGGCATCGGCATGTGCACCGCGCTCGTGTCCGCGCTCACCAAGATCCCGGTGCGATCGGATGTCGCCATGACTGGCGAGATCACGCTGCGCGGTGAAGTGCTGCCGATCGGCGGACTCAAGGAGAAACTGCTCGCGGCCCATCGCGGTGGCATCACCACCGTCATGATCCCGGTCGACAACGAGAAGGACCTCACCGAGATCCCTGACAACATCAAGGGCAAGCTCGACATTCGCCCGGTGAAATGGATCGACGAGGTGTTCGAGATCGCGCTCGCCAGCCAGCCGACGCCGCGCATCGCGACGCCGGCGGCGGCTCCTGCGGTCGTCGAGAAGCGCGCGAGACGTTCGGGCAAGCGTTCAACCAAGCAAGTCCAGGCCCATTAAACGGGCTCACGCCCGGAATTCAATCCCGGCCTGCGGCCGGGTCCGTGAATTGTTTGGAACTATCGTAGCTGGGCGCAGTTGACTAGACTGCGCCCCGCTTCCTTTCCGGATGGGTGCTTAGCTCAGCGGTAGAGCGACGTCTTTACACGGCGTTGGTCGGGGGTTCGATCCCCTCAGCACCCACCACTTCCCGTCGTCCGACGGACGGTCCTTACAGCAAGATCAGAATCAGCGGCCCGACGCGACCCGCATAGTGGCGGCCTGTCAGTCAATGCAGGTCTCGCAGTTGCTGTTCACGAGCGGTGAATTTCTCTTTGTCTTTCTTCCGCTCACGCTGCTCGCGTTCTTCGCGGCTGCGCGATTCCTCGGGAAGGCGGCTGCCGCTGCCTGGCTGGCACTCGCGTCGCTCGCCTTCTATGGCTACTGGCGCATCGAGCACACCGCGCTCCTGGTCGGCTCCATCGCCTTCAACTACTTCTTCGGCGAGTGGATCCTGCGCGCGCGGGCCGAAGGCAAATCGTCGGGGCGAGCACTGCTCGCGGTCGCGATCGCGGCGAATCTCGCGGCACTTGCCTACTTCAAGTACGCGGACTTCTTCCTCCGGACGGCCGTCGACCTCACCGGTGCAAACATTCCGCTGCTCGGCGTCGTGTTGCCGCTCGGAATTTCTTTTTTCACCTTCACCCAGATCGCGTACCTGGTGGACGTGCACGCGGGCAAGGTCGTCGAACGCAACCCGATCCACTACGCGCTGTTCGTCACGTACTTCCCGCACCTGATCGCGGGCCCAGTGTTGCATCACGCGGAGATGATGCCGCAGTTCCGGCTTGCGGAGATCTACCGGCCGCAGTTGCGCAAGTTTGCGATCGGTCTGTCGTTCCTCATGGTAGGGCTCGTGAAGAAAGTGCTCGTCGCCGACAGCGTCGCCCCCATCGCGAATACGGTGTTCAACGCAAGCCCGGAAGTCGCGCTGGCCACGTCCGCGGCCTGGATCGGAGTCGTCGCCTACACGCTGCAGATCTACTTCGACTTCTCCGGCTACTCGGACATGGCGGTGGGCTTGAGCCTGCTTTTCGGCGTGCGGCTGCCCTACAACTTCAACTCGCCGTACAAGTCCTGGAACATCACCGAATTCTGGCGGCGCTGGCACATGACGCTGTCGCGTTTCCTGCGCGATTACCTCTACGTGCCGCTCGGCGGTAACCGACGGGGTCGCGCGCGACGCTATGTGAATCTCATGCTGACCATGCTGCTTGGCGGCTTGTGGCACGGCGCATCCTGGACTTTCGTGATCTGGGGCGGACTGCATGGCGCGTATCTCGTCGTGAACCACGGCTGGCAGTTCGTGCGCGAAAGAATGGGCTGGACGGGCGTCGATGGCGCTGTCGCCCGCGGCGCTGGCGTTGCGCTCACATTGCTGTGCGTGATGGTGGGCTGGGTCTTCTTCCGTGCACCGGATCTCGCGTCGGCCCAGGGAATTCTCGCGAGCATGTTCGGCCTCGTGCAGGGATTGCCGCTCTCGTCACTCGCCGGCTACAGCGAAGGCGCATTGCCCTGGCTCATCGTCTTCTCGTTGATTGCGTTGTTCGGCCGCAACTCGCAGGAACTCATCGACGGAACCCTCACGCGCTGGCTTGACGAGAAGACGGAGCGTGCGCGCTTCAGCGAGGGGCTCGCATTCATGGTGGGTGGATTGTGCGTCGGCGTCGTGCTCATGGCAGTCGCGGCCGCGTCGCGCACCGTCACTGAATTCATCTACTTCAACTTCTGACGCCCATGAAGCTGCACGCCATTGTCAGTCGGACCACGGCCCTGGGTTTTGGCATCGTCGCGACCTTGCTGCTGCTCGAGGGACTGCTTCGGGTATTGCCCGTGTTGAGCGGTACCTATGCCGCCGACCCGCGCGACTCGTGGCCCGTCCACACGATGATTCCGAACACGCACTACACGTATTCGACCGGCTGGAACCTGCAGAACATCCATCGTGGCCGCATCAACAACTACGGCTACGCGGCCCCTTCGGACTACGGTCCAGGACGAGGCGGCATCGCCGTCTTCGGCGACAGCTATGTCGAATCGCTGATGAACGCGTACCCCGACACGCTGCAAGGCTCGCTCAACGATTACCTGAAAACTCCGCGCAAGGTGCTGAACTTCGGAATGTCGGGTGCCGAGATGCCGGACTATCTCGGCATCGCCGCGCTGGTCCGCGACCGGTTCGCGCCGGACTGGGCGGTGTTCGTCATCACGCTAGGGGATTTCACGCGGGGTTTCTCCGCGACACCGGGATACTTCGAGTGGGCGCCGGATCGCTCGCCTCCCGTGCGTCTCAAGCCCCAAATTCACCGGTCGGCTTCCAGCAAATGGCTGCGGACGGTCGCACTCATCCGCTACCTGCGAGGGAATCTCTCGATGCGTCCCGAAGAACTCATCAGCCTGCGGCGGGGCAGTGACACGGCCGCCGGCATCTCCCATTGCCGGCCGGAAGTTTTGTCAAAAGAGGACCAGGCTCTGCTCACGGCGTTCTCACGCGAGCTGCCGCGGGCCGCCGGAGTCGCGCCTGGGCGCGTGATCCTGATCTTCGATTCGGATCGCAAGGCCATATACGCCGGCCAATCCGCGGCGGCGCGGCAGGGCTGCCCGCAGCGCGCCACCCTCGCGAATAACCGCCTCAAGGTCCTCGCAGCGCGGGACGGTATGCACGTTATCGACAGTGATCCGGTGTTCCGGCGTCATTTTGCCGACGGCCTCGGACCGGTGGATCGCTCACCCGTGGATGCTCACTGGAACCCGGTCGCGCATCGGCTCATGGCGAGGGAAACCGCCCGGATAATCGAGCCTTAGAAAGTCCGAATTCATCGGGACTGCACATTTCCGATTCTCTGATACACTCCGCGCCCTTCTGGCGACGGCCTGGTCCCGCACGCCACGAAATCGTCCTGGAAAGGGCGAAAAATTGGAGCGGTAGTTCAGTTGGTTAGAATACCGGCCTGTCACGCCGGGGGTCGCGGGTTCGAGTCCCGTCCGCTCCGCCAATCTTTTAGGACACGGGATGCTGCAACAGATTCGTGATGGCCTGCAGGGCCAGAAATGGCTCGCATGGATCCTCCTGGGCGCCGTCGGTCTCACGTTCATCTTCTGGGGCGGGTCCAGTCAGTTCGACTTCTCCGGCGGCGCGAAAACCATGGCTGCCAAAGTCGATGGCGTCGAAATCCCGGCGAGCGAAGCCACGGAAGCGTGGAGCCAGATGCAGTCGCGCTGGTCGCAGCAGTTCAACACCGAGATTCCGCCCGAGCAGCGCGTCGCGATGCAAAAAAACATCCTCGACGGGCTGGTCATGCGCAAGCTCATCGAACAGCGGCTCGATGACGCTCACTTCCGCGTGAGCCAGGCCACGGTGCTCGCCCAGTTCGAAAAGATCCCGCAGTTCCAGGGCCCCGACGGCAAGTACGATCCCGGCACCGCGCGCTCGGTGCTCGCGCAGATCCGCAAGACCGAACACGAGTACTTCGCCGAGACGCGGCAGCAGTTGCTGGTGAACCAGCTGCAACAGGGCATCGGCGGTTCCTACTTCCTGACGCGCGCCGAATCCAAACGCCTCTTCGACCTCGAAAACGAAGAACGCGAAGTGCAGTTCCTGCAGCTCGCGGCCGACAAGTTCGTCGGTACGGAGCCCATCGACGAGGCCGCCGTGAAGGCCTACTACGACAAGAACGGCGATCGCTTCATGACCATCGAGTCGGTCGCGCTCGAATTCGCCGAACTGCGGCTCGAAAACCTCGCGACGCAAATCGCGCCGACCGACGCCGAGCTCACGAAGATGTACGAGGAAAATCGTGCGAGCTACGTGCTCGACGAACGTCGCCGCGCGCGTCTCATCGTGATCAACATCGAAGAAGGCAATGACGCCGCGGCCCTCAAGAAGGCCGAGGGCATCGTCGCTGAAGCGCACTCGGGCAAGGACTTCGCCGAACTCGCGAAGAAATATTCGAGCGACGCAACGGCTGCCCAGGGCGGCGATCTCGATTTCGTGCATCAGCGCGATTTCGTCGGCCCGGTCGGCGATACGCTGTTCGCGATGAACATCGGCGATGTCTCGGCGCCCGTGAAATCGGGCGATAGCTACCACATCCTCAAGCTCGAGGAGATCCAGGCAGGCGAGGCCAAGCCGTTCGCCGATGTACGTGCCGAGCTCGACTCGCAGTACCGCCAGGAGCACGCCGCCGACCTGTTCGGCGAACGCCAGGAACAGATGCAGGCGCGCCTGGAAAAGGGCACGAGCGATATCGACGCGATCGCGAAAGACCTGGGTCTCACGCGCGGTGCGGTCCCTGAATTTCTGCGCGGTGGCGGAGCGGAGCCTCTCGGCTCGAGCGTCGATCTCCAGCAGACGGTATTCAGCGACGCCACGCTCAACCAGGGCAAGATCGGCGGTCCCGTCGCCCTCGGCGACGATCGGTTGGTCCTGGTGAAGGTCACGGCGCACCACAAGGCGGAGGTCAAGCCGCTCACCGCCGTCCATGAAGAAATCGTGGGCCTACTGAAGCATGAACGCGGAGCTGCGGCCGCGAAGGCTGCCTCGGAGGCCGCACTCGCCCGGCTCACCGCCGGCGAAAAACTCGATGCGATCGCCAAGGCGCAGAACGTGCCGGTCGAGGCCGCGCGTTTCGTGGGTCGTGCGGACCCGTCGATTCCCGCGGCATTGCGTACTGCCGTTTTCGAAGCGCCACGACCCACGGCTGACAAGCCCGTCATTCGCACCGCGACGCTCGATGACGGATCGACAGCCGTCTTCGTGGTGACAAACTCGCGCGTGGCAGACGCCGGAGCCAATCCCGCCATGACCGTGCAGATGAACGAACAGCTGCAGCAGCGATCGGCGCAGGGCGAAGTCACGGCCTATGTGGGCGAAGCCAGGCGCAAGGCCAAGATCGTCACGAACCCGGGCGTGTTCGAGTAAAGGCTGATGGGTTCGGCCGGAGCGCAAACCAAGCCGACGCCGATTCTTCCCATTCTCATCGCCATGGTGCTCGGCGGGTTCGTCGGGTGGCTGGCGCATCCCGACGGCATGATCGGCGGCGTCCATCTACTGCCGCTCTTCGACACCCTCGGCACGATGTTCATCAACCTGCTGAAGATGCTCATCGTTCCCTTGATCCTAGCGTCGGTGATCACTGGCGTGGCATCACTCGGTTCGGGCCCGGATCTCGGAAGGCTCGGCGGCAAGACGCTCGGCTTCTACGTCATCACCACGCTCATCGCGGTGCTCATCGCGTTGATGCTGGTCAACGTGGTCGAGCCCGGGGTCATCGACGGGGAGCCACAGCGCCATGCGCTCGCGCTGACCAAGGACGCCGGTGAGGTCACCGCGAGCGTCAAGTCCCGCGCTGACGCGAGCGTCTTCGAATCGATCAAGAGCATCGTGCCGGCCAACATGGTCGATGCCGCGCTGAACACCAAGATGATCGGCCTCGTGCTGTTCTCCATCCTGTTCGGGTTCTTCCTGGCGCGCATCGAACAGCCTTACCGCGACAACGTGTACGGCTTCTGGAACGGCGTATTCCTCATCATGATGCGCATGACGGGCTTCGTGATGTTCCTCGCGCCCATTGGCGTGTTCGCGCTCATCGCCAAGGTGGTGGCGATGTCGGGATTCGCCGCGGGCCACTCGCTCGTCCTGTTCGTCATCTGCGTGCTCGGCGGGTTGCTGTTGTACGGTTTCGTTGCATTGCCGGTACTGCTCGCGCTCGTGGCGCGCGTGAATCCGTGGCGCATTTATCCCGCGATGGCGCCGGCGCTGCTCACCGCGTTCTCGACGGCTTCGTCGTCCGCGACGTTGCCGCTGTCACTCGAGTGCCTCGAGCAGCGCGCGAACGTGTCGCCGCGCGTCGCCGGCTTCGTCATGCCGCTCGGCGCTTCGATGAATCACGCGGGCAGCGCGTTGTACGAATGCGCCGCCGCCATGTTCATCGCACAGGCTTACGGCCTGCACCTCACCTTCGCGACGCAGTTCACCGTGGTTATTCTTGCGCTGGTCACGTCCATGGGCATGGCGGGAATTCCCGCCGCATCACTCGTGGGTATCGCGGTGATTCTCGCGGCGGTGGGCTTGCCTGCTGAAGCCATCGGCGTGCTGCTGGTATTCGATCGCATCCTCGACATGTGCCGCACGGCCATCAACGTGCTGGCCGACGCGGCCTGCACCGTGATCGTGGCGAGACTCGAGGGCGAGACGGAAGTACTCCGGCCAAAGCGCACGGACGCGGCATAGCACCAGGGGCGTCCATGCAGAAGATCCTCAGCCGGGAACAGGTCGAAGAATTCCATCATGATGAGTTCGTCGAAGAGCAGGTGCGCCATTTCATGTCGATCGTCGGCGGGTCTTCGGGGCCTCGCCTCGTCGTTGTCGATGTTGGCGGCGGGATTGGATTGTTTGCCGATCGTCTTCAGCAGGTCGGGGGACATGAGTTGCGCGTGCTCGACCTCGACGCGAGCTCGGTCGAGCTCTGCGCGAAGCGCGGGGTGAAATGCACGATCGGCGATGCGCTCAACCCCCGTTTTTCAGGCGACGAGCACATGGCGAGCTTCAACATGATCCTGCACCACCTCGTGGGGGCATCGGAACGGGAGACGCGCGAACTGCAGAAGCGTGCGCTGGCGGCCTGGCGTTCGAACGCGCGCCAGTTGTTCGTCAACGAATACGTCTACGACTCGTTCCTCGGCAACTTCTCAGGATGGCTGATCTTTCACGTCACCAAGAATCGCCTGCTGTCATGGATCGGCAGCAAGGTGGCGGCGGTAGTCCCTTCGCTGCGTGCGAATACTTTTGGCGTGGGCGTGCGCTTTCGCGCGCACGAAGAATGGCGCCGGCTGTTCGACGAAGCCGGATTCCGTGTTGAAAAAGTCGTCCAGAGCAATAACGACACGCTGCCGATTACGTATCGCCTTTTGCTGATCAAGAATCGCCGCCGCGACAGTTTTCTCCTGGTGCCCGTCGCAAAATAGCCGCGGGATTCCTCAGGCTTCCGACTCCACCGGGAAGCTCATGCCGACCGTGCTGAATCCTGCGTCGACGTACATGATCTCGCCCGTTACACCGTTGGCGAGGTCGGAGCACAGGAACGCCGCGGCGTTGCCCACATCTTCGAGCGTGACGTTGCGACGCAGCGGTGCGACGTCGGCGACGCGACTCAGCATCTTGCGGAAGCCTGCGATGCCCGCGGCCGCAAGCGTCTTGATCGGACCCGCGGAGATACCGTTCACGCGGATGTTGTCAGGCCCCATGTCGGCGGCGAGGAAACGCACATTCGCCTCGAGGCTCGCCTTGGCGAGACCCATGACGTTGTAGCTCGGAATCGACTTCACGGCGCCGAGGTAGGACAGCGTGAGGATCGCGCCAGCCCGACCCACCATGAGCGGCTTCGCGGCGCGCGCGAGGGCCGTGAGGCTGTAGCTCGATACATCGTGCGCGACCTTGAACGCTTCACGCGAGGTGCTTTCGACGAAGCCGCCCGCCAGGGCTTCACGCGGCGCGTATGCGACGGCATGAACGACGATGTCGAGCGAGTCCCAGGACTTCCGCAGCGTGGCGAAAGCGGAGTCGATCTCGGCGTCGTTGGTGACGTCGAGCTGCATGGTGATCTTCGAGCCTAGTGACTCGGCGAGGGGCTGTACGCGTTCCTTGAACTTGTCGTTGACGTACGAGAACGCGAGTTCGGCGCCTTCGCGATGCATGGCCTGTGCGATGCCCCAGGCGATGGAACGATCGGACGCGACGCCGACGATTAGCGCGCGCTTGCCGCTCAGGAAACCCATGTGTATCCCCTTTCGAATTGGCGAGGCTGCGCATTCTGCCAGCCTCGCCCGCGGTCGGGGCCTAAATAATCATCGAAGGATCAGTGGCGGCGGACGTTTACCGTGAGTTTCTGGCCCGGGCGCAGCGTCGAATGCTTGCTGATGCCGTTCCAGCTCGTGAGATCCGAGACCGAGACGCCAAACACCTGCGCGATGCGCGACAGCGTGTCGCCGCTGCGCACCTTGTACGAGACCTGGCGAGCGCCGCCCGAGGACGCCGACTTCTTGCTGGGCGCCGCGCGCGGGTTCAATACGAGCTTCTGGCCGGCGCGCAACGTGTCGCCGGGGCCCATGCCATTCATGCGTGCAAGCGTCGCGACGTCCATGCGATTGCGCTTGGCGATGCGCCACAACGAATCGCCGCTGCGCACCACGTGGACACCGGGACGGCCGCCGCGACCACCGCGGCCATCCACTCGCGCCGCGGCCAGCATGACCTTGGCGGGTAGATTGACGACGGCGGTGGGCACGCGCAGTTCGGTGCCGACGACGAGCGGCGCGCCATCTTGCAGCGTGTTCATGTCGCGAACCACGATGGGTTGCGTCTTGTACTTCTTGGCGATCGACGCCACCGACTCACCGGACTTCACCGTGTGCAGTGAAACGCGCACGCGCTGATCGGGGCTGAGGAGCGCGAGATTCTGGTTGAAGGAATCCGCGGTCTCGCGCGGCAGGAGCAGGCGATGCGGGCCCGCCGGGTCCGTGGCCCAGCGATGGAAGCCGGGGTTGAGTTCGTACACTTCATCGAGCGTGATGCCCGCGAGTTCCGCCGCGAGAGTCAGGTCGAGCTGACCGCCGGTGTCGACCTTCACGAAATAGGGCTCGTTCGGAATCGGGCTGAACGCGATGCCGTAGTCCTCGGGGTTCGCGACGAGGCGGCGCATGGCCATGAGCTTCGGCACGTATGCGCGCGTCTCGGACGGGAGGTTCAGGCTGAAGAAGTCGACCGGCTTGCCGAGCGCGCGGTTCTTGTTCACCTCGCGCTGCACGCGAAACTCGCCGCAGTTGTAGGCGGCGACGGCTAACAACCAGTCGTCGAAGAATTCGTCGTGCATGTACTGCAGGTAGTCCATCGCGGCACGCGTGGACTCGAGCACGTCGCGGCGGCCGTCATACCACCAGTCCTGCTTGAGGCCGAAACGCTCGCCGGTGCCGGGCATGAATTGCCACAGCCCGTTCGCGGTCGCCCACGAGCGTGCGTACGGTTCGAAGGCGCTCTCGACCACGGGCAGCAGCGCGAGCTCGAGCGGCATGCCGCGCTTCTCGATCTCCTGGACGATGTGGTGCAGGTACGGCACGGCCCGGCCGAACGTGCGTTCGAGGTATTCGGGGTTGTTGGCGTACCAGGCGAGCTGCTGGTCGATCTGGCGCGAGTCGATGTCCGTGAGCTTGAAGCCCGCGCGGATGCGATCGAAGACGTCGGGATATTGTTCCGGCGTGAGCCCGGCCACCGTGTGCGAGGGGTCCTCGAGGACGGCGGCTTCGGGGACTTCGGCGACCTGGAAGTCCATGGGAAGCTCGGCATCGACCATTGCCTCCGCCATGGGGCGTGGGGCGGGAGCCGTGGTAGCGGGCTTGGAATTCGTTGCGGCGGCTGCCGGCACCGCCGGAGCCGTATCCGCCTGGGGGGCCGCAACCACGGGAGCAGGGGCTTCCTTGGGGGCTTGGCTCGGGGCGGTGGCGCAGCCTGACGTCAGCGCCGCGGCAAAGAGAATGGAGGCGCAACAGCGCCAAACCGTGAATCCACCAGTCAATTCACACCCCCATGGGGAACGAGGCAGGACCGCCTTTTCGACTTATGACGGTACTTGTTCGATGCGCGGTATTTAAGCCGTAAGTTCACAAGATTGCTACCTTTTTTGTGATCTAATCCACACCGTTTGTGACGCACGCCACCGCTAATGCCGCCCGCGATTCCTGGCTCGGTTCCGGACTGGGCCGGGCTGTGCTACAGGCGGAATCCGAACTCATGTCAGAGGCGTTGGACGATGTTTTCGGCTGGGAGTTGCTTCAGCTCGGAACTTGGGGCCCCCGTGAGGCTTTATTGACGGGTTGTCGGACGAGGCGACATGCAATTGTCGCGAGTGGCGGGGTGGCATCCGCTGACACCGATATCACGGCGCGCCTTTCACAATTGCCGATTTCCAACGGCGCGGTAGACGCCGTCGTGCTGCCGCACACCCTCGAATTTGAAACCGATCCCTACGCTGTCGTGCGCGAAGCCGATCGCGTGCTGGCCGGCGAGGGCCAGTTGCTCGTGCTGGGCTTCCGCCCGTTCAGCCTGTGGGGCTTTCGCAGTCGCGCGATCAGCCGTGGATATCCTCCGGGCCTCAAGCGAATGCTGGGCGCGGGGCGCATCGCCGACTGGCTGGAGCTTCTGGGCTACGACGTTTCGCTGACTCGCAACTACCTGTTCACGCCACCGTGGGGCGGAAGTGCGCCGCGACCGGGCCTGCCTTCCTCGTTGTTGCGACGAGGCTGGATCAAGCCGTGGCCAGCGGGTGCGTATCTCATCAAGGCACGCAAGCGTGTCTACACGCTGACACCCATTCGCCCCAAGGTGCGCGAACGTCCGCAGACGATTGGTGCGCTGGTGAAGCCGACGACGCGGTCGAGTTCGTAGATCTTGGCCAGCATCGATATCTACACCGACGGTGCGTGTCGTGGAAATCCGGGTCCTGGCGGCTGGGGCGCGCTCCTCATCGCGGGCGAACACGAACGCGAACTCTCCGGCGCCGAAGCGCAGACCACCAACAATCGCATGGAGCTCACGGCCGTGATCCGCGCGCTCGAAGCGCTCAAGCGGCCGGTGCAGGGAAATCTGTACACGGATTCGCAGTACGTACGGCAAGGCGTGCTCGAGTGGCTGCCGCAGTGGAAAGCGCGCGGCTGGAAAACCGCATCGAAGCAACCCGTGAAAAACCAGGATCTCTGGCAGACGCTCGACGATCTCGTGAAGCGTCACGAACTCGAATGGCATTGGGTCAAGGGTCACTCGGGAAATGCCGGCAATGAACGCGTCGATGCGCTCGCCAATCGCGCGATCGACGCGATGATGCTCTAGACTTCCCGCATGCGGCAGATTGTCCTCGACGTGGAAACCACCGGCCTCGAAGCGA
>Ga0315912_10005301_pt1 | contig 11911 bp, 10 predicted proteins | sample VfabasoilMG_FD_204469 | JGI IMG/M metagenome (GOLD analysis project Ga0315912, IMG submission 204469) | Garden soil microbial communities collected in Santa Monica, California, United States - V. faba soil | ecosystem: Environmental > Terrestrial > Soil > Garden | place: USA: California...
AGATCACCCGGGACCGCCTGCTTTCGAGTTCCGCCGGGCGCGGCGTGACCGCGGTCGTCGTGGGCAGTCGCAGAGTGGGCATCGCGCCCTGATGGCCGGACGAGCGGCAGTGACTGGCCGAGGATCTCGTGACCGTCGAAGGCATCGACAAGGAGGGTCTGGTCGAGGGCACCAAGTGGGAGTGGAAGACGTTCCCGGAATATCGGGACGCGGGCCGGCCGGCGCGGTTCGGCGTCCAACCTGAACGGCGACGCGGCGGGGCGCTTGGGGTAGTATGATGGCATAGCGATTCGAGCGGTTCATATGCAGCGCTTTGGGGGAGGAGTCTATGAAGTCGATACTTGCAATAACAATAGTTCCGGTGCTGGCATTCACGGCATGCGCGCAGGCAGCGCAGCGATCGGTGCCGGACGCTGCGGGGTTGAATTACCCCACCAAGCCGATCCGTGTCATCGTGCCGCAGGCGCCCGGCGGCAGCAACGACATCATGGCGCGTTACGTCGGGGGACAACTCGCCGAGCGCCTGGGCCGCCCGGTGGTGGTGGACAACCGCCCTGGAGCGGAAGGCATGATCGGAACCGAGATCGTGGCACGCGCCGCGCCTGACGGCTATACCCTGCTCATGGCCTCGACAGCGTTCACGATGAATCCCGCGGTGGTGAAGAAACTTCCGTACGATCCGATCAAGGACTTCGACTGGGTGGCGACGTTCGGTAAAGCGCCCGTAGTGATAACCGTGGGGCCGGCTGCGCAGGTCAGCTCGTTGAAGGATCTGGTTGCGCTGGGCAAGGCCAAGCCCAACTACATCACAATGGCGTCCGCAGGCGGATTCATGCACTTCGTGTCGGCGATGTTTCGCAGCCATGCCGGGTTCAAAGGGGAGATCGCGCTCTACAAGGGCGGCGCCCCGGCGTTGATCGACGTGATGTCGGGTCAGGCGCATATGGCGGTGGCGACGATACCGACGTCGAATACCCATATCCGTTCGGGCAGAATCAAGGCGCTGGCGGTCGGGGCCACGAAGCGCGCGCCGAGCCTGCCCGACGTGCCCACTTCCGTCGAGGCGGGGTTGCCGAGTTACCAGGCGGAGATCTGGTGGGCGTGGGCGACGACGGCAGGCACGCCACCCGCCGTCATCAACAAGCTGAACACCGAGATCGCGGCGATACTCAAGTTGCCGGAAACCGCGAAGCGGTTCGCCGTGGACAGCGCGGAAGTCGACATCCGCACGCCCGCTGAAATCCGCAAGATGATCCCCGCCGACGTCGCCAAGTGGGAGAAAGTCGCCCGGGACGCCGGGATGCAGAAGCACTGACCGGAGGGGTTTGCGGCAGGCGTCTGGCCAGCGACCGGAGTTGCGCTCAGTCCAGTTTGACGCCGAGCTTGCGACCGATCGTGCCCCACCGCTCGGCGTCGGCCTTGATGACCTTGGCGAACTCGTCCGGCGTATTGACGACGACGTCATTGCCCTGCGCGATCAACGTTTTCCGCACTTCGGCGCTGTTCGCGACGGCAGCGATCTCCCGCGCGAGCTTCTCGACCGTCGGCCGCGGCGTCTTCGCCGGCGCCACGTATCCGTACCAATTGCTCGCCTCGAATCCAGGCACGCCCGCTTCCGCAACGGTGGGGATGTCCGGGAAGGCGTCCGCACGCTTCGATCCGCCATGGGCGACGAGTCGCAGGCGCCCGGCCTTCCAGTGGCCCATGGTGGAGAACACGTTAGAGAAGGTGACCTGCACTTCGTTGCCGAGCTGCGCGGTAATTGCCGGCGCGATGCCCTTGTATGGCACGTGCGTCATCCTGAGCCCCGTCATCGAATTGAACAACTCGGCTGCGAGGTGCGGCGAACTGCCGGGACCCGACGAGCCGTATAGCAGCTTGCCCTGGTTGGCTTTGGCATAGGCGATGAATTCCTTCACCGTTTTCGCCGGCACCGCCGGGTGCAGCAACAGTCCGAACGGGGACAGAATCGCCAGCGTGATCGGCGCGAAATCCTTGACGGAGTCGTACGGAAGTCCCGTCCGCAGAGCGCCGCTGATCACGAACGTCACGGTGGTGCCGAGCAGCGTGTAGCCGTCGGGCGCGGCTCTGGCGACGATATCGGCACCCACCACGCCGGCGGCGGCCGGGCGGTTGTCCACGATCACCGGCTGGCCGAGCCGGTCAGCGAGCCGCGGCCCGAGCATGCGCGCCAGCACGTCGCTGCCGCCACCGGGCGCGAACGGCACCACCAGGCGTATCGGGCGGTTCGGAAAAGGCTGCTCCGGACTGTTCGCGGCGGCTTGCGCGTGAGCCATGGCGACCCACGACCCGCCGATGCACAGCGCGCACGCGAGGCCGCCGGCGATTCCCTGCGTTTTGACGGACATCGTTCCTCCTCTTGCGGTTATGCGATCCGGTGCTCGGGCGTCCTGGAACCGTCAACTCGCGGCGCGGACGGGGGTGCGGGTAGCGAGGCCGTAGCCGACGCTTGCGAGTTTCTCGGTCGTCCACAGCTCGGCGAGAAGGGCGCGTGCCTTGGATTCGTCCAGTACCGGCGTCGCGAGTTCGAGAAACTTGTCGTTCAACTCCTCGTCGGTGAGCGGCAGTTCCGGGTCGCCCTTGCGATACGGCTGGAAATGCGAAAAGTTGCGGCTATCGAAAGTTTCGATCTCGACTTGCGCGGCGCGCTGGCCGGGATAGCCCTTTGAGAGCTCCGGATCCGCGACGCACTCGATCTTCTCCATGAGGGCCCGCACCGCCGCATCACGCATGCGGTCGGGAAGAAATGCGTTCAACCGCACGCTGCCGTGGACCAGGGCGTGGGCGACGGTGTACTGCAGGCTGAACTTCGCCTGATACTCGCCCTCGGGCTTCGAGTTGTCGATGATGTCGAGTCCCGCCTGATAGGTCGCAAGCCGCACGCGCTTGATGTCCTGGTGGGTGAAGCCGTGCGTGCGTTGCAGGTGCAATGCGCCGTCGATCGACGGAAAGGTATGCCCGCAGCAACCGTGATTCTTGAACGTGACGTGGACGATGTGATAATCGCTGCCCAGTCCGCGCGTCGCCTTGGTCCAGTCGGGGCTGACGCTCATCGCCGCGCCGAAACCTTCGCGGCCTTCGAGGATGTCGAGCGCGCCGGTGACCCCCTTGCCCGCTGCAATCGCCGCCAGCACCCCGGCGTCCGCGGCGTGGCCACCGTGCAGCGGCTTGCTCATCGCCTGCGACAGGAAGGCCTGCTTCAGTCCGGCGGCTAACGTCCCCACGGTCGCGACCGCGTGCATGAACCGCTCGTGGGTCAGGCCGAGCACGGTCGCCGCCGCCGCCGCCGCGCCGAATGCGCCCACGGTGCCGGTGGTGTGCCAGAAGCGGTAGTGGGAGGGCATGACCGCTTCGCCGATGCGCGTCGAGACTTCGTAGCCGACGATGACGCCGCGCAGGAAGGTGTCGCCGTTCGCGCCGTGCGCCTGCGCCGTTGCGAGCGCGGCGGATATGACCGGGCTGCCGGGGTGGTAGCCGGCGTCGCGGTAGATGTCGTCGAACTCGACCGAGTGCGAAGCCGCGCCGTTGATCAGGGCCGCGGCACGCAGCGTCGCGCGCCGCCCGCTGGCGAGGCGGGCGTGCCCGCGATCGAGATCCTCGGCAAGCGCCTGCTCGAGCAGTGTCGCCGGCGCAACCACGCTGCCGGGCAGCAGCGCCGCGTACCAGTCGATGACCGCGCGCTTGGCGTGGTGAACGACCTCGGCGGACAGCTTCGAGGTCTGTTCCCTGACCGCGTAATTGGCGATGGTTTGCAGCAGCACGTTTCTCTCCTTGCGTACGCTCGAAATCCCCAAAGCATAGACGCAAAGGACGCAAAGGACGCAAAGGAACAGCTAACCCTTGGCGCTCTTGGCGTCTTGGCGGTTAATCGATCCTAATTGTCGCGCCGCACGATCAGCCCGTCCACCGCGACGACCCCTTCACCCTCGCGCTTCACCAACAGCGGGTTGATCTCGGCTTCCACGACACCGGGCACGTAAGCAAGCTGGGAGAAGGCGCTTACCGCGCGCGCGAGCGCCGCGCAGTCGCCGCGCGGCATTCCGCGGTAGCCGCGGATGACAGCGAGACCCTGGACCTCCTCGACCATGTCGCCGGCCGTTGCCGCATCCACCGGCGCAAGCCGCAGCGCGAAGTCACGGTAGACTTCCGCCAGCACGCCGCCGATGCCCAGCACCACGATGGGGCCGACCTGGGGGTCGCGCTTGAAGCCCAGAATGACTTCGGCGAGGCCCTGCTCCATGCGCTGCGCCAGAATGCCGTCGATACGGGCCCGCGGATGTTTCACGCTTACACGCGTCAGGATGTCGCGCGCCGCGGACGACAGCGCCGCCGCATCCAGAATGTTGAGCACCACGCCACCGGCATCGGTCTTGTGAGCGATGTCGGCAGAGAGCACCTTGGCGACAACGGGATACCCGATCGAAACCGGTTGATCCGGCGTGCGCATGATCTCGGTGGCGGCGCTTGCCACGCCCAGTGCGGCGAACGCCCGGCAGGCGTCGTGTTCGTTCACCGGGTTCGATGCGGCCGCGAGCAGGTTTGTCGCGGCATCGATTTCCCGCCGGGCGGGCGCGGGAAGCGCCACGGGCGTGCGCCAATCCCGCCAGGCACGGATCGCGTCGGCACACGCCTCGGGCGTGCGGAACCCGGCAACACCGGCATCGTGCAGGAGCTTCAACGACGCGTCGGCCTGCGGCGCGAGAAACACCGCAAGCGGCTTTGAGCGGGTATCCGCCTCGACGATCGGCTCGACCGCGATCTGCGGCTGGAACTGCGCAGAACTGCCCGCGATGGCAAGCACCAGGTCGCAGTGATCGGAGGCGAGCAGCGCGTTCAGCACGCCGCCGTAGACCTCCTTCTTCGCTCCGGCCAGCGTGAGATCGGTGATCCGTGCGGAGTTGATGGCGATGTTCTTCGCGGCAAGCTCGGCGATGACCCGTTCCGACGGGGCCACGACTTCGACGCCGAGCGTGCCGAGCCGATCGGCGACGGCGGCGGCACCGCCCCCGGTGGTGGTCATGACTGCAACGCGATGACGCCCCGCGGGCGTCCTCCCGCGCACCAGGGCGGGCAACTCGAACAACGCCTCCAGTTGATCGACGCGCAGCATGCCGTGCGCTCGGAAGAACGCATCAGCCGACTCGTCCGACCCCGCCATCGCGCCGGTGTGCGATGCCGCGAGGTCGCGGCCTACGTCGGAGCGTCCCAGCTTGTAGACCACGATGGGCTTGCCGGCCGCGGCCGCGCGGTGCGCCGCTGCGGAAAGGTGCGCCGCATCGCGTATCGTTTCCATGAAGAGCAGGATCACCCCGGTGCGCGGGTCGTCCACCAGCATGTTCGTTATCTCGCCCACGGAGAGATCCGACTCGTTGCCGACCGAGACCAGCCGGGAGAATCCGATGCTGCGCCCGTGGCCGCGCGACATGAGGCTGCCCATCATGCTGCCGCTCTGCGAGACGATGGCGACCGGCCCGGCGGCGACGTGCAGCTGCTCCAGCACGGCGTTGACCGTCAGCACGAAGCGATCGTGGAGGCTCATCAGCCCGATGCAATTCGGGCCGATGATGCGCACGCCGCCGGCACGCGCGATGGCGAGGAGTTCCTGCTGCTGGCGCCGGCCTGCTTCCCCGGTTTCCGCGAAGCCATCGGTGAAAATGGTCACCACGGGCACGCGCTTGGCGCAGCACTGCTCGATTGCGGGCACGACAGCTTTCGCCGGCACCATGATGAACGCGTGATCGACCGCTTCAGGGATCGACGCCACGTCGGGATAGGCGCGCTCGCCGAAGAGTTCGGCGCGCCCAGGATTGACCGGGAAGATCTTCCCGCCATAGCCGTGCTTGCGCAGGTAACGCTGCGGGCGCGAGGTATTTTTGGTGGTGTCACCCGAGGCACCGATCAGCGCGATCGAGCTCGGCGCGAACAGCGACTGAGCCAAACGTGATGTGGAATCCGCAACGTTACTCATGTCGATGGAAAGCCTCAACGCGAAGGACGCGAAGGAAAAACGAGGGGGGCAAGGGAAGAAACATAAGGGAGAATTTCATTCTTTCCAATTTTCGCATCGTTTCGCTAGCGCCCATTGTGTTCATGCATCTGCATTTCTTGGCGGACGTTGCGAGAACTGCCGCTCGAAGATGCCCTCGGCTATGCGGTTCTTGAGGATCTCCAGCGAGCCGCCCGCGATCATCCAACCGCGGCACTTGCGGAAGCAATATTCGACCAGGGTTTCCTGGGTGTAGCCCATTCCGCCCATGATCTGCATCGCCTCGTTGCAGCAGTCGAAGCCGGCCTGGTTGCAGTAGGCCTTGGCGATCGCGGTCTCCTCCGCCGAGGGGAAGCCACGGTCCGCATTGGCCGCGGCCCGATAGAGCAGGAGCTGCCCCGCGTCGAGCTTTACCTTCATCTCGGCGAATTTCCACTGCAGGCCCTGGAACTCGCACAGGAGCCGCCCGAACTGCCTGCGTTGCATCGCCCATTGCCGCGCCGTTTCGTAGGCGTAGCGGCCGAACGCGAGCGAGCGCGCCGTGTTGCCGATGCGTTCGACGTTGAAGCCCGCGATCTGCTTCTTGAAGCCGCCTTCCTTCAATACCACGTTCTCCGGCCCAACATACGCGTTGTCGAACCAGGTAGTGACCCACTCCTCGCCGTTGAGGAACATCGACGGCCTGCCCTGTTTTACGCCCTCGGCGCCGCGTTCGATCAGAACCGAGCCGATGCCGCCGACCCCCGGCCCGAAGCGCGCATAGGTGAGCATTACGTTGGCGTACGGCCCGTGGGTGGTGAACACCTTCTCGCCGTTGATGCGGTAGCCCGCGCCATCGGGTGTCGCGCTGGTCTTGAGATCGGTCACCGCCGAGCCCGCCTCGGCCTCGGTCATGGCGACGCAGATCACGCCTTCGCCCGCGAGCAGGCGCTGGAGATAGCGCCGCTTCTGGTCGTCGGTGCCGTACTCGGCGAGCACGCGGATCGCGCCGAAGTTTCCGGCCTGCACCACGTCGGCGCTGCGCGGGCAGAACTCGGAGATCGCCTCGATCGCGATCACGGCATCCATCAGCGAACCGCCCTGCCCGCCGTCCCGTTCCGGGATGGTGATGCCCAGGAGCCCCTGGCGGGCCATGAGCTTTGCCACATCCCATGGGTGTTCGGAATCGTGCGCGCGCCTGAGCGCGCCGTCCCGCAGATGCCGCTGCGCGAAGCCGCGCACCGCCTCACGGAACGCCTTATGCTCGTCGGACAGGTCGAAATTCATTTCAGCATCCCGATGTCAATGAGCATCGCGCGCGCGAATTCGTTCTGTGCCCGGAGATATTCCCGGGTCTGCTGCGCGTTCTTCAACGCGCGCTCGGTCGCGCTGGCCTCCAGAAAATTCTTCCACTCCGCATGATAGGTGCCGCGTTCGAGCAACCGTTCCCAATAGGTTACCTGGGCGGGATTGAGTCCTGGCGGGCCCATCACCGCAACCCAACTGTCGAGCGCGATGTCAAAACCCTGTTCCTTGGCGGTCGGAACGTCGGGCAGCGCGGCGACGCGCCTGGATGTTGCGATACCGACGACGCGGAATCGCCCGGATTGGTGGTGCGACACCACGTTGTCGACCGTGGCGGACATCATGTCGATGTGACCGCCCAGCAACTGGGTGATGGAGTCGGCGGCGCCGCCGAAGGTCAGCGTCTTGAGCCGGCGCGGATCCACCCCCGCTGCCCTGGCGACCGACGCGAGGAAGAAGTGCGTGTTGCCGCCGCGGCTGCTGCCCAGCGAGACGCTGACGGACTGCGGATCGGCGCGCCAGCGCTCGGTGAGATCGTTGATGGCTCTAATCGGCGAATCTGCCCGCACCGCCAGCGCCATCGGTTCGTTGGCGATGACGCCAAGCGGCGTCAAGTCGCCGTAGCCGATCGGACTGCGCCCGAGCATGTGGCCGGTGAGCAACCCGATCCTCGCGACCACGATGTAGTGGCCATCGCCGGGGTGCTGGTGCGCATAGCTGTAGGCGAGGGACCCGCCACCGCCCACCTTGTTGACCACGACGATGCTCTCGACCAGCTTCATATCGCGCCAGATCTTCAGCAGCACGCGCGCCGTGCGGTCGGTCCCGCCGCCGGGAGTGGCGCCGACGACGAATTCGACGGCCCGTGTGGGCGACCATGCGCCTTGAGCGAACGCCTGAAGGCTCAGGCAACCCGAGAAAGCCAGCGCCAGCAATCCGGCCGCGCGTTGACGCAACGCGCGACGGATCGCGGCCGTCACCCGAGCCTCCCCATCGCGGGCGGGAGCACTCGCCGCTACGCCCTGAGGAGCGGCCGCAGCCGCCGCACGTCCTTCAGCGCCGGGAGGTTCCACACCGCGTCGCACAGCGCGCGCGCGCGCTTCGCGCCGAGTATGGGTGCCATGAGGTGGTAGCCCTTCTCGTCCACTTCGGCGCGCGAGACCGGATTCTGCGCCGTGCCGCGCACCGCCCGGGTGTGATGGCGCAGCCGCCGGCCGTCCTTCAGCACGAGCTCGACGATACCGTGACGCTCGGGTATCAGCTTCTGAAGTTCCTCGTCGCGTATCAGCTCGACCCGGCGCCGAAGCGCGAGCACGGCCGGGTGCTTCATGCGCTTTTCATCATGGGCCGACTCGAAGGTGACGATGCCGTCGAGCAGCATGACCGCGCACATATGCTGCATGCAGATGTCGGGCATGTCGCGGTTGTCGGTGGTGTCGGCGCCGGTTGTGGACACGCGTACCGTGATATTTTCCACGTCGCCCGCTTTGACGCCGTGGGCGCGGATGATCTCGTAGAGCGAATCGAGCGGCGCCTGGATCGGCGAGCCCACCGACCAGCGCTTGATGTTGGTGCGCATGATCTCGTAGTTCCGGCCGAGCCCGTGCACGAGCATCTGCGGCTGCGGCGGCGGGCGGCCGCTGCGCCGGCTCTCGTCGTAGGCGATGAAGAAATTGCGCTCGCCCGAGAACACGTCCTCGACCGCCGTGCAGCCCGCCGCGACCATGGCGGCGGCGGTGACCCCGTTGCGTGCCGCCATGCCGCCGAAATCGAACGCCTTTTCGATATGTTCGGTGTCGCGCGGGTAGGTGGAGAGGCCGGACACCTGCTGCGCGGTATAGGACAGCACGTGCCGCACCCGGTCGGCATCGAGCTCGAGCAGGGCGGCGCTAGCGGCGGCGGCGCCGAACGTCGGGCCGAAACTGTGCGTGAGGTGCCCGGTCTGGCGGAAGTCCGCTCCACCGAGCGACAGGGTGAGCCGTGAGGATACATCGTAGCCCAGCGCCACCGCCCGCAGCAGCGGATCGCCGCCGCGGCCCATGCGCTCGGCCATGGCGAGCGCGGCGGAGACAATCCCGCATCCGGGATGCGTGAGCGACGGCGCATGCGAATCGTCAGTTTCGTCTGCGTGCGCGCACATCGCATTGGCGAGCGCCGCGTGCACCGCGCTCGTGACGAGCCGCGATCCGACCACCGTCGCTTCGCGCTTGCCACCCAGTGTCTTCACGTACGAAACCGCCATCCTGCCCGGCAGCAGCCGCGAGCCCGACACCATGGCCGCGATCGTGTCGAGCGTGTGGTGGCGCGTCTTTTCGGAAACCGCCGCTGGCAACGGCTTGCGCAGCGCATTCGAAATGTAGCGGGCGAGATCCCGCATGAGCGGCGAGATTGCCGCTGATGTTCTTGCCTTTGCCATGTTCGCGCTACCCTCGCAGCAACGGGCGGAGTTTCCGCGCGTCGTTCAACTTGTCGAGGCTCCACACGGCGTCGCACAGCGCCCGCGCGCGCTTCTGGCCGAGAATCGGGGCCATCAGGTGGTAGGCCTTCTCATCGACCTCGGCGCGCGCCATCGGGTTGTCCGCGGTGCCGCGCACTGCCTTGACGTGGATGTTGAACTCGCGTCCATCCTTCAATTTGAGCGCGACCTTGCCCTGCCGAGACGGCATCACGCGCGTCAATTCGTCGTCGCCGTAGAGTTCGACGCGCTTTCTCACTTCGAGGACGCGCGGGTGCTTCATGCGCTTCTCGTCGTGCGAGGACTCGAACGTCACGATCCCGTCGAGCAGCATGATGGAGACCATGTGCTGCATGCAGATGTCGGGCATGGAGCGGTTGTCGACGGTGTTGGCGGCCTGGTGGGCGACGCGTACCGCTACCCGTTCCACGTCGCCGGCCTTGATGCCGTGGGCGCGGATCAGTTCCAGCAGGCCATCGAGCGGCGCCTGGATGGGCGAACCCACCGACCAGCGCTTGATATTGGTGTTCATGACCTCGAAGGTTTTGCCGAGATCGCGTACCAGCACCTCCGGCTGCGGCGCGCGCCCGTAGGCGACGAAGAAATTGCGCTCGCCGGAGAACACGTCCTCGACCGCCGACATGCCGTGGGACACCATCGCCGCGGCGGCGACGCCGCTGCGCGCCGGCATGCCACCGAAATCGAACGCCTTCTCGATATGTTCTTCGTCGCGCATCCAGCACGACACCCCCGAGGCTTGCTGCGCGGTGTAGGAGAGCAGGTGCCGCGCCTGATCGTAGTTGAGTCCGGCGAGCGACCCGGCCGCCGCCGCGGCGCCGAACGCCGGGCCGAAGCTATGAGTGGAATGGCCGTCTTCCCGGAACTCGTAAGCGTTGAGCGACATGTTGAGGCGCGCGGCGACGTCATAGCCGAGCGCGACCGCCCGCAGGAGCCGCGTGCCGCTGCTCCTTTCGCGTTCGCCCATGGCAAGCGCGGCGGGGACGATGGCGCAGCCGGGGTGGCACAACGACGGCGCGTGCGAATCATCGGTCTCGTCGGCGTGTGCGAGCATGCCGTTCGCGAGCGCCGCGTGTTCCGCCGTGATCGTGAGCCGCGATCCTATGACGCAGGCTTCGGGCGTTCCCCCCAGCGTCCTGACGTAGCCGATGGCCTTCTTTCCCGGCAGCAGACGCGAACCGGACACCATGGCAGCGAGCGTGTCGAGCAGGTGATGCTTCGTTTTTTCCAGCACCGCCCTTGGCAGGGCCTTGCCGCCGGCGCGCGCAATGTAGGTGGCGAGTTGGCGCATGACCGGCGAGATGGCGGACGCCGCTCCCTTGTTCTTCATGGCAGTTGATCTCCGCTCAGCGTGTGATCGAAGCCGCCTTCACGGCGGGGCGCGGTGCGCAGGCCCCGGGACTTCCGGCGGACGCAGTCGCACCTCGGGGATGAGGAGAATTCTAGCACGGGCTCGCCGGCGTGGCCGTCAGCCAAGCGCGCCCATCGTTGCGGCTTGAGATCGGCGCGCCGGCCGCGGTGCAATGGGTTAAAATTCGCGCTCGCAAATGTGGGAGGGCACGCAAGCATGAGTGAGCCGCTGGTTGGTATCGTCATGGGCAGCCAGAGCGACTGGGACGTGATGCAGCATGCCGCCCGGCAGCTCAAGGATTTTGGCGTCCCCTACGAAGCGCGCGCGTTATCCGCGCACCGCACGCCGGATCTGCTGATCGAATGGATCGCCCGTCTCGAAGCCGCGGGCGTGCGCTGCTTTGTCGCCGGCGCGGGCGGGGCGGCGCATCTCGCAGGCGTGGTGGCTGCGAAGACGACGCTGCCGGTGCTCGCGGTGCCCATGCCTTCCAAGCACCTGGGGGGGCTCGATTCCTTGTTGTCCATGGTGCAGATGCCCAAAGGCATCCCGGTCGCGACCTTCGCGATCGGAGAAGCAGGCGCCGCCAATGCCGGGCTGTTTGCGGTGGCGATGCTGGCATTGAACGATCCGGCGCTGGCCAGGAAGCTGCAGGACTTCCGCGCCAAACAAGCCGACGCCGTTCGCACTGCAAAGCTGCCCGAACTATGAGGTGATGGAAAATGAGCCCTGGGCAATGAGCGCCCGTTCTTGCCCCTCACCCGTTACCCATCACCCATCACCCATCACCCATCACCCA
>Ga0315912_10005302_pt1 | contig 11911 bp, 8 predicted proteins | sample VfabasoilMG_FD_204469 | JGI IMG/M metagenome (GOLD analysis project Ga0315912, IMG submission 204469) | Garden soil microbial communities collected in Santa Monica, California, United States - V. faba soil | ecosystem: Environmental > Terrestrial > Soil > Garden | place: USA: California...
TGATTCAGACGCTCTCACCGGGATCCATGTGGCGGGATGGGTCTCCATCAGGCTGAACAGGGCGCCGGTGACTTGAGCCAGCATGTCGGAAAGATCGGCTGCCGGGTCTTTGGGATTGTGAATTTTTGCGCCCAGGAAACTTTGGCAGACCCGCGCGCCACTGGTCAGCGCCTCCGTGGTCATCCAGATATCGATGCCGAATCGTGCCACGTCGGATTCCCAGACGTGTCTGTTCAGGTAATGCCTGGCAAGGTCGCCGGAAAATCCGAAGTCGCCTCCGATGGGTTGGCGAACTTGATAGCCATACAGCGCACGGGTCAATGGATAGGCAATACTATTGGTAATCGTCCCGTCGTACTTATGGCGTTGATAGAAAGGCGCAACGTAGTCAAAGCCTTCCTGCACGATGGGACGAAGGAGCAGTTCGACCCATTCGGGTGTGATGCTGCGAAGGTCCGAGTCCACTACTGCGCAGGCCTGGACATTCAGTCGTTTGGCGATCTCAAAAATCGTGCGGAACGCGCTCCCCTTGCCGGGAATCCCATGGTAGGGCGTGACGATGCGATGGAGCGGACTCTGCCGGTCTCCGATAAACAGCACATCAAAATCGACTAAGGTGTCGGCGACGATCGAGGGGGTTCCGTCAGTAGACCCTCCATCGGCGTTCACCAAAACGGCCCGACGGTCCGGGAAGTATTTGGCGAGGCCTGCCCGTACGGCCCGTACGACATGGCCGATCGTGTCGGCATTGTTGAAGCTCGGGACCCCGACCAGGAGGTCTGCTGTGCCGATTTGCTCGACCGTGCATTCGGTCTGGGCCGCGAGGGGAGTGATGGTTGCGTTCATCATGGGCGTCACGTGAATAGGTTGCGAGATTCTTGTGAGTGGGCTGTCATGCTATGTATGGGTCAGCTCGTTGGCCGGTTCCCACTCATGGTCACTCTCGACCGCATCGATCAAGAGCCCGAAGACATCGGGGACGGCGGCCACGACGCGACTCCAATTGGAGATCATCGGGACGCCCAGAGGATCTTCGATGAAACTCTGTGTGGCGAGTTTCATGCCTTTCAGAAACACCTCCACAGCGGTGCGTTCCTGGTGGCGATCGAACTGGAGGGAGTTGATCATCGCGTCGTTTTCGTAGCGGCTGATCGCGTCTTGCGCGGCCTGGAGGTACGTGGCTCGCAGTGTCTTCAGCAGGCTGTCGGAGAGAATGACACCATCGCTGGCCAAATTTCTGAAGAGGGCTTTGGTAATGTCGGCCGACATCTTTAAAAGGCCGGCGTCAGGATTATCCGCTGAGAGCTCCTGGTGTTTATGTTCGTAGGCGTCGGCGATGTCGACCTGGCAGACGCGGCGGAGCGCGCAGTTGCGGTACACCTCGGCGAGGACGCCCACTTCGAGACCCCAATCTCCCGGAATACGGTTGATCCAGGCGAGATCGCTGACCATGGCGAATTCCCCGGCGAGCGGATAGCGGAAGCTATCCAGAAAGGTCAGGAGGGGATGCGTGCCGACCAGCTGCTGGAGGCTGCGGAGGAGCGGAGTCATGAAGAGCCGGGTCACGCGGCCATGGAGCCGGTCGGTAATCCGGCTGTAGTAGCCTTTGGCGAATTCGTATCCAAGATTGGGGTTGGCGATGGGATAGCAGAGCCGGGCGAGGTACTGCCGGTCATAGCTCACAATATCGCAATCGTGCAGGGCGAGCACTTTGCTTTGATGGCGGGCGAGCACATATCCGAAGGCGGTCCAGCAGCCGCGACCTTTGCCGGCCAGACCGACGTCGATGGCATTGTCGGTCAGGCGCTTCAAGATGTGCTGAATACGGCTCCCGTCGTTCCAAATCACCCGGACGCGCTGGGGGAGGATCGAGAAGTATTCTTTGGCCAGGCGGAACTCCAGCGCCGAAGCCCGATCCAGGGAGATGACAATCTCGTTCACATACCGCACCTCGGTCAGCGTCTCGACAATCTTCCTGAGCGCCGGTCGCTGGAGCTCTGAATAGAGGGAAGGGAGGATCAGGGCAATCGGATTCGTCGATGCGTGCCGCTGGAGTTCCGCCTCAAGTTGTTCGAGGTTCGGTCGTCCGAGGCGGTGGAGTACGGTCACGACGCCGTTCTGATGAAAGTCCGACATGTTCTTCCTCCCTGTCAGTCATGGGCGAACAAGTGGGATGGATGACGGGAAACCCTTGATCGCGCATTGGTTAAGAAGCAATGCCTGTGCCGCCTGGGTCCCTAACTACTGAAGTGATGACGGGTGATACTAATGCTTTGATCTCCTAGAGATATTATGATGGAAACTCCTCCTGGCTCTGTAGAAATGAGGGTTGAATTCTGTATGGCTTGTGAAGAGTTGACGGTGAAGTCCTTCACTCCGGTCAACCTGTATGGGAGAGGTAACCTCTCGGAAACCGGTACGACGTCGCCCGTGAGACAGGCCCATAGTCCTACTTTGATGCGTAGCGGCTTCTCTGTTACGAGGTAGCCGGCACCTTAGTGCGGAAATTATCACTGCATGATAACAATCAGGGGTGTGGTGGTGAACTAGGCGAATCCCGAGGCTAGGAAGAAGAATGCCCTAGCCTGTCTAGTGAAGCGTTCACCGGCTGTGTATATTCCCGGCGTTCGGTGAGAGTTGGGATGGGTGATGCCGAAGCAGAGAGCCGATTACGCGCTCAACTTGAGCCCGATCATGCCCAGCACGATCAGCGTGAGTGACAGGAGCCGCAGGGGTGCGACTGACTCCCCGAGAATGAGAATGCCGAGAAGCGCTGTTCCTACCGCTCCGATTCCGGTCCATACGGCGTAGCCCGTGCCGACAGGAATGGTTCTCAGTGCTTGTGAAAGGAAATAGAAACTGGCGATCATTGCAACGATCGTCCCGAGGCTGGGCCATAGCCGCGAGAATCCTTCAGTGTATTTCAGGCCGATCGCCCAACCCATTTCAAGCAGACCAGCCAGGATCAGATAGCTCCACTCCATTGGTACCGTCTCCTTCCTCATGGTTGCCGGCGCTATTGTCAGATCTTACTGACAACCCGGGCGTATAGGCGAACCGATTTCTGTGAGCGCGACAGGGTGGCCAATTACCGTTCAAAAATCAGCATGACATACGCAAGAAAGAGCAGCAAATGCACTGCGCCGAGCAGGATATTTGTGCGGGCGCTGGCAAAGGTCAGGAGACTGAGACCAAGCGTCAGCAGCAAAAGAGTCATGCCGACGGCATCGAGCCCCAGGATGATGGTCTGGTCCATTACAAATCCGATGGTCAGGATAGCGGGGATCGTCAGGCTGATGGTGGCCAGGACCGATCCCAACAACAGATTGACGGAGCGCTGCAGTTGATTGCCCATCGCGGCGCGCACCGCGCTCATCGATTCAGGAGACAACACCAGCACGGATACGAGCACTCCGGCCAAGGCCGGGGGAGCGTGTAATTCGTGGATGGCGTGGGTGATGGGGACCGCGATCTGGCCGGAGAGGATCACGACGGGCAGCAGATGCGCTACCAGCAACAGCATCAGGTAAAACGCCGAGCGGTCTTGGTCATCGGACAGGCATTTCCAGTAGGGGGTCTCCGTCGGTTCGGGCGAAGCCGGGGCCATGAAGTAGTTGCGATGGCGGAAAATCTGCATGGCGAGAAAGACCGCGTAGAGTCCGATTGACATGATGATCAGAAACACCGATTGCCGAGGCGACAACGTCGGACCCGGAGAAGACACCGTGAAATTGGGCAGGACCAGGCTAAGCACGGCCAGGGGAATGATCACCGCCAGGAAGGCGTTCGCTCCTTGCAGATTGTACGTTTGTTCGTGATAGCGCAATCCTCCCAGCAGGAGGGAAAAGCCGATCATTCCATTGAGCGCGATCATCACGACGGCGAACATCGCATCCCGTGCAAGCGATGGGTTGCCTTTGCCGGTCAGCATGACGGCACTGATCATCATGACTTCAATCCCGGTGACGGCCAGCGTCAGAATGAGCGTTCCCCCCGGTTCCCCCATTTTTGTGGCCAGGCTCTCGGCATGCCGGACGACAGCAAAGGCCGACAACAGGATGACCGTGAAGAGCCAGGCGAACATGAGCGCAAACCAGGCCTGGTGCGAAAGATCCCCCAGCCATCTCTGTCCGAAGACAAGAAATGCCGCCGACGTGCCGCCGCTCACCAGGAGGGACCATTCCTGCTTGATCGTGGGCAGCGCGTTCATTGTATGGAGACGGTCAGATTGCTCTTCACGAAGCACTTGTCATATGCAGGTTATTTAAAGGTTCGGACGATCAGGTGAGAGCGCACCAGGGCTATTGCCCTCCATGGGCGAGTCCGGTGACGGGGTGGTGTCTGTCGGCGGAGTGTCCTGTTGGGTACGGCTCTCGATCCATCGATAGAGGATCGGAAGGACGATCAACGTCAGCAACGTGGAACTGACCAGTCCGCCGATGACGACGATCGCCAACGGCCGCTGAACCTCCGAGCCGATTCCATGGGCGAAGGCGAGAGGGACCAATCCCAGCAATGCGACCAACGCGGTCATGAGGACCGGTCTCAGGCGCAGCAACGCCCCGGACATCACGGCTTCGTCCAGCGTGGCGCCTTCCTCGCGCAGGGCATTCATGCAGGAGACCAGCACGATGCCGTTCAGCACGGCCACGCCGAAGAGGTTGATGAACCCGATCGATGCCGGCACGCTGAGATATTCCCCGGTCAGCCAGAGCGCGACCACGCCGCCGATCAAGGCGAAGGGAAGGTTCAGAATGATGAGCGCTGCCTGACGCAGCGAGTCGAAGGTGGAGTACAACAACAGGAATATCAATCCGATGGTGATGGGCACGATGAGGCGCAGTTTGGCCATCGCCCGCTCCATATTTTCGAAGGAGCCTCCCCAGGCGACGGTGTAGCCGGCTGGAAGCACCACCTGGGTGGCGATCTTCTGCTGTGCTTCAGCGACCAGACTGCCGATATCCCGTCCCATCGTATTGAACCCGATTGAGACATACCGTTGGAGCTTTTCCCGGCTGATCCGGCCGGGGCCTTCCTCAAGGCGGACGCTTCCAAGATCGGCGAGAGGGATCAGCGCTCCGTCTCTGCCGGTGACCAGAATGTTGCTGATCGTCTCGGCGCTGTTCCGGTATTGCTCCGGGAACCGGACGATCAGTTCAAAGCGTTGCTGCCCTTCGTAGACGCGGGTCGCCACTTCGCCGCCGATGGCGGTGCCGATGATGTCCCGCACGTCGGAAACATTGATCGCGTGGCGTGCGATTTTTCCGCGATCGATGTCGATAGTGAGATAGGGTTGTCCGAAGAGTTGCTCTATCTTGATATCCCGCACTCCGCGCACAGTGTTCAGCTGGCCGGCGATCTCCTCGGCCTTGCTGTGCAAGATCTCCAGGTCTTCCCCGAACAGCTTGACGGTCGCTTCTGTCCGGACGCCGGAGATCAGCTCGTCGACCCGCTGTTGGATGGGCTGGCTGATCAGGAACGTCGCACCCGGGATTCGGGTCAACCGCTCCCGGAATTTCTGCATCAACTCAGGCATCGTACGTGCGGTCGTCCATTGGTCAAGCGGGCGGAGCCGGACGACGGGATCGCTTTCGTTCGGTTCCTGCGGATCGTTCCCCAGTTCCGTGCGTCCGATCTTTGAGACCACCATTTCCACTTCAGGAAATTCCATCATGGCCTGCTGCATGCGCTTTTCGATTTCGATGGAAGCGGGGAGGGAGACACTCGGCAACCGGATCGTTTGCGGTGCGACGGATCCTTCGTTAAGAATCGGGATAAATTCGCTTCCGAGGAACGGAAACAACGCCAGGCTGGCGAGCAGTGAGCCCACTGCGCCGACCAGCACGATGCTGGTATGTTCCAATGCCCACCGGAGCGACGGGGCATAGAGGCGCTTGGTCCAGCGGACGATCCAGGGATCTTCCTCGCTCCCTCGCTTCAACATGAGGGAACAGAGGACCGGCGACAGCGTGAGCGACAGCACCAGGGAGGTCAGCAGGGCGATCATGATGGTGTAGGCGAGCGGTTTGAACATCTTGCCCTCCATCCCATGCAGGGACAGCAGCGGCAGGAACACCAGGATGATGATCAGGATGCCGAATACGACCGGCTGTCCCACTTCCTTGACGGATCTGGTAATCAGCTCGAGGCGCGGGACCGCGGCGGACGAGTGCTCTGAGAGGTGGCGGTAGACGTTCTCGACGACGACCACGGAGCCGTCCACGATCATGCCGATCGCGATCGCGAGTCCGCCCAGCGACATGAGATTGGCTGTGAGCCCGACCTGGCCCATGACGATGAACGTGGCGAGCGGGGACAGCACCAGGGTCGCGACGACAATCAGCGCGCTGCGGAGGTTGCCCAGGAAGAGCACCAGCACCACGATGACCAGCACCACGCCTTCGGCCAGTGATTTATACACCGTGCTCAAGGCGGACGTGATCAATTCGATCCGGTCATAGAACGGCACGATACGCAGTCCGTCCGGCAGCAGATGCAGGCGGTGTATGTCGTCGATTCGCGCCTTGATGCTTTCGACGACGTCACGCGCGTTGCCCCCTCGCAACATGAGGACGATCCCGCTGACTACTTCGCGATCTCCGTTCAACACGGTCGCCCCGTGCCGGACCGCATGGTCGATCAACACCTGCGCCACATCGCTGACAAAGACCGGCGTGCCGCCGGCTTCCTTGATGACGATGCGTCCGACGTCCTCGAGCGACCGAATCAGGCCGATCCCGCGCACAATATATTTCTCGTCGTGCTTTTCCAGAATGTTGCCGCCGGCGTTGGCGTTGTTGCTGGCCACGGCGTCGAAGACTTCGCGGAGGGTCAGATCGTACTTGCGCAACAGGGCCGGCTCGACCAGCACCTGATATTGCTTGACGAAGCCGCCCATGGAGTTCACATCGATCACCTCCGGCGTGCTCTTCAGCAGCGGCCGGATGATCCAGTCCTGGAGGGTGCGCTGATCGATCAATTGCTGGTGAGTCACCGCTTCGTCCGGGACGGGAGCGCGGGCGTCCGCCAGGTAGTACTGGAAGACCTCCCCCAACCCGGTGCTGTTCGGCACGAGCATCGGCTCTGTGCCGGGGGGGAGCTGCTCCTTTACCTCAATCAGACGCTCCAGCACGAGCTGGCGCGCAAGGTTGATGTCCATCGAATCGTCGAACACGATGGTCACCAGTGACAGACCGACCTTGGTCAGAGACCGCATTTCCATGAGCGCAGGGACGCCGGTCAATTGCAGTTCGATCGGGTAGGTCACCAGGCGTTCGACTTCTGCGGGAGATAACCCGGGAGCCTTGGTGACGACTTGTACGAGCACGCTGGTGACGTCGGGGAACGCATCGATCGGGATGGTTCGAAAGGAATAGAGGCCCCCGATGCCGAGCATGATGGCAAAGACCACGATGAGCATGCGCTGGCGCAGCGAAATGTCGAGCAGGCGGGCGACCATCAGACTTGTTTCTTCAAGAATTCGGATTTCAAGATGAAGGCTCCTTGCGTGACGACCGGCTCGCCTTCAGTGAGACCCCCGAGGATGGTGCTATGGGTGCCGTTGGATTCCCCGACTTGGACCTCGCGGACTTCATACTCAGTCCCGTTGCGTTGCACGAAGACGAAGGTCCGGTTCTGGTCCCGTTGCAACGCGGCTTCCGGGACGGCCAACCGGTCAGGCTGTGATTCGGAGAAGAGGCGGATTGTGGCGAACATCTCCGGTTTTAGCCGTCCCTCGGGGTTGGGAAGTTCGAGCCGCAGCTGCATCGTGCGGGTAGACGGATCCAGGACATCGCCGACATAGGTGATCGTTCCCTTGAAGGTTTCCCGCGGATAGGCATTGATGCGCACTTCCGCCTGTCTGCCACCGGAGGCATGGACGGTGTGGACGAACGGAATGTCTTTTTCCGGGATGTTGGCCCGCACCCAGACTTCGGAGAGGTCGGCGACCACGAACAATTTCTCGGTGGTCTCGACGACTTCTCCTCTGGTCAAGTTGCGCCCGATGATCCGGCCGGCAAAGGGCGCTACGATCGGCACATGGGAGCGAATGTCCCGGCTCTTGTCGAGTCGGCGGAATTCGTCGTCGTTCATGCCGAGGAGCTTCAGGTGATCGCGCGCCTCATGGGCTTCCGCCTGCATGCTGAGCAGTTCTGCATGGCGGCGCTGGGACTCCGCTTCGCCGATCACCTGTTCCTGCAGCAGAAATTTGGCCCGCGCGTAGGCTTGCTCGGCGACATGGAGTTTGGCACGGGCTTTCAAATAGGCGGATTGCGCCAGGCCGAGGTCGCTGCTGTACAAGATGGCCAGGAGGGCGTTGGCTTCGACCTGTTGCCCCAAGTCAGCGTAGACATCCACGACGCGACCTCTGACCAGGGTTGTAATATCGGCCATGGCGCGCTCGTTCGGCTGCACGATGGCGGGAAATTCTCGGTGGGTCCGGAAATCGCTCCGAGTCGCCGGCTGGACGACCAGCCCGATGCGGATGGATTCCTCCGCGGTCAGGGCAACGATGCCGGGGGCTGAGTCGGCGCCGGGCCGACTGGCTACGGCGGCATCGCCGGGTGCCTGGTTGCATCCTGAATGAGCCAGGAGCACAGCAACCATCAGGCCTGTCACGAGATGAAGTCGAACGCGCAATGGTGAGCTCATAACGGAAGTGTTCTCCAGTGTGCCGCGTCGGGTGCGATAGGGTGTAGGCGAGGTCATAGGGCGCCTCCCACGGCACGTTCCAGGCGCGCCAGGGAGACCGACAATTCGTACCGCGCTTGGGCGTAGTCCATCTGGATCTGGCGTTGCACGCGCTGGGCATCAAAGACATCGAGAAGACTCGACGCCCCTTGCTGAAAACTGAACTGAGCGAGTCGTAATGCTTCTTGAGCTTGTTTCAACAAGCCTTTATCGAACACGTCGATCAGTTCGGCCGTCGTTCTCGCATCTTGATAATGCTGGAAAATGGCTCTCGCCAGTTCGTTGCGCGTCCGCAGCAACTCAGCTTCGTGATACCGTTTGGATCCCAGCGATGCGGCAATTTCTCCCTGCTTGCGGTACCAGAGCGGCATGGGAATGGACAGCCCTCCTTGCACCGCTTCCCGGCCGATCTCGCGCCAGTAGCTGCCGTTGACCGTCACGCTGGGAATTCTCGATTGTCGCTCAAATTCGATTTTCCAGTCCGATTGTTCGACCGATTTCAGCAGCCGTTGAATGGACGGATGCTGAGTGCCCATGCGAACGATCAATCCGTCAAGGTGGACCTCCTTCGACATTCCCATGAAGTCGCCCTGAATGACATAGGTTGGTCCGAGCGCGCCGCCGGTCAGGGTATCCACCACGGCCCGATTGATGCGCACGGCGTTCTCTGCGCGGGCGAGCTGTTGCTTGGCCTTCAGGACTTCGACTTCGGCTTTAATCGATTCGAATTGCGGCGCTTCTCCTGACTTCACACGGGCCTTGACGATCCGCGCGACTCCCTCGACGATGTCGAGATTCTGTTGGGCGAGCGCGGCATCCCGCTGGGCCAGCAATAGTTCGTAGAAGGCGACCTTGACTTGTGTGGTCAGGTGCAAGCGTGTTTCCGACATGCCGGCGTTGGCTGTCGCCAGTCCCGCGTCCGCCACCCCTTGGCGGGCCTTGCGCATCGACGGCCATTCCAGCGGCTGTCCGATGGTTACGTTGTATTCAGTAAGATTTTCGCGGTCGAGGGATTCGCGGATATTGGCACGACCGGTATCCCGCACTTCACCGTAGCCTACGTTGCCGAAGACGGTGGGATTCGGATAGGCGCCGGCGGCAGTCTGTTGGCCGCGCTGCTGATCGATAGTGCCTTCTGCGGATGCCACGGCCGGATTTCTTGCCAAGGCCAGGTCGAGAATCGAGTCGAGTGTATAGGCTGACGGAGCCGGTTCCAGCGCGAAGCCTGGTGAAGCCGGCATCGCGGCGCCATACAGTGTGGCGCTGAGGCCGATGAGCGAAAGAACAGAACGAATTCTCATGTACAGGACTCCGATGAAAGCTAGTGAATATATCAGTTCCCTGGCCGGGTCGGTCGTGCAGAGACGACGATCTTAGCGGTCGAGGTCATGCTTTGCAACGGATCCTCGAGTTTGAGCCGGACATTATATTGAATTGACCCGGTACGGGCGGAGCAGAGGCTCATGTAGCCATTTGGTGGAATGGTGGCCGTATCGTCAAGCGATCCAAAACTCGAGAAACCTGTTTGGCAGGAGACGCCTGATCCGGATAGCTGGCTGAGCAGGCTGATCCTGACCGGCTCACTCCGCAGATTCTGCCAGCGCACCTCATCACCGATATGGACATTCAAGTGTTGCGGGCTGACGGTGTCCTGAATGCGGATGTAGTGGGTCTGCAACGGAGCCGTCTCGGGCGATGCAGCCGCACAGGAGGCCGGAAGCCCAGCCCCGATGAGCAACCCCGCCAATCGGGTTGCGTGATGAGTGCCGGCGACTGTCAGCGTCCGCATTAACCTCTCGTTCCCTTCTTTGCGGGCATGAACAGAACCACTAATGGCCAGAGAGCACTGTTCCTGTTTGGCGATTGCCAATCCGTCATTTTCTTCTCGGGCTTCCCGAACGTCATACTTGGTTTCTTCACGCGCCATTCGGGGAAGCCTGCGGATATCGGGATCGTCGTCGATGACGAGGATTGTATGGGTATTCGGCGCACCTGTTCGGTCGGTCATTCCTAATTCTTACCTGCCCCCGACATCATGACAATCGGCCTCTTCTCCCTCAGGGGACGCGGACGTTCCGTGAACAGTTCATGGACTGGTTTGGACGATTCTTCTGTATGCCCCGCCGGTGTCCGTTCTCCTGGCGGCAGCCTACTCGGGGGATCTGGGTCAAGAAACTCGGTGACCGGTCCTGTAGGACTAGTGCGCGGCATCATTACATGTCCAGAGCCAGACCAAGGGTGTCCGATTACTTTCGACGAATCCCGTTCAGGAGGCACCTCTATGAGTCGATGCCACGTGATTGGCCGTTGGTTTTCGGTCACCCATTGATCTGACCGTGCTGGAGATGGTCGGCAATTCATGTCAGGTTCGGTGCGGGCGTCCGGAGAACACCGCGGCACACTTCAGTTTCAAGAGCTCCGGGTCAAAGGGTTTCACGATGTATTCTTGTGCCCACATTCTGACCGCATTCCGGAGTTTGTCGATGTGGGGGATGCGGCCCATGACAATGACCGGGATGGTTGGATGGCGGTCCTTCATTTCCTGGAGAACGGCCATGCCGCCGAGGACCGGCATATCCATTTCGAGCAGCATGCCTGCAAATTCTGCGGTTGGTGCTGTTTGCGCGAGGCGTGCGAGTCCGGACACACCATTGTCTTCCCCGATGGCTTCGAATCCCCACTGTGCCAACTGGCTGCAGGCCGACAGGCGGATTTCGTCATCGTGATCGATGACCAGGATTCGTCGCCGGACCGATGCTTCTGCCAGTATGTTGGATCCCTGTTCTGTCATTGAGTCGTGCCGGACCAGGTTGGCCAGTTTCATTGTTGGGATTCCCCGGCGGCGTGGCTCGTGTGTCCTGCTCCGGCCGGAACCGCTGTGAAGGAGTGTCCCCGCGGGTGTCTTGTGTTGCGAATGTTTGGCTGCGGGTGGGTGGCACGATGGGACAAGATGAGCGAATCCGTGATGTCACCACATAGGAGGCATCGTTGCCCTGGAAACGACAGATGGCCTCCTCCGGAGGTCCAATCAACGAACACTTCTGAGACGGTCGGTCCCTGACAGCGCGCGCATTCATTGCCACGGTGAGGCTGCACTTCGGATTGCTTTCTCTGTGTGGTGATAGCCATGCAGATCCGTACCTTACGCTGAGGTTCCCATCGTGATCGTTGTTTGAGAACTCTCATGAACCTGAGCTTGCGGCATGTGCCTGTCGGAAGC
>Ga0315912_10005303_pt1 | contig 11910 bp, 10 predicted proteins | sample VfabasoilMG_FD_204469 | JGI IMG/M metagenome (GOLD analysis project Ga0315912, IMG submission 204469) | Garden soil microbial communities collected in Santa Monica, California, United States - V. faba soil | ecosystem: Environmental > Terrestrial > Soil > Garden | place: USA: California...
CCAAAGGCGAGAAACGCTACCTTCTCGTGGAAGCGGCTTCTCTGATGATGATACCCGGTTCAGGACACCTGCGAGTTCACACGTTTGATACGGATGGTCGACTTCTCAAGTCTCAAGAGTTTCCTACTGGTAATCGAATTTCCCTGGTTGCGATGGAAATACGACAGGTTCCTCTACTCGATCAGCAAGCTTTAGTCGTTCATGGAGAATACTGCTTCGGTGGTAGTCCGTCGCATCAATACTATGTTTTGTTCGAAGATGAGATAAGGCTGGTTCAGTTTGTGGAGGACAGTAAGTACGAGGGAGTCAGTTACCAGAGACGTTTAGACATTGGTCCAAAGGTCCAATACTCATTTGAAGAATGGAATAAAGATTTGCATTCGCCAGTTAGCGCGGAAGTGATGTCAGCCCTCCTTTGGCTTGACATCGTTAACACGGAGGAAACAGAACGCGGAAAATTTGCTTCGAGAACTCGCGATAAAGTCCGTATCAGGCTGGTTGAGTTGAGTCAATCCGAGAATCAATGGATCAAATGGAAAGCAACAGCGGCCCTGGAATAATGTTTGACTGAGTACAAGGAGATTAGATGCTGGGAAAAGTGATTGTCAGACTGGTGGCGTTGGTTTTGATGACGGTGTTGTGCAGCGCGGATCTGATGGCCCAGAAGCGTATCAGCTTCAAAAGGGGAACGAGCTCGGCTACCGTGCGCGGAAGGATAACTGCTAACGGCTACACGGAATATCTCATCAACGGCCGCGAAGGGCAGGTGATGACGATCACGATCACTTCAGGCAACGGCGCGGTCGTTGTTAATGCGGGTACGGCGAGTGGAAAGGATTTCAGTTTGGAAATGACCGGTGGTGATCACCTGCTCTCGATTGTGAATACAGCGCGTGGCGCTACCAACTACACATTGACGGTTTCAATCCGTTGACCTGACATCTCAATCGATGTCCTCGCCGATCGTCTGCTGATCACTGAGCACCTTCTCTAAACGATCGTTTTCAGCCAACCCGGTTATATGCAGATGGCGCTGCGGAATCGGAACCGTGATTCCCGCGTCACTCAACGCGGCGGCGATACTCAACGCCACGTCACTCTTCAATTCAGCCACAACCTCAGGCCGCGGCGCCCAAAAGCGAACCTCAAAATTGAGCGCACTGTCGCCAAAACCCGTAAACAACGCCGCCGGCGCGGGAAACTTCAGCACTTCCGGATGGGCCGACGCCGTCTCACGCAAGAGGTCGCGCACTTTTGTCGGATCGTTTCCGTAAGCAACGTGCACGTGCAGCAAAGCCTGCCGTCGTGTGCCGGTCAAGGTCCAGTTTGTCACCTGCTCCGAAATCAGCGTCGCATTCGGAATAATGAGATCCGAACCGTCGAACGCATGAACAGTGCTGGAACGAAAACCGATCTTCGTCACCTCGCCACTCACACCTTTGACCTCCAGAAAATCACCGACGCGAATCGGCCGCTCAAAAAGCAGTATCAGACCAGAGACAAAATTGTTGACGACGTTCTGCAAACCAAAACCGAGACCCACACCAAACGCGCCAGTCAGAATCGTAAACTTCGACAACTCGACGCCGGCCGCCGCCAGTGCCAGCACAAAGATCATCACCAGCAGCACGTAATGCGTGATCGTGGCGATCGCGTTTGGCAGGCCACGCGCGAGTTTGAGCCGCGGCAGAATACCTTCGCCGAGAATCGCGCGCACGATAGACGCCACCAGGTAGCCAAAGAAAATCGTCAGTACAAACGCGACGATGTTACTAAGCGCAAAACCCGCCGAGCCGATGGTGATTGGATAATTGAGCGCGCGTCTGAGCGTCTCGTAAACGACGTCCCTGATCGCAAACAGGCTCAACGCTGTGTGAATCCAGATCAGGACTGCAACAACACCCACCGCAAAAACTACACGGCGAGCCAGACGATCCCTGTCGGTAACAAGTACAGCGAAGCGTTGAGTCGTCTTCGCGTGGAGCGCAAACGAAATCAACAGCGATGCGACCACCACAATCGTGTAAAGAGCCACGCCACGATAAGCGCTGACGAGTGTTCCCTGCGTAAGTAGATCCGAAAGCCTGACGTAACCAAACAGATTGGCCAGAAAGGCGATCAACAACAGCACGACTCCTATGTAACTAAAGATCGAAATCGCCGTCGCTCCTTGCTGTTGGTCCAGATTGCGGCTACGTGCCTGGCGCACAAACCAGACGAACAAAGCAATGACCAGCAACGTCAACACCGCGAGCAAATTGCGTTTGACCCAGGTCGCAACCGGAATGACCTTGATCAGGTGCCACGACACCACACTGATAACCAAACTGATCAGCATGCGTTGCGACAGCTTGCTCAGTCGCGGTCGCAGCAACGTCATCATCGGAATCACTGCGATCAGATTCGCGAGACCGATAACACTCAACGGCGCCGCGAACAGCAACGGCATGGTCGTCACGAGAAAAATCAGCAACGCGACCGACACCGGATGATGAAGAATCGCACCCGGATCTTGTTGATCGGTCTGCGCCGGTTGTGTCGGCGTGCCCGAGCGAAGCCGCAGCAGCAAACTCATGACGACGAGAGTGAGCACAGCCATCACGAACAGCGACGCCCGCTTCGATCGCGCGAAAGCGCGGATGCGATCGAGGTCTTGCTCGTAGGAGCCTCGCAAGAGCCTGCGCGCCATGCTGTCTTCGGACTGCCAGCCAAACTGGACCCTCCAAAGCGGTGGGCTGTCGGCTTCCAGCAAACCACGTTGCGCCTCGGTTGTCGCCGCTTTCAGATGTTCGAGCTCCGTAGCGACGATCGCGCTTTGCGCCGCCACTGACTGTTGCAGTGCGACGATGCGAGTTTTCCGTTCCTCGAGCAGCTTGATCCCCGCGCCAAGATCCGCGACGGTCTTGTTTGTTAAATCGACAAGCTCCGGCGCCGGCGCCTCCTGGGTCTTGATCTGCTGGTTCGTTGCCAGCCAGCGTACTTCTTCATTCTTGAGCGCATTGATCTCGGTCTCGACGAGACTTGCCTGGCCGGCCAGCGTCTGGGCAATACTCTGAACCTGTTTGTTCAAGTCCTGCCAATCGATCGTCAATTGCTGTAAATCAGTGAAGACAGCGCCTGACTGAATTGCTAGTTCGGTGTCGCGCGCGTTCTCGTTCGTAGTTTCTTTCAACTGGTCCAGTTGCTGTCCAAGTTCGGTCAACGCTTCGATGGACAACAAACGATCCGGCAGATTACGGAGCCGCTGGTTGAGTTGAATCGCCGCGGTGGCGACTTCGGATGTGGTGAAAGCAGGAGCGCCGGGCGACGGCGTGGGCGAAGCTTGAGGACTTGGCTGGGCGCGCGCGTCGGTTCTGCGGGTTTGGCTGCTGGTTGACTGAACCGCGACGCCACAGGCAAGGATCACGAACAGAATCCTGGCCCACAGATGTTTCTTCAAAAATTCCAGGCGCATGGTAGAAGTTTGCCGCTTACGCAGTTTTGCTTCAACTAGAGAAGCGGGGTATTTTGCTAATTGAACCAAGGGGGCGGCCGTGGCGTTATCGTTTCGCGTTACAACATACAACATTCACAAGTGTCGTGGGCTCGATCGGCGCGTGCGTCCGAAGCGGATCGCGGAAGTGTTGAAGGAAATAGATGCGGACGTCGTTGCGCTTCAGGAAGTCGTCGGCATGGATGAAGCAGCGCGCGAACACAACCAGGTGCATGCAATTGCTGACGAACTGGGGTTGGATTTTCGCATCGGCGAGAATCGGAGACTGCGAGGCTCCGCTTATGGAAACGCAATCATGAGCCGCCTGCCCATCGTCGAAGAACGTAATCACGATCTGACGTGGCGACGATACGAACCGCGCGGCTGTTTGGAAGTGAAAATCGAGACGGCCAGCGAGCAATCGTCGCTACACATCTTCAACGTGCATCTCGGCACGGGCTTTTTCGAGCGGCGATACCAGGCACACAGACTGTTTGAGGCGATCGCGGGCGAGTCGCATCATTCAGCGCCGAGAATCGTGCTCGGCGACTTCAACGAGTGGACTCGCGGACTGACGACGCGTCTTATGAGTTTTCACTTGAACAGCGCGGAGCCTGATCAACGTCTCGGAAGGGCACGCACTTATCCGGGAGTATTTCCGCTTCTGCACTTGGACCATGTTTATTACAACTCACATCTGAAGCTGGATCGGATCACGGTCCATCGCAGCCGGCTGGCGCTGGCGGCGTCAGATCACCTGCCGATCGTTGCCGACTTTACTCTCGATTGATGTGGTTTGTTTCGCGAGTTCGATCGGTTGAGGTTGGACAGGTGTGTGATCGACTTTTTGAAACTTGAGTTTGTAAGCGCGATAGATAAGCGCCAGAGAGACCCAGAGCAGAAGGAAGACGATCGGATACGCCAGTCCGCGAGGAAAGAACCAACCGATTGCGGCGAGTCCGAGCAGCAGCAATCCCGCGCTCAACATGATGCGGGATTCGACTGGTTCCAACACGCGACGATTCGTGAACGCTGCGCCGACGGCATTGCCGAGTCGAACAGCACCGGCCGCGGCGCGTCCACCACGTCCGCCGCCGCTCGTCATCGCGGGCCGGGCGTGATGCGGTGCGCCTGGCGCGCGCAACCTGTGTCGCGCATCGAGCACGATCTCTGTCGCGTTCTCGAGATCCTGGAGATACATCTCCTCCATCTCTCTCGCGAACGGTATGTCTTCAACCACGACGTCGAGTTCGAGATTTCCGAACCAGCTCGCGACGTTGAGGTTGGTAGAACCGACTCGCGCCCAGTTGCAATCGGCAACCGCGGTCTTCGCGTGCAACATCGTTCCGTTCCACTCAAACACACGCACGCCGGCTTCCAGCAGTGGCCGATAACCGGCGCGCGACAATGGTTTCAAAATCGGAATGTCGGAAGCATTGGGAACGAGTAAACGAACGTCGACGCCGTCTTTTGCTGCCGCTCGCATTGCTTGTACGTATGACGTCGTGCCTGCGTAGTAAGCGTCAGTCAACCAAAGCCGTTCTCGTGCGAGCGTGGCGACGAGTTGATCGACGCGGAACATTCCCGCGCTCGCTGGTTCGCTGGCGACGACGCGAAGCGTCACATTGCCTGCTCGCGGAATGTTCTCAGGGGCGGCGATTTCGTCCGCTGGGAGATCGTCGCCGGTGATATTCCAGATATTGGCAAAGGCTTGTTCGATATGGGCCACGGATGGACCACGCACTTCGATGCCGGTGTCGCGCCACGGATCGATCTTCTTTTCCGGGATGCCGAGCCACATTCGGCCCACGCACAGGCCGGTGACAAAACCGACGCGCCCGTCGACCGTGAGTGTCTTGCGATGATCGCGGCTCACCCAGCCGACAGGTGACTCCAGACTCAGCGGGTTGTAGCAACGCACCTCGACGCCGCCCGCGCGCAGATGGTTCCAGAACGTACGTGAAGTTTTGCCGAGCCCGCCGAGCCAGTCGTAGACCAAACGCACGCGAACGCCTTCGCGGGCCTTGGCGATCAAAGCGTCGGCGAACGTCCAGCCGGCCTCGTCTTCGTGAATGATGTAGCTCTCGAAGTGGATGTAGCGTTGCGCGGCTTCGATGGCTTCGAGCCAGGCGGGATAATTCTCCCGGGCGTCTTTCAGCAGGCGGACATAATTGCCGCCGACGAGTGGCGCGCCCGCTGCGCGTGAGAAAGCCTGGTTGGCGAGACTGCGTATCGCCAGCAGGGAACTCTGTTCACGCTTGAGTTGGTATCTCGCTACGCTCATCGTTCGTCGTAGTTTGCAGACGTGGAGGATAGATTACAAGTTTTCGACGCTCTCGAAGTGTTTGGACGCCTCGGAGTTTGGACACCTCGAAGTTTTTGGAGCCTGGACGTTTTCCTTGATGCGGCGAAGCCGCATTAGAAAGCGAGGCGAATATCCTAAACTACATCCGCCTCGCCGAGTTCCGGCTCGCGCGTTCGGCGATTAAAGATTCGCGCAAACAGGCCATAGACGCGTTCTGATTCTTTCGCCAGCAGCGGTGCGAACGTCGCCAGTATCAACACATAAAGCGCTGCGAACGGTTGTATCAACGGGATCATCCCGCCTGCCTGGGCCAGTTTCGCCACGATGATCGAGAATTCACCGCGGCCAAGCAGCGTCAGCCCGACATTGAAAGACGTCGCCCCCGAATGCCCCGCAACTCGTCCTGCTAATTGCCCGGCAACGATCACTCCAACCAGCGACAACGCCGCCGCGCCGATCGACAGCCACACCGCGCCACCCAAACCAAACGGATCAACCGTCAACCCAAAACCAAAGAAAAAGATCGCGCCAAAGAAATCACGAAACGGCACCACAAGCTTCTCCAGTCGTGCGCTGTGTTCCGTCTCACCTAATATGAGCCCGAGCAACAGTGCTCCGATTGCTTCCGCAACGTGAATCGTTTCCCCGAGGCCGGCGAATATAAACAGACAAGCAAACACCACGATCACAAACACTTCATTCGACGAAATACGCAACAACCGGTTGAGCAGCGGCGTCGCCCATCTTCCCAACACGATCAAACCAACAATGAAACCGAGCGCCAGTCCGGCGGACGACAGCACGCCGCCAACAGAACTCGCGCCACTCAGCACGATCCCCGAAATCAGCGACAGATAAACGGCGAGGAAAACATCCTCGTACATCGTGATTCCGAGTATCAACTCCGTTTCCGGATTCGCAGTTCGCCGGTAGTCGAACAGGATCTTGGCTACGATGGCACTCGACGAAATCGTCGTTACGCCGGCAATAATCAACATCTCTGTCGGCGAAAATCCCGTGAGATACGCATACAAAAAGCCAAGCGTGAAATTGATTCCGATGTAGATCGATCCGCCGAGAAAGATCGATCGCCCCGCTTGAATCAAACGACTGACACTAGATTCGAGCCCCAGATAAAACAACAGAAACAGGATTCCAACGCGCCCCATGAAATCAATCAACGGCGCGCTGCCGATAAAGCGAAAGTCGAACACTCCGATCTGCGGCGCGTGCGGTCCGACAGCCATTCCAATCAGGATCAGAAACGGCACGTTCGATAAACGAAGCCGAGCGGCAATCGAGACCGCCACACCGATCAGAGCCAGCGCCAGGCCAAACTCGAGAATGACATGGTTCATGGCTCAACCTGCCTTCCCGGTCACCAGCAGTTTCTTCAGGCTCGTGATGGTCCTGCGATCGCCGGCGAGAATGAGCGTGGCGCCTTCGTGAAGAACGGTATCAGCTTCCGGATTGATGCGTTTGACGCGGTCAGGTTCGATGATGGAGACGATCGATGCGCCCGTCGTCTTGCGGACTCCGAGATCGCGAATGGTTTTGCCGATGCACACCGATCCCGGCTCGATCGTGTACCACTCGAGCAGCAGATCGTCCAAAACGATCTCCGCTGACGGCAACGCCTTGGGAACGTAAGTGAGTCCGCCGATGATTCCGGCAATTTGTCGCGCTTCACTGTCGGCAAGCGTGACGACTGATGCAACGCGATCGGGGTTCTTGCGCGTGAAGTGATATAGCTCGCGAGTGCCGTCGTCGTGGATCACGATCACGAGACGATCGCCGTTTGCTGTTTCGAATTGAAATTTACGCCCGACGCCCGGAAGCGCCGCTTCACTGATAGTTGCCATTTCTGGATAGTCCTTTCCTTAAAAAACACTTCACCGTAGAAGAGTTCTGGATTCTTGAAATTGGAAAATGAATCAGGAAAGGGCAGGCGGAGCGCGCCCAGACGGACGCGCAACAAACAGAATCGAAGCTCTGTCTGTTGCTTCAGCTTCAACTAAAGAGAACCGCGAAGCGGCAGCAGCGTGAATTCCCGGCGAGGCTGGAACCGCAACCTCGACGGCCTGACGTTTGCTGCGTTTCTGAGTCTGGACCGGAACGTTCAGTGGGCCATACTGCGATTGTGAGATCTCGTTTGCCGGCTTAAGGGCAAACATTTGCTCGGGTTCAGGTACATGCGGAAACGGCGTGAGACGCAGCCCTTCACCCGCGGAAAAGCACAGCGCAGCGTCGATCACGGCCAACAACAGAGCCGATACGAGCCGGATTCTCATTGTGCGCGAAAGTGCTTTCATTCGAGTCGTTAAATATACCAAACGATCTACTGACGGGCCACCGAAAGGCAGAAAAAGACACAGGAAACTAACAGTTCTTTACTCGCGTTTGACATTATTCAGTCTGATAAACATGGAAGCCGATTCTTTAAAGCTCGCTCGTCGCACTCGCATCCGGAGGCGGCATTGGTGGGCGTGGATCGGGTTGTGTGCCGCGCTTGCGGTCCATGTCGCTGATGAAGCGTTGACCGACTTCTTGTCGATTTATAATCCAACTGTGGTTGAGCTGCGCCAGAGAAATCCGGCGCTACCGCTCCCAACTTTTTCATTCGAGATGTGGTTGTCGTTACTGGTCTTCGCGGTGTTCGCGCTGACGGCTGCGTCTTATTTCGTTTGGAAAGGACGATGGGCGATGCGCCCGATTTCGTACGTATTCGCCGGAGTCATGTTGCTGAACGGCTTGCTTCATATCGCTGTTTCGCTTTACATGGGGAAGTTGATATCGGGCGTGTACTCGTCACCGCTCTTGCTGGCTGCTTCAATTGCTTTGATCATCACCACGCGCGCCCATAATCGCTGAACTTGGAGGTTCAATGATTCACTCCCGCAGATCTCTACTCACCGTGCTTCTCAGTCTCATACTTGTCGGAAGCACATACGCCCAGCAAAGCAACACCAAAGACGCGGACAACACCGCGCTGCGTGAAAAAGCTTTCAGCTTACTCGAGTCGATCGCGGGCCAACTCGGCACGCTACAGTCAGCGGAAAACCGCGCGCGCCTCGCTTCGAACATCGCCGACTCACTTTGGCAACACAACGAGACCCGGGCGCGTGAGTTGTTGCAACTCGTCGAGAACGATATCAAAGCAGAGTTGGCCAAATTCGAACCCGGCAGCGGCAACAACGTTACCGTGAGCGTCTTCTTGAAGTTGCGTGCCGACACTGTCGAACGAATCGCTAAGCACGACGCAGCAGCGGCGCTCGCGTTTCTGAAAGCAACGAAGCCCACGTTTCAAGAGGAACATAAGTTTGCGTCCCAGAGTGTTGAAGGCATTGAAATGCGGTTGGCCCAGAAAATCGCAGCCGAGAATCCTGAAGCGGCGGTGATACTCGGTCGTGAAACGTTAGCCAAGGGCTTCTCTTACGAGCTACTCACTTTGCTCAGGAGACTGAATCGAAAGCACCGCGACTCGGCGCAGGCACTCTATCAGGACATCGTCAAGAAGCTTCAGCGTACGGATCTCGTTACGGAGTGGAACGCCAGGCACTTTGCCGCAAATCTGGCCAACTCGTTTCACCCGCCGGTGGCGAACGAGTCAACGTATCGAGAGCTTATATCCGTGTTTGTCGACAAAGCTCTGGAAATCGCGTGTGACGACAAAAACACCACCGAGGATATAAGAGTCGGCTATTGCCGATGGCTGTCAACAGTGCCCGCGATACAGAGGGTTGATCCGCGCGCGGCTCGTCTCAAACATTGGTTTCCAAACTATGGCCGGATTACGGGCGAGCAGTCTTCGGCTTATCAGGAAATGAGCGACCTGCTGGACATGGGCACAAACGAAGAGGTCATGGCGTTTGCCTCCAGGCACCCGGACCTCGCGCAACAGCTCTTCTGGTATCTCGCCGATCGTCTTGTCCAGAACGGTGATACCGAAGGAGCGCGAAAGATCATCACCACTTACGTTACCGATCCTGAAAAACGGCAAACCGCTCTCGCTCACCTCGACGGAGTCCAAAAGAAATTCGAGATCAACGAGGCCATGCTGGCGGAAATGGAACAAACGCTCGAAAAAGCTACGCAACCACTGCTACGAGCGAGGATCTTGTTGGAACAGGCCCATCGATTTGGATCTGTGGATCGTAACATCGCGTTGAAATTGCTCGGCCGGGCCAGCGATATCATCGACACACTGAAGCCGGATAAGGACGGGACTGAAGCTCAACTCGTTCTGGCCGGTATGTACTGTTACGAAAAGAGTGAACGTGGGTTGGCCATGATGGAATCACTGGTGCCGCGACTGAACGAGCTTGTGGAGGTGGCGGCGAGGCTTGATGGTTACGATACAAATTACCTTCGCGATGGTGAATGGAACATGTCGGCGAATGGCGGTGTCGGTCAGCTTTTGACGATGCTTTCTCAGTTAGCCCCACCGTTTGCGTGGCAGGACTTCGATCGCGCGGTGAGTATCTCGTCGAGGTTCGATCGGCCCGAGATACGCATGATGGCCCATGTAAAACTCGCGCAAGGCATTCTGGCTGGACCACTGAAACGTCTCCCTATCACGCGCCACGAGTACTAGAACGAGATGCTGTAACTGGCGCCGGGGTTACGTCCACGCTCGAAGATCACGCCAAACTGGTGCCGCCCGCGTGTGTAGTTCAACAGCGGATGAACACGTACGCCGTCGAACAGGATAGTCGAGGTCCAACGCTCCGCGATCGTGATATTCAATCCACCAATCACCCGCGTGCGATCTTCAAACGTGCCGTACGCAACACCGACGTAAGGGCTCACGGGCAGTTTTATGTAGTGCTCGACGTTCTTGCTTACGGTTGCGTAAAAAGATTGTCCCGATGGAGTGCCGATGCGGTCCGAACTGGTTCCGATAATCAAAGCGGGTCGCGTGTGCGTTTCGGTAACGACGACGAGGTTGGCGAGCGGGCTGACCTTGCGTGCCAGCGGGTTGTATTCCACGCCGGCCGTGAAGCGCGGATGAAAACGATAAGTCAACGTGTTGCGCCACTTCGCGCGATCGATCTGGTTGGCGATCACGCGCACGCCATACGTCCACTTGTAATCGTTTTCTCCTGCCCCGCTCACGGCGCGGCCCTCGCCGGGTCAAAGCGGTCAACTCGGAACTGCTGAGACTTTTTTGGCTGGCGTCTCCTGGCGTGACGTATTCGCGGCTACCGCGAGTAGTGCTTCGATCTCTTTTTTGAGCGCAGCCTGATCGACGACGCCGGAGATCACTTTTGCTATACGCCCGTCACGTCCAACGATCACGGTTCCCGGCAACGCCGCGCCGAGCCCAAACCGCAGCATGTCCTCGGTCGTGCCGCCTACCCAGATCGGAAAGTTGAGCTTTGTCTCTTTTACAAACTGCAAAACTTCCTTGCGATCCCCCGCTTCGTCAGTGTTGACGCCAATCACCTGCACGCCGAAGGCGGCAAACTCGTTTTGGATCGCCGCGAGGTCAGGCATCTCTTTACGACAGGGAATGCAGTAGGTGGCCCAGAAGTTCAGGATGACGATGCGGCCCTTCAGTGCGGCGAGACTCTGGTCCACGCCGGAGAGATCTTTCAGCGTAAGTTCGATCTGCTTCCCGTGGGATTTCGCGGCTTCCTGCTCGGCAATGCTCGCTGCCAGCACCTTGAGACTATCCACACGGATGATGGTCGTCTCTTTCCGGCTCACGATCGTGCCTTCAACGGCAATGCGCTTGCCGACAAAGTCGAGCCAGTTCTTTCCGGGCAAACGAAAGTTGCCGGTCGCGAGTTGATAGAGCTTGAACTTATCACCTTCACGCACGGCCAGCAGCGTCGGATCGCCGCCTTCGACACACGATTTGGCTTTCATCAAATCCGCCGCGGTGCCGTATGCGACCTTGGTGCGGTCAGCCTCAGCCCAACAATCGGCGCAACACACCACTTGTCCTTCGAGACTTGCGCGTGTGTTTTGTGCGTGTGCTGAGGAGAAAGGGAATAGAAGTACGACTGCACTGATAAACGAGATTAGTAATTTCATGATGATTCGAGGCCTCGCCCGTGCGACAATTCAGAACCTGTACACTAATACGACGCGGCTAAAAGGAGCAAATGGTGCGATCCGAATCAGGGAG
>Ga0315912_10005304_pt1 | contig 11910 bp, 9 predicted proteins | sample VfabasoilMG_FD_204469 | JGI IMG/M metagenome (GOLD analysis project Ga0315912, IMG submission 204469) | Garden soil microbial communities collected in Santa Monica, California, United States - V. faba soil | ecosystem: Environmental > Terrestrial > Soil > Garden | place: USA: California...
CCTCGAGCGCGTCTGCTACCCGGAGCTTCTCCTGAACGAGCCGGGGGCTGTAGCCGAAGAGCCTCTCGACGTACTCGCGAAACGAGCCATACCCGAGCCGCCGGTGAACGCCCGACCGCTCGGCTCGCAAGAGCCACTGCCCCTCCTCGTAGTCGAGCCCGGCGCGCGTCGCCGCCAGCCGAACGAGCTCTTCGTGGGCTCGCTGCCACACCGCAGTGGCGCCCCGCGCTCTCTCTTCTCCGAGCTCTTTCCCGACCTCTTCCCCCAACCCAGCGACTGCCGCCTCGCTCATCTCGACCTCCCTTGAACCGCGAATCACTCGATTCGCATCCACTCTCCTAACACGCACATTTTCGACCTCACTCTCGCCACGCAGAGCGCGTTTTCAGCACCCGCACGACTTTCAAATCCTCCGGGCTCGCAAGAGCCGCGCTCGCTCCCCGTGCCGAGCAGGACAGCGGCATCTTGCTCGCGACTCCACAAGCCGTCGCCGATCAGACAAAAAAGCTGTCCATCAAATTCGTCCCCTGCGGCCTCCGCCGAGCACCACGCGGCCCAGCTCCGCTCTCCCTCGCCACAACGGCTCGCGCGGCGTGGCCCGTCACGACCCTTCCCGAGTCCGCCCGTCGCAACACTCCCCCCGCAGCGCGCACGCACACGTGGGCGTGCGCTTGCCCCCATGAAACGTCGCAAGCCCCGCCCCGGCGCGCGCCCACGCGGGACCCACGCGGGGGCACCTCCGCGCGCGTCATTGCAATGGAGCAGGCGCATCTTGTCTGTCGCCTTGGAGAGTGGCGCTCCAGACCACCTGCGAAGCGGGTGAGGGCGCGCAACTGGCGAAGCCGGTGCGGGGGTGGGCGCGCCCCCACGAGCAGAGCTCGACCAGCGCTGCATGGCAGCGGTGCAGGGCGCACCCCGCCTCGGAATTGGCGGTAGCCACCACGGGAGGTGCTCTAGCGGCTGCTCGGCCGGGTCTCAGGCGGTCAGAGCTTCGAGAGTGCGTTCCGTGACGCGGTTCCAGTTGAGCTCGCTGAGCACGCGCTCGCGGCCACGGCGACCGAGCTCGGCGGCGCGTGCCGGGTCGAGCAGGAGCTCGCTGAGCCTCGCCGCGAGCTCTTGCGGCTCGTCGGGCTCGACGAGGAGGCCGGAAACGCCGTCGGCCACCGCGTCCGGAACGCCGCCCGATCGCAGGGCGACTACCGGTCGCTCGCAGGCCCCTGCTTCCAGATAGACGATGCCGAAGCCTTCGACGTCGGGGGCCTCGCTGCGCGAGGGCATCACGAACACGTCGCCGAGGGAGTACCAGACCGGCAGCTCGTCGTCCTCCACCGCGCCGACGAAGTGCACGGCGTCCGCGACGCCCTGCGCGCGCGCCTCGGCCTCGAGCCGACCGCGCTCCGGTCCGTCGCCTGCCACGACGTACGCGACGCCCGGAACCGCTCGGCGCACGCCGGGCAGCGCCGCGAGCACGGCGTCGATGCCCTTGCGCGCGACCAGGCGCGAAATCGTGAGCAGCACCGGCCGCCCGGCGAGGCCGAGCCGCTCGCGCAGGGCGCTCGCATCGCGGGGGCAGAAGCGCGCCGGATCGGTGCCGTAGCGCGTGACGGTGATGCGGCCTGGCTCGACTCCGAGCTCACGCACGAGGCCCGCGGTGAACTCGCTGCCGGCGAGAATGCGATCGGCTCGCCGCAGCGCCTGGCGCCGCACGCCGTCGTAGCCGCGCTGGGCGAGCCCGAACGCGCGCCACGGCTCGAGCAAGAGCTCGCGGCCGTGTGCGGCGACGCCCACCGTCTTGAGCCGTCCGAGGGCGCGCAGGGCGAGCGACGCGGGGGCCGTGCTCCACTGGGCGTGGAGCGCATGCTCGAAGCGCTCGCCCAGCACGAGCTGGGTGAGCGGCGGGACGCAGGCCGTGATCAGCATGTCGAAGGTGCCGCGACGGAAGACACGAAACCCGAGGCTTCGATCGACGGCGTCGGCGCCCTCGGCCTCCGGCGCGATCACGGCGAAAGCCTCGCAGCGCCCGGCAAGCCGTCGGGCCACTTCCAGGGCGTAGGTCTGGATTCCGCCGCGCTGAGGCGGAAAATCCTGCGTCACGAACACGAGCCGCATGGAGCCCACCATAGTACGGCGGGAGCGGCTGCCCGTAAGCTGTGATACCAGAAGTGCCCTTCATGCCCGTGCCCCAGGTGCGATTCCTTCATCGCGCGCTCGACGTGGTGGGTGGCGCCGAGATCCTGCTCGCCGATCAGGCCCGCTTCTTTCGAGGTGCCGGGGCGGGGGTTCGGGTACGAACCCTCGTCTACAATCCCATCGCCTGGGACGACCGGCTCGGGGGCGTCCCCGTCGATGCCTGGTTCCGTGCGGCCGACGATGGCCGCCGGCCGCGCCTGACGCGAACGCTCGGCCGGCATCGGCTCGGCTGGCTCTTGCAGGACCTCGAGGGCGCCGATGTATCGCTCGCGCACGGGTACCCGCTGAGCGCCGCGCTCGGCGCCGCGAAGGGTGGTGGCGCGCGCATCTGGCACTGCCTCGAGGCCCCCCGCTGGCTCCACCCGGAGGCGTCGAACCCTTACCTCGCCGAGCACCACGCGCGCGCGCCCCTGCGGCACGGCCCGCACCACTACCGCACCTCCCTGGCGAGCCCGGTGGGGGCGCTGCCGTTCATCGGACGCCGGCGACCGAGCCGGGTGGCCGAGGATCGGCAAGGTGTGCTCGGCCTCACGGCGGTGTGGGCGCTCAGCGAGTACACGCGCGACAGCGTGCTTCGGATCTACCCGACCGTCGCCGCCGACGTGCTGCCGCCGATCGTGCGGTTTTCGCCGCCGCTCGCCTCGAAGTCACCGCTCGCGCGCGACGGCTTGCGCGTGCTCACGGTAACGCGGCTCGAATGGGTGAAAAACCTCGACACGCTGCTCGAGGGCTTCGCACGCTTCCGCCAGCGTTCCGACCCGCACGCCACGCTGGCCATCGTCGGCACGGGCTCGGCTCTGCCGGCGCTCACGGAGCTCGCGCGCGAGATGGGCATCGAGGCCGCCGTCACCTTCCACGGCTTCTTGACCGACACCGAGCTCGACGAGCTCTCGGCGCGTTCGGACGTGTTCGCCTGCATCCCGCTCGACGAGCCCTTCGGCCTCGTCTTTCCCGAGGCGATCGCGCGCGGGCTATTGGCGCTCGGGCCCGACCACGGCGGGCCGGCGGAGATCCTCGACCACGGCAAGCTCGGCGAGCTCGTCGATCCGCTCGAGCCCGATTCGATTGCGGGCGGCCTGGCTCGGCTGCGCCGCCTGACGGACGCCGAAGTGAGCCGCCGTCGGGCTGCCGCGGACGCGGCGTGCCGTGAGCGTTACTCGGGGGACGTTGTCGGGGCGCGCATGCTCACGCTGCTCTCCGGCATCGGCATCGCGCTGCCGCAGGGCTCACCGTGAGCGAGCGACCGCGCCTCACCTTCGTCTGCCTGTCGTCGCAGCCGTGGCAGGACGGTATGTGGACGAACAAGCAGCACATCATGAGCCGGCTCGCCCGCGAGCACGTCGTCTACTACGTGAGCTTCGGGCCGAAGCCGCTGCCCGCGCTGCTCCGGAGCAAGGCCGAGCACGGCGGGATCCCCTGGTCGCCCGCGCGCGCCGTGCTCGAGCCCTCGATGTACGACGCGTCCGGCGTGACGGTGCTCGAGTTCCTGTCGCCCCGCGCGTTCGTGCGCAAGAAGCCTGCGAGCCACCCGCGCTCGATTCACGCCAATTTCGAGCTGCGGCTGAAGCTCCTCCGGCGCTTCCTCGTCGCGCGCGGCATCGAAGACGCCGTGCTCTGGGTCTACCACCCCGGCTACGGCGCCGCCGTGGCCGAGCTCCCGCATTCGCTGCTCGTGTACGACTGCGTGGACGAGTACTCGGAGTTCCCGACCTACAAGCCCGACCCGGCCTGGCTGCTCGAGCGCGAAGCGGCACTCTGCCGCGTCGCCGATGTCGTCACGACGACCAGCTCGGGGCTCTACGTGAAGAAGCAGCCCCTGAACCCGACTCGCACGCACCTCGTGCACAACGTGGGCGATTTCGAGCATTTCAGCCGGGCGCGCGCGCCGGAGACGCCCGTTCCCGAAGAGCTCGCGGCGCTGCCGCGTCCCATCGTCGGCTTCGTCGGCGCGGTGAGCGACTACAAGCTGCACGCGGGCTGGCTCGCGGCGCTTGCCCGCAGGCACCGCGAGTACAGCATCGTTCTCGTGGGCCCCGTGGGCATCGGCGATCCGACGACCGACGTGACCGCGCTCGGTGCCGAGCCGAACGTGCACCTTCTGGGCCACAAGAGCTACGAAAGCCTGCCCGGCTACGTGAAGGGCTTCGACGTGTCGGTCATCCCCTACCGGATCAACGAGTACACGACGTTCTCGTTTCCCATCAAGTTCTTCGAGCTCCTCGCGGGCGGCAAGCCGCTCGTCACGAGCGATCTGCCGGCCCTCGCCGACTACTACGACCGCGTGCGGGTCGCGCGCACGGCCGAAGAGTTCGTTCGCGAGTGCGAGGCGGCGCTCGCCGACCCCGAGCAGGGGCTTGCTGCGAGGCTCGAGCTCGCGGCTCGAAACACCTGGGAGCACCGCGTCGAGCGCATCCTCGTGCACGTGCGTAAAGCCCTGGCGGACAAGAGCGCGGCGGCCGGTCAGGCGCGCGGATGACGACCCCCAAGCCCGTCGACCCTGCCAGGCAGGCGGGGGTGCTCGTCATCGGAACGACGCTCGCGACGATCGCCGCGGCGCTGACCCCGCTGCTCGTCGTGCGGCTGATCGGCAAGGGGGACGTGGCGCGCCTGCTTTCGGTCACGCTCGTCTACGAGACGCTCGCGATGCTGCTCAGCACCGGTTTCCCGTACACGCTGCTCTACGAGCTCAGCAATCGCGAGCTGCCGGAGCGTGCGGCCATCGCGCGGCGCACCTTCCGCGTGGCGGCGCTGCTCGGCGCGGGCGGCGCCCTCGCGGTCGCGCTTCTGGCCGGCGTCGTGGCCGTCGCCCCGTTCGGGCTGGCGCCTTCCGCAACGCTACAAAAGCAGCTGCATTTGCTGCTGGTCTTCGCCCCTTCGCTGATCGCGGATCTGCCTTTTCGGCTGCTCTCGAACCTGCTGATCGCGGAGCGCAAGGCGCGGCATTCGGCCGTCATCCAGGTGGCACGCACCATTCTGATCACGCTCTCGACGCTCGTGCCGCTCGCCGCCGAGGCCGACGTCGATCTCGTCATCGAATGCTCGGCGGTCGTGCGTTGGGCCTTCGGCCTCGTCGTCTTGTGGGAGCTCCGGACGCTGTACGGCCGAGCTCCGCGCGTCGCCTCGCCGCTCAGCGTGGCGGCGCTCTTCGCCGTGGCCCTGCCGATCGGCGCGACGGAGGTTTTGAGTCAGCTCAATGCACAGCTCGACCGCTGGCTCGTGCTGCTCGTCCTGCCGACGACCCGCCTCGCCGACTACCAGGCGGGCGCCTGGCAGGTGCCCGTGATCAGCACCATCGCCTACTCGGTCGGCGCCGCGTTCACGCCGAACCTCGTCGAGCGCTTCAAGGCCCAGGATCCTTACGGGGCGCTCGCGATCTGGCGTAAAAACGCCAACAAGATCGCGCTGATCGTGGTGCCGGTCACCATGGCCCTGGTCGTCGCGGCCGACGAGCTCATGACCGTGCTTTTCACGAGCGCCTACGCCGAAGCAGCGAACATCTTTCGTTTCTACTCGCCCATCACCTTCTTGCGCGTGGCGACCTTTGGCCCGCTGATCGTCACCGCGGGCCGCCCGCGGCTTTCGTTCATCGCCGCCGCGTTCGGCTTGTTCTACAACGTCCTGCTCAGCGTCCCTCTCGTGTTCACGGTCGGCTTCCTGGGCCCCGCGATCGGCGCCGGTCTCGCGTTCCTGTTGCACGTCGCCACCTACGTCTTCTTCATCTCGCGCGCGGCAGGCGTGCCGTTCTCGAAAGTTTTTCCGCTCCTCGATTACCTGCGGGTCCTCGGCGTCGCGGCCGCGGCCGGCGCGCTCGGCTGGTTGGTGAAAGTCGAGCTGCCGCTTCCGGCGCTGCCCTTGCTCGTGCTCGAGCTCGTGGTGGTGCTCGTGGCGTTCGTGGTGCTCGGGCTGGCGACGCGGACGCTCGTTCGCGAGGACCTGTCCTACCTGCGGACATGGTTGAGGCCCAAGCAGCGCGCGTGAAAGAATTTACCCCCTGCGTCGGGCCCTCAACCACAGATCGAGACACTGCCGCTCAGGAACGGTCGCCGCTGACCGGCGCAGCACGGCTCGGCGCCGGGGCGCGGGGTACATGGGGTAGCTTCGGAAACGGACCAGCTCGTAGCCCGCGCGATCGAGCACGCGGCGCAGGAGGCGTTCGCTGGCGAAGCTCAGGTGGTCGGGGAGCTCGAGCCGCACCGGGATTTCTTCGGGGTCGAGCTCGGCGAAGTTGCCGGTTTGCAGCACCAGCTCGCCGCCGGGCTCGAGCAGCAGAGCGAGCTCGGCGAGCGTGGTCGGCGGGTCGGGCAGGTGCGAGAAAACGTTGAGGAGGGAGATGTAGTGAAAGCGTTCCCCCGGCGCCTTGGCATCGAAGAAGCTCACGTCGAGGTTTCGCGCGCGCGCCGAGGCCGCTTTCGTCTGGTTCGGCTCGAGTCCACGGGCGCGGAGCGTCCCGCCCGAGGCGATGGCGAGCGTTTCGATGAGCTCGCCGAAGCCCGCTCCGACGTCGAGCCAGCGCTCGCCCGAACCATGAAAATAGCCAGGTCCGAACAGATCCGAGAGGCGCGACAGGTAGTGCGCGTGGCGCTTCGGACCCCCGTAGCTGCCGGTCACGGCCAGGCTTCGCTCGCCTGCATGCATGCCCGTTTGGGCGGCGCGGCTGATGTCCTCCAGCGCCGGTCGCGGGTTCACGTAAACGAGGCCGCAGTCACGGCAGCGCACGGCCTGATGACCATTCTCGCTCGCCCAGGGGCGATGGTCGGGTGAGCCGCAGACGTAGCAGTGGACGACGACCATCTCGCTAGCGCCCCTCGCCCGGGTAGGGCGTCAGCGTTTCGTCCTTGGCAGCGCGGTACCAGTCGCGGCCGGGAAATTGCGCGCGCGCGCAGGCCTCATCGGCGTCGTTCCGACGGATCAGAAAGAGCGTCGCGGGGTCTTCGGCCATGGGCTCATTCTGCGCCAGATTTGCGGGCACGCCGTTGACGCGCCCGTCTTCGAGCACGACAATCGCATGTTTGAGCCCCAGACGAGCCGCCGCGCGCAGGGGCCCCGTTGCGCGGGCGTACTCCTCGCGCGCCACGGGGTAGACGAGTGGAGCGATGACGAGCGTGCCCACGCCGGCTGCGAGCAGGACGACCAGCGCCGGGGCGGCCACTCCGAACCTCCTGGAGGTCGGGCTCGGCCCACGAACGGAGGCGAGCAGGGGGGCGAGCGCCGCCGCACCGCCGACGGCCATGGGAACCACCAGCGGTAAGAGGTAGCGAGGACCGAGCCCGTTGTCGCCGAGGCGCCCGAACTTCACGAAAAAGTAGAACGTGTGCAGCGTGAACCCGCTGACGAGGAGCATCACGGACACCCGCCGCTCTCGCCCCGCGAGGCCGAGGAGGAGACCGATGACGCCGATCGCCGGTGCCGCGGGCCACCAGCAGTAGGAGCCCGTCGCCAGGGGGATCGCGTGCTTCAGGTGCTTCGGGCCCGGAAAGTCGAAGGCGAGCACGGCCTCCGGCCGGTATAGGGCGGCGACGGCGTACCCGGTCTTGAACCAGGCGCCGAGCTGGAGACGCAGGATCACGAGCGTGAGCCCGCCGACGAGCACGCAGGCCACGGCCGCGCTCACGAGGGCCGCCGTCGAGATGCGCCGCTTGCGGAGCGCCCAGACGAAGTAGAGGCCGACCCCGGTGCCGAGGAGCAGGCCGTCGGCGGGCCGCGTGCCCACGATCAGGGCTGCCGTTGCACCGAACAGTGCGCCGGCGGCGATGTCCACTCGACGATCGGTCGCGCCGCCCGCGATCGTGCACAGGCCCTCGATGCCCCACACCAGGCAGGCGCAGACCATCGTGTGGGGGAACCGGGAGGCGCCGTTCATGAGCATGCTCGCCCCCAGCATCGCGAGCACGGCGCCGAGCACGCCGGCGACGGCAACGATTCGCCCTGATTCTTCCGGAGTTCGGCCGAGCCCATTCGCCAGCCGTCGCGACAGGTGGGCGATGCCGACCGCGAGGACACCCGCCATGAAGGGCCCTGCCAGCCAGATCACACCGAACCTCTGAAACGGCGCCATGAGCAGCGGCCAGCCGGGTGTGTACTGAGCGAACACCCGCTCGGCGTAGCGGAACACCCAGTAGTTCTCGAACATGGCAGCGCACGGCGGCACCGGCGCGTACGCGCGCCCGTGCGCGAACACGTCGGCCTGGAAGCTGTTGGCGATCTCGTCGCCGTTCCCGGTCATCCGCCCGAACACGTGGTCCGCCACGAGCGCTGCGCCGACCACGGTCACGGCGAAGAGCGCGGCATCGTGCCAGGCAAAGGAACGCGCAGGAGCGAGAGCGCCCTCCCGACCCCAGCGCGAGCGGAGCGCGTCGGCGCCGAGCAGCACCCCAGCCAGGAACAGGTGCGCGCACGAGAGCTCGAAGTTAGAATCCCGGCAATACAGGCCGAGCACGAGCAGCCCGAGCTGACCGGCGGCTGCCCCGGCGCCGAGCCAGCGCGGTCCGTGGATGAACATCGCGAGGGTCGTTAGCGTCCCCGACAGCTGGAGGCAGACGAGCACGAGCGCCTGCGTTGCAAAGTCGGACGCGGAGCTCACCGCGCCCATGTGTGGCCCGAGCGCGGCGAGCCACAGGGCAGCAAGAAAGCAGCCGGTTGCGAGCGGCGTACGCAGGGGCTTCGCTGCAACGAGCGCGCTCAGCGTGGCCGCGACCGAGGTGCCTGCGACGAATACTGCCTCCTCGTAATGGAGGGTGTAGGGCCGTCGCATGGATCGGTGCGCTCGCGTACCAAGGGCTCGAGGCCGGCTTCAGCCGGCGCCGTGCTCGCGCGAGCGCTTGGCGGCTCGCTTGGCTTTCGCCTCGAGCGCGTCGAGCGACGAGGCTGCCAGGTGCGCTGCCGCGGCCTCGCCCTCCGTCTCGATCTCTTCCGCGCCGATGTAGAGCTCCTCGGCGTCGACGGGCCCCTCGTTGGGCGTGTCTTCGAAGGCGAGCACGTGATCGAAGAGCGCGTCGGCGTTGGCGAGCTCGGCGAGCAGCGGCTCGAGGTCGCGCCGGCCGAGCACCTGCAGCGCGTGGCGCGTCGCGAGGGCGAGCGTCTCCTTCACGCCGATGCCCTGCGACGCACTGGCCGGGAGCACCGAGGTGCCCTCGGCGAGCTTCAGCCGCTTGGCCATCCGTTCGGGATCGAGGGCGCCCTCGACGTCCTGCTTGTTCACCTGCACGACGAGGGGGATGGCCTTCTTCCGCTGCTTCAGCGTGCCGCGCAGGCGAGCGAACGCGCGCAGCGTGTCCGGGATCTGGGCCGGCGAGGCGTCGCAGACGAAGACGACGACGTCGGCCATCTCCACCAGGGGCTTGCGCCGGTAGTTGCGCTCGATCTGGCCCGGAACGCTCACGAGCTGCAGCTTGATGGGGGCCGGAGCACGCCGCGGGCCGTCGACCTCGAGCCAGTCGAAGAACATGGTCCGGCCGCGCAGCTGGGCGGGCGTCACGAGCTCGCCGCGGCGTGTGGCCGGCACGAACTCGCAGATCTTCTGCAGGTTCGTGGTCTTGCCCGCCATGCCGGGGCCGTCGTACACGACGCGCACCACATAGCAGCCGCGGCCTCGGTCGAACGACGCCATCGATCGACCGCTAACTCACACTGGCGCGCGGCGTCAACCCCGGCGCAGTCCGGAGCTGCGGACGCGCTGCTCGAGGTCGTGAAAGCGCTGCGCGAGCGCACGGACGAGCGCCCCCGTCCAGCCCTCGACCCCGAGCCCTTCGGAGAGTGTCGCGCGGTCGAGCACGAGCAGCGTCACGGAGTCGACCGCCTGCACGGAGGCGGCACGCGGCTCGTCGAGCAGGAGCGCCATCTCGCCGAACACGTCGCCCGGACCCATCGTGGTGAGCGTCTCCTCGTGCCCGTCGACGTGGCGGAAGGCGCGGCACGTCCCACTCACGATGATGTAGGCGGAGTCGCCCGAGTCGCCCTCGCGAATGATGAGCTCGCCCGCCGCGTGCGCGCGGCGCGGCAGGTGCAACCCGCCGAGCAGGAACGCGTGCACCTCGCGCTGCAGGTCGACGACGGAGGCGTAGCGGTCCTCCGGCCGCGGCTGCACGGCTTTCATGATGATGCTGCGGATGCGCCTGGAAATCCCCAGATTCGGCGCCTGCTGCTCGAGCGGCAGGACGCGCCCCGCCTTCGCGAGCTCGATGATGCGATCGGGATCGAGCTCGGGACCGTACGGGGTGCGGCCGCTGACGATCTCGTAGAGGATCGCGCCGAGGCCGAACACGTCGGAGCGCTCGTTCATCTCCGCGGGGTTGCCGCGTGCCTGCTCGGGCGACATGTAGGCGGGCGTCCCGACGGCCCCGGGGGCCTCCATCTGCGCGTTCGAGCCCGAGGCCGGGCGGGTGCGCGAAAGGCGCGCGAGGCCCCAGTCCATCACGTACACCTGACCGAAGCCGGCCACGATGATGTTGTCGGGCTTCAGATCGCGGTGAATCACCCCGCGATGGTGCGCGTAGGCGATGGCATCGCAGACCTTGAGGAAGATCTCGAGGCCTTCTTCCAGGCGCTGCGTCGAGCCCGGGCGGCGCTCCGGATCGAGCAACCACTGGTGAAAGCCCTGCCCTTGCACGAGCTTCATCGTGAAATAGGGGACGCCGCTCTTGTCGAGAGCGAGCTCGTGCACGGGCACGATGTTCGGGTGCTCGAGCTGCCCCGTGATCTGCGCCTCGGCGACGAAGCCGTCGCGGTAGAACGGCTCGCTCACGAGCTCCCGGGCGAGGCGTTTGAGCGCCACGTGCCGGAGCAGGTTGCGATCGGTAGCCGGGTGGATGCGTCCCATCCCGCCGCGCCCGAGCTCGGGGTAGAGCCTGAGGTGGGCGGGTGTGGGGATGCCTTCGCTCTTGATTTCCGCGGCGGAGATCTCGTTCGCGCCTCCGACCGGGATCGACTCGATGACGTACACCGGGTGCGCGTCGGTCTGTTCGTCTTCAGCCAAGAAGAGGCTCCTTTGCTCGCGCGCTCATGCTCGATGATTCGCGCTTGGCCCGAGCCTAGGACAGTACACCCGTTCCCGCGGCTCGGGTAGCATCGCGCGGCCGTGGCCCATCCCGCTCTTTCCCTAGACGGACGAACCGCCGTCGTCATCGGGGGCGGCTCGGGGATTGGTCGGGTGCTCGCCATCGGCCTTGCGCAGGCGGGCGCGGACGTCGCGCCGAGCGGGCGGCGGCAGGCCGAGGTCACGGCGACCGCGGACGAGATCGAGGCCCTCGGGCGTCGGTCGCTGCGCGTCACGTGCGACGTGCTCGAGCGGGCTTCGCTCGAGGCTCTCCTCGAGCAGGCCGTGGCCGCCTTCGGCAAGGTGGACATCCTCGTGTGCTGCCAGGGGCGGCACCAGCGAAAAGCCACGCTCGACGTGAGCGACGAGGACTACGCGGCGGTCGTCGAAACGAACCTCACGGGCACCTTTCGGGCCTGCCAGGTCTTCGGCCGCCACATGCTCGCGCGCGGCTACGGCCGCATCGTCACCGTGGCGTCGCTCACCTCGTTCGTCGGGTTTCACGAGGTGGCCGCGTACGCGGCCAGCAAGGCGGGCGTCGCCGGGCTCACGCGCTCGCTCGCGGTCGAGTGGGGGCCGCGCGGCGTGCTCGTCAACGCCATCGCGCCGGGCGTCTTCGTGACGCCCTTGAACCGCGCGGTCGTCGAGGGCACGCCGCGCGGGCAGGAGCTGCTCGTCCGCACTCCGCT
>Ga0315912_10005305_pt1 | contig 11910 bp, 1 predicted proteins | sample VfabasoilMG_FD_204469 | JGI IMG/M metagenome (GOLD analysis project Ga0315912, IMG submission 204469) | Garden soil microbial communities collected in Santa Monica, California, United States - V. faba soil | ecosystem: Environmental > Terrestrial > Soil > Garden | place: USA: California...
CGGTCGTTGTTGGAGGTCAGCGCCACTGTGGCCGCGGCGCAGTCGCCGGGGAGCAAGATCATCCGCGCATTGACCACCACACATCAGGATCTGCATGACGTTCCGGCCGAGGCACAGGCAGTCACGAGTTACGGTCGGAGGAACGATCTCCTGGATCGAATCGGTCGTGAGCATGCCGAGTGGCTCGATACGATCCTCGCAGAGGAGCAGGTTGTTGAGGAGCCTCTCGTCGCAGAGGACGGATCGATATTGGCGGAACCCTTGTTCTGGTTTGAACGAGCTGGTCGCCGCCATGTCGTGTTCGGCGAGGAGGCCGTCCCGACAGTAACGCGCCATGCCCTCGAGGATGCCGGCTGCGTAATCCTCGCGCCAGGCTCCCCCTGAGGCCAGCATCCCCGCTGCACCGGGTGGGTGCCCGGGTTGCTGGCGTCAACCGGCCAAGTGAGGCGCATCGTCATCTCGGGGCGGGTTTGGCACCCATTTGGCACCCAGCCGATCCGCGCCATTCAGCGATCCCCGTAACCCATTGATTCCAATGGTGCGCCCGGCAGGAGTCGAACCTGCGACCGACGGATTCGAAGTCCGACGCACCGCCAACCGAGCAACCGGTCCGGAGGAGGGCGCAGAAGCCATTCTGGGCTGGATTCCCCGTGAACTGGCCCGATTCTGCCGACCGCGGAGTTCGTCCAGCGTTTCCACGCAGCGCGGTCCTGTCCGCCCAAGCGTGCACTTTCTTGGCACCACGCGTGGCACCACGGACTCGCGAGACGGTGGCGGGAAGCGGCGCCGAATCGCACCCGCCGCGCACGGCCATGACCGCCTGCTACAGCGATGCCGCCGGCAGTCGTCGGCGAATGGCAGGCGAGCGCGGTTGGGGCCGTGGCCCTCGAGGCCGCATCCTTGATGGCGCCGATCGCCATCGAATCTCCCCGTGCGCCGACGGCATTAGCCCGGCATTCAGAGCGCGGACAGATGGCTGAAGGAACCTCGCTGGATCACGAGCGGTGAACGAGCCTCCGCCTTCGGCGGATCAGGAGAAAGGCAGGCATCTGGGGAGAAAACCGAAAGACATCCGACCCAGCCATTGACGAGGGTCGCCGCTTCACAGATGGCACCACGCGTGGCACCACGATCGTGCGCGACGGGTCGGGAGTCGGCGGCGAGATGGGCTCTGCGCGCGCAGCGGCAACCCGGTGCCGGGCCGGCGTCGGAGCGGCGGACGACCGGCGAGTGCGATTGACCGCGCCGTCCACCCCTCGAACCTCCACGTGTCGCCGGCGGTAGATCCCCGCCACGAGGAGCGCCGACAGCACATGCAGTCGCGGCCCGCTGAGGCCCTAGCCCGTCCCGGTCGTCTGGCTCGACGTCCGCCAGCCCTGGTGAGAGCGAGCGCTTACCGACGTGATCCGCGTGCCCGATCGGCCTCGAGCACCACCCTGGGTATCGACGCGCCACTCAACCAGCGCGCTGCGCGGCCACGTCGATGCAAAGCTAGCGCCGGCCCCGTGAGCGGCCCCGCCACTCACGCCGTCGAGGCGATTCCTGCCCCGGCTCTCAGTCATCGTGCATCACGTCCCGGCTTGACGACGCGGTGGATCGTGAGCGTCACCCAGTTGCTCGTCAGCTCCAGAGGTACACAGGTTCGGACCCGCGCCAACAACGCCGGATCGTGCGGCATGGAGGCCTCCGCCCAGGCCCCATCGGGCTGAAGCCGATAGTGCATGCGTATCTCATACCTGCCGGGGCGTTCCACCATGTGGACAGGGACGCCCCCCGGCAGGAGACAACCATAATGTGCTGGCAGGTTCACGATCTCGTACTCAGCCAGCGCGTTAATCCAAGCGTCCGTGCGCAGGCCCGGCGGATCCTCCCGCATCCTTCTTCCATTGCGACGGACCTCCAGCCGGGTCGAAGGTTGCCGCAAGCCTTCGGAGCTCCCATCGCCAGGCCGGATCAGGCAGCCTGGCGAGGGGCTCGCATTCTCGATGCGGGCTGTCAGCAGTCCGCCGAGATTGAGGCCCTGCTCCGCGTCCAGCGTTGACGTGGAGCTCAGTGCATCGAGGTGCAGGCCGAGCCCTGTGGCGCCGGGCACCGCCAGTGACGTGATAGTGCCTTCCTCCGACTGGCCCACCGGATAGGGACCGACCGCCGATCTCACGATCGTTCTGAACGTGGCATCATCCACGGAGGAGAACCCATGGGCGACATACACTCTCATCTCTAGCGGCGGGGAGCCAAAGACGAACCTCCCCATGGGCCAAGCCGTCAAGTGTCGCCCCGTCGTCCCACCTTCGGCAACGACATGAAGCACCGGACTCGCACCAACGTACTCGAGGCAGCGGGAGGTCACTGATTCGCCATCGAACTCCGCCGGCTCCGAATAGTCATGCGCTACTTTGAGTGTCCGTGTTCCATCGCTCCACCTGCGTCCATCCGCGACCGTGGCATTCGGAGTGGGAGCGACTTCGACCATCCCAGGAGGCAGGAGAATGCGATCTCCTGGATTCAGTCCGGCGACGGGGCGCCACCCGATCGTCGACTCCACCGGCACTTCGGCGCACTTTGGCGTCTGCGCCAGAATAGTAGGGAATTGCGCACCGAGGTCGTACCACGTCGCCGCCGTGCCCCCCTCGGCGTGACACTGAGTGGCGGCGCGCACGATTGCGCAGGCGATCGCGACTTGGAGGAACACACGACGTGCGCGAATCGTCTGCTCCAAGGGGATGCTCGCGTCCCGAGCGACAATTGGCGTTACCAAGCTCTTCTTGGCCCGAGGAAGACCGTGGACCTTCGAATGTAATTTGCTTGGTCCAGGGTTAGCGTTTCTCCACCCTTGGCTTTTCCATGCATCAGATTCGTCTCATCGCCAGCGACGTGGTCATGTTCGGCATCCACGCTCACAGCATGGTAAAGCTCGTGAGCCAGCACTTCCTCGGGGCTGCCGCCAGCGAGCCACTCCTCCTTGCCTACGCTCGCGACGCCCACCGAAGCCATTCCACCGATTAGCTTATCGGGTTGGCTGTCCTTATAGGATGCGACAAACACCACCGGCAGGCCGGGGCCAGCGTAGCGCGCGTCTCGAGGCACGCTGGCGAGCCCGCCACTTGACATTTTGAAGCGGTGTAGGTCTGTCACCCACGGGGGGTTTTCGGAGAAGATCACGAGCAACCCTGCCTCTCGGGCAAGAATGGTGTGCGCGGCTCGCATTAGCTTGTTGGGCCCAGTTCGTGAGAAAGCATCGAGAGGGACAAAGTACCTTTCTGGATCGCGTGGGACGATGATCATCGGATGGAGCTTGTAGGGGATGGGCAGCATCGCCGACTTGTCCTTGAGTGGCGCCGCCGCCCTACTCAAGTAACTGGGCGAGAACATCGTGGAGATCGTCATTGCCGCGGCGATGCCGGGATTCAGCCCGCTCGGATCTGTCATGGCAAGGGGCCGCGTCCCTCCATATGCGTAGCTAGCAATGCCACGTGGTTCCCAGATCGGGTCTGGTGTGACGAATGACCCGCGATCTGGACGGAGCCAGCGCGCGCGCAGGTACAGTGCAGCCATCTCGCTTTGCCACTGTTCCCCCGTGAACCCGATTCCGCACTCTGTCGCGCCGGTACGTGCTATCTCCGCGCCAAACCCCTCGTACGCCATCGTGTCCGACACGTCGCCGTCATCCTCGACCAGCGCCCGCGTCGACGCCAAGTGGTCCTGCACGAGCCAGCGCTCGACCCCGTCGTCCTGCCGCAGCACCGGTCCGACACCGCGCAGGTAGCGCACGAGCAGCGAGCCGTCGTTTGCGCAGCTCTCGAGCACCTGCGCGTACGGCCATTGCGTGTCCACCACGCCGAACGTCCGCACGCTGTCCACCGTCGTCGCCTGCCGCAGCCCGTCCGCGTCGTACTCGAAGGACAGGTCGTGTCCGCCGTCGGTTGTCGTCGTCGCGGTGACGAGCCTGTTCGCGTCGTCCCACGTGTAGGTCGCAGGTCCGGTCGTCAGCGTGTTGCCATTGCTGTCGTACGTGAACGACTCCTCGCCCGCCGTCAGCATCCGGTCGTTGTCGTCGTGCGTGTACGCCGTCTCCTCGGGCAGGCCGCCGAGGCAGTCGACGCTGCGCGTGAGGCGGTTGCCGACGGCGTCGTAGGCATAGTCCACCTGCCGCACGCAGACAGAGTCCTCCTCGTAGGTCTCGCTGATCAACCGATCGACCTCGTCATGGATGTAAGTCACCTCGCGATCGCCGTGCTCCGTCACGTGCCCGCGGCGGCCCGCCTCATCGATGTCCCAGTCGTAGCTCGCGACCGTCGTCGCGCCGATGCTCCAGGTGATCGTCTTCTGCCTCCCCGCCAGGTCCGACACGAACTCCGCCGTCATGTCGTTGGGGGTCATGTTGTAGGTGAGCGACGAGAGCAGCCCGGCCGCATCGTACGCGTAGCTCGCCTGCGTCGCGCTGTCCTCGACGACCGCCTTCACGCGATTCTGCTCGTCGAAGGTGTAGCTCACGTCGTGCTCGACGGTATCGACGATCGTCCGGAGCAGCGTGCGGTTGCCGGCATCGTCGTAGCCGTACTCGATCGCGTAGTCCGGTGTCGTGACCGAGTGGAGCCAGCCGCGGCCGTGGAGCGGATCGAGCGCCTCGGGGTCGACACCTTCGTAGTCGTAGGTCGTCGTGCCCTGATCCTCGACCTCCACCGTCTTCCGCGCGCCGCCCGGCCAGTACGTGAACTCGACGTCCTTGCCCACCTGGTAATCGATGTTCGTCAGGCGGCCGAAAACCGGGGCGTAGGTGTTAGTCGTCACGTGTCCGTTGAAGTCGCGATGCGTCGCGACCCGGCCGCCGAGCGTGTAGGTCCACGCTTCCCGCTGGAGCAGCGGCAGCACGCGCGCTGTGCGGCGGCCGGCCTCGTCGTACTCGAGATGCGTCACGCGCTCGAGCGCGTCCGTCCACGACTCGAGGTACCCGAACCCGTTATAGGTGTAGCGCGTCGCGTGGCCGAGCTCGTCGGTGACGGAGCGCGTGCGTCCAGCGGCGTCGAGCCCGTACTCGACGCGGTGGCCGAGGGGATCCTGCGTCGCCGTGCGGCGGCCCAGCTCGTCGTGTTCGGTGAGATGGCACTCGTGCATCTCGCCCTCGTCGGGCAGGTCGTTGTCGTTCTCGTCCTCTGCCAGGCAGGTCCGGAGCTCGCGCCCGGCGTAGTCGTACTCGTGCGTCGAGAACACGCCGCGCGGATCGCGTGTCCAGGCAACCCGGCCCAGTGAATCGTAGCGCGTCTCGGTGACCGGGCGATCCCCGGGGCCATCCGGGTCGGGCCCGAACACCTTGAGCTGGCGGTTCGCCTCGTCGTACTCGAAGCTCGTCTTGTGGCCGCGCTCGTCGACCGTGTCGGTGAGCCGGCCGGCGTCGTCGAAGAACTGCGACACGCAGCCGGGCTCGGTGTCGTCCGGGTCCGTATCGGGCTCGAGATCAGCTCCGTCGCCCCAGCAGGTCTTCACGGCGCGGTTCATGGCGTCGTAGGCGTAGCGCGTGATGAGCCCATCGGCGCCGACCGAGCGAATGATGTTATCGCCGTCGTCGTACTCCTGAGTGCTCACCTCGTCATCGGGTCCGGGTGGGTCGTCCGGGTCCGCTTCTTCGGCGCGCTCGATCGTCATCACTTCCCGGCCGAGCTCGTCGAACTGCGTGTCGGTCACGTGTCCGAGCGAACTGATCCGCCGTATCACGCGACCCGCCGCGTCGAACACTGTCGTCGAGACGCCGCCGTCGGCGCCGACCGTCTCGGTGATCCGGTTCTCCTCGTCATAGGTCATGCGCGTCGTCATGACATTGCCGTCGGCGTCCACGAGATGGACGGCGCGGAGGTTGCCGTTATAGTCGGCGACCTCGTAGCCGTTCTCGTCGATGTAAGAGTGGTCCGCCTCCTCGCGCAGCCCCGACTCGCTCGTCTTCGACTCGAAGCCGTCATTGCTCCACTCGAGGTTCACGACGTGCCCGAGCTCGTCGACGACGGTTTCGATGTTGCCTGAGATCGTGTACGTGAACTCGGTCCCATGTCCGAGGGGATCCGTCTCGGTCAGCATGTTGCCGTCGTCGTCGAACGTGGACTTCCACTTCACGCCTTCGCGGGTGACGGGATCGCAGTCCTCAATGCGCTCGAGGAGATCGCCCTGTTCGGTGTACGTGGTGCATGTTATGAGGTGCTCGTCGTTGCCGCCATCGACGTCCCTCCTCGTCCACGAGACGTTGCCGCTAGCGTCGTATTCGGTGTGCGTCAAGTGGCCCAGCGGATCCGTCGCGTCGGTCACTTGATCGTCGTCGTTGTAGAGGAACACCCAGGATCCCAAGGCGCCGGGATCGGTGCGCTCGATGACGCGTCCGCGGTCGTCGTAGACGAGGTGCGTGCTGTTGCCCAGGCGATCGGTGATCGTCTCCTCGCGGATGGCGATGTCATCATGGTCAAACTCCACGCAGTGCGCGACACGTGGCTCGTCGTCGCAGATCTCGGGGGTGCCCGCCAGCCCGTCGCAGACGCGAGTGAGGCGTCCGTCCTCGTCGTAGCAGGACAGCGAACCGCGCTTGCCGGTCGGGTCGGTGACGGATTCGAGGCGATGTGGCTCGTCGCTCTCCTGGTTCTGGTAGGCGAACACCGTGAACAACTCCGAGTTGGCCGCCTGCGTGCGGTCGCGGAACTTCCACAGTGAGGGTCTCGTGTCGAGCCCGTAGTCGAGGTCGATGTATTCGTAGTGCGTTAGCTTGCCGTTCGGATCCTCGATCGACTCGACCGTACCATCGACGTTGCGCGTGACGATCACGCTCTTGCCGCTCGGCGACAAGTGCAGCCCCGTCTCGTCGATGGTCAAGGAATTGTTGTTGCGGTCGACGACGTGCTTCAGCCCCTCGCCCTCCTTCACGCGCCAGACCCGGCCGTCCTCGGTCGTCAGCAGGAACTCGTCACGATCAAACTCCACCGGGTCGAGGTTCTCTTCCGTTCCGAGCTCGACGAGCCACCCGGCGTAGAAGTACACATCGTCGCCCGCAACGGAGCGCAGGGAGCCGCGCGTCGCGCCCATCGGGACGTAGGTCAACTTTCCGGCCTGCGCCGCGAACCACGAGCAGGACTGTCCGTTCTCCTCCCGCGCGAACGTCGGCTTGAAGCGGTAGACCTTCCCGTCGGGGAAGGTGACGCTCACGACGTGACGGCGGGTCTCCTCCACGCACTTCTGGGTGATCCCGAACTGCCCCAGGCCGCCGTACTCCGCCTGGATCCACTCGTCCGAAAGCGGGAGCGTCTTCTCGACGCGCACGTCGGAGAACGACAGCCGCCAGCCGACGCCGAAGTCGCCGTCGCGGGGATCGCGGCTGTCGTAGGTGCGGATGACCTGTATCGGAATCCCCGCCGCGGGGACGGTCATGTCGACGAAGCTCATCGAGAAGTGGCCGATCTTCTGCTGTCCGCTGACGATGATGTTCTCGACACCATGCGCCAGGACGTCAGGGTCATCCCTGACCTCGATCTCCATCTCGTACTCGCCGTTGATCAGCAGCGTCGGGTCGATGGGACAGCCCGCGAGACCGCCCTCGTCCTCGCATTCGAAGACGGGGTCTCCATCCGGATCGGCGACCAACCTCAGCGTCACGTGCCAGGTCAGCCCGCCGCCGGGCGGCGAGGGGCAGTGGATGTCGGCGTCGATGGGCGTGCCGTAGGCCGTCACCTCATCGTCCGATGTCGGCGATGCAAGGGAGAGCCAACACGGCGGCGGATCCGACGGGTTCGTGACGACGTCGCCCACTTCCGTCACGTACTCGAGCGCGTCGTCGCTCAGCTCCGCCTTGATCTCGTAAGTGTCATTGGACGACAAGCCGCCCAGCGCCACGAGCGTGAAGGGCGCGCCGCTCTCTCCCGGCGGCACCGTGATCTCTTCCTGGAGCGTGATGACCGGCCCGTCGAGGACCGAAAGCGTGATGTCGATGGGCTCGCCAGCAATCCCCGTGAGCTGGACCGTGGCGAGGGCGTTGCGCCCTTCCATGATCGGCGGGTCCGTCGGCAGGACGATGGCCTCGAGCTCAGGCACCGCGGGCTGCACCGTCTCCGAAATGGGCGAGAGGGGCGTCCCCCAGTCGCCGGGTCCCGCGGCGTTGCGCGCCCTCACGAGGACGTCGTAGGTGTGGCTGTTGTTCAGGCCCGTGAAGTCCACGCACCGCGCGTCGGCGCCGACCGGCTCGTCGAAGTCGTTAGCGCCCGGGCCGTCCAGCCGGATGTCGTAGCCCGTGATGTCGGCGCAGCCATCTCCGTCCGGCCCTGGAGGTGGGCTCCAGCAGACGCGCGCGCGCTCGTCGCCGCCGATGGCGCCGATGCCCACCGGCTCGTCCGGTGGGCTCGCCGCCTCGGCGACCAGCTCCGCCTCGCTGCTGTCCAGCGACGCGTCGTTCGTGGCGACGATCGTGAACGTGTACTCGGCGCATGGAGTGAGCGACGAGAAGGTCGCCTCCAGCGGGTCATCCGCATCGATCACCTGGGGGGTCTCGCCCAGCGGCGTGACGAGATACTCCGTGATGTCGCAGCCGCCATCCCAGGACGGCTCGTCCCAGGTGACCTTTAGGATGCCCTCTCCCTCGAGGACAGCCGCCATGAGTCCCAACGGCGGATACGGGGCGCTGCACGGCGTCACGGGGACATCGGTCACGTCCGCGGGGCCCAGCCCCACGACGTTGCGCGCGCGCACCTCGATCTCGTAGGCAGTGCCGTCGTTGAGATCTGTCAGCGTCGCCTGCGTGGCGTCGCCGGGCACTTCCACGCAGGGCACATCTGCCGGAAGCGGGCATGCGCGGTAGCCCAGCAGCTCGTCCGCATGGCCCCACCCGGCGCCCGAGGTCAGGGCGGCCCACTCCACGGTGGCCTGGCCCGGCGCGCCCACGGCTGGCGACGTGACCACCGGTGCCTGCGGGAACGTTGCGACCGTGACGGCGTTAGCGACCTCTGCGGTGCTCTGGTCAGGCGTCGCCGTGAGCGTGCTCACCTGGAAGACATACTCGTGTCCGGGCGTGAGCCCGCGGAGGATCTTCTGCCGCACCGCAGGACCCACCTCGACCTCGTCGTCGCCGCCGCCGGTGATGCTCCACTCGACCAGGTAGCCGGTGATTCCCGAGCAGTCGTCGCCGTCGGGCGCGAGCCACGTCACCCGTAGAGCGCCGTCTCCCGCGATGGAGGCCGTGACGCCTCGCGGCGGATTGGGCTCCGCGTGGGGCGTGCCCGTGACTGGCGGATCCGAGAGGGCGCCCGGGCCCACGTCGTTGACGGCGCGCACGAAGAACGCGTACGTCACGCAGTCGCTGAGCTGGCCAATCTCGTACGGACCGGCACCGGAAACGAAGTGCTCGCCCGACGGCGGGAGCGTCGTGACGATATAGTCGCCCGTGAGCTCAGCGCCACCGTCTTCGGTTGGCGCAGTCCACTCGAGCGTCACGCTGCCCGAGTCCTCGGCGACGACTGCGACTGCAGTCGGCGCTTCGGGCTCGCGAGCGGGCGTGGCTGTCTCGCTGGCACTGTCATCGCCGTCACCTGCGGCGTTCACAGCATGCGCCTTGATGATGTCGGTGAGCGTCGTGCCGTTGGTGAGCCCGGTGATGATGATCGTATCTGCCTCGTCGCCGGGATCGGGCGCCCCCGGGCTGTCCGCGCTCCCGAGGTACCCGAGAATGGCGCTACCTTCCGCGGAGGGCTCGTCGTGGATGACGTGGATCGCGCCGTTGTCGCGGAGGACGCTGATTTGGGGCGCTTCCGGCGGGCCGATCGGTGTCGCCGTGGCGGTGCCGGAGGCGTCGCTGCAGTGGAGTCCGGCGTCGTCGTGGCAGGCCCTGACGGTGAACGTCGCGGGCGTGCCGTTGTCCAAGTGCGTGAGCACGGTATGGACCGTGTCCCCGTCGACCTCCTCCTCGCCGCTGTAGATGCTGACGTCCGCGTCGATCTCGTAGTGATCAATCGCAGCTCCCCCGAGGGTCGAGGGCTGCGTCCAGTAGAGCGTGACCTCCTGCGAGTCGGGTCCACGCGTGGCGAGGGGTTCGAGCGGTACCGACGGCTCGTCGGGCTCGGTGAGGTTCGGCAGGAGGTTGGAGGGGGCCCAGGGGCCCCATCCCTCTTCCAAGTTCTTGCAGCGCACCCAGAAGACGCGATCGAGCTCCTCGTCATCCTCGATGCCGCTGTACTCGCTCTCGACGTCGTCGTCGACCTCATGATCCGGTTGCGTCTCGATGTCGCACTGCTGCACGCCGTCACCGCCGTCGTCGGTGGGCTCGACCCAGGTGATCTCGTAGTCGTCACGCGCTGCTGCGACGTCCTCGGGCGCGGCGGGGACGGCGTACGTGTGCACGTCCGTCACTGCGGCGTTGGGGCTGCCGTAGCCTTGCGCGCTCCCTGCTCGGATCTGGACTGAGTGCGAGGTTCCGTTGGTCAGCCCGGCTATCCGCAGGAAGGTCGGATCATCAAAGGGCGCACAGTCTGCCTTGATGATGGAGGCGACGGGAACGCTGTCGACGAAGACGGCGTACCCCGTGACGGTTGAGTTGCTGCTCGGCTGGACGAACTCGACAAGGGCCGAGCCGTCCGCCCCCTCAGTCACGTCGACGTTGGTGGGAGCAGCGGGTGCCGAGGGCGGACTGTAGATTCCGCCGGGAACCAAGAATCCTGTGGTGACGGACACGGGCGAATAGTTGGCGTCACCCGTCAGGAACTCCGTGCTCACGGTGCTGGGCATCGCTAGGGGATAGATCGTTGCCGTGGCGATGCCCGAGCTGCCCGTGACCGCGCTGGTCGCATGAGCGCTGCCGTCGTTCCAGTAGAACCACACGGTCTTGCCGCCAATCCCCATGCCTCCGTCCTCGCGCAAGTAGGCGCTCGCTTGGCAATTGGGGTTGCACGTGAAGGCCTGCGACAATCGCACGTTCGTAAGCGTTGCCTCCTCGGGGGTGATCTCGAACTCGTCATTGATCCTCGCAGGCGCGTGGAACGGATCGCCGGCGAACTCAGCCGTGAGCTCGACCTCGCCGGCCGCGCCATCTGGCGTGATGTAGCACGTCGCCACGCCGGTGGCATCCGTCGTCGCGCGGCACGAGTCGTCGTCGAGGGTGAACGTGATGACCGCATCCTCGATCGGGTCGTCTTCGTCGTCGAGCAGCTTCGCTGCGAACTCGGCGACATCGTTGTAGTCACCCTCCGTGGCACTGCCCGTGTCCCACGTGAGCGTGGTCTCGGCACCGCCAACGACGTTGACGATCCCCTCGACGACCGGTTCGCCCGCATCCTCGTCGCCGTCGTCATTGAAATCGACCCATGCATGGATCTCGTCCGTCCCACCGACAGGTCCCGAGGTGTAGGTCCAGCTCACGCTCCCGCCCGACAGCGTGACGCGGTCGGTCGGGCTGAACTCTCCCTCATCGTCCAGCGAGACGTGACCTGGCTGGAGCTCAAACGCGATCGTGTGCCCGTCGAGGTCGCGGCCGTCGTCGAGAAGCTGCGCAATGACGGTCACGGGATCGCCCGCCCGCACCGCCTGCTCGGGGGGCAGGAGCGCCAACTGCATGGGTAGGAGAACGACATCGACGGGCCCCGCGGTGCTCAAGGCATGCGTAGCCGTCGCGGCAAAGCTCGCTTCAACGGCATACGTGCCGGGAGCCAGGGGCTCCTCGTGCGTGGCGTGCCCCTCTGGGCCGGCCTCCTCGGAATCCGGCAAGCCTGCGTCGATCGAGAAGCCAATCGAGGGTGCCGACGGCTCGGGAGGCAGCGGCAACGCGCCGTCCTCGAGCAGCCGCGCCTTCGCCACGAGGTTCGGCCCGGCCTGCACCAGCGGCATGTCGAACACCAGCACCGTCTCCTCATGGTCCAGCTCGAAGTCGGTGATCTCGTCGAAGGCGCTCGGCCAGCGCGT
>Ga0315912_10005306_pt1 | contig 11909 bp, 12 predicted proteins | sample VfabasoilMG_FD_204469 | JGI IMG/M metagenome (GOLD analysis project Ga0315912, IMG submission 204469) | Garden soil microbial communities collected in Santa Monica, California, United States - V. faba soil | ecosystem: Environmental > Terrestrial > Soil > Garden | place: USA: California...
TGCGAGGCTGGGTGGCGGTGTCAGTGGTTTTCGCGGGGTTGACGAGTTGCCAATCATCGCCCGCTCAACTTGCCCCTCTTTCGCCCACTGCCCCAGCCACACTCGCCCCCGCCCCAACGGCCACACCCACGGTCGCTCCCAAGCCTACTATTACCCCCATCCCATCGCCTACGGCCATCCCCGGCTTGGAGGGCTGGTCGGTCTTTAATCCACAAGCCGTGGAGATCAACATCGCGCAGGGCGCATTAGTGCTGACGCTTAAACATCGGGCGCTGTGGTTTATGGCCGAGCGTGGGGTGTTGGTCTATCAACTCGTCACGGGCAATTTTAAAATCACAGCGGCCGTTCACGCCACTAAACAATCGGATTCAACTCAACCGCCCGGCGGCGATGGCACAGTGCAATTGGGCGGCCTGATGGTGCGCAACGGAGGGGGTGGGCGAGAGAACTATGTGTTCATCGTCGTGGGTGACGACGGAAATGGCCTGTCGGTAGAAACTAAGACGACGCTGGATGGGGAAAGCCGGTGGGACGGGCCAGAGTGGGGTTCGAACGAAGCGGAACTACGCGTGTGCCGTGTGGCGGATACGCTCCAGCTCTATAAGCGGCCGGTTGGAGTCAATACCGCTTGGACGTTAGCCAAATCATTGGCGCGCCCTGATTTGCCAGAAACCGTGCAAGTGGGCGCGAACATTTATAGCGACAGCTCGCCCGATTTGCAGGTGCGCTATGACCAGTTGCGCATTGAGCCAGTTCAAACTTCAGCCGAATGTAGCATGGATTAACTGGTTTGTCTGAGAGTGCTCGCAAATTGACTCGACCTCCCGCTCTCATCATCCTCAACGGCGCATCGAGTTCTGGCAAGACCCTGACCGCGCAGGCGCTAGCGCAAAGGCTCGGCCCCGAGTGTGTCGTAACAGGGCTGGACGATATTTTAGAGCGCGCTCAACCGTTCGGGCCAGACAGTCGAGGGGGACTTCGCCGCCAACTTAAAATTGCTTGGTTCCAAATCACCGATGGGCGCCTCCGCCTCTTTAAAACTTTACACCGGGAAGTCGTCACGTTACATCAGTCGGGGCGCGCGGTCGTTATGGAAACGGCGTTGATGGATGAGCGCGCCTTATTGGATGCGGCGGTGTGTTTCGCCGCCCATGGTGGGTTATTCGTGGCGCTGAAGCCGCCTTTAGCCGTGTCAGAACAATGGGAGGCACAACGCGGTGATCGTCCACTCGGTCAAGCGCGCCAGCATTATGCTTTAATCCACGCACATGGTATATATGACTTGGTGCTTGATCCCTCTCAACGGACGCCCGCCGAGTGTGCTGAGGCTATCTTCCAACGCTGGGACAGCGCGCCACCGGAGGCTTTTCGTAAACTGATAGAAGGCGGCGCGAAACAAATTATTGTTCCCTGTCACCGGCACTGAGAAATCGCCTTATGCTCATCCTCATTGCGGGTCTGCCGCGTTCAGGTAAATCGTCTTTTGCCCAAGCCATTGCGTCCATGAACCTCGGCTACACTCATGTGTCGCTGGATAAATACCTCTTGGAGATCCCAGAGGGGCTGTCATTTCTCAATTGGGTCGCCTCGCCCCAATGTATTGATTGGAAACTCTTGCAAGAGCACCTGCAACTACTGGCGGCAGGTCAGGCCTGTTATACGCCCGACCCAGATTGGGAACACCGCGGCCAACGCCGTAGCGCCGGCGGATTAGAAACCGGGGCCTACCTGATGCAACCTGCAACGCGCAGTTACCTGTTACCCGGGAGTTATGCCTTCCACTTTCCTGCCGCTCAAGCGCAACCGTATCGCGTGTTTGTGAACACGCCACACGCTATGATCGCCGAACGCTTAGTGGGGCATCCGGTGGATGAAACGGAAGTGCGCGGCATCTTAGACCAGCGACTTTCTCCCAATTGGCCCGCCATCGAAGACTCGGCGCGCACCGCCGATTTGGTGCTAGCCGGTGATCAACCACACACTACTCAAGCGCAGATATTTTTTGACGCGCTCCAAAAACGCGACAACCACTTATAACTGCACCCCAACGTCGTTCAGTGTTCGGCCATGTTTACTGCTAACCACATCCCGGCCGATGTTTCCACGGCCTTTATCTCAGGAGATAAATCATGTCAAGTTCTGTGAAAGCTGGCTCGCCTGCCCCAGCCAACTCTATCGTTTTAGACACCCTGACGCTCATGGCGATTGGGGTGGTGGCCTTTATTCTCAAGAATGTTTTGCACGAAGCACTAGGGCATGGCGGCGTGTGTCTGTTGGTCGGCGGCGTCCCGCTCACACTCTCCACCGCCCATTTCGATTGCGGCACCGACCTAGTGAGCGATGGCGGTGTGCGCCTGATCGCGGCGGGCGGCACCTTGGTCAACTTCATCGCATCTTTTGTCTTTTGGCTCTTATTTCGGAACACGGCGGAGAAATCGCCGACCCTGCGCTATTTTTTCTGGCTGGGGATGAGCGGCAACTTTTTTGTCGCGGCAGGCTATCCGCTGTTTTCGGGCGTCCTAAACGTTGGGGATTGGGTGAGCGTGGTTGACGGCTGGCAACCCGCTTGGGTGTGGCGAATCCTACTCATTGTCGTGGGGCTGGCGCTGTATCTGGTGGGTGTCTGGTTTGCGTTACGCGAGATGTCTTCACTCATCGGTGCTCACCCCACTGAACGGTTGACGCGCGCTTTTAAATTGTCCTTCATCCCCTATATCGCGGGGAGCATCGCCAGCACCATCGGCGCATTGCTCAACCCGCTTGGCTCATTTGTTTTCTTCACCTCGGCCGCGGCGGCCTTCGGAGGCAATTCGGCGCTGGCCTGGATGACGCAACTTCTTAAACGATGGTTCCCCGAACGCTCGGAAAAGTTTGTCACCATTGAACGCGATTGGCGCTGGATTGGCCTCGCGGTCGTGCTCGTGCTGATCCATGTGATCGTCTTAGGGCCGAGCGTGCAGTTTAAATAAATTTTCATTTCAGCGGAAACCGACGATGCGTTCCTTATCATTACTGGGGAGTCTCGGGGGCGGCTTGCAAGCCATTTACTTGGTAGCAGTTGTTTTTTTCGCGCTCAGCCTCCTCCCACAACAAGGCTTTGCCGCAGATGAGGCCGCTTACCATACGCCCGCGACGGCGCTCACCTTTATCCTCAATTCGCCATTGCGTGTGATCAGCGAAGCGCTTGATCTGTTAATGGGACTCGGGTTAGCTTTGTTTGTTGGTGCCTTCTCTGAGATTTTTAAACCCGCTGAGCGTTTACGCCGCTATTGGTTGTGGAGCGCGACGAGCATGAGTGTTGGCCTCTTCATCACCAGCGGCGTGGTCAATGTGGTGGTTTTGCCGCAACTGGCCGCCATGTATCAAGCTGGGCAAAGCCCCTCCGAAGCCGCTTATTTAACCGTCACTTTAATCACCGGCGCGATGCGTTTGGCAGGGATCATGACGTATGGTTGGTCGGTGTTGCTCATCAGCCTCCTCGGCCTAAACATCAGCTCGCTCTCGAAACCATTAAACTATTTAGGGCTGGTCTTAGGGGCGGCTGGGATCTTCAACTTTATCTTCCAACCCCTCGCGATTGTGGTGGTGATGTTAGGTGTGATCTGGGCGGTGTGGTTTAGTATTACTCTACTGCGCTATGCCTCCCCCTAACCTCTCCTCGGTTCGTTTAGCAACCCTCGCCGAAGCGCCTCGCATCGCCACGGTGCTGTTGGAGGCCTTTCTTGAGTACCAGCCTCTTTACACTCCAGCAGCGTTCGCTACCACCACTCCAACCGCCGAACAAATTCAACAGCGTTGGATGGAAGGGCCGGTGTGGGTGGCACTCATCGGGACAGACATTGTAGGCACGGTTGCCGCCGTGCCGAAAGGCACCGACTTGTACGTGCGAAGCATGGCCCTCCACCCGGCGGCGCGCGGACAGGGCGTAGGGCGCTGGTTATTAGAACACATTGAGGGCTTCGCTCAAACTCAGGTAGTCACCCGGATGTTCCTGAGTACCACCCCGTTTCTGTTGCGCGCTATCCGGCTCTATGAGGGCTTTGGTTTTGTGCGGATTGATGACGGGCCACACGAGCTACACGGCACACCGCTCTTCACGATGGAAAAGCGCTTACGCCCCGCACCTGAAAGCGCATGAGTCGGTTGACCCCGCTCGCCCTCGCGCAACGCTTACCCGACTTGCCGCGGTTGGTCGAAATCCGTGATCTGCTTTTGACGGGTTTGGGTGAACTCTTTGGCGTTGAAGAGCAACCTGCAATATCTTTTGCGCTACGCGAAGTCGAGACGGCCACTGTGTTCATCGTTGGCGCTCCATCGGAGGCGGCCATTCTCGCCGCTCTCCGCGCTGACCAGCCAGAAGCCTCGGTGATCGCGCCGCCCGAACAAGCCGAACGCCTCGTGGCGCTCTTACCCACTTGGAAACAGTCGCGCATCCTCCTCCACCGTTTGGCTCATCCGCACCGCCTCCCACCCATCCGTGCGGATGAGGTGGGTATACTTGACCCTAGCACGCTCGCTCAGTTGGCTATTCCGACCGACTTGTTACAAGAAATCGAAAACCGTACCGCGCTCTCACCGGTCGTGGCGGCCTATGCCGGAAAACAACCCGTCGCGTTTTGCTACGCTGGAGCGCTGACCGAGTCACTCTGGGATATCGCCATAGACACGCTCGAACCTTATCGGCGACGAGGGCATGCGGCGCATTGCGTGACGTATCTAATCCACCACATGCATGCCCAAGGGAAACAACCCGTCTGGCAAGCCGCCGATGACAACCCGGCCTCATGGCGACTGGCACAAAAAATTGGCTTTGAGCCGATGGACGAACTCGCGCTATTTGAAAATACAGGCGTTGGATGACCGCTGTGGACGATAAGCAAATCGAACAATTGATTTGTTGGGGCGAACAGCGCGCGACAGTGCGCGTGATGTTGCTCACCAGCACGCGTGCTATCCCCCATGCGCCCCACGACCAACTCTCAGATTATGATGTGATCTTAGTCGTGACTGAACTCCGCTCCTGGGTGGTTGACCGGGCCTGGCTCAATGATTTTGGCGAACCCCTGATCGTCTATTGGGACCCGATCCACCCCAACCCAACTTTCGGGATCGAAGAGTGCAGTAATGTGACGCAATACACGGATAACCTAAAGATAGACTTCACCCTCTGGCCGGTGAACCTTTTCCGCCAGATCGTCGCCGCCCCAGCCTTGCTGGCTGAATTAGACGCAGGCTATCGCGTCCTCCTCGATAAAGATCACTTAACTACCCAACTGGCCCCACCCACCTACCAAGCATATATACCAACCCCACCCTCGTTGGAGGCTTATCAAACTTTGATCAACGACTTCTTGAGTGATGCACCTTATGTCGCCAAGTGCCTATGGCGCGACGAACTTTGGCCAGCCAAGTGGTGCTTAGACTACGACATGAAGCACGTCTATCTGCGGCAATTGCTTGAATGGCGAATCGAGATCGAACAGGATTGGGCCTTGCCAGTAGGCGCTTTGGGCAAGGGGCTGAAAAAACGGCTATCGCTGGACGTGTGGGCGCGGGTCGAACAGACGTATGCGGGGGCCGCACTCGCCGATAATTGGGAGGCGCTCGCGCACATCCTCCCGCTTTTTCGGGAGGTAGCGGTGGAGGTGGGGCAACGCCTCGGCTACCCTTATCCCAATGAATTGCATCAGCGCGTATGGGCATATGTGGAACAGATCCGCGAGCAACGCTGAAGCCATGGGGTGACATTAAACGCATGAACGACAACTCCGATTAACTTGCAATTTTTTTTTTCTCAATGCTATAATGAGGGTAGTTACCCCACCCGGAACGACACCTCATTTCCCCAACTTGATCCTTTTGTTTCAACTCGTGGCTCATTGTTTCTTGAGCAACTAACCAACCAGCGAACTGCACGCTTTATCACAGCGCGGGGGTGTTTTGACATGTTTGACGCTCGGCGCTGACCATAGGTCTGATAAATTTCCCATGAATATCACAGAACTTGAATCTAAAACGCTAGAACAGTTGCGCGTCATCGCACGCGAAGGCAATGTGCCGGCCTATAGTCGGTTGAAAAAAGACGACTTGATTGTGCGCCTGATGCGCGTCAACGCCGAAAAGCAAGGTTTAGAACTCCGAGGTGGGGTACTCGAAATTGTGGAAGACGGCATCGGCTTTTTGCGGGCCGAACATTTCTTGCCCAGCGCCGAAGATATTTATGTGTCGCAGTCGCAGATCCGGCGCTTTGGCCTGCGCACCGGTGACATGGTGATCGGGCAAGTCCGTTCGCCTAAAGAGTCGGAAAAATATTACGGCTTGTTGCGGGTGGAAACGGTCAACGGCCTCGACCCCGAAGTCGCCAAACGCCGCCCCGCCTTTGAAGCCCTCACGCCCATCTTCCCTGACACCCGCTTTGACCTCGAAACCAACAAAAATATCTTAAGCACGCGTTTCCTCAACCTCACGGCTCCCATCGGTAAAGGCCAACGCGGGTTGATCGTCTCACCGCCTAAAGCGGGCAAGACGACCGTGTTGAAAGACATCGCCAATGCGATCAGCCGTAAGTATTTGGACGTACATCTTATGGTCGCGCTGATCGGTGAGCGCCCGGAAGAAGTGACGGATATGGATCGCTCGGTAGAAGCCGAAGTGATCGCCTCCACGTTTGATGAGCCGGTGCAATCGCATGTGCGCGTGGCCGAGATGGCCTTGGAACGCGCCAAACGTTTGGTGGAAGGTGGGCGACATGTGGTGATCTTGCTCGACTCACTCACGCGCCTAGCGCGGGCCTACAACCTCGTGGTCAACCCCTCCGGCCGGACACTCTCCGGCGGTCTTGACCCAGCGGCGCTCTACCCACCTAAGAAATTTTTTGGCGCGGCACGCAATATTGAAGAAGGCGGCTCGCTCACCATCGTGGCGACCTGTTTGGTGGATACAGGTTCACGCATGGATGATGTGGTCTACGAAGAATTTAAGGGCACGGGCAATATGGAATTGCACCTCTCGCGCAAGTTGCAAGAGCGCCGGATCTTCCCGGCCTTTGATATTGAGCGCTCTTCAACACGCCGCGAAGAACTCTTGCTCGGGCCCGACATCACCCCGCGCGTGTGGCTCATGCGCCGGATGTTTGGGCAGATGATCTCGGCTCCCCCCAACGGTGCGGGGATGGACATCACGAACGCTACCGAGGCTATCCTCGAGCAGTTGCGTCAGACCGACGACAATATCGAATTTTTAGAGACGTTGGGGAAGAACGGGGCGCGGTGAGGTTGATAACGACAACGGATAGACCACGGCTCGGCTGTGGTCTATCCGTTTTTTATTTAAAATTCAATCTGCTTATGCCTTAGGATCACCGACTCGACTAGCCCGATGCCCACTAAGTAAGTCCACAACGAACTGCCGCCATAGCTGACGAGGGGAAGCGGCGAGCCAGTGACCGGCAGAATGTTCATCGTGGAGGCGATGTTGGAGAAGGCCTCAAACATCAAGATCGTGCCGACTCCAAAGCAGATCAGTTGCCCATAGGTGTCGCGCGCGCGCAAGCCCACCCAATAGATCCGTAAGATCAACAACACAAACAAGATCACCACCAGCGTCCCGCCCACAAAGCCAAGCTCGTTGGCGATGGTCGCAAAAATATAGTCGGTGTGACGCACCTTTAGGAAGCGCAGTTGCACCTGACTCCCCACGCCATAGCCTTGCCCAAACCAACCGCCCGCTCCCACGCTGATGAGCGCCTGATTGATATTGTAGGTGGCGTCCAAATACTTGGCTGAGGTTGGGTCGGGGAGGATGAAGAACACTAACCGTTCAGCGATGTAACGCGCTTCTCTGGATTGCAAAGCCACAAAGAAGCCAACGATCCCGATCACACCGGCCCCAATCCCCAGCAAGGCCACATGTTCCCAACGCATTCCGGCGAGCCACATCAGCGTGAGCCAGATCACGCCATACAAGATACAGGTGCTAATGTCGGGTTGCAACGCGATGAAGGCCACCGGCACGCCGAGATAGACCAACGTTTTGAGCATAAAGCCGAACTGCTTAACTTGATTAGCATTGGTGACGAGATAATGCCCTAAGCTCAACACCATGATGAATTTGCCGATCTCGGAGGGCTGGAGATTATAGAGCCCCCCAAAGAGTGGAATCCAGCGGCTCGCGCCATACACGGCCTCCCCCACCACCGCGAGATAGAGCAACAAGATGATGAGCGTGCCGTAGAGTGGGAGGGCTAAGCGCCCCCACAAGCGGTAATCTATGGCGCTGACGATTAATACGATGGGGATGCCCAGTGCGCCAAATGCGATCTGGCGGCTCAGTTCACGAAAACCGCCATCGGGCGAAGTGAGCGCAGCCGAGCGTACCATCACCACCCCCACGATGACGAGCAAGACCACCAAACTCATTAAGGGCAGATCGAAGTGACGCCAAATTGAAGTCCGTTGCATACTAGTCACAAATAACTCATCATGCCTACCCCATCACGAAAAGATGGGGTAGGCATGATGGGTTATTATTTCCTTCTTTTTCGCCCGCCAGCCAGTGGTGATTCGAGCAAGGGGATGTCCGCCACGAGGCGACTTTCGTGAGGGCTTTGCGAGAGGTTGATCTCGACGCCCTCACGGTCAATATCCACATGCTTGGAGATGACCGCGATGATCTCATCCTTGAGCATTTCCATTACCGCCGGGGAGATGTCGGTGCGGTCGTGCACCAACACAAATTGCAGGCGTTCTTTGGCGGTGCGTGCGCTGGTGGCGGATTTGCCAAACAGGCGATCTAAAAAGCTAGCCATGTCAACCTCCGCGACTGAAGCGCGCTGCCAGTTTCTGCAGGAAGCCGCGCTGATCTTCCAAAGCCATAAAGGGCACCGTTTCGCCCATCAGTCGCCGGGCAATGTTGCGAAAGGCTTGTCCGGCGCGATTTTTCTCGTCCATGGCGGCCGGTGCGCCGCGATTGCTTGACACTAAAATCCCGTCGTCTTCGGGCACGATCCCGATCAGGGGAATGGCGAGCAGGTCCAACACGTCTTCGGTGCTGAGCATGTCACCGCGCTTCACCATTTCGATCTTAATGCGGTTGAGGATGAGATAGCCAGGGCCTTTTTCTTCCGCTTCGATCAACCCGACGATGCGATCGGCATCGCGCACCGCTGAAACTTCGGGGTTAGTGACGATCAATACCTGATCCGAGGGCGCGACAGCGTTGCGAAAACCACGCTCAATCCCGGCTGGCGAATCAATTAATACAAAATCTACTTCCGGCCGCAATTCATTACAAACCTTGATCATGTCGGCGGGGCTGACAGCGGCCTTGTCGCGCGTTTGCGCCGCTGGGATGAGATAGAGTTCGGGCAGGCGTTTGTCTTTGATCATCGCTTGCCGCAGACGGGCGCGGCCTTCCACGACATCCACTAAATCATAGACGATGCGATTCTCGAGGCCCATGACGACGTCGAGGTTACGCAGACCGATGTCGCCGTCTATGCACACCACTTTCGCCCCAGTCGCGGCGAGCGCCACAGCAATGTTGGCGGTGGTGGTCGTTTTCCCCACGCCGCCTTTGCCGGAAGTGACAGTAATAACTTTCGCTGGCATTTAATCTCTGCTTTCTATTTACCGCTCCACCGCTCGGCGATAATTTGACCGTGTTTGATGCGCGCCACTTCGGGTTTGGACTCGCCGTGCCGTGAAGGCGAGGTGGCGATCTTGTTGGCGATCCGTAATTGGGTGGGGGCGAGGTCGAGCGCGCAGACGATGGCCGCTTCATCCCCATCGGCTCCGGCATGGGCGACGCCCCGCAAGCGGCCCCACACTACAATGTTGCCGCCCGCGACAATCTCTGCACCTGCATTGACATCGCCCACGATCACCACATGCCCTGCATGGCGCACACTGCGCCCAGAGCGCAAGGTACGGCGCACCAAGACCGCTGTGTCACCGGCTTCCTCTGGGTCAATCTCTGGGTCGGGTTGCGTAATGTGAGAAGTGGTCGGTAAGGCCACATTGAGGCCGAGGGCCTGGGCCGCTTTGGTCGTCACACCCGAATCGCTCAACACAGCCCATAAGCTCACCCCGCGTTCCGAAAGCGCATCGCGCAAGCGACCAAGTTCGGCGGCGGAAATGGCGCGTGGCCCGACCGCTAAGGTGAGCTTGGCCCCCTTGAAAAAATCGGGTGTCTGGTCGAGGCGTGCTAAGACATTGCCCAGCACCGCGCCCCATGCTTCGGCGTCGCTCACAGTGGCGAGCAAACCTTCTCGAATCCCCTTAATCGTCACTAAGTCAGGCATAAGTAAATGAAGGGCGATTATAGCATTTTTGTTTAACCGGCGCGGTTGGTTGGTGTGAGGTGAGTTAAACAAAAAGACGGCGCTCAGGTTGATGAGCGCCGTCTTTTTACAGATTGTTGATAGAGTTATGGCTCGTTTACCCAATTGGCGCTAATGACACCGGAAGCCGTATCAACTGAGCCAGTCCAAGTACCGGCACTACCACTCCAATTGCCGATCCCACCGCTCCAATTGCCAATGCCGCCACTCCAATTGCCAAGGCCGCCACTCCAATTGCCAAGGCCACCACTCCAATTGCCAAGGCCACCACTCCAATTGCCCATCCCGCCGCTCCAGTTACCCATCCCACCACTCCAAGAACCGAAGCCGCCGCTCCAATTGCCCATGCCACCACTCCAATTGCCCATCCCACCGCTCCAGTTACCCATCCCACCACTCCAATTGCCCATGCCACCACTCCAGTTACCGAAACCACCGCTCCAGTTACCGAAGCCGCCACTCCAATTACCAAAACCACCGCTCCAGTTACCAAAGCCACCACTCCAATTGCCAAAGCCTTCGCCTTGTAAACCGAATTCACCCGTTTCCGAATTGAAGTAGGTGTAACCTTCGTAATGTTGCGTGCCAGCAATATCAGCATGGATGTCCATGCCTTGATTCGCCGCGCCCTCAATTTGGGCGAAAACCGCATCCGGGGCATTCACCCGCCCCATACCTTGTTGCCACATGCTATAGAGCGCGTCTGTAGTTTGCAGATCGATCCATGGCAACGCGGTAAACATCAGGCGATATTTCACTTGATCAGGCGTCAGTTCTGGGTGTTGGGCAATGATGAGCGCCGCAATCCCTGAGACAGCCGCGGCGGCTTGCGAAGTACCCGCCATCGAAAAGTATTGATTGGCGACTTGACCCGCTTGGTGATTCTTCACCAAATAACTACTTGGAGACATCGTAGAGACAATGTGTCCACCAGGCGCGACCAGATCGGGTTTCACAAAAGAGTCTAGCGTCGGGCCAGCCGATGAGAAGGGCGCGATGTAGTCGTCGCTCCAATCGGCAGGGGTGTAGGCGTCGGTGAAGGCACCGACCGTGAGCGCGTAGGGGTTGTTGCCGGGGACACCAATCGTCAATGGTTCGGGGCCAGCATTGCCAGCGGCGGCCACCACCACGATCCCGGCTTCCCAAGCCTTCATCACGGCTAAGTTCAACGGATCGGCCCAGTAAGGGGATTGCACGGGGGCGACCATAGACATATTCATCACCCGGATGTTGTATTGGGCTTTGTGCTCGATCACCCATTGAATGCCTTGCACCACGCGCGAATAAGTGCCAGCACCGGTTTCATCTAAAACGCGCACGCCTACTAAACTGATATTGGGGGCAACACCATTCCATTCACCATCAGCGCCGACTTGGCTGTTGGCGATCACGCCCGCGACATGTGTGCCATGACCATTGGGGTCAACGGGCTTCTTGGATTTTGTATCCACAAAATCCACCCAAGCCACGATCCGGTTTTTGTCGTTGTTGGTATAGCGATTTAACCCACGATGGCGGCTGAAGCCAGTGTCTACCACTGCTACACCCACCCCGGTCCCGGTCACGCCTT
>Ga0315912_10005307_pt1 | contig 11906 bp, 10 predicted proteins | sample VfabasoilMG_FD_204469 | JGI IMG/M metagenome (GOLD analysis project Ga0315912, IMG submission 204469) | Garden soil microbial communities collected in Santa Monica, California, United States - V. faba soil | ecosystem: Environmental > Terrestrial > Soil > Garden | place: USA: California...
ACCTCCCCGACATTTCTTCAGGCGAAGGCTTGCGCGCGATGAAGTCAATTTCAGGAAGAAGCCGAGCAAGTTTTTCGCTGGCAACTATGAAGTGAAGCACGTAGAAGGTGCGTTATCAGCCTCCAGATAATAGAGTCGCCAGCCTGCTTCAATTGCTCGCCAGGCGCGGTCGTCGGACGATCTCGACTGAGCACTTTGCGTGATGAACGACTGCGTTCGACACAGAGCCAAGTAACAATCGATTCCAGGCGCCCAGGCCGCGTGATCCCATAACAATGAGATCTGCGCCCCACTGTTCTGCCTTCTCGACGATTTCCTGCCGGGGCGAGCCTTGAATGACTTCACCCGTGATCTTCAGTTTCTTATCTGGTGATGCTTTCAGCTTTGTGAGAGCATTCTCGAGAACTACATTCGCCGCGGACGAAACCGCTTTCTGAAGATCATCGAAGTACATTGGGCCTGCCGCCCAGGGCTCGAGACCCACCATGACAGGCGTTTCGAATACTGTAATGACTCTGACTTCGGTCTGCTCAGGCCAGGGACGCGCGACGATTTCTGCTATAGCCTCCTCGCTGGAAGCTGAGCCATCGACTGCCAATAGAATTTTCATGACGTCGTCCTTCCTTTCCACTAGTGCTTTAACGTGCACGGGCTATGCCAACCATTCACTCTGCTTGCCTGCGTTCAATGCTGGTTGGACCGCCTTAATTACATCGCTGGCCGCACTGACAGCGGTCTGCATTAATCCCTTGTGTTCATCTCCCCTCAAGATCCTGTTCTCTTTAAGGGTTGCCAATTAAGGCGCTTTCTCTACAACGCCGGTCGTGAAGGTTGCGTCACCTGCCGATCCCCCATCTCGGGCAGCATTGGCGATGTAAATCGCAAGAGCGCTGTGGTGCCATCTGCTGAACCAATGGCCAGCGCTACGTCAGCGCCGCCGTCTGATTGTTCCAGACTCACTTGTGTAGCATTGCCGATGGTATGCGTGACGTGATCATCCGGCTTCGTTCCAACCATGATCATGATCTCATTGCCCTTGATTTCGTCCCATTCATCTACAATGCCTTCGAGAGGTAATTCTCGCGCTTCAACTTGCGCTCCGATTTCAGTTCCTAGAATTTCCAGCGTCACCAGCCACCCCTCATGCCGGCGACTGAAGTTATCGAAGAACCTTCCCCACTCTTCTTTTGGAATCTGTTTCGTTTTCATTGGAACTCTCTCCTTTAACTACTAAAGCATTTCTTTGATCGTTATGAGATTTCTCCGATGTAAGAACAAGCAATGCATGTGCCCCCCACTATGGTGTTTTAGGGTCCAAAATACGCGGCAAAAATCCAGGATAATTGCAGTCTGATCTCAGCAGCATTCTTGTTGACGATGCAGCCGCGGGCTTTCACTCAAGGCCTGACCATGAGCATCGTGACCAACCTCACTTTGAGCGGGGTTGGCTGAGCAGGCTCTTACATCTCAATTGACAGTGGCTATGCGGGACTCATCGGTGGTCGTGCGTAAAGTTCCACACAGGCAGGCGTGAAAATTCGCACGCTTGCACGCGTACGTCTGGTAAATCACGTAAGAGCAGGTCAAAGCTCCTCAACGATCCCTTTTTCAAAAACTGGAACGTTGATTGCGCCGCGGGCTTGTCAACGGCTTAGCCGTAATTGACATCCTGGACTGATCTCCGGACAGCTTTTTAACTCGGAGTCATTCGCCCAACTCTCCGTCTGATCAGCCTATTAACTCAAACACGTCTGACTTTCGGAGGTACTTATGTGCAACTTAAAGAAATCTCTAGTCGCTCTGATCGCCGTGCTCACGCTCTATGGCGCTGACGCCCGTGCCGAATCTTTCGATATTACAAATGTGGAAGGTAAGGTATTCATACCGACATCCTATGCCGGAGGCCCTCCCACTCTAAAACTCGGGCCGATATACCAGCTAGGCGGACCAGGGCTGGTGATATTCACGCAGGCTGAGCCCAGCGGCGATCCCGGCAGCGTCGAGGCCCGTGACACGTGCGCAGTTCCATGCACTCCAGGCCAGGTGATCGGAACCAACAGCAGTTTTTCGGGCCTTATTTCCTCGCCCTTCTTCACAAGCGCGAGAGTGAACGGCGTGTTCTACGACATGGTAAGAGTTACGGGCTCGCTTAATTTTGTTAGCTCCCCGATCGTGCTTCCGAACTTCGGGAGTAGTCCTCCAGTGGTGACAATCCCATTTACCTTCTCAGGGGAGCTCACGGGCGAGGCCTTCCACCCCGGCGTTGTGAACCCGGTCTTTACCGCGAGGCTCAGCGGTCAAGGCACCGCAAGCTTTTACTTTTGGCTCGTAGGATTCGATCTTTTGAATCCACGCTACCGGATTGAATACATTGAGTATCGATTCGAACCGATTCCAATCTTGATCGACATTAAACCCGCCACGTTCCCGAATAGCATCAACCCGAAGAGCAAAGGAAAGATTCCGGTGGCCATTCTGACTACTAGTTCCTTTGACGCTACCGCGGTCGATCCAACCACCGTACTCTTTGGCGCTACTGGCATTGAGGTCGCCCCGGTGCAGTCTGCCACGGAAGATGTAGATGGAGACGGGGATATAGATCTGGTCCTTCACTTTGTCACGCAAGACACGGGCATTACGTGTGGAGATTTCTCTGCTTCGTTGACAGGAGCGATCTTTAGCGGGCTGAGGGTCAAGGGTTCGGATTCGATCGATACGGCGCCGTGTAAGTAACTCGTCCGCACGAACAGCCACAAGGAAGGAGGCAGCCCAATGCAACCACCATCATCTCGTAAAGTAAATTGGCCGAAATCTTTCGCCACCAAATTAGGTCTACGTCTCGCGGTCGCGATAACAACCGCGCTCTTAGTAACATTTTTTTCGGCTAGGGTTCAGAGTGAGACTGGCGCCACGGTAGGAACCTTGCCAACAACTTGCCCAAAGCAGTTGCTTCAGAACGACGGCTTCGAGGTTTCGGTCTACCCCTATGGCACCATCCCGGTGAACTGGAAGGCTAGCTCATGGAGTCCTTCCGCACAGTTGTTCCATGACAATACAACCCGTTATTCCGGTCTTTACAGCGCCAGGATTACGGCTGCGACTGCGAATGATGCGTGGTTCTGGCAGGAGGTGACAGTTGAAGCCAATGCTTTCTACCTACTTACTGGGTGGATCAAGACCGAGAACGTCACGGCGGGTGCAGGAGCGAACCTCTCGCTTGTGGGTACCTGGACTCACACGCAAGGACTCCTCGGTACGAACAACTGGACTCGCGTTAGCCTCTGGTTCAATTCCGGCTCCAGCACTCGGATCAGTATCGGTGCACGGCTCGGTTACTGGGCGGGCACATCTTCCGGCACGGCCTGGTTCGACGACGTCCGCCTAACACGGATTACGCCAGATGGTCCACACCCTCGTTGGAAGATTCTGGTTCTTATATATGACAGGACGGATGCAGTCGTGACCGATACTGCTGGAGTCCGCCACCACATGGTCGGTGCTATGACGCGCGCCGAGATCGAACGAGCGACGCTCGCCGCCACCCAATTCGTTGAGACTGACATACCAGCGCTCACCAGCGGGAATATGATCCCTGAGTTAACGATACGCTACCCGGACCACGCGTTAACGCAACTCGACGCTTTTGGCCAAGCGTGGTGGCCCTCACCGGCGAACACGGCATCTGACCGTGACCCGGCTTTTGATTCCGTGATCGTGATCTGGGATCCCAGGGTCATAGACCAGTACACCGGAACCGGCTACTGGATCGGCGGCGGAGCGGGCTTGACGCCTCCGATGAATACGGGGCAAACGTACGCGACAATCATCATCGAAGCGACTGGCTACGGCCACCGCAACGTCTTCAAACATGAGTGGGGACACTCCATCCTCTTTTACTTCGACGCGATAGGGACAGCACCCAAACCGACCGTCACCAACCATGTCAATATTAACCAGTACGTTCACTGGCCCACCGGTGACAACTACGTTTGGGTTGACGAGACTGATGCGAACCCAATCCCGAATTCCATCTACAACAACGAGTCGGGGTTCACACACGATTACTATTCCGGGACCACGGCTACTGCTGACGAGCCCACGCGAAGGCTGGGCATCACGCCAGAGGCGTGGATGCTCGGTGGGCCGGTAACAAAGCCTAGCGTGCCGGCGGGCCCGCCGCCGGTGATCTCGTGCGGAGGAAACATCGTCCTCGCCAAAGATCCCTGGTCATCGTGTTCGGCGGTGTTGTCCCCCACGCGGCCCACGGTTTCTGACGCGTGTGAGAGTAATCTCACACCGGTCGGAACACGCAGTGATGGGCTGCCGGTAGACGGGCCTTACCCGTGCGGCCAGACTGTCATCACCTGGACCGCGACGACGAGCGAATACCTTACTGCAAGCTGTCAGCAGGTGGTGACTGTCACCGATGTGGAGCCACCGGCTTTCATTCAAATTCCGCCCCCCGTGAGCGTGACAACCGGGCCAGATGCCATGTCGTGCGGCGCAGTTGTTGAAGACAGTCGCCTCGTAAGCACGACTGGTGGCTCGAATCCGGTGACGCTTGACCCTACAGGCGACGTGCGCGATCCGTCTTCGCCGCTTCAGCACGATATAGTTTCAAGTAGTGCTACGTTCAATCGGGAATCGCTCACCCTTACGGTCAGCTTCGCGGAAAAGGTGTTTCCTCCTTCGTCCGATAACAACCGCCGCCTGATGGGCTTCATTGAAATTGACACTGACCAGAACCCTGGAACGGGGCACCATTCGCTTGTCCCTCTTGCCGGGCCACCGGGCGTTTCACCGGACCTGAAACTGGGCGTGGATTACCGAATTAGTTTGACTAGTGAGTCGCGGCATCCGGGCTTTGTGGAGGTTGATACAGACGCGTCGTTCGAGTACGTAGTGACGGGGACAGTGCCCATTCTATTTACGGATAATTCATTCACGATCACCGTGCCGCTCGTCGCGCTCGGCAGCGATAACGGTTTAGTAAACTACGGCATTGCCGTCGGCGTAAGCGATATTGGGACAGACAGGTTGCCGAATGGTGACGAGCCTGCCGTGAGCGTGGCCGTGCCCGAATTGATCGCCATCGACAACTGTGCTGGTGTCACTGTCAGCCGGACCGGTGTTCCCGCCAACAACCTGTTTCCCGTTGGCGAAACGCTCATCACTTATACAGCGACTGACGTTAGCGGCAACGCAGTGTCTGTGACACAGACCGTGACTGTCGTCGACAACACGCCGCCCGTCATCTCGGGAGCGACAGCGAGCCCGTCGATGCTCTGGCCGCCGAATCATGACATGGTGGACGTGATGGTGACTTATGAGGCGGCAGACAATTGCGCCATCCTCGAAAGTTGGTTAAGCGCCAGCAGTAACCAGGCCGGCGCGGGTAGCAGCTCGGATTGGGAGATAGTGGATGCTCACCACGTGCGGCTACGTGCAGCGAGATCAGGGCGCTGGGGAGAGCGACTCTATACGGTCACGATAACCGCGAAGGACATTCACGGTAACCTGTCCACGCAGGACGTCACCGTTAGGGTGCCACGGAGTAAGGGTGAGGGAGGCGCCAAGCTATAGAGGTCACTGCGGTGCTTCCGTATTTGACGCGCAGTTTACCGGCGTGTGCGTATAAATTTTTACGCCACGCCGGTAATGGGTAATGCGTCTTTCTGAGTGTGTTGAGAAAAGAATTTTGGTGAATATCACGACCGCGTAGATCCGATCGACGCCAACAACCGGAAACCAGAAACTGTATGGACCACTGTGATGTGCGCTACAACCTCATTCCGGCGGAAATTTCTCTCCAATGCGTATGCGTTTACTCAAACAAGAGCCGAGAGCGGTTAACTCTCGGCTCCCGTTTTATTCTTTAGCTATCTCCGACGTTGCTTTTTATTTGGCCACGGCCGCCTTTGCTTTGGCCGCCTCTTCGCCTTGTTTAATTTCGAGCCGGCGCGGTTGCTGTTCTTTTTGCGGCGCCTGCATCGTTATTTCAAGCACGCCGTCCTTGAACTCTGCTTTGGCTGTGCCGGTCTTTGCACCTTCCGGCAACGGTATTTGACGATAGAAAGTGCCATAGCTACGCTCGCTGCGATAGTAGCCCTCGCGGTTCTCTTCCTTCTCCTCTTTCCGTTCTCCGGAAAGGGTAAGCACGTTTTCGTTGATTTCGACTTCGACGTTCTCGTTTTTCATGCCTGGTAGATCCGCGCGCACGATGAACTCCCCGTTCTTTCGTAGCACTTCGATCTCAGGGACCCAACCCACGTGTTCGAATTCTCTCGTAAACGGAAAGAACTCTCTTCCGAAAAGACTCGGAAATCGGAATCCATCAAACTCCTCGAAAAGTCGTTCCATGTCGGTTGCGAACCTGCGCATGAAGGTAAAAGGGGTCGTAGCGGTGTTCGGCTTCTCTTCTCTAGGAGCCAGTTCCTTTTTCTCATTTTTCTCTTTCATGATTTGTCCTCTTTCTGAATCAATGATTAGCCACCATGCGGGCTCAAACTATCTCGCCCTGGTCTGGCCGATTGACACAACGGTCCATTGATTACTCACTCAATAATCAGGCAATGAATGTACCGGGCAAACGTCACCCAAAGCCTCAATGATTTTGTGAGTGCGGAGGTTGTCTCTGCGTGAAACTTCGAATGGCTGGGTAAAAATTCGCTAAGAGGTGGTCTAGAGAGTGCTTGGGTCAAGTTTGATTGAGCGGCTGATGCCATAAGCACCTTGCAAGAGGTCTTCTGAAGGAAACTTCTTCGGAACACCCCGTTTAGAAGACAATTACCTCCATTCCCACTGGCACTAGCCGGCTAAGCTCTTTCGCAACGAACATTGGAATGCGAATGCATCCATGGCTGGCTGGGTAAACGTTCATGGCCCAACTCCCGTGAATGGCAATTCCCTCGTGTATGTAATTCGGGTAATAGAGCGATCCAAGAGAACTGATGCGAATACCACTTATCTTTCTTAGTATCTTGAACCTCCCTCGTGGAGTATGGGCACGATGTACTTCACCATGATCCACATATGTTTTTTCGTTGCCGGTACAGACGGGCACAATATGCGTGACCACGCCTTCATCATTCACCAGAAATAGGACCTGGCGCTCTAGATCGACCTCTACGTGCGCAATGGCTGTGTATTTGGCTGACGGCCGGGCTGCTGCGCGAAGCGCTTCAAGTTCCTCAATCGTCAGTTTTCCATGTCGCTTACGGCCCTCGACCTTCTGAAACGCAATCAGTGCGTGCCGCGATCCGGGATCGAATATTCCGTCGATTGGTCCAGTCCAATAGCCGAGAGCTGCAAGACGCTGCTCAGCCTCAAGGACCTCAGCGGGACCAATAGTCTGTGCTTTCACGTGTCGCTCGGCGGCTAAGGGCGTGAGAAAGGCTGTTAAAAGGAACGTGGCCAGCAGTCCTGCAAACGTCAGTCTGCGAAAATTGGACCGCATGATATCTCCTCCTGAACACGGTAAGAGGCATCAGTTGTGCCGTTGTCTAACTGGCGCTTTTCCTCGTTCATGAACACGGGTCTGCGGGTTTTCTCTCAATAGATCTGAGTAAGTTTTCGCAATCAGCCGTTCGGGCAAGCGCCAACAACTCGCTATTTCAAGCTCGCTCGAGACGGCATATTCGTTGCTGTGTAGTGCTGGGGAGGTGAGTTTTATGAAGGTGAAAGAGATTATGACTGGCAATCCCAGGGTGTGCGACTTGAACGAGAGTCTGGCAGAAGCAGCCAAAACGATGTGGGATGCTGACTGTGGTGTATTGCCGGTGCTTAAAGATGGCAGAGAAGTTGTGGGATTGATTACGGACCGAGATATCTGCATGGCGATGGCGATGAGGGATTCAAATCCTGCCGCTGTTTCCGTTGAGGAAATCCTGACTGGCGACATCTATTCGGTTGCGCCTGAGGATGAACTTCATAAAGCACTCCAGGTAATGCAGGAACATCAGGTGCATCGGCTGCCTGTAATTAGTCCGGAAGGCGAGCTCGAAGGAATGTTGTCGATGAACGACATTGTCTTGAAGGCCCAACGAAAGTCCAACGGTAAGGCGGTGGAGATCAGATATGCGGACGTTGTAGATACCTACAAGGCGATCGGCGCACACCGGGCTCCTGTGCAACAGCAAGCCGCTACTGGTCACTGAAAGGACCAACGAACGACAGAGGGGAGGAATTATGGAACGCCGAAAAACTGATTACGAAATCAAACAGCAGGTACTTCGCGAGTTGAAATGGGATTCGCGGATCGTGTGGGCGCAAATCGGCGTGGAAGTCCACGAAGGACTCGTAACACTGTCCGGCGCAGTGAATACGTATGCGAAGAAAACCGCGGCTCAACAGGCTGCGCATCGCGTCGCCGGCGTGCTCGACGTGGCAAACGAGATCGAAGTGAAACCAACAGGAAGTCTTGCTCACACGGATCAAGAAATTGCCAGGGCAGTTCGTCATACGCTCCAGTGGGACGCACTGGTTCCTGACGAACGCATTCAATCAACCGTCGCCGATGGGTGGGTTACCCTCGAAGGTGACGTTGACGTTTGGCGTGAACGGGAAGACGCAGAGAAGTCTGTATTGCGGCTTACCGGAGTAGTGGGCGTCATCAATAAGATCACAATCGTTCCGCGCGATATCGATCCGGAGGAACTTCGTGAAGAGATTGAGGAAGCGCTCGAAACAAGAGCCGATCGTGAGGCTGATCGTTTACGGATTGAGGTCAAGAATGGGGCGGTCGAACTTTGGGGCCGCGTTCATTCCTGGCGGGAAAAGCGAGCCGTGCTCGGTTCGGTTGGTCATCTGCCGGGGGTGCTGGCGGTCAAAGAGCATCTTCGGATCGACCCGTATTTTTAGGACGGCATGACTGGGCCGCAAAAAGAAAATGATCAACTGGCGCAAGGATCTGCATTTAACACGCTCGCGAGAGATCGCGAGCGTGTTGATCGGTCATGGATGGGATTATCTAATTCATAATTCCGAGCGCGGCAAACTCCAACCTAAACACGCCCTGCAACATCGACGACAACTTTCACGACCTGAACATTTACGTTCCGCCCTCGAAGAACTCGGCGCCACTTTCATCAAGTTGGGCCAGATACTCTCCACGCGCGCTGACTTGCTGCCCCCAGATTATCTCGCAGAGTTGAGTAAGCTTCAGGACTCAGCCCCAGCAGTGCCGTTGGAAGCGATAAGAGAAGCTGTCCTCAAAGAACTGGGACAACCCGTTGAGCAGATCTTTCTAGAGTTCGATCCGAAACCTTTAGCGGCTGCGTCAATAGGTCAAGCACACGCGGCAACGCTAAAAGATGGCGCCGAGGTGGTGGTGAAGATCCGCCGGCCCGGGGTAGTAGAACAAGTCGAGGAGGATCTAAAGATTCTCAAAGAGCTGGCTAACGCTGTCACTGGCCGTTTGGAATTTGCTGATCGATACGACATTCCTGGCATTGTCGAAGAATTCTCAGAGACATTGCGCGCCGAACTTGACTATATCCGTGAAGGACATAACGCGGAGCGGTTCGCTGAAAACTTCGCGAACGAACCTGGGCTTCATATTCCACGTGTCTACTGGGAAACAAGCACTTCACGCGTGCTTACTTTAGAACGCATACGCGGAACAAAAATCAGCGACGTTGCGAGTTTGGACAAACAAGGAATCGACCGGCCGGCACTAGCGCGGTTTGCCACCGACGTCGTGATGCGAATGGTCTGTGAACACGGATTTTTTCATGCAGATCCGCATCCGGGAAACTTCTTCATCGAATCGGACGGCGCGATCGGCTTGATTGATTTTGGTATGGTGGGGATCCTCGACGAACAGACACAGGACCATCTCGCGGATCTGCTGATTTATATAAATCATCAAGATGCAGACTGTCTGGTGGACGTTCTTTTAGACCTGGGGGTTTCCAGGAAGCGAATAGATCGTGCTTCGCTACGTCATGACGTTCAGCATCTCCTGTCAAACTACTGGGGTCTTCCTCTTGGCGAATTACGAATAACCGCTCTACTTAACGACGTCTTCGCTGCAATGCGCAAAAACCATTTGCACCTGCCCTCAAACCTTTCGCTGCTGCTTAAGACGGTCATAATGATCGAAGGCCTGGGCGTGAAACTCGATCCCAAGTTTCGCATGACAACAGCTTTAGAGTCTTACGCCGACAGGTTGATAATGCGTAAGTATTCGCCGCTTAAGCTGATCCGCAATCTGGGTCAGGCAAGCTTGGATCTGGCGAGACTCGGCGCCGAGATGCCTCAGCAACTACGCCGGATCGTGAATGCTGCCGAGAACGGCAGTCTGCAGGTGGGAATGAGACCGGAAGGTTTCGAGCCGATCATCAATAGGGTTGAGCGAATCTCTAACCGGATCGTTTTGGGAGTTATTGCCGCGGCGTTCATCAACGGTCTTGCGGTACTTGCGTCAGTATATCGACCTCCGGGGTGGGAGAGTTGGGCCTGGGTGGTGTTTACCGTTGGGTTCTTATGCGCCCTCACGCTGGGGCTATACCTGGCTATCAATATAATGCGTCCGCGCCGGAGATAGTGTGGTGACTCTTATAGCAGTTTTTCTTTCGGCCGGCGGCGTTTGTCCCATGGATCGAGGAAGTAAGGATCTTCTGAGTGATTATGGCGGTCCAGCGTCGTTAGTTCTTTGATTGCGGGCAAGTCGCTCTTTTGAAACTCCTCGACTGTGCCGTTGAATGCAATCCGTCCCTGCTCGAGAACAATCACTTTCGTTCTTGGTAATCTGTCAGGGGGCGCTTCTCCAATAATAATTTCTCCGTTCTCAGTGCGTGACGCTATTAAGTTCGCGAGATGCGGAATCTCATGAATCTTCTTCGTGACATATAGGGATGAGATATTGTTAATGTCGCGCGCACGGATAACGAGATCCAGCACCTGGATCGCCATGATGGGATCGAGACTCATCGTCGGCTCGTCATACAGCATGATCCTGGGCCAGCCAATTAACGCGCGAGCAATTTCCAGGCGTCGTTTCATTCCGCCTGATAACTCGTCAGGTAACTTATTCTCTTCTCCCTTAAGGCCGACAAACTGCAATACCTCACTAACAGCTTTCTCAATCCTCTCCTCGTCCCAACCATGCTCGTTTGGCCGATAGGCCACGTTCTCATAGACTGATAGCCCGGTGAATAAAGAATCCTCTTGAAACACAATGCCCATGAGCCCTCCGCGGATGGCGAGGAGTTCAGATTCATCGAGTGTCTCGATCTCGCGACCATTAATCAGAATCTTGCCTGCGTCCGGTTTGAGGAGTCCGATTGCGAGACGCAAGAGCACTGATTTCCCCGAACCAGAGATTCCTGTTAGGAAAGCCATCTCGCCGCATTCAAGTCGGAAGCTGACATCTTCCAACGCCGGCTTTTCGTCAAAGCTCAAATAGACGTTTCGAAAGTCAATCGCTGGAATGGGATTAATATTGTCTCTCATGGTCCTTCTCCGCGGAATTATCCAGCTATCACCTATGCCACTTCACTCGCGCGAGCTTGTTCTCGTGAGAGAAGTCGTAATGAGTGTGACCAGCGAACGCTTTTTCAAGAGCATGGCCCAGGCGTTGGGCCAGGTGTTCAGTCGTCGTGCTGATCGTAAGCTTGTGATCTTTACCTCGCGTGAATTCCATTATGCGAGCCAAGGGATTGTCTGCTTCGGCCCTCGCCGCTTCGTTCCGCAGCAATTGTTCGATTTCTTGCTGGTGTGTAACGTAGAACGTCCCATCGAGATAAACAAATCCGCGCGGTGTGCCATTTCGCATCTGCAAGCACGCCGGACATGTGACTAGTCGCGCGGGCCGCGGTTTGTGCTGCGCATTAATTGGGCCGGATGCACTCTCCCAGCGGCGGTTCACGTACACAGATCCGCACTCCCGGCAAACCGCGGGTTCA
>Ga0315912_10005308_pt1 | contig 11905 bp, 8 predicted proteins | sample VfabasoilMG_FD_204469 | JGI IMG/M metagenome (GOLD analysis project Ga0315912, IMG submission 204469) | Garden soil microbial communities collected in Santa Monica, California, United States - V. faba soil | ecosystem: Environmental > Terrestrial > Soil > Garden | place: USA: California...
AGGCGCAAATTCCACCGAGACCTGATCTTTGGAACTGCCGCCACCGCCGGCTTCCAGATAAGTCGCGATGCCAATACCGCGCAATTTGCCGTCGGCCTTGGCTGCTGCGCGGCGTTTCTCGAAGCCGGCGTAGTCGGCGTGCTTGAGGCCGTCGTTCATTACCGCTTCGAAATGGCCGGAGTCGTAGACCGTGCCGTTGGCGGTTTTGTAGGGCATGGCGCCGGGTGGAATGAAGTTCTTGCGGCGTAACGCGATGGGATCGAAACCGTGCTCGTGCGCTGCGTAATCGACCAGTCGTTCTATCGCATAAGCGATGTCGGGCCTGCCGGCGCCCCGGTACGCCGACACCGGAACGGTATTGGTGAACACCAGCCGTGAGCGCACATAGATCGCAGGGATGCGGTAGACGCCGCCCGCGGTGATGGTGACGTTACGCGTGGCGATGAAGCTGCCGAATCCACCCGCGTATGCGCCGAGATCACAGCGATCGTCAAATCGGATCGCGAGCATGTTGCCGTCTTTGTCGAGTGCCAACTCGCCGGTAAGCGACAGCGCGCGGCCGTGAAAGTCGCTGATGAAAGTTTCGCTGCGCGTGGCCACCCATTTGACCGGGCGATTGAGTTTTTTTGCGGCGAACATCAGGGCGAAATTTTCCGGATAAGCCGGCCCGCGCACGCCGAAACTGCCGCCGACATCCTGCACCACCAGTTCAATCTTGTCCTTGTCGAGCCCGCTCACATGCATGAGTTGCGCGCGCATCCCGCCCTGGCCTTGCAACAAGGTATACATGGTGTAGCGGCCGCTGGCGGCATCGTACCCGACGAGGATAGCCCGCGGCTCCATTGCATTGCCGATCAGGCGCTGGCTTTCAGCAGTGACTTTACTGACAAATTTAGCCTGGGCAAATGCCGCTACCACCGCCTGTTCGTCACCCGACTCAAAATCAAAAGCCAGGTTGCCGGGCACTTCGGCGTGTACCAGCGGCGCACCCGGTTTGATCGCGTCATCAACATTCGTTACGCACGGCAGATCGCGGTATTCGACTTCGATCAGATCGCGCGCGTCTTCGGCAATGGCGGCGGTGTTTGCGATGATCATCGCGACGCATTCACCAACATAATGCACATGGTTCGTCGCCAGCACGGGAAAAAACGGCTTTTGCATCGCCATGCCACCGCGTCCCGGAAAACCCACCGGGTTGGGCAGCGACTTGAAGCCCGCGGCAGCGGTATCGGCGCCGGTGTAGATGGCGATCACACCCGGGTTTTTGAGCGCTTTGCTGGTATCGATGTTTACGATTTGCGCCTGCGCGCGGTCGGCGCGCAGGAACACGGTGCACAACTGATCAGGCAGATTGCAGTCCGAGGTGTAACGGCCCTGGCCCGTTATCAATCGCAAATCTTCACGGCGCGTCATGGTGTATTCCCCTGATGTGCATGCCGGTGATTCTCGCATAATTTTCCACGCGTTCGCAGTTCATATTGCGTTGTGATCAGTGGCAAATGAACGCTGCGCATGATGTAATGTGCAGGGCGCGAATCCTGGGCGCCGTGTATTGAGGATAGTCAGATGCGGTTGCAAAAATATGTTCCCGTTTTTTTTCTTGTGTGTGCGAGTTTCAGCAGCGTAGCAGATGCGCAAACGTATCCAGTCAAACCGGTGCGTATCATCAATCCGTTCAGTCCCGGCGGCTCGCTTGATCTGGTGGCGCGGCTCATCTCGCGCTCGCTCTCCACGGAGTTAGGCCAGCAATTCATCGTCGAGAATCGCCCCGGTGCGGGCGGTTCCATCGGCATCGAACTTGTCGCGAAATCGGCGCCCGATGGTTACACGTTGCTCATTGTGCAAAGCAGCCTCACGGTGAATCCGAGTTTACAGCGCAAAGTGCCGTACGACCCGGTGAAGGATTTCGAGCCGATATCCAAGGTTTCGTCGTACATGTTTTTTGCGGTGGTGCATCCTTCATTGCCGGTGCGCTCGATCAAGGAATTGATTGCTCTGGCAAAGGCTAAACCTGCGCAGGTGAATTACGCCTCGGTGGGGATCGGCAGCGGCACGCATCTCGCGGGCGAACTGTTCGGCCACATGGCCGGCGTGAAGTTGATGCACATCCCATACAAAGGCACCGGGCAAGTCATGCCCGATTTGCTCGGCGGGCAGATTGCGCTCACCTTCGGCAGCACATCGGTGGTGCCGTACGTGAAGCAGGGGAAGTTGTTTGCGCTGGGCGTGACCGGTGCGAAGCGCGCGCGAGTGCTGCCCGATGTGCCTACCGTGGACGAATCCGGACTCAAGGGCTACGAAGTCACGGCGTGGAACGCGCTGTTCGCACCAGCGGGCACGCCGCAGGCCATCGTCAACCGGTTGAGTGAACTGACGCGCAAGTCTATTGCGAGTCCGGAGTCAAAATCCGTGATGGATGCGCAGGGCATGGATGGTGACACCAGCACGCCGGCGGAACTCGGCAATCTTGTCAAAAGCGAACTCGCGAAATGGGCAAAGGTCATTAAGATCGCGGGCATCAAACCGGAGTAGCATGCGGAGCAACCAGGCTATGACTGATTTATCAATTAAAACAAATACTTATGATGAGACCACCGAGCGGCTGATAGCGTTCGCCGAGCGTGCGTCGTATGAAACCTTGTCTGCGGAAGTGGTGCACGAATGCAGGCGGCGTGTGATCGATACGTTTGCAAGTGCGCTCGGCGCTTTCGATCAAACCACCAGCGTGTTGGCGCGCAACGTGGCGGCGCGCTATCGCACAGACAATCCGGCGACGGTTTGGGGTACCAACATCAAGACCACACCGGAGGCCGCGGCGTTCACCAACGGCGTGATGACGCGGCTGCTGGATATCAGCGATACCTATCTCGGCAAGAGCCGCGGGCATCCCAGCGATATGAACTCGGGAATTCTTGCAGTCGCGGAAAGCGTACACGCGGACGGCAAATCGGTCATCAATGCCATCACGCTGGCTTACGATGTCTATTGCAGTTTCTGCCAGGCAATTGACGCCAACAGCAAAGGCTGGGATCAGCCGGTTTACGGAGTGCTTGGCTGCGTGATAGGCATAGCCAAACTGCTTAAGTTCTCACGCGAAAAAATGGCGAATGCCATCGCGCTGGCGTTGGCACCCAACATGGCGCTGGCGCAAAGCCGCCGCGGCGAGTTATCGAACTGGAAAGGGTGCGCCGGCGCGAATGCGTCACGCAATGCGGTGTTTGCGGCGATGCTGGCTGATGATGGATTCACCGGGCCCACCGCGGTGTTTGAAGGCAACGGCGGGTTGTGGGAAGTCATGGGTAAGCATGATTGGCCGTTGCCCACGACAACGCACATGATCACGCAGACGCAATTAAAGAGTCTGCCGATTTGCTATCACGGGCAGTCTGCCGTATTCGCGGCGCTTGAGGTGCGCGATCTCGTCAAGTTGAATGAAATCGCCGAAATCAATGTCGATGGCTACAAGGCTGCGCACATGATGATGGGCGCCGACGCCTCGCGCTGGGCGCCCGCCACGCGCGAGACTGCCGATCATAGTTTGCCGTATGTGGTGGCCATGGCACTGCTGGATGGCAAGGTGACAGACAAATCATTTTCCGATGAGCGGCTCAAAGACCCGGCAATCGCCGGCCTCATGGCCAAAATAAAAGTGCGTCACGATGAAAGATTGGATGCCATTTATCCCGAAGCGTCGCCGTCGCGTGTGAGCATACGAACTACGGCGGGAAAGACGCACAGCGCCGAAGTGCGCTATGCGCTGGGGCATACAAAAAACGCCATGAGCGACCGTCAGGTTGAAGACAAATTCAACGAGTTGACAGCCGCGAAGTTGAATCAAAATCAGCGCGAAAACGCACTCAAGGTGTTGCGGAATCTTGAGCAGGTCAATGATGTGACCGATGTGATCAGGCTGATGTCCTCTTGATGGATATATTATAAGTATCTGTTTTAAAAGGATTATTTAAATGATTGAATTCAAGACGATTTCATACGAAGTCGTACAGGTGGGCGAGGATTTCATGTCGGATGATTTCCTCATCAAGCCGGAAGATGTCGAAACGTTTGCGTTTGCGGTGGATGATCACGACCCGTGGTACTTCGAGAATCCCTCCGATTCACCGTTTGGCGGAAACATCACACATCCGGTGCTGTTGGGCAATCAGGCGTTGTTCATGCGTCACAGCAAATACATTGTTCCCGCGGGCCTGCACGCGAAGATGCAGTATGAATTCGTTGAGCCGATACGCGTCGGTATGCGAGTGCGCACGCGTGGCAAGCTGATCGACAAGTATGAAAAACGCGGCCGGCACTACATGGTGACTGAGTTTGCCACGCGCGACGAAGAAACCGGCGCGGTGCTGGTGCGCGGCCAGTTCACACAGATGCTGTTTCCGAAATCAGGAGTGCATGAAGATGCCCGCAAGCGCTAAAGTTCTGGAAGCTGGCAGTGAACTGCCCGCGCTCAGTAAAACCATCACGCAACGCCAGATCGACTGTTACTCCGGCGTGCGGCCGAAATCGATACATACCGATGTGGAGTGGGCGAAGGCCAAGGGATTTCCGGCGCCGCTGGCGCAAGCCCTGATGTCCACCGCGTACGTGTCGCAAATGATGGTGAGCTGGCTTGGCAAGGGGTTCATCCAGGGCGGCAAAATCTCCGCGTCATTCATCAAGCCCGTGATCGTGGGCGATACGCTGACAGCGCGAGCGGTGATCAAGAGCCGCGAAGAATTGGGCGGGCGGCCTCACGTCACCGTCGAATGTTGGTGCGAAAATCAGGATGGCGTGAAAACGCTGGTGGGCTCGGCGAGCGGGTTTGCCGATCATCTGCGGACGTAGGTGGCAATGAACGCATCCATGCCGGTGAATGCACTACCCGAAATTACTCCGCTGATGGCGCCGCGCAGCGTGGCGATGGTGGGCGCAACCGATCATCCCACGTCGTTTGGCGGGCGCGTGTTCCAGCAGATGACCGGTTTTGGCTTCCCGGGAAAAATCTATCCCGTCAATCCGCGCCTGAAGGAAATCAACGGATTGAAATGTTATCCCGGCGTTAAGGATTTACCGGAGACGCCGGATCACGTCGGCATCGTGGTGTCGAGCGAACGTGTGTTCGATGTGCTGGCCGATTGCGCCGCCATCGGCGTGCGCTTTGCCACCGTGTTCAGCGGCGGCTTCGCTGAATCCGGTACGCCGGAGGGGCGCGAACGCCAACAGCGCCTGATCGAATTCGGGCGTAAATCCGGCATACGCTTTATGGGGCCCAACTGCAACGGCATCGTGAATTTCGTCGACCGCTTCGCGATGACTTCAACCGCCGCAGTCAGGGGAGCCTATGCGGCGGCAGGCGATATCGGCGTGGTGAGCCATAGCGGCGGGCTCGGCCAGATCAATGTGATGTGGCGCGCGATGGAACACGGGCTGGGCATCAGCTATGAGGCAAGCTGCGGCAACGAGGCCGACATCGACACGCTGGATTTCGCGCGCTTCATGCTGAATTCGGAAACAACGAACGTGGTACTGCTCGCGATTGAAGGCATCAAGAGCGGCGAAAAATTCCGTCAACTTGCCGCGGAGGCAGCCGAACTCGAAAAGCCGCTGGTGATACTGAAAATCGGCTCTACCGAAGCCGGCAGCCGCGCAGCCGCCTCGCACACCGGCACGATTGCAGGCGACAACGACATCGTCAACGCGGTGTGCCGGCAGTACGGTTTGATACGCGTGAACGAGTGCAACGAACTGTATGAGACGGCGGTTTTCCTGCGCAAGCGCAAATGGCCCGCGGGGCGTGGCCTTGCGGCAGTGGCGCCCACCGGCGGCAATATCGTGAATGTGGCCGATGCAGGCGCCAGTTTCGGTTTGCAATGGAAATCGTTTACCGCTGAAACGCAGGAAGCGCTGGCCAAGTTGATGCCCGGTTACGGCAAAGTGGGAAATCCGACCGATCTCACATCCGCGGCTACCGGCGATCAGGATTTTTATCGCAAGGCGCTGACCACCATTGCGGCCGATCCCGGAGTCGATGTGATGATTCCGATTGTGCCTTCACCCACAAAAAAGAATCTGCTACAAACCGTCGATATACTGAATCAATGCGGCAAGCAGACGGCCATGCTGTGGGTCGGCGGCTGCATGGACGACAAGGATTTCAAGGCTCGCGATTTGATAAGCACCGGTGTCGTGGTTTATCGCGACGCGACACCATGTGCGCGCGGGATACGCGCTGCTTATGATTTTGGGCAATACGTTGCCGCAAAAAAATCGGGCGCGTTGACGCCGCTGCGGCCGGCTGGCATCGAACAAGCGCTTGCCGAAACCCGCTTTAAAGCGTTGGGCGAAAAAATCACCGAGCGCGAAGCCAAGCAACTGCTGGCGTGCTACGGCCTGCCGGTGACGCAGGAGTCGTTGGCGGAAAGCGCCGCGCAGGCTGTCAGCCTCGCCGGGAAAATCAGCGGCAAAGTGGTGTTGAAAATCGATTCGCCCGACATCGCGCATAAAACCGAAGCAGGCGGTGTGCGCCTGAGCGTGGAAGGTGCGGTTGCCATTGCCGAAGCTTTCGAGGCTATCGTCAAATCGGCCAGGCAGTACGCACCGCAAGCGAAAATCAACGGCGTGCTGGTGCAGGAGATGGCACGGCCCGGTGTGGAAATGATGCTGGGCGTAATACGCGATCCTGTCTTTGGACCCATTGTTGTGGTCGGTCTGGGAGGCATTTTTGTCGAAGTGTTGAAAGACATCGCGTATCGGGCCGCGCCGGTGACACCGATGCAGGCAAACGAGATGCTCGATGAACTGCGCGGTGTGAAATTGCTGGCGGGTGTGCGCGGGATGTCCGTGCGCGATCGCGATGCGGTGGTGGATGCCATCGTGCGTTTATCGTGGTTTGCACATGATTTCAGGAACGACATTTCTGAAATGGATATCAATCCGCTGATGGTTTACGAGCAGGGCGCTGGAGCGCGTGTGCTTGATGCGCTGATTGTTCGTTAACATCTGCACTTATGAGTGTCATTTGTAAGTATATGTTTTTAAACATTATTTTTGTTGTATTGGGTTTTGCACTTCATGCAGCCAGCGCGCAAGCGCAGTCCGCAGGCAAGGGTCGCTACCCCGAACGCCCGGTGCGCGTAGTGGTTCCAGTTGCAGCAGGCGGCGGTACCGACATCATTGCGCGGCTCACCGTCAACAAGTTGAGCGAGACGCTGGGACAACCATTCGTGGTCGATAACCGCGCCGGGGCCGGCGGCGTGCTGGGCAATGAGATCGTTGCGCATGCGCGGCCCGACGGCTACACGCTGCTGTTTACCTACGCCGCGCATACGATTGTGCCGTTCATCTATCGCAAAGTGCCGTACGATGTTTACAAGGACTTCACGCCGATCACGCTCGCGGGACAGCAGCCGCTGTTGCTCGCGATCAACGCAAATGTGCAGGCCAACACTACGCAGGAATTGATCGCACTGGCGAAAGCCAAACCCGGCACACTCAATGTCGCACTCGCTACACCTAGTAGTTCCGGTGCGCTGGCGGCGGAACTGTTCAAAATATTGACCCAAACCAAAATGGTATCCGTGCCGTTCAAGGGCGGCGCGCCAGCACTCACGGCACTGCTCGGTGGCGAAGTGCAACTCATATTCACCACGCCACCGACCGTGATGCCGTTTATGAAAAGCGGACGCGTGAAAATACTCGGTACCTCAGGCAGGGAGCGCGTGCCCTATCTGCCCGATGTGCCGACGCTCGCCGAAGCGGGCGTAAAGGATTTTGAGACCGCGCCGTGGCAGGGCCTGCTCGGCCCGGCGAATCTGCCCGCACCGATAGTAGATTTTTTGCAGACGCAAATCCGTTCTGTGCTCAGGCTGCCGGAAATGAAAGAAAAATTCGCCGCATCCGGCACCGACCCCGTCGGTAACACGCCGCAGGAATTCGCGAAGATGATCAATCGCGAACTGGAGCAGAACAAGAAAGTGATTCAATCAGTGGGGATGCGGGCAGATTGACATGGACAGCGAAAACAAATACCCAGGCGTGTAAGCCGTCCGCGCAGTGTAGTTCGTTGGATATAAGCAAAAACCCTGAAGCGAAGATATGCAACCAACTCCCTCGCCCCAGGAGGGCACCCAGAATCTGTCTCAACTGTTCGCCAAGCACCCGCGTCAGTGGGGCCTGCGAGGCGATCCGTGGCTGTGGCGGGATTTGGAGCAATGCGTTGATGCTGCAAAGCAGCCGGCGAATTCAGACGAGTTTGTCGCGTGGCTGGAGTCCGAGTTCGGGCGCCTGGTTGGCGTACCGATCTCGCATCCCGAAATTGTTTTTGCGAAGAAATACGCCCACGGTGGCATGTCCGGCGGCTGTGTAAATCCCAAGTTCTGGCGCGAAACGTTGTTGCCTTTGCTCAGGCAACGGTTTGAAGAACAGAAGTCGTAGAACGGTTCAGCGCAGCACGATCAGCGCATCTGCCGCCACCGCACCCAGCCCCTGCGGGCGCACCAGTACCGGGTTGATGTCCATTTCGATTATGCGTTCGCGCTGAGCCCACGCGAGGCGCGACACCGTGGCGAGCAATTGTGCCAGTGCCTCGACATCGCGTGGCGGCGCGCCGCGTACACCGGAGAAAATTTTCGACGCACCTAGTTCACCTATCATTGCACGCGCGGTCTCTGCATCAAACGGCGCGAGGCGATAGGTGACATCCTTCATCAGTTCGGCGAGCGTGCCTCCCAGTCCGAATGCGATTACCGGTCCAAAGCACGGGTCGTTGATCACGCCAACGATGGTTTCGATGCCATCGGTGATCATCTCGGAAACCAGTAGCCCGTCGAGCTTTGCATCGGGTGCGAGCTTGCGCACGGTGGCAAGCATGTCTATCGAAGCCTGTTCCAGCGCCCGCGCGTCGGCAATGTTCAGTTTGACGCCGCCCGCATCGGATTTGTGCGGGATATTTTGCGACACGATTTTCAATGCAACTGGATAATGCAGCGTGGGCGTTTTTGCCGCTGAAATGAGTTCGGCCGGCAGCAATACATCGTGTGTCACAACGATACCGCATGCGCCAAGTCCAAGTATTTGTTTTGATTGATATTCATTGAGAGTGCCTGATTCGACAGGCAGACGCACGCTTGCCGCCGACGGCGTGCCGGGTTGACTCTGTGTGCGTCGCGATCGCTGCGCTCGCAACCACTTCGCATTCAGCGCCATCACCTTGGCAACGCGATTTGGCGACGGAAAATTGGGAATGCCCGCTTCCGTGAGAAGTTCAAACGCACCGGGGCAAACTTCTGCCGGTGCGGAACAAAACGCGTAGATCGGTTTTTGATGACGTGGTTGCGCGGCGGCGAGTGCTTTCGCGCCGTTGAGTATCTGGTTGCCGATGGCAGTGGCGAACATCACACCCAATGTATGCACCGCCGGATCAGCGAGTACGATATCGACGACTTGCTCGAACACGGGCGCATTTTGATTCGTCAAGAACCCGGCAGCGTAGTCGATGGGATTATCCACGGACACCGCTCTAGGCATCAGCTTCCACAGTTTCGCTTGCGTTTCAGCCGACAAGGGTGCCAACGTGAGTCCGTATTCGTCGGACGCATCCGAAAACACTACCGACGAACCGCCGGAGCCGCCCATGATGCAGGCATTCGTGCCCTCGGGTTTGAGCGGCTGGGTAAAGTGCGCCTGAATGAAGTCGATGGCTTCTTCGATCGAGTGCACTTCAACGACGCCGCATTGCCGGAACGCCGCGTGGTAAATGTCGTACGAGCCTGTCATATTGGCCGTGTGCGATGCCGCCGCCTTGAGGCCCTGCTCGGTGTTGCCGGCTTTCCACGCCACCACCGGCTTGCCCGCCGCGAGTGCGCGTTCGCACGCGGCGACGAATGCACGTCCGTCGCGCACGCCTTCGAGATAGGCAAGTATCAGTTTGGTTTCAGGATCGTCGACAAAAGCGTCTATCAGTTCGGCAGCGCCGATATCAGTTTCGTTGCCGCTCGCGACGACATAACGAAAGCCGATTCCCGACGTGCCGCAGCGCATGACAAGGCTGTTGCCGAAACCGCCGCTTTGAATTACCGCAGACACACCGCCTGCCTGCAATATCGGCGGCTTGCTGATGCTGCCGAACGCAGCGTAAACGTTATTATGAATGTTGACGAGGCCAAGACAGTTTGGCCCTATCAGCCGCACGTTTTTCTCGCGCGCGGTTTTGAGCAGGCGCGCTTCGAGGACAATTCCTTCTGCACCGGATTCGCGAAAGCCACCACCGAGTATCACTGCATTGCGCACGCCGTTATCGCCGCACGCAACGACCGCATCGACTACATGTTTCGCAGGCAGTGCGATTACCGCGACGTCGCATTCGTCCGCGATATCGGCGACAGACGCGTAACATGGAACACCGCTAATCTCGGTGTATTTTGGATTTACCGGAAAAATACCGCCCTTATAACCGCGCTCCTGCAACGCGATGATGGTTTGTCCGCCGGCACGGTCACTACCTGGACTGGCACCGACGATGGCGATGCCGCGCGGATTGAATAACGAATTAAGATTAGCCACGGAATAGGTCGATCTGTATTGAGGGAATTGTGCGAAGAAGTGGAATACCGCTGCATCGGACGTCACACAACAAGCATAGCATTCGATGATACAGTAAAATTCTTCCTACTCTCCTGCGTCCGCCCCATGTCGCTGTTGTCCATTCACTGGAATCACCATCCATGACCAGCCCGCAAAAAACACTGTCGCAACGCGTGGCGGATTTCGTTGCATCGCGCACCTGGGAATCGATACCTGCTGCCGTGCGCGAGCGCGCATCGCTGGTCATGCTCGACGCCATCGGTACTGCGTTCGCTGCGTCGCGTTACGAGTTCGCGCGTACGGCGCTGTCGGCGCTCAGCAGTCTAGGTTCCGTTGACAGTGTGGTGATTGGCATGGATGCACGGCTTGCGTTGCGCGACGCGGCGATCATGAACGGCATTCTGGTGCATGGTCTCGATTATGACGATACTTATTTGCCGGGTTCGGTACATCTGTCGGCGGGCTGCGTACCTGCGGTACTCGGTCTGGGTGCGCAAACGCACGCAAGCGGCAAGGACATGCTGCTTGCGCTGCTGCTGGGGCTGGAAGTCTCGGCGCGCATCGCAGCAGCGGCAAAAGGCGGATTTGTCAACGCCGGATTTCACGCCACGGGCATTGCGGGTGCGTTCGGCAGCACGGTGGCGGCGGGGCGCCTGATGAAGCTCGATGGTGCGCAACATGCGCTGGCGCAGGGCATCGCGCTGTCGCTCACGTCCGGCACCTTGCAGCCGCTGCAGGAAGGCTCGTGGACCAAGCGCCTGCATCCGGGATGGGCCGGCGCGTCGGGTATAACCGCGGCTGCATTTGCACGCAGCAATTATGTCGGACCGGCGCAGGCGTACGAAGGACGCTTTGGTTTGTATACCTGTTTTCTTGGCGAGCACGCTGCAGGCGCGCAACCGAGCATCGTGGTCGACGGGCTGGGTGAAACCTGGGAGTTCACACGCACTTCGATCAAGCTGTTTCCAGCGTGTCATCAATTGCATGCGTTCATGAATTGTGCCATCACGCTCGCAAGCGAGCAGAAGTTCAATGCGGACAACATTGAATCCGTACGCACACTTATTTGCGACGCCGCGGTGCCGCTGGTGTGCGAGCCACTGGCATCCAAGCTCAAACCAGCAAGCAGCTATTCCGCGCAGTTTAGCCTGCCGTATTCGGTGGCGTGCGCGCTGATGCGCGGCAAGTTCGGTTTGAACGAAATCGAGGCTCCTTCGTACACCGACACCGAATTGCTGAGACTTGCGCAAAAAGTGAGCTATGAACTCGATCCGAATCCGGGCTTTCCGAAATTCCGCTCGGGCGAAGTCATCGTCAAAATGAAAGA
>Ga0315912_10005309_pt1 | contig 11904 bp, 10 predicted proteins | sample VfabasoilMG_FD_204469 | JGI IMG/M metagenome (GOLD analysis project Ga0315912, IMG submission 204469) | Garden soil microbial communities collected in Santa Monica, California, United States - V. faba soil | ecosystem: Environmental > Terrestrial > Soil > Garden | place: USA: California...
ATGACCGCCGGGTCCCTGTATTGCGGGATGTTGCGGGTGGAAATCTTCACCTTCAGGCGGTTGTTCGGCCCGTAGCCGAGCTTCTCCATGATGGCGCGGGCTTCCTCGCGGCGCTTCGCCAGGTCCGGGCCGTAGCCCAGCATGGCGTCCACCATGTCCTGCGGCATGCCCCAGATGCCGGCCGGGGCGGGCAGCAGCGTGCCGCCGATGTCGCCCTTGCCTTCGTACAGGATCTCCACGAACGCCTTGCGGTCGATCGTCAGCGCCATTGCCTTGCGGATGTCGGCATTGTCGAACGGTGCACGCTCACGGTTCACGATCAGGTTCGTGTTCACGTTGGTCGGGCCGAAATAGCAGATCGCGCTCGGCGCCTGCGCCTTCACGTCGCGGATCAGCGGCGGCGTCAGTTCCGTCGGGAAGGTCATGTCCACCTTGCCCGCGATGAAGGCGAGCACGGCGGTGGAGCGGTTGGCGATGATCTGGAACTCGATCGCGTCCAGGTAGGGTTTGCCTGGCTTCCAGTAGTCCGGGTTACGCGCCAGGCGGATGCTCTCGTTCTGCTTGAACTCGACGAACTTGTAGGGACCCGTGCCGATCGGCTTCGTGCGCTGCTGCGCCGCGTTGGCGTGGCACGGATACATCGGCGAGTAGCCGGAAGCGAGCAGGGAGAGCAGCGACGGTTGCGGACGCTCCAGCGTGAACGTCACCTCATAGTCGCCGTTCGCCTTCACTTCCTTCACGTTGGTGTACCAGCCCTTGCGCGGGTTCTTGCGCAGCCGGTCCGTGCCACGTTCCTGGATCAGGTCGAAGGTGCATACCACGTCCTTGGCGGTGAAGGGCTTGCCGTCGTGCCACTTCACGCCTTCCCGCAGCTTGAAGGTCAGTGTCTTGTTGTCCGGGCCCCAGGTCCAGGAGGTGGCCAGTTCGGGCTCGATCGTGGTCGGGCCGGATTGCGGCACGTCCTGCTTGAAGATCACCAGGTTGTTGAATATCGCCATGAACGGCGCCTGGGTGGAAACTGTCGCCTCCTCGTGCAGGGACGCGCTCGCCGGGCTGTCGCGGTGGTGGATGCGGATGGTGCCGCCCCGTTTGGGTTCCTGTGCCTCCGCCGCCGGCGCCAGCGCCGCAGCGAGAAGCCCGCCCGCCAGTAGCCCGCCGGCCAGTCGCCGGCCCCAACCCTTGATCGCCATTGTCTGTTACTCCATTGCAACTGATAGGCGTATTTGCTGCCATGCCAGGAAGCCGGGCACAATGGCAGCCAAATCCTACCTGGAGCGACAACGTCCATGACTGCCAAGCCACGCCCGACAACGCGCCCCTTGGCGGGCAAGCGCGTGCTCGACTTCACCACCACCATCGCCGGCCCCTATTGCGGCCGCCTGCTGGCGGATCTCGGCGCCGAGGTGATCAAAATCGAGTCCCCCGAGGGCGACATGATGCGCACCCGCCCACCGCTACGGAACCACGCGTCCGTCGCCTACGGCGCGCTGAACGCCGGCAAGAAATCCATCGTGCTGGACCTCAAGCGCGCCGAGGCGGTGCAGATCGTCCGCCAGCTCGTCTCCCAATCGGACATCCTTGTGGAGAATTTCCGCCCCGGCGTCATGCGCCGCCTCGGCCTGCACTACGACGTGCTGAAGGACATCAAGCCGGACCTGATCTACTGCGCCATCTCCGGCTACGGCCAGACCGGCCCGTCCGCCGAACTGCCCGCCTACGCGCCGGCCATTCACGCCGCCGCGGGCTACGACCTCGCCCACCTGTCCTACCAGCCGGGCCGCGAACGGCCGGACAATTGCGGCATCTACATCGCCGACTACGTCACCGGCACCTTCGCCTTCGGGGCCATCATGACCGCGATGATGCAGCGCATGGCCACCGGCGAGGGCCAGATGGTGGACGTCTCCATGCTGGAGACCATGCTGAACATGGTCGGCGGCGAGGTGAACGCCACGCAGTTCGATGTGCCGCCCCCGGGGCGGCCCATGTTCGGCCCCGTGGCCACGAAGGACGGCTACATCATGCCCGCCGTCGCGGCCGAGCGCACCTTCCAGGGTATCTGCCAGGCAGCTGGCCACCCGGAATGGATCACCGACCCGCGCTTCGAGAAGTACGTCGATCGGCGCAACAACTGGGGCCTGTTCGTGGACGAGCTGGAAACCTGGTCCCGCACCGTCACCACAGCGGAATGCAAGGCGGCCTTTGATAAGAACGGAGTGCCCAATTCCCCCTACCGCACCGTCGCCGAGGCCGTGGCCGACCCGCAGATCGCCCATCGCCAGGCGTTGGCGGAGGTGCATGACAAGGGCGGCAGCTTCCGCATCATGAACGCGCCCTTCCGCCTGTCCGGCGCGGACACCGCGGCGCAACCCTTCGCCGCCGGCCGTGGTGAGCACTCACGCGCAATCCTTGCCAGCCTCGGCTACGACGACGCGCATATCGATGCGCTGGGCGCGGATGGGATCGTCGGGGAGGCATAGCCTCCCCCCATCGAAACGATCAGGGCGCCTGCAGCCGGTAAACCCGAGCCGCCGTGCCGCTGAACAGCGCCTTCTTCTCATCGGCGGACGCGTTCCTGGTCAAAAGCTTGAACGCGTTCCACAGCTCCGTGTAGCCGCAGCTGTGCTTGTCCGGCGGGAAGTTGCTTTCGAACATGCAGCGCTCTGCGCCGAACGCCTCGATGCATGGCTCCACGAATTGCCGCCACGCCGCTGCCAGGTCCTCGGACGACGGCGGCACGTCCCGTTCATGGAAATCGAAGCCGAAGCTGGTCATGCCCATGCCGCCGAGCTTCACGTTCATGTTCGGGCACTTCGCCAGTTCGGCGATGTTCTTGCGCCACTCGGCGACGATCTCCTCCCGACGTCCGCGATACGGCCCAACGCCCAGCACGCCGCCGACATGGTTCAGGATCATCGTCGTATCCGGGAACGCGCGCGCCAGTTCGATCGCGCCCGGAAGCTGCGGATGATACTGCCAGGACTCAAAGCTCAGGTTCAGCTTGCCCAGATGTGCCAGCCCTTCCCGGAACACCGGGTTACGCCCGCGATCTGGTTCCACGTAGCGCGACGCGAACTTGCCCACTGCATCGCTGCCATCCCATGCCAGCCCGTGCCGGATGCCGCGGAAGCGCCCGCCGCCGGCCTCGATCTGCGCCTCCAGCGTGTCGCGCACCCGCGCGCCCAGCATAAGGTCGGCCCAGCCGACGATGCCCTCCGCCACGCGGACCTTGCCGTAGTTGCCCGAAGCCGCCTGCGCCGCGATGCCGCGCACGAACTCCACCTCGCCCACCGGAGCCATCGTCTCCGGTCCGTCCTTGCGATACATCGCATGGCATTCCAGGAACACGGTGGAAACGATGTTGTGACCGCCGCCGATGGCGTCCTTCAGGAATTCCGGCAGGAAATACAGGCCGCGCTGCGGCGTGTCCCACAAATGATGATGCGGATCGATGATCGGCAGGGCCGGATCCAGGACCACTTCCGGCGGCTTGCGTGCCAGCCACTCCGCCAGCGCCGCATCGCTGCGGTAGATCAGGCCGCGATATTCACCCCTCGCATCGCCAAAATGCGCCATGTCCGTTTTCCTTCCCTCGTCACGCCGAGCGCGAACGACACCACACAACCACCGCCGGTTCAAGGATAGGTCCCTGATACGATGGGTCAGTCGAAGCCGCGGACTGCCCTTTTGGACATTGTGCGTTAGCCTGCCTAAGGGGAGCGAGCCCGGGCCCGAAGCCCTCTATTCTGGCCTTACGCTTCCGGCTTCGTCGGGCCACTGGCAGAAGGCCGTGCGGCGTGGGACACTGGATGGGTTGTGGGAGGCGTGAGGCATGACCAAGGCATTGCTGATTGTTCCGGCGAACAACACGACGATGGAGCCGGAGATCCTGGCCCATTGCCCGGAATTCGGGCGCTTGTTCGTGTCCCGTGTGCCGCGCCCGGCGCGGACGCTGATGCGAGAAGACCTGCCGGCCTATGGGGAGGCGACGCAGGCGGCGGTGGCGCCATTCGTGGCGGAGAAGCCGGACATCGTGATCTATGGTTGCACGGCCGCCGGCTTCCTGGGCGGGCCCGCGGGCAATGCCGCGATGACGCAAGCCCTGGGCGCACGGTTCGGCGTGCCTGTGGTAAGCACCGCGGCGGCCATGGGGGAGTGCCTGCGGTTCAGCGGCGCCCGACGCGTGGCGATGGTGACGCCGTATCTGCCGGCGGTGAACGACGGGTTGCGGGCCTGGCTGGCAGAACTGGGGATTGCCGTGACGGTGCTGGAGAGTTTCCTGTGCCAGACGACGGACGCGCTGGGCCGGATCACGGCCGAGGAAGTGCGCGAAAAGGCGCTGGCGACGATGACGCCGGACAGCGACGCGATGTTCATCGCCTGTTCGCAACTGCCGACGCTGGCGATACTGCCGGGGCTGCGCGCGGCGTTCGGGCGGCCGGTGTGGTCCTCTATCCAGGGAACGGCATGGTGCGCACTGCGCGCGCTGGGCCTGAAAGCAGGACGCCTGGATGGGCGCGCGGCGGAGGTGGCGGGTGCCGCCTGACCCACCCCTGCACCCGCTACCGGAGGGGCGGACAAGCAGCTACCTGCTGGCGGTGGCGGACACTGGCTTTCTGCTGCGCGATGAACTGCGCGGCGTGCGTTTCCAACTGGAATACGAGAAGGCGGAACTGCTGCTGCGCGACTGGGGCATCCGCTCCACTGTGATTGTATTCGGCAGCGCGCGCGTACCATCACCAGAGGTCGCGGCCGCGCGGCGCGTGGTGGCGGAGACACCGGAGGAAGTCGCCATCGCGGACCGCATGGTGCGGCAGTCCGCCTGGTACCAGCACGCGCGTGACCTGGGGCGGATCGTCTCCCAGCGCGGCGGGGCGTTCGCGCCGCACCATCGCTGGCGCGACAACGTGATTGCCACGGGGGGGGGCCCAGGCGTGATGGAGGCCGCGAATCGTGGCGCAGCGGATGCCGGCGCGCCGAGTATCGGACTGACCATCAGCTTGCCTGAAGAGGAGCATCCGAACCGCTACAGCACGCCGGAACTGACCTTTCGTTTCCATTACTTCGCGATGCGCAAGATGCACCTGGCGATGCGAGCGAATGCGCTGGTGGTGTTTCCGGGTGGGTTTGGCACTCTGGACGAATTGTTCGAGATATTGACGCTGGTGCAGACGCGCAAGGCGCCGGCCGCGCCCATCGTGCTGTTCGGTGCGTCCTATTGGAAGAAGCTGGTCAATTTCGACTTCATGGTGGAAGAGCACATGATCGCACGCGAGGACCTTGACCTGTTCGCGTTCGCGGACACGGCGGAGGAGGCCTGGGCGGAACTGGTGCGCATGGGTCTGCACGCGCACACGCCGGACGGGCGGTAGGGGGACGCCACCACGCCCTGGCCAGTGCTGGCCAGGGCGCACGCAGGGGCGTATCCGAACAAGCGCGGCTAGGCGGGCTGTTCCGCTATTGCCTGCCGGCGCCGACGGGCAAAGCCGAGGCCGAGCAGTCCGACCCCGAGCATGGCAAGCGTGGTCGGTTCCGGCGCGCTGATCGTATCCGTGACGTCGACAAAGAAGTCGAATTCGCTGGCGCCGCCTCCGAAGTTGATGACGTGCTTTGCACCGTCTCCAAACGGGGCCAGCATCAGATAGTAGCCACCCGACAAGGCCGGAACGACATCGGTCGGGTAGTTGAAAATGTTGTCCACCGCCGGTTGCAGACTGAACTGTTGCCCGCTTTCTTCCCAATGCCCGAACAGCGTCGCTTCGGCGATGGGCGTGCCGTCGATGCTGGCGTTCAGACTATCGAAGAGAGCTTTGTAGTTGGCCAGGCAACCGGACAGGTTGGGTCCATCCGGGGGGTCGGAGCAGAATGCGTTGATCAGTGGCACGAGGACATAGGAGTTTGCCGGGACCGAAAAGCTGCGGAACTGTGACGTGTTCGCCATCGTGCCCGCAATCCCGGCGGCAAAGAATACGGGACTTCCGGACTGGCCAACCCATGCGCGTGAACCGTTCGGGTCGGTGAAGGCGTCGTTCGGTGTGGACTGCGACATTGCCCATTGCCACCAGGTATCGCCCCACTCACTGATGGTCTTGCCGGCGACAGTGGAGCCGGGGGAGAGCACCGTGACCCCCGAGACGACGTAGTCCGCGTGAGCCGCCGGGGCCCCCAGGAACGTCAGCGTGGCTGCGGCCAGCATCCCGGCAAAACCTGTCCTGCGCACTTCTCTTCTCCCGGTCTTCGTCGGGCGATCCGCTCAGGGCGCCCTTGCGAGGTTGATTCAAATCAAGGCGGTTTCGCCGGCTTATCGGGATATCCGATCAACGGCGGCGATACGAAACCAATAACAAGTGCCGGATCATTCCGATTTCCCGTTTTCGACACGGCTTACCCGAACTCAACGACGAACCCGCGATGGGCGAAGACTGGTGATGAAATGTTCAGATCCTCGATAAATGTGGCGGCTGGCCCTGCGAGAATCGCAAACAATGGCGCGACGGGCACGATCCGGATGGGATGTGCCGTGGCGCTTTCGGACGTTCTGCGGGAACTGGGCGGCGATCTTGGGCGAATCGCCGCCGGCGCCGGGTTTCCCATTTCGTTGTTCGAAGATCCCGATAGCCGGGCGCCGGTGGAGTTGATCGCGCGACTGCTGCATGACTGCGCGGAGGTGACCGAATGTCCGCATTTCGGCCTGCTGGTGGGCCAGCGCACCACCATGGCCGCCCTGGGCCGGGCCGGGTTCGTCGCGAAATATTCGCGCGACGTCGGGTCCGCATTGGACAGCCTTGTGACGAACGTTCCGTATTTGAATAGCGGGCTTGACCTGTCGCTCGGGCGGCATGGGAAGGTGGCGATATTCAGGATAATATCGCAACAAAACGGCTATGTGGGGGCGGAACAGATCGAGGATACCGCAGTGGCGATCACGGTGTCCGTGATACGGGAATTGTGCGACACACGCTGGAATCCGGACGAAATCCGGCTGATCCACGCGCGACCTGGCGATAGCCTGCCATACAGCCGATTCTTCCACGCGCCTGTGCGCTTCGGCGCGGACGACAATGCCGTGGTGTTCGACAGCCGCTGGCTCGGCCACCGCATTCCGAATGCGGACCCGGCACTGCGAGAATTCCTGCTCCATGAATTCCGCGCGGAAATACAGGCTGCGCCATCGCTGGCAGAACAGGTGCGGCATGTCATGCGCCCGTTGATGGATACGCGCATGTGCAGCGCCGAGCACGTGGCCGGGATGATGCGCCTGCGCGTATGGACGATGAATCGCCGATTGGCGGAGGAGGGAACGTCGTTCCGCAAGATATTCGACGAGGTGCGGTTCGAAGCGGCATGCCGGTTGCTGAAGGACACGTCGCAATCCCTGGCCGATATCTCCGAACGGCTGGGCTTCGAATATCCGGCGGCGTTTACCCGGGCGTTCGGCCGCTGGGCGGGCAAAAGCCCGTCCGCATGGCGCAGGAATGTGTCGCGTCCAGCGGGTGAACCGGGCCGGGCGGAGGCGCGGCCGCGTCCGGCGGGGTCGCAGGGGGAGACAGTTCGTGTAACATGAAGCGGCGAGCGCGGAGTGGGCGCAAGGAGACGACGAATGAAGCCGATGCATGTGGATGGCCCCACGGACTGGGACGTGGCGCAACTCACCGCCGATCCGGCGTGGATCGTGCGGCTGGATGATCGGGCCCGGGCGGATTTGATGGCGGCGGTGCGCAAGGCGTTCGATGCGGACCGGCCGATGCTGGACTACCGGCGGGGGGATTTCGATTTCGGCGCGGCGGCGGCACCGCTGGACCGGGCGTTCGGCCAGGCGAAAAACAGGCGCGGCATCGCGCTGGTAAAGGGGCTGCCGCGGGCCGATTTTTCCGAGAAGGAATTCGAACTGCTGACCTGGGCAATCGGGCTGCACCAGGGCGTGGCGCGGCCGCAGGGCAAGGCGACACAGTATCTGTCCGCGGTGCGGGATGTGGGCACGGTGTATCGCAGTGCCGGCGGGCGGGGATACTCGTCCAACGCCGAGCTGGACTTTCACACCGATGGGTCCGATGTGGTGGTGCTGACCTGCTATAACCGGGCGCGGGAAGGGGGGATGAGCATGGTCTCCTCCTCCGTTCGTGCGCATAACGAGGTGTTGCGGCAGCGGCCGGACCTGGCGGAGGTGCTGTACCAGCCGTTCCATTTCAGCCGCCAGCAGGAACAGGCGCCGGACGAGGGGCCGTACTACCCGAACCCGGTGTTCGACATGCTGGACGGAGTGTTCTGCAGCAAGTGGAACCGTAACCGCATCAACTCCGCGCAGAAGATCGAGGGCGTGCCGCAGTTGAATGCCCAGCAGCGCGCGGCGATGGACGCGCTGGACGCGGCGCTGCGCCGGGAGGACCTGATGTACACGATGTGGCTGGAACCGGGGGACATGCAGATCCTCTCCAATCACACGACGCTGCATTCCCGTACGGAATTCGTGGACTTCGACGAGCCGGCGCAGAAGCGCGTGCTGTTCCGCCTGTGGCTGGCGCCGCCGGACGGGCCGCGACTGCCCGATAGCTGGAAGCCGTTCTTCCGTTCGGTGGAGGCGCGGACGGTGCGCGGTGGCATCCTTGGCCATGAATATGACGCCACGCGGCGCGCGTATGAGGCGCGGCAGGCGGCGGATCTGGGGATGCGGGTCGCCAGCTAGCGCGCCGCATACAGGAGGGCCGGGGAGCCGCCATGCAGATCGGGTTGTTCAACGGCTTCGTGCTGGCGGATCCGGGCCAGCGGGCCGAGGACGTTATCGCCACGAACAAGGAGATGGTGCGGCGCGCCGATGAGCTGGGCTTCGATATTGCCTGGTTCGTGGAGCACCATTTCTCGGCGTTTTCCATGTGTGCCTCCCCGCTGGCGATGGCGATGCACTGCGCGGGGTTCACGAAACGCATCAAGCTCGGCGCCGGCGTGGTGGTGATGCCGTTGCATCATCCGCTGCGGGTGATCGAGGAGATCGGCATGCTGGACCAGCTGTCCGGCGGGCGGGCCGTGGTGGGCATCGGCACCGGGCACCAGCCGCATGAGTTCCGGTCCCTCGGCGTGGGGATGGATGAGCGGATGGGAAGGCTGTTCGAGGGCTGGGACATTCTGCGCGCGGCGTGGCGCGACGGGCGCGTGTGTCACAAGGGGCAGTACTACGACATTCCCGAAACCGTGTTCGCGATCCGCCCTGTGGGGGACCGGGTACCGGAGTTGTTCGTGGCGACGCATGTGCGCCCGATCATGGAGAAGGCGGCGAAGGATGGGGCGGCGCTGTTCATTTCCCCCGGTCCGCGCAGGGTGGAACAGGCGCTGGCGGCGCGGGCGGAGGTGATCGACGCGGCGGTCTCGGTTGGCGTGGCGGCGGCGGACCTGAAGCTGGCGGTGCAGCGCTACTGCTTCGTCACGGACAGCAAGGCGGTGGCGCGCCAGGCGGCCGAGCAGATGGTGCATTTCATGCGGCGCATGCGGGTGCTGCGCGAGGAGTTCCCGCCGCGCAACGGTATCCACTTCGAGAGCATCCCGTTTGACGGGGAACCGACGGTGGAGTGGCTGCTGGAGAATGCCGCGATCGGTGATGCGGAGACGGTGGCGGCGCGGCTGTTGCCGGATATTCCGGCGCTGCGGCCGCACCACCTGTCCGTCTACATGGGCTATTCCTGGCTGCCGCGGGCCGAGGTGCTGAAGTCCCTCGACCTGTTCGGCGCGCATGTGCTGCCGCGCCTGCGGGCGGCGGCGGCAGCACTGTAGCGGTTCAGGCCGCCATCACGGGGGCGTCGCCCTCGATGGTGGTGCGGTGCATCACGCGGCGTTCGTTCGGGTCGTGCCCGGTCACCTGGTGCATTGTGCAGCGGTTGTCCCACATCAGTACGTCGTCCGTGGTCCAGTAGTGGGTGTAGACGAAGCGTTCCTCGCCGGCGAATTCGGTCAGGTCGGCGACCAGCTTGCGTGCTTCCGCCTGCGGCATACCTTCCACCTCGTCGTTGTAGATCGGGCTGAGGAACAGGCAGCGGCGACCGGTGACCGGATGGGTGCGCACCAAGGGCTGCCACACGGGCGGCATGGCGGCTTTTTCCTCGGCGGTGGCCGGGCGGATGTCCTGCAGCACGGCGAGGTGGCCGAAATCGTGCAGCGCACGACGGCCTTCCACCTGCTTGCGCAGGCTGTCCGGCAACGCCTCATACACAGCGTACATGTTGGTAAAGCGCGTCTGCCCGCCGGTCTTGCTGATCTCGATGCCGTGCAGCAGCGACCCGATGCAGGGAAGCGTGCGGTAGCTGCTGTCCGTGTGCCACATGCGGGAAAGGTTAAGCTGCTTCACCGTCTTGTGTGCGGCCGGCATCAGGTTGTTGTCGTCGTCCACGTTGGAGACGCGGAAGATTTCCGGCTTCACGCGGGACTTCAGGATGGTCTGGTGGAAGATTTCCGGCGTGCCGAAATGGCGGGTGAATGCGATGTGCTCGTCATCCGTGATGTGCTGGCCGGGGAAGATGACGACCAGGTGTTCCATCCAGGCGTCGTGCACGGCCTTGAAGGTGGCTGCGTCCATCTGGCGGCGCATGTCCACGCCGTGGATGCGCGCGCCCAGGACGGGGTGAAGTTTCTCGACGGTGATGCTGACGGTCTCGCTCATGTCGCGTCCTCCGTAGGTGCCCACTTGGCCGTTGGTGTGGGTCCGGGATAGCGCGATGCCGGCGGGGGCGGCAAGCACAATGCGTATGTCGCGCGCAACAGTTGGGGCGCGCAAATGTTGAGGTTCGCAAGTATCCCGCCGCCTTCCGGGCGGGGGGACGTTCGGAGCGGGCGGTCAGGTCGCGTAGGGCTTGGTGATCACTTCCAGCAGGTGGCCGTCCGGGTCCTGGAAATACACGCCCCGGCCGCCGAAATGGTGGTTGACCTCGCCGGGCTTGGTGCGGGCCGGGTCGGCCCAGATTTGGGGCGTGGCTTCACGGATGCGGGCCAGGGTGGCGTCGAACGCGTCGTCTTCGACCAGGAAGGCCAAATGTTGCAGGGCGATCGGGCCGTCCTTCGCCATGTAGTCCAGGGAAACGCCGTTCGAGAGGTCGACGACATGGAAATGCATGAAGCGACGCGGTTCCGGCAGGTCCAGGATATGGCTGAGGAAACCGGCCGATTTCGCCTGGTCCCGGCACCAGACGATGGTGTGGTTGAGCTGCACTGCCATGTCAGTTCCCCCGCTAAAGCGCGCGTCTCGGGCATATGGGGCGCCAGTGCCGGGTGGGGAAGGGGCGGTGCTCTGGTCCCGCCCCTTCCGGTGCCTGTGCGCACGGGTCAGGAGACGGCGCGGGCCACGTCCTCGGGCGGGCGTCGCACCAGCGCGTCGTAGTCCCTCATCAGGGCTTCGGTGATGTCGCCGGGGGTGAAGGCGTGGCCGGCGATCTCGTTCACCGCCGTCACCTCAGCCGCGGTGCCGGCGAGGAACGCTTCCGTGGCGCGGGCGATTTCCCAGCCCTCGATCGGGCGTTCCACCACCTTCATCTGGCGCTTGCGGGCCAGCGCCATGACGGAACGGCGGGTGATGCCGTCCAGGAAGCCCTCCGGCGTGGGGGTGTGCAGTTCGCCGTCCATCACCAGGAAGATGTTGGCGCCGGTGCATTCGGCGACCCGGCCGCGCCAGTCCAGCATCAGGGCGTCCTGGAAGCCCTGGGCTTCGGCGTGGTGCTTGGAGAGGGTGCCGGTGGTGTAGAGGCAGGAGGCCTTGGCCATGGTCGGCGCGGTGTCCGGGCTGGGGCGCTTCCAGGGTGCCATGCCGACTCGGATGCCCTTCATGCGGCCGCTCCAACCGTCGGCATCGGCGAAGTAGGCCGGCCAGTCCCAGGCGGCGATGGCGAGATGGATTTTAGTGTTCTGGGCGGAAACGGCGAGCATCTC
>Ga0315912_10005310_pt1 | contig 11904 bp, 8 predicted proteins | sample VfabasoilMG_FD_204469 | JGI IMG/M metagenome (GOLD analysis project Ga0315912, IMG submission 204469) | Garden soil microbial communities collected in Santa Monica, California, United States - V. faba soil | ecosystem: Environmental > Terrestrial > Soil > Garden | place: USA: California...
CCGGCCGCGACCTTTCAAGCGAAATTGCAGTCCGCAAATGGGCAAGGCACTTCCCACCGCGCGGGACGGTTGTTCGCAAAAGACACCAAATGGGCCATCTGCCGACGGCTGCCGGTGTGGCACACGTCCTGCAAAACACTTCTGCATGACTGACAAAGCTTACGGCTCACGCACTGAACACGCTCGCGACACGGTTGAGCACCTTGCCGATTCGGCATCGCGCACGGTCGATCGCGCTTCGGAAATGGCGTCACGCGCCCAGACCAAGGTCACGGAATATTTCCGCGATCACGACATGCAGGACATGGTCGACGACGTGTCGCGTTACGTGAAGTCACATCCGGTGCAGTCGCTCATCGCAGCGGCGTCAATCGGATTTCTGGCCGCGGCGGTTCTCCGCCGCCGTTAAGGTCAGCTGAGGAAACCATGGCTGAACAAACGCGGTCGATCGGCGACGTGCTCAAGGACATTGTTGATGACGTACGGCAAATCGTGCGCGCGGAAATGCGGCTCGCACGCGTCGAGATCCGGGAACTACTCGGACGGGCGCGCACGGGCGCTATGTTCGTGGCGTCGGCGGCCGTCTTCGGAATGATGGCACTCGGGCTGCTGCTCCTCGCCGCGGTGTTCGGCTTGGCCACGGTGTGGCCGCTCTGGGCGGCCGCGCTGGCGGTGGGTGGCGGGTTGGCGATTCTGGGCGCCGTGCTCTGCATGGCCGGCATGCGCCACTTCCGCCTGCTGCACATGGCGCCTCAAAAGACGATCGAAAGCGTGAAGGAGAACATCCAGTGGGCGAAAACACGAACTTGATTGAAGAAGATATCCGCCAGACGCGATCGGACCTCGGCCGCAATCTCGACGAGCTGAGTGACCGCGCGCGCGAGCTGGTCTCGTGGCGATCGCAGTATCGCGATCACTCGCGCGCCTTTCTCGGCGCGGCGTTTGGCGCGGGCCTGATCCTGGGTCTGGCCGCGCTGCCCCGCCGCAACGGCGACAGGTCCTCGTCCGCGTTTGCAGATTCAGACTACGACGCGATCGGCGTGGACAGCTACGCGGTCGGCGGTCCGTTTGAGTCGCAGCCGATGCCAAACGGCCGTGCCAACGGCTACGCGAACGGCCACGCTAACGGTCACGATCGAAGCACCGGAACCGTGGCGCGCGCGAAGCACGAACTCGGCGAAACGTGGGGCGCGATTGCAGACGGCCTGGTGCGCACGTTGTCGGCGCGCGCGGTCCTGGCGTTGACGGAACTGATTCCGGGCTTCGGCGATCACCTCGAAGGGCGCTACGCCGGCACCAAACCGCGCTCGCGCGCGTGGGAACAGAAAGTCTGACTCACTCCCAGCGGAGCGCTTTCATCGGATCAACGCGCGCGGCCCGGCGTGCGGGCCAGAAGCCCGCGCCGAACGCGACAAGGGAGAGCGTGGCGGCAGACGCGATCATGACCGCGGGGTCGTAGCTGCTCATCTGGAACAGCTGGGTGGACGTCCATCGGCCCGCGGCGACAGCGAGGCCGATGCCAATGACGCCGCCGAAGAGCGTCATCCACGCCACCTGGCGCAGCACCAGTTTCTGCACGTTGGACGGCGCGGCACCAAGCGCCATGCGCAGGCCGAATTCGCGCGTGCGCTGCGCCACGGTGTACGCGAGCACACCGTACAGGCCGATCGCGGCCAGCGCGGTCGCGAGCCCCGCGAACGTGGCGCTTAAGACGCTCATCACGCGATCGTTCGACACGTTCGCCGAAATCTGCTGCGGCATCGTCTGCAGTCGCGTGACGGGCAGCGTTGAATCCATCGAGGTGACGATGGGACGAACAGCGGCCACGAGCTTGTCGGGATCGTCCGTGGTGAGGCCGTAGAACCACATCGATCCGATCTGGTCGTTCTGCCGGTACGGAACGAAAAAGACGGGCGTCACGGCCTCGCGCACGCGGTTGTAGGCGGCGTCGGCGACCATGCCGACCACTTCAATATCGAAGGCCCCCTGATCGGTTCCGCCGCGACGAAGGCGCCGGCCCACCGGGTTTGCACCCAGACCGTACTGCTTCGCGAACATTTCGTTGACGATTGCGACCTTGGGCGCGCCGAAGACGTCGCCATCGCCGAAGTCACGCCCGGCGCGCAGCGGCATGCCGACGGTCTTGAAATAGCCCGGCGAGATTTCGTTGAACCGGATCGACATCCGCTGCCCCGGCTGCGGCGTGTAGCCTTGGATCGCCAACGAGGTGCTGGAGCTGCTGTTTGAGATCAGCGGCACGCGAGAGGCGGCCACGCTCTGGACGCCTGGCACGGCGGCAAGGCGCGCGAGCACATCGGCAAAGAACTGCTGCGCTCGAGCGGGCGTGTAGCCGTTGCGCTGCGGATTCAGGCCGAACGTCACCACGTGATCGACCTTCACGCCAAGCTCAACGCGGCTGACGTTGACGAGACTCTTTGTGAACAAGCCCGCGCACGTGAGCAGTCCCATCGACAGCGCGATCTGCACCACCACGAGCGTGGTCCTGAATCGCGCCGCCGACTTGCCGCCGGACGGTTGCCCGGCTTGCCCCTTGAGCGTGGCGGCAAGGTCGGGCCGGGTCGCCTGAATCGCGGGGAACACACCAAACAGGACACCCGTGAACGTGGCCAGGCCCATGGCAAACACCAGGACCTCCCAACCGATCTGCGACACGGCCGGATCGACGGCGCCAAACGGAAGGTTCGACACCATCACGTTCGTGGTCCATTTCAGGATCACGAGGCCCGCGAGGCCGCCGAGCGCGGCGAGCAGACAGGATTCGAGCAGCAGTTGGCGGATCAATTGCGCGCGGCTCGCGCCGATCGACAGGCGCACGGCCATTTCACCCGCGCGTCCCGCGGCGCGCGCCAGCAGCAGGTTCGCGATGTTCGCGCACGCGATGAGCAGCACAACGCCGGTGACCACCTGCAGCACGGTCAACGGCTCCGCCGCCTGGCCGAACACCTGGCTCTGACCGCGGCGGCCGTCGGCCAACGTCACGCGTTTGTTTGCAAACGTCGCCTTGTCGGCGTCGTTCATGCCCTTCTGGAGCGGCAACTCGTTCGTGATGAACGCGCGATACGGCACATTGATCGCCGCGTCCGCCGCCGCCAGCGTCGCGCCCGGCTTCAGTCTGGCGAACAGATAGACCCAATACTGGTCACGCGCCGCGAAGCCGTTGAACGGCGGCTCCATCTGTGCCCGCATGGTGATCGGCACGAACACCTTCGCGCGCGTGCCGCGCGTGGTGCCGTCGAAGCCAAACGGCGCCACGCCGACGATTGAGAACGTGTGGCCGTTGATCGTCACCGTTTGGCTGGTAACGTTGGGATCCCGCGCAAACCGATTGACCCAGTAGTCGTGCGAGAGGACTGCGACTGGTGAATTGCCGAACTGCTCGGTGTCCGCAGGCGCGATCATCCGTCCCATCACGGGCTGCAGCCCGAGCACGTTGAAATAGTTTCCCGAGACCTCCATGCCGTCCACGGTCAGCGTCTCGTTGCGAAACCCGACGTTCGCGCTGAAGATGCGGTGCGCCGCGATCGCTGTGAACTCCTTCGGATCGCGCGCCAGATCCTGATACATCGGGTAGCTGAACACCGTGTCGCAATCGCCGGCGTTGCCGCACGACGTCGAGCCGCTCTTGGGACCCGGCGCAGCCAGATTCACTAGCTCCGCGGGCGCGGACACGGGCAGCGGCCGCATCAGGACCTGATTGAAGAGCGAAAAGACAGCGGTATTGGCCCCGATACCCAGGCCGATCGAAAGGATTGCGACGGTGGTAACGAAAGGAGTCTTGGCGAGTCGTCGGAACGCCAGGCGAAGCTGTTGCATCACCCAGAGAGACGTTCCAGAGAGCGGATCGGTTGTGTTTCCTCTTACCCCTTACCTCTAACCTCTGACCTCTGACCTTCGTGTCTCTCCGGCGCGCGGGGAAACGGCGTCCCCGGCCTCACACGCGCACCGTACGTCGGTCGCCGCGCGCCGGTCTTGCTCGAGAAGATCTAGAAACGAACCTTGATTGATCCCTTTGCGACGTTCAGCGTGAACGACGTCGAGTGCGTGAACACGTTCTGTGGCCAGTCGCCGCTGGTGCTCCGCAGGTTCGTGCTCGTGATGCTGACATCATCAAACACGGAATAAAGGTATTCGCCCTTCACCGAAATGTGCGGTGTCAGGCGATATTCCGCGCCACCACCGTAGATCCAGCCGTTGATGAGCTCATCGAAGTCGGCGCTTTCGGTGGCGGCTTCGAAGTTGTCCGAGAACTGGGCCTGATACTTCAGGTCGGTCCAGGCAATGCCGGCGGTACCGAAAATCAGCAGCCGGCGCCCTGAAACCCAACCGACGCGCGCGCGAGCGGTCATCAGCCAGTTGGTTTCCATCGTCTGCGTAATGGCGTAGGTCGTCGGCGCGCAGCACGGATAGGTCGTGCCCGACACGACGAAATCGTTCATCGTCATGACGCTGAAATCAAAGGAGCCGCCGAACACGAGGCGCGCCACCTGGAAGTCGTAACCGGCCTCACCACCGTAAATGATTTCGTTCGTCTTCAGCGTCTGCGGCCCTTCATCGTTATTGATGGAGTTGACGCTGCTCTGCGCGAAGTAGCCCGTGGGTGAGTACGTGGTGGCCGTATTCACATCGGTCTTGGACCACGCATCGCCAATGAAGCCGCCAAAGTAGACACCGGACCATCGGAACGGCACCGGGGCCTGGGGCGCCTTTGGCGCGGGCACGGCCAGCTTCGGGGCCGGCGCGGCCGAATCAGTGGACGACGTGGTCGGAATGGTGAGATTCAGGCTCGACTGCGCGAGCACCGCGGTTGGAAGAAGGGCCACGAGGGCCAGGGCGCCGACGACTCTGACGGCGTACGTACGAATGACTGACATTTTCACCCCTGCTATCACTATCTAGACTGATACATCTTTCGGTCGCAACGCCGCCCACCTCTAGGGGTGGAGTTACACTCTTCCCTTCGGAGGGCGACGCTTATGTCCCGCAGGTTTGGAAAGACACTGATTGGCTTGGCGCTTGGCGCCGCGGCTGCCGTGGGTACCTGGCAGCACAACGTGAGCACGAACGCGTCGGCCCAGGCGCCGGGAAGCGTCGGCGCCGACCCGTCGTTGCTGGCCACATACCAGTGGCGCAACATCGGGCCCGACCGCGGAGGGCGATCGCTGGCCGTGGCCGCTCCCCTCCAGCGCGCGCGCGAAGGCTACTTCGGCGCGACAGGCGGCGGTTTGTGGAAGACCACAGACGGCGGTGAGTCGTGGGTGCCGGTGACCGACGGGCAGATCACCAGTTCCTCCGTCGGCGCGGTGGCTGTGTCCGAAACGAACCCGGACCTGGTCATCATCGGCACCGGCGAGTCGTGCATCCGCGGCAACATCCAGCCGGGCGACGGAGTGTACAAATCGACCGACGCCGGCAAGACGTGGAAGCACATCGGCTTTCGCGACGCCCAGAACATTTCCAAGATTCGTATTCATCCCACCGAGCCCGACGTGGTGTTCGTGGCCGCGTTCGGTCCGTTCGGCGTGCCATCCGATCAGCGCGGCATCTTCAAGAGCACCGATGGTGGCACCACGTGGAAGAAAGTGCTGTTCCGCTACAACAAGACCGCGGGCGTGGACATTTCGATCGATCGCAAGAATCCGCGCGTGATCTTTGCCGCGCTGTGGGAAGCGTTCCGCACCGAATACACGATGTCCAGCGGCGGACCGGGCAGTGGTTTGTTCAAGTCCATCGATGGCGGCGAAACCTGGACGGAAATCACGCGCAATCCGGGCCTGCCCACGGGCATGATCGGCAAGATTGGCGTCTCCGTGTCCGGCGCGGATTCCAACCGCATCTACGCCGTGGTTGAAAACGAAAACGGCGGACTCTTTTCGTCGGATGACGCCGGCGCCACATGGAAGCTGGTCAATTCAAACCGCAACATCCGCCAGCGCGCGTTCTACTACACGCACGTCACGGCGGATCCGGTGGATCGCAACACGGTGTATGCGTTGAACGTGACCACCTATAAGTCCACGGACGGCGGCGTGACGCTGTCGAACTTTGCCGGCGGCGATTCGCACGACATGTGGATCGACCCGAACGACAACAAGCGCATCATGCACGCCAACGACAGCGGCGGCGCATTTACGTTCACGGGAGGCGCGCCGTTCACCGCGAAGGACTTTCCGACCGCGCAGTATTACCACGTGATCACCACGGCCCATCTGCCCTACCACGTCTGCGGTGCGCAGCAGGACGGCAGCACCGTGTGCGTGCCGAACAATTGGAACGAAGGTGGCGGCGGCGCTGCCGCCGGCGGCCGTGGTGGTGGCGGCGGCGGTGCTGGAGCTCAGGGTGGCGGCGGTGGACGCGGCGGTGGCGCCGCGGCCGCCGGTCCCGCGTTGTACGGACCAGGCGGCGCAGAGCCTGCGTTCATCGCGCCGGACCCGAAAGATCCAGATGTGTTCTTCTCCGGCGGCAACAACGGATCGTTCCTCGTCTATACGAACCGCCGCACGAACCAGAGCCGCGAAGTCCATCCCTACCCGCGCATGTTCTCGGGCGAGCCGTCGAGCGCACTGGTCGAGCGCGTGCAGTGGACGTTCCCAATCGTCTTCTCCCCTGTCGATCCCAACGTGCTCTTCACCGCGACGCAGCACGTGTGGAAGACCACGAACAACGGAACGGACTGGACGAAGATCAGCGGCGATCTCACGAAGCACGATCCGAAGACGATGGGACACTCCGGCGGCCCGATCACCGGCGACATGAACGGCCCCGAGGTCTACGCCACGGTCTTCGCACTGGCGCCGTCCAAGGTCGACATCAACGTGCTCTGGGCGGGATCAGACGACGGCATGATCCACGTGACACGCGACGGCGGCAAGAACTGGCTGAACGTCACGCCGCAGGGCATGCCGGAATTCGGCCGCGTCAGCATCATCGACGCGTCCGCGTTTGACGCCGGCACCGCGTATGCCGCCGTGAAACGGCCGTTGATGGGCGACATGGCGCCGTACATTTTCCGGACGCACGACTACGGCAAATCGTGGACGAAGATCATCAACGGTCTCAAACCCACCGATTACGCGCACGTGGTGCGCGCCGATCACAAACGGCGCAACATGCTCTACGCCGGCACGCAACACGGGGTCTATTACTCGTACGACGACGGCGACACGTGGCATTCGCTGTCGCTCAATCTGCCGGACGTGCAGATTTCGGATCTCTGGGTGGAAGACACGGACCTGGCCATTGCGACGCACGGCCGATCGTTCTACATCCTTGACGACATCGGACCGCTGCGCCAGTTCGGTCCGCAGTTCGTGTCCGCATCGGACATCGTCCTCTTCGCGCCGGAAGATCCGATCCGTTCGTATCGGAACGCGTCGATCAAGTACTGGGTGAAGAAGCCGGCCACGTCCGTGACGATCGACGTGATCGATCCGAAAGGCACAGTCGTGCGGACGTTCACGAACGCGCCCGCCTCCGCCGCTAACGCGGCGCCGGCTGGACAAGGCGGGGGCCGAGGTGGTGGCGGTGGTGGTGGTCGCGGCGGCGGAGGTGGCGGTGCCGCCGGCGTGCCGATGTCGCAGGGCTTCAACACCGTCACGTGGGATTTGCGCTACGCCGGCGCGACGTCGTTCCCGGGCATGGTGCTCTGGGGCGGCAACACCACGGGACCGCTGGCGGCTCCGGGGATCTATCAGATCCGCATGACCGCCGATGGCCGCACGCAGACGCAGCCCATGCGCGTGCGCCGCAATCCCTTGTTCAAAGACGTGAGCGACGCCGATTTGCAGGCGCAGTTCGATCTGGCGATCCAGATTCGCGACAAGACGACGGAAGCCAACAACGCGGTGATTCGCATCCGCGACGTGAAGTCGCAGGTGGCGGAGCGCCTCGGCGGATCAACCGACGCGCGACTCAAGACGGCTGGAGACAAGCTCACGGCCGGCCTGAGCGCTGTGGAGCAGGAGATTTACCAGGTGAAGAACCAGAGCGGTCAGGATCCGCTCAACTTCCCGATCAAGGTGAACAACCGCCTGGCGTCGCTGCTCTCGATCGTGACGCGCGGCGATGCGCGCCCCATCGGCAACGCGCCCGCGATCTTCAAGAGCCTGGTGGCGGAACTGAAAGTGCAGACCGATGCGCTTGCGAAAGTGATGGCGAGCGATCTGCCGGCGGTGAACACAGAACTGACGCGCCTGGGATTGGCGCCGATCAAGTAGACAGTACGGAGCCCCGGGTCTTTAGACCCGGGGTCAGCGTTCAGTGCACGCCCTGCCCTTGATGCAGGAGCGACGGATCCGCGCCGAGCCGCCGAATCGCCGTTTCCCAGGCGCGGCTGGCCGGGACGTCGAAGATCAGATCGAGTTCCACGGGCATGATGAGCCAGGACGACTGGGCGAGTTCCTCGTCGAGTTGTCCTGGCCCCCAGCCGGCATAGCCGGCGAGCACGACGGTCCGCTCGGGCAACGGATGGGACATCAGATTCCGCCGCAACAGCAGCGGCGACGCGGACAGAAACAGGCCCGCGCCCAGCTCGCGATACTCCACCGCGTCCGGTCGCTTCGCCGTGAGAATCCATCCGCGATACGGCTCCACCGGGCCGCCAATCAACAACGGTAGTTGATTCGGCGACGCGATGGGGGGCGTGAGACTCACCGCTTCTGCGGCCGTCACATCCGAGGGCCGGTTCACGATCAGTCCGAACGCGCCTTCGGCCGCGTGCTCGCAGAGCAACACGACGGTTCGCGCAAAGTTGGGATCGAGCAGCTGGGGCATTGAGAGCAAGAGCGCGGGCGCCAGCGACATGGAACCAGTGTAGCAGCCGCGCGAATGCGCGGCGGCGCGACCGTTTATTGCACTGGATACGCGGGCGCGCCGAACGGTTCGGTGGGGGCCGATCCGCCTTTGAGTTGCCAGATGGTGCCGTTCACCGTCACGGCAAAACTTCTGGAGCCCGAGACCACCGAGAGCGGAACGGCGGTGGCGTAATAAGCGGTCACGGTCGCGGCGCCGTTGCAATCGGTCGGGCCCGCGGTGCTTCCCGCGCCGGCCACCAGGGAAAACCGATATCCGGACTTCATGGGATTCATCGCGCCGCCCAGGTCCATCGAAATGAACCCGTCTCCGCCGGTGGGCGGTGACGCGCCAAGCACGAGATATGAAGACGCATACGCGCCGCGGCCGCAGGCGATCGCATACGCCTTCTGCGAGCTGGACGTCTGCCGGATCGATCCGATCGCGGACGCCTCGTTCGCGGCCGCCTTGCTGCGCAGCAAGCCGGTGGCCGCCAGCGCCGTGATGACGGCGATGATGCCAATCACGATCAACAACTCGATTAGCGTGAAGCCGGCGTCGCGCCGCTGTGACATGAACGGGGTCCCGGGCAAGATATCACGAACGTTGTTCACGGCCCGACCATTCGACGGCCGCTTGCACTTCCGGAAACGCGGCCGCCGATTCGTGCGCCGCCAGCGCCGCGAGCGCGTCCGTTCGCGCGGCCGGCGGCAGATGATGCGCCGCATACGCCAGCGACCGGCGGATGCCGCGCAACCCCGCGCGTTTCATCGCGCTGCCCTTCAGCACGCGGCGCCACGCCTCATCGGTCATCCGGCACAAATCGATCAGGCGTGGCGAAGCCAGCGAGTCCCGCGGTTGCCAGGCGGGGTCTTCGCTTTCCGCCGCGCGCCGGTTCCACGGACACACGTCCTGACAGATGTCGCAGCCGTAGACTTCGCGTCGAATGGCCGGCCGCATCGCTTCGTCCACGGCGCCGCGGACCTCAATCGTGAGATACGACAGGCATCGCGTGGCGTCCACTTCGTAAGGCTGGACGATGGCACCCGTCGGGCACGCTTCGAGACAACGCGTGCACGTGCCGCACTGATCCACCGCGGGCGCGTCGGTCTCAAGTTCGAGGTTCGTGATGATCTCGCCAAGGAACAGCCACGACCCCAGGTTCGGATTGATCACGCAGGTGTTCTTGCCGATCCAACCGAGCCCGGCGGCCTCCGCGAACACCCGCTCCTGAATCGGACCGACGTCGACGCACGAAAACGCTTCGAGGCCCGGACCGTGCAGGTCCGCCATCCATTTCAGCAACGCGCGCAGGCGCGCCTGCACCACCTCGTGATAATCGGCGCCACGCGCATACCGCGCGATCGCGACGGCGTCGGAAGACTGATGGCCGTTCGCGGCTGGCGTGTTGTAGACGACGCCGACGGAGATGACAGACCGCGCAGTGGGCAGCACGCGTCTTGGATCGAGCCGCTCGTCCATGGAGTCGGCCAGCCACGTCATCGTACCGGCGCGGCCGTTGGCGATCCATTCGGCGAGACGCGCCAGCCGCGGATGCGGCTCCGCCCTGGAGATCCCGCACAGATCGAACCCGATCGCCCGGGCACGATCGATGATGGTGTCGCGCGACAACATGAACGTCGGATCCGCGCGATCGCGCGCGGTCTAGTTCGCCGCGAGCCGCCGCAGGACGTACGGCAGGATACCGCCGTGCCGGAACGCCGTCAGCTCTTCGGGCGTATCCACGCGCACGCGCACCGGAATCGCCCTCACCGATCCGTCGGCAGCGCGCGCCGTCACCGTGATCGTCGATCGCGGCTTCAATGCCGCGCCGGCACCGTCGAAGTCGAAGACCTCGTGGCCGGTCAACCCCAGTGACGCGGCAGTGGCGCCGTCCGCAAACTCCAGCGGCAGCACGCCCATGTTCACCAGATTGCTGCGATGGATGCGCTCGAAGCTTTCGGCGATGACCGCCTTTACGCCAAGCAGCATCGTCCCCTTTGCCGCCCAGTCGCGCGAGGATCCGGATCCGTATTCCTTGCCGGCCAGGATGATCAGCGGCACGCCCGCCTTCTCGTACGCCGCGGAGGCGTCGAAGATCGACATCACGGTGCCGTCCAGCAGGTTGGTTGTCCATCCGCCTTCAGTTCCGGGCGCCAGGGCATTCTTCAGCCGGACGTTGGCGAACGTTCCGCGCATCATCACTTCGTGATTGCCGCGGCGCGCGCCGTAGGAATTGAAGTCCTTGGGCGCCACGCCCTTGCCGATCAGATATTTTCCAGCGGGGCTGTCCGCTTTGATCGATCCCGCCGGTGAAATGTGATCGGTCGTGATGCTGTCGCCGAGCAGCGCCAGCACGCGCGCTCCCGACAGCTCCACCGGTGCCGCCGGTTCGCGCGTGAGATCTTCGAGGAACGGCGGGCGACGAATGTACGTGGAGTCGTCGTCCCACGCGAAGCGATCGCCGGTGGGCACCGGAAGCGTGCGCCAGCGTTCGGCGCCATCGAAGACCTTCGCGTATTGCGCGCGGAACATGTCCGCGGAAATTGACGCGAGCATCGTCTCCTGGATCTCTTTGGCCGTGGGCCACAGATCTTTCAGGAACACCGGTTTGCCGGAGCGATCGGTGCCGAGCGGATCGGTGGTCAAATCGAGGTTCATCGTGCCTGCCAGCGCATACGCGACCACGAGCGGGGGCGACGCAAGATAGTTGGCGCGGACGTCCTGCTGAATGCGGCCCTCGAAGTTGCGATTGCCGGACAGCACCGAGCACACCACCAGGCCGTGCTCGCGTACGTCTGCGGCGACTTCGTCCGGGAGCGGACCGCTGTTGCCGATGCACGTGGTGCACCCGAAGCCGACGATGTTGAAGCCGAGCGCGTCCAGCGCCGGTTGAAGCTTCGCCTTCGACAAATACTCAGACACCACGCGCGATCCGGGCGCGAGACTCGTCTTCACCCACGGCTTGGTGGCCAGTCCGCGTTCGACGGCCTTCTTCGCGAGCAGTCCGGCCGCGATCATCACGCTGGGGTTCGACGTATTCGTGCAACTGGTGATCGCGGCGATCACAACCGACCCGTGTTCCAGTTCGGTGGC
>Ga0315912_10005311_pt1 | contig 11902 bp, 12 predicted proteins | sample VfabasoilMG_FD_204469 | JGI IMG/M metagenome (GOLD analysis project Ga0315912, IMG submission 204469) | Garden soil microbial communities collected in Santa Monica, California, United States - V. faba soil | ecosystem: Environmental > Terrestrial > Soil > Garden | place: USA: California...
GCTGGTGGACTTGAATATATTCAATTTTAATGTGCTGGACGCCACGTTCTAACCTCCAAATATTTTACGCTTAGCAGTAGTGCAATCATGAGTGCAGCAATGAAATAGCAATGCTGCGAATAATCTTGTCCGGGGATTCTTTCAAAGTATTTGATTGGTTTCTTTTCTTTCTGGTTAATGTCTGCAATAGCCGCAGCCAATGACCTTGGGTCTTCTGCCTCATAAGCATTAAAAGGTGTTTTAAGTGTTTTGAAATATTCATACAGCTCGAATTCTGGCGGCAAAAGCTGATCTTCTTTGGGCACATAGGCCTCGTCAAAGATACTCAAACCCCCTGGCTGTCGCAAAACAATCCAATACAAATTAATGTGCAGTTGGCTATACCAATCACGAACCTTCTGTTGTACATCGCCACCCATACGCCCAGCACCGTCCGATAGCAAGATGATTGCCCTTGAGCCGGAGTCTGGCACTTTTTCAAATAAGCCTGCAGCACTGGAGAGGCCGCTGCCAATATTGGTCTGGAAGAGTGAATTACCAGCAGTGGCTCTTATCGCAGCCAGCACTGCTTCACGGTTTTCTGTTAGTGGCAGCACATACATGGCCGAATTACTGAAGGTGATGATGCCTATCATGTCGTTTTGACGTTGGGTGACGAACTCAGTCATTAAGCGGCTGGCGGCCACTGATTTAGTTTCGCCCACACGCCCATTGTCGCCGCCGCCTGAGAAAGCGTCATCCATACTTGCGCTGCGATCAAGTACCAATACGATTTGCGCACCAATACCGATGCGCTCTATTTGCTGCTCTCGGCTATGTGGGCCAGCAAGCCCCAGAATAATGGTGAACAAGGCGAACGCCGCCAGTATCTTGAGCAGCAATCCAATCAAGTCGGAGAGTGGATCCTTGGGTAACATGGCCACCCATGAGTAGTTGCGGCTATGCGTGCGCTCAAGCACTAGCGGCAAGATTGCCAGCGGTAGCAGCCATAGCACCCAAGGCGTGGTAAAGCCCATGTCTAAGTTCTTTTCTCCGGAGTCAGGCCGCGCTCGCAATCACGGCAGCGTCGGCAAAAGCTACGCAGCCAGTCCAATGGTGCATCGCCTGCCTGGTGCGCAGCTTGCGGCTCAAAAAACACCTGTCTGGACAGACCAAAGAAGCGTTTGATATCTGCCTTGACTGGTTCGAATGCAGGTTTTTGCGCTATAAATTGATCCAGACTATCGCTAAATACGCTGTTGCCAGCGGTAGCATTGAGCGACTTGTGAATCCGTGCCACGGCTTGCTGTATACCTTCTGGCGTGGCAGGCAGTTTTCGTATATCGCGATAGGCTTTTGCGAATGGGGCTCCCATACGCGGCAACCAGGCGCGCATTCCCAGTATGTATAGCAAGCCAAGTAACGCAGCCCCCAGCAAGCTGGACAGCCATTTCAATCTGGATTTTTCAGTGCTTGTGTCAAGCAATAAAGGTCCGCGGAATGGACTCATTTCTTCTTTGATTGCGACCTGGCCAAAGACCGAAAGCGGCGAAATGCGGAAGCTGAAGGGCGGCAACTGATACTGCAAAAACTCGCCTTTTTTAGTACCTTTGAATTTGATGACTTCAGGCCTGAGGACGGCTGGCTTGGCAACTTTTGCTGTGGTGAACACCTGGTAGCTTAAATCTATCGTATAAGTGATGTTGTCGCCATACTCCTGCTTCTTTGTCGCAATTTTGCTTAGCTCTATGCCGGAAACCTGGCCTTTCCAGCGGTGCTCATAACCAACGATAGGCAACGATGTTTCTATCAGCTCAAAAGGTTTTTTGACTTCAAGCGTCACCTTACGCTGCAAAATATCACCTACTACATAGCCTACGTCGCGCTTCGGCTCAACAATGCTGACTTTGATATTTTTGGCGTTCATGGCGGGCAAAGGCATTTCTGCCTGTGCAATGGATAAGTTAAATACCACCACAAAACCAAGTAGCAGTGTGAAAAGAACAGGATGCAGTACTATGCTCTTTTTCATAAGTCAGGCCGCCACATATTGATGGAAATAATTGGTAAGTAAATCTGCATCAAAGCCATCCTCAACAAAAAACGGTTGCATATCAAAGCGCAGAAATAGGCTTGCGATAGCTTTACGTCTATCTTCAAAGCCTTGCAAAATGCGGTCGCGGTAATCTTTACGTAAAAATAGAGTACGCTTTGCGCCAGTTTCAGAATCAGTGACATTGGCAATGCCAAACTCGGGTAGATTGCGATATTCAGAGGAATCCCACAGCACTACTGGCACAATATGGTGGCGCAACATCAATATCAATGCGGCCTCTAGCTCAGGCAGCGGCATGTGAAAATCGGAGACCAAAAATACCAGCGAGCGTTGACGTGGCAAATAGCGCACCGTTTCTTTTAAACCCGTACTGCCTACTGCAGCAGGGTGAAAATCATTTAAGTGTTCGGCCATTTCTATTGCCATGTGCGGCCTAGCTGATGGCGGACAAAGCCAGTCTTCGCGTATATTTTCGTCGAAGCCGATAAAGCCAAAAGGATCGCCGGTATGTGTAGCAGATTGCGCAGCTGATTGTGTAATGTCAGCCGCTACCGAGATTTTGCGTTGATGGATACCGTAATTCATGGAGCCAGACAAGTCACATAATACAAATACCGGGGTCACGCTTTTTTGGTTAAAAATGCGCACATGCACTTGCTCGAGCGGATCGCGTATGGTTTGGCGTATATCAATGCGGCGCGGATCAGGGTAAGAAAGCAGCGTAGTATGCCCACGAAACTCCATGCCCATGCCGCGCTGCGTGCTGTTGTGCCGACCCGGGCGGCGTGCACGTGAGCGCCAGCCTATGTGGTAACTAAACTCTTTTATTGCGTCTGGCGCCATTGACTGCTCAGGCCGTTTTAAGGTGCCGGAATGGTGTTAATAATGCCCGACAGCAATTCGCGGGCGATTTCGGTGCGGCGCATTTCATACACCGGGCTAAACACTAATCTGTGGGCAGTAGTTTCGTGGAACACGGTATGAATGTCATCAGGCAATACTGCTTCACGGTTATTCAGCCAGGCATTCACGCGCGCAGCGCGCAGCAACATGCTCATGCCACGGGGGCTTGCGCCAGCGAGTACCAGGCGATTCATATCCACGCCCGAAACCTTCACCCCAAAGCTCGAAGGCGATTTGGTTGCGCGCCATAAATCCAGGGCGTAGTGACGTAGTGTCGGGCTGGCTTGAATCTTGTCTTGTATTACACTTGAAAATGCGTTGAGTTGATCAAATTGCAGCACATCGGCTTGTATCGTATCCACCAAGGCATCCACGTTATGGAATTTGGTATCGAACACCAGCGACTCCATAATGGCAGGGTCATCGGGCACTATGATGGGGATTTCCATCATAAAACGGTCACGTGCGGCTGATGGAATGTCGAAAGTCTCTTCTTTTTCTACTTGGTTGCGGTCGGCGAACACCAGCATGTGCGGAAAGTTATGTTCTTTATTAAACGCGGTTAATGTGCGTTCTGCCATCACACGCAATAGCAGAGAATGCACCTGCGGGCGGGCGCGGTTAATCTCATTAAAGAAAAATACCGAGAGATTTTCGCCGGACATCAGCAGCGGACCCGGACTCACATGCGGTTTTCCGTCTTCGCCCAGATAGGTGTGATAGACCAGATCGTTAGGCATTAGGTCAATGGTGCCTTCAATACGCTGATAACCGCCACCAATAGCGCGTGTAAAAGCCCGTAACAAAGTAGTTTTCCCCACGCCCACATCGCCTTCGAGCAATACATGGCCGCGCGCAAAAATAGCGGTGGTAATGGCGCGGATAGGGGATTGCTGGCCTACCACTGCCTTGTTGATTTCCAATTCAAGTTTTAGCGCATGTTCACGCCAGTTGGTTAAGAGACGGTCACTCATTGACTTGTCCTGTAGTTAAAAAACGGTAAGAAAGTTAAATTAAAGAAATGATAATTTGGCAAAACGATTGTGGATATTAACGACATTAAGCGCAAGTGTAAACAGATCTGTATACCCCTGTTTTTTTCGTGTCTGAATCAGAGGGCTTTCGTTTAATGCAATTTCCGGCGAAAATAGCAGTCAATTCATTCTGGCCCGAACTCTACAAAGCCCAATATAAAAACCTGATGCAAAAACAAAATAGCTTTACCAATGAAGAGTTGCTTGCCTGTGGGCGCGGTGAAATGTTCGGTGCCGGTAACGCGCAGCTACCATTGCCGCCTATGCTGATGTTTAACCGTATTGTTTCTATTACCGAAGATGGCGGCGCTTATGGCAATGGTCAAATCATTGCTGAGCTGGATATAAAACCTGATTTATGGTTTTTTACCTGTCACTTTGAGGGTGATCCGGTAATGCCGGGCTGTTTAGGGTTGGACGCAATGTGGCAGTTGGTCGGTTTTTTCCTTGGCTGGATGGGCGGCCCGGGACGTGGTCGCGCACTAGGCGCAGGAGAAGTCAAATTTAGCGGGCAAGTGCTGCCAACCGGCAAGCTCATCACCTATCGTATTGATTTGAAGCGTGTCATGATGCGTAAGCTGGTAATGGGTATTGCTGATGCGCAGATGGAGCTGGATGGCCGCATCATTTATGAAGCTAAAGATTTGCGCGTAGGCTTGTTCACCCGCACCGATAACTTTTAATCGTTATTTTTAACGATTAATTTTAAAATGATAACAATTTTTTAATTAAGCAATTTCTGGGGAACACGATTATGCATCGCGTCGTCGTCACTGGCGTGGGGATAGTTTCCAGCCTGGGAAATAATAAGTTGGAAGTTTTGAAAAGCCTGCAACAAGGCCGCTCGGGTATTACTTTTCAGCAGGAATATGCAGATCGTGGTTTGCGTTCGCATGTGGCCGGCTCGATAAAAAATCTTGAAGTGCAGGAACTAATAGACCGTAAGTTATTACGTTTCATGGCCAGCGGCCACGCCTACGCATGGATTGCCATGCAGGAAGCCATTGCCGATGCCAAACTGCCGCAAGAGCAGGTGTCGAATGTGCGTACCGGGCTCATCGTAGGTGCTGGCGGCACTTCTACCGAAAGCATGCTGGAAGCTACCGATACTCTGCGCGAAAAAGGCGTGCGCCGCGTTGGTCCGTATATGGTCACCAAAACCATGTCCAGCGGCGTGGTTGCATGTCTTGCCACTGGAGCGCAGATTAAAGGGGTTAACTACGGCATCAGTTCCGCCTGTTCAACCAGCGCGCATTGTATAGGCGCCGGTGTCGAGCAGATTCAGTTGGGCAAGCAGGACATCGTTTTTGCCGGTGGAGCAGAAGAAGAGCATTGGACCATGTCTTTCCTGTTCGATGCCATGGGGGCGCTTTCTACCAAGTATAACGATACGCCGGACAAGGCTTCGCGTACTTATGATGCCGATCGTGATGGTTTTGTAATCTCGGGCGGCGGCGGCATTGTAGTGCTGGAAGAATATGAACATGCCAGGGCACGCGGCGCGAAGATTTATGCAGAAATAGTGGGCTACGGTGCCACCTCTGATGGCTACGATATGGTTGCACCAAGCGGGGAGGGCGCAGTACGCTGTATGCGCCTGGCTCTGGAGGGTGTGGAAGGTGGCGTGGATTACATCAATACGCATGGCACCAGTACCCCGGTGGGCGATACCAAGGAACTGGAAGCAATACGCGAGGTGTTTGGCAACCAGGCCTATGGAAAGATGCCGGCCATCGCCTCTACCAAATCCCTCTCAGGCCACGCCTTGGGCGCGGCTGGTGTCAACGAGGCAATTTATACCCTGCTCATGATGGAAAATAACTTTATTGCCGCATCGGCCAATATTGAAACTCTGGATCCGGTGGCAGAGGGTTTGAATATCGTGCGCAAGCGCATTGATAATGCCAACATTCAAACCGCGTTGTCGAACAGCTTTGGTTTTGGTGGCACCAATGCCACGCTGACGCTTTCCAAACGCGGTTTGTAAGTTCGCAACAATTCCGGTTTAACTAGATAATGAGTGCCGCTGCAATCTGGCGGCCTTCAGCCACTAAAAAATTATAGGTACGGCAGGCGGCAGCGGTTGACATGCATTCAATGCCAATGCCTGCCTCTGTCAAAGCACGGCCCAAGCCTGGCTGAATAAATCGCTGGATTGCACCGGTGCCAAGCAGCACTACCTCTGGTTTTAGCAGGGCCAACTGCTCAAAATGGATTGTAACCAATCCATCAAAATCTGGCACTTCCCAATCCGTGATAATACGATCTGGCAGGACAATCAAGCTTTTTGAATGACGCGCCTGATTAATCTCCACCCAGTGCTCGGCGTAGCCGGTAATGAGTTGATTGCCTGCTGCATGGGTAAGATGAAGTTTCATGGTTTCATTATTTAAAAATTAATCATGGCTATTCTACTGACATTAGCCCCGACAATGAGCAGTTTGCATTGCCCCGAGGGTTGGCAGCAAGGTAGAATTAGACTTTGAAACAAACGCGTTCTTAAACGCTAAATCCAGCCGTGCAACCCATACTTAAATCGAACAAACTCAATAACGTGTGCTACGACATTCGCGGCCCGGTGTTGGCGCGTGCGCGGCAGATGGAAGAAGAGGGCCACCGTATTATCAAACTTAATATCGGCAATCCCGCACCGTTTGGTTTTGAAGCGCCGGAAGAGATTCTGCAGGATGTGATTCGCAATATGGATCAAGCTTCTGGCTACACCGATTCCAAGGGTTTGTTTGCTGCACGCAAGGCGATTATGCATTATACCCAGCAGAAGAAAATTCCTGGCGTGGATATTGACGACATCATTATTGGTAATGGTGTTTCTGAACTCATCGTGATGGCGATGCAGGCGCTCCTGAATAATGGCGATCAAATCCTGGTGCCGATGCCGGATTATCCATTATGGACAGCTGCCGTGACCCTAGCTGGCGGCACTCCGCGCCATTACCTGTGCGATGAAGAGTCAGGCTGGTTGCCGGACATCAAGGATATTGAAGCAAAGATTACCGCCAATACTCGCGGCATTGTCATTATCAACCCGAACAACCCCACAGGTGCGCTCTATCCGCCGGAGCTTCTCAAAGAGCTGATCGAGGTTGCCCGACATCACAAACTGGTGATTTTTGCCGATGAAATTTATGACAAGATGCTGTACGACGGCAGCACGCATACATCCATTGCCTCGCTGGCGGATGATGTATTGTTTGTAACATTCAACGGGCTTTCCAAGAATTATCGTACCTGTGGATACAGGGCGGGCTGGATGGTGGTATCCGGTGAAAAGAGCCACGCCAGAGACTATATTGAAGGCCTGAATATGCTGGCCTCAATGCGCCTATGTGCTAATGTGCCTGGGCAGCTTGCAATACAGACCGCACTGGGCGGCTACCAAAGCATTGATGATCTGGTCGCGCCAAGCGGCCGTTTGTGCAAACAGCGCGACCTGGCTTATAAATTGTTGACGGATATTCCAGGCGTGACTTGCGTCAGGCCTGCGGCTGCGCTGTATTTGTTCCCAAAACTGGATCCAAAAATTTATCCGGTTAAAGACGATCTGCAATTGATCCTGGATTTATTGCTGGAAGAAAAAGTATTGCTGGTGCAAGGGACTGGGTTTAACTGGAAGCAGCCGGATCATTTCCGCGTAGTATTTTTGCCTAATGTGGATGACCTGACAGAAGCTATGGGGCGTATTGCCCGATTCCTCGAGCAATATCGTAAGCGCCATGGCAGTAAGTAACGAAATATTCCATATTGTCGAGGTAACCGACAAACACGGTGTGATTACCGAGCCGGATTGGCTAGTGCGTGCGGAGCCTGTGCATAGACAGTTGCGCTCCAAGCTTCCGGTTACTTATGTAGCACGTATGCGCGAGGTTTTTGCCAATGGCGCACGCATGCTTGTTGCTACCGAAGGTGATGAGGTTAGGGGCGTTGCAGTTTGGCGCTTGGTTGAAAATACATATGAAGGTCGCCGCCTCTACGTGGATGATCTGGTGGCTGATGAAGCACACCGTTCACGTGGGGTTGGTAAGGCGCTGTTGAGTTACCTGGAAAAGCATGCCCGATCATTGGCGTGTGATGTGTTGACGCTGGATTCAGGCTGCCAGCGTACACGCGCCCATGCTTTTTACTTTCGTGAGGGAATGCATATTCCCAGCTTTTGTTTCAAGAAAGAGTTGTTATGAAATCCATTAATGTCGGTTTGCTGGGTATCGGTACCGTGGGTGGCGGCACTTTCAACGTGCTCACGCGCAACCAGGAAGAAATCACCCGTCGCGCCGGTCGCCCCATTCGTATCGTTAGGGTGGCCGACCGCGATATTGCGCGCGCCAAAGAATTAACCCAGAGCAAAGTGGACGTTACAGATGACGCCTCGGCTGTGGTTTCCGATGCCAATGTTGATATCGTGGTGGAGCTGATAGGCGGCACTACGCTCGCCAAAGAGTTGGTGCTTAAAGCTATTGCCAATGGCAAGCATGTCGTGACTGCAAACAAGGCACTCATTGCCCTGTACGGCAATGAGATTTTTGCCGCTGCGCAGAAAAAAGGCGTCATCGTGGCTTTTGAAGCTGCCGTGGCTGGCGGTATTCCTATCATTAAGGCGGTGCGGGAGGGCTTGTCCGCGAATCGCATCGAGTGGATTGCCGGCATTATCAATGGCACCACTAACTTTATACTTACCGAAATGCGTGAAAAGGGTATGGCTTTTAACGATGCGCTCAAGGAAGCGCAACGTCTGGGTTATGCCGAAGCCGACCCCACTTTCGATGTAGAAGGCATAGATGCCGCGCACAAGCTGATGATACTTGCCGGCATCGCTTTTGGCATTCCGATGCAGTTTGATAAGGTCTATATCGAAGGTATCACCAAGCTGGCACGTGAAGATATCCGTTATGCAGAAGAGCTTGGTTACCGTGTGAAATTGCTGGGTATCACCAAGCGCACCGGCGCGGGGGTCGAACTGCGCGTTCATCCAACGCTGATTCCGGAAAAACGCCTGATTGCCAATGTGAATGCTGCGATGAATGCAGTACTGGTAAAAGGCGACGCAGTTGGGCCTACGTTATATTACGGCCCAGGCGCAGGAGCGGAACCGACTGCCAGTTCGGTGGTGGCTGACCTGGTGGATGTGACGCGCATGCATACCACCGACCCTCATCAGCGCGTGCCGCATCTGGCCTTTCAGCCAGACCAATTGGCCGATTTAGCCATACTGCCGATTTCTGAAATCAGAAGCGCTTATTACCTGCGTTTGCGTGCCATGGATAAGCCAGGCGTACTGGCCGAGGTGACCAAGATTTTGGGCGATCGAAATATTTCGATTGATGCCATGATGCAAAAGGAGCCAGCAGACAATGAGGCCGAGGCTGATATCGTTATCTTGACCCACATTACTGTGGAAAAAAATGCGGACCAGGCGATTGCTGCAATTGAAGCGCTACCTGCGATTGCAGGGAAAGTGACGCGCCTGCGCATGGAAGAACTAAATAAATAATGCGATACATCAGTACCCGCGGGCAATCGCCTGCGCTTAAGTTCAGTGAGATTTTACTTGGCGGGTTGGCGCCCGATGGCGGCCTGTATCTGCCAGAGACTTACCCGCAGTTTGGCGATGCCGACCTAGCCGCTATGCGCACCATGGATTATCGTGATCTGGCCTTTACCATTCTTTCGCGCATGATTGATGATATTCCGACTGCCGACCTCAAGGCGATTATCAATAAAACCTACCGTGCTGAAGTCTATTGCCATACGCGCAAGGGGCAAAATGCAGCCGATATTACGCCCACACTGAAGCTGGAAGACAACCTCTACCTGCTCTCGCTCTCGAACGGCCCCACATTGGCATTCAAAGACATGGCAATGCAGTTGCTGGGTAACTTATTTGAATACGTGCTGGACAAAGTCGACCAGGAAACCAACATCTTGGGCGCTACTTCGGGCGATACCGGCTCTGCAGCCGAATACGCCATGCGCGGCAAAAAAGGCATACGTGTATTTATGTTATCCCCGCATAAAAAAATGAGCCGCTTCCAGACCGCCCAGATGTTCAGCCTGCAGGATAAGAACATTTTTAATGTTGCAGTCAAAGGCGTATTCGACGATTGCCAGGATATGGTGAAAGCGGTTTCCAATGATGCTGTTTTTAAAGCCAGATATAAAATTGGTGCAGTCAATTCCATCAACTGGGCACGTGTTGCAGCACAAGTGGTGTATTACTTTAAAGGTTATTTTGCTGTAACCAAAAGCAATACCGAACAGGTGAGTTTTGCTGTGCCATCCGGTAATTTTGGCAATGCCTGCGCAGGCCACATTGCCCGCATGATGGGTCTACCGATCAAGCAGCTGGTTGTTGCAACCAACGAGAATGATGTGCTGGATGAGTTCTTTAAAACCGGCGTTTACCGCCCGCGCGGCTCGGCGAATACCTATCACACCAGTAGTCCATCGATGGACATTTCCAAGGCTTCTAATTTCGAGCGTTTTGCATTCGATCTGGTGGGGCGCGATGCCGCCAAAATGTGCGAGCTATGGAGTATAGTCGATAAGGGTGGCGCTGTTGATTTGAATGCAGGTGGCTATTTCGAAAAAGTGGCTAATTACGGCGTGGTATCTGGCTCGAGTAGTCATGCCGACAGGATGAAGACGATAATCAGGATTCATGAGCAATATGGCGTGGTAATCGATACGCATACTGCGGATGCAGTAAAAGTTGCGCTGGAATATCGCGAAAGTAATATACCCATGATAGTTCTGGAAACCGCGCTGCCAGCCAAATTTGAGGATGCCATTGTTGAAGCGCTAGGGCAAAAACCGGAGCGTCCCAATGATTTGATTGGGCTTGAAGAATTGCCGCAACGCTTTGATGTGATGAATGCCGATGTGGCCGCCATCAAACAATGCATTGTTGATCACGCTCACTAGGAAATTGCTGGCATGAAGGTCTACCATGATTTAATGCGTCACGTGCTGGAGCATGGCAATAGGAAAGAAGACCGCACCGGCACCGGTACATTATCGGTTTTTGGCTACCAGATGCGCTTCAATCTGGCAGATGGTTTTCCGCTACTCACCACAAAAAAAGTTCACCTGAAATCCATTATTCATGAGTTGCTATGGTTCTTGCAGGGCAGTACCAACATTGCTTACCTCAAAGAAAATGGAGTTTCAATCTGGGATGAGTGGGCGGATGAGAATGGTAATCTAGGTCCGGTGTATGGTTATCAATGGCGCAATTGGCCCAAGCCTGATGGCGGGCATATTGACCAGATTGCACAGCTCATCAATGCCATTAAAAAGAATCCGGATTCCCGCCGCTTGATTGTTTCGGCCTGGAATGTAGCTGATGTGGATCAGATGAAGCTCCCGCCTTGCCATGCGTTTTTCCAGTTCTATGTGGCGGACGGTAAATTATCCTGTCAACTCTATCAGCGCAGCGCCGATATATTCCTGGGCGTACCGTTTAATATCGCTTCATACGCCTTGTTGACCATGATGGTGGCCCAAGTTTGCGGCCTGAAGCTCGGCGATTTTGTGCATACGCTTGGTGACGCCCACCTTTACCTTAATCATCTCGATCAAGCGCGCGAGCAGTTGTCCCGCGATTTACGCCCACTTCCTGCTATGCGTATCAATCCTGAAGTGCGCGATATCTTTAGCTTTAAATTCGATGATTTCACGCTTGAGAACTACGATCCACATCCTGCGATTAAAGCTTTGGTTGCTGTATAAATGCCGTACCTTTCCATTATTGTTGCAGTTGCCCGTAATCGTGTAATTGGTGTAAACAATACACTGCCCTGGCGTCTGCCGGAAGACCTGAAACGCTTTCGCGCGCTCACGACGGGTCATCACATCATCATGGGGCGCAAAACCTACGAGTCGCTTAATCGATTATTACCGGATCGCACAACGGTTA
>Ga0315912_10005312_pt1 | contig 11902 bp, 9 predicted proteins | sample VfabasoilMG_FD_204469 | JGI IMG/M metagenome (GOLD analysis project Ga0315912, IMG submission 204469) | Garden soil microbial communities collected in Santa Monica, California, United States - V. faba soil | ecosystem: Environmental > Terrestrial > Soil > Garden | place: USA: California...
GGTAAGTGCGTTTTTCTTAATAGGAACAAATTGTACATAGGCATAAGGTTTCTTTTTATGAAAAGCAATTGTGACAACAGGCTTGATGCCCGTTGTAATAAAATTTCGTTTTTCAATAGCGTAACTGCTCACAGCGGTCAGTTCGGAATCACTTAACGGCTGGTAGGACTCGTTGTAAAGTTCAACTTCAGCACCCGCAGCACCTTCCACCAGTTTTATCCGCTGGGTGTAAATCGGGAACAAGTGATTGGCCGGATCATACTCGGAATTATAAAATGTTAGTATTGAACGCTTCTTGCCCCCGGGAAAATCATATTCTCTGACCCCCTCCCATTTAATTGTAACCGAGGGAACTGCAATATCCGGCTGCTGGATCGTGTTCGTCTGGGAAAAAGCAACCGGTCCATACACCGCACTAAAAAGAAGCAAGAGAATACACCCTTTGACAGGAAAGTAAAAAAAATCAAATCGCACTATTTTTTTTAAAACAACCAAACCAGATAGATTAGAGCATACGTAAAATTCCACCGGCGTCTGCTTATGTCCCATAAAAATCAGAACAAGCATATATGCCAGAGAACGGGGCCCCGGTTATTTTATTGTGCAGCAGGTAAAGATTTCAGGATGAAGATTGTCTTTCCGTAAAATCAGCGCTTAACGATCTTTTGAAAAGAAACCGTATTGGAGGATGCAGCCCGGAGGAAATAAACCCCTGCGGGAAGATCCGGTATGTCAATCGTAAAAGATATTACCTGTGAAAGATCTGATCTTGAATATACTTTTTCACCAAACACATTGTAAAGCTCCAGGGCAACCAAACCACGTTCCGGATCCGAACTGCTATTGCCACTTACCGTTATCGTCAATCTCCCCTGACAAGGATTTGGAAAAACCGACACGAAGTTATTTTCAACGGGTACCTCGTTTACTGGATTCGAGCCGCATTTCAGGCTATGGTTCCTGAAAAATTTCCATATCTCCCCCGTTGCTTTAATATCCTGGTTTGTATTTCCACCGGATGGGAGCGTAAATGCTCCCGGCCATGTGTGTCCTCCTCCCGTTATCTTGAAAAAAATTACTTCAGAAGAATTTTGTCCCGGTCCATACACATATTTGGTAACCGTACATCCGTCTCCCGTATTAATATCAGGGATATTTGTAACCACGGGAGTGGATGGACATCCGTCTTTTGCCGCCCACCAGGCCATGGTGGCATCGGCAGAAGCATACCCTGCAGCTCCGTTGTAATTCACAGTCGGGTCCGTAGTGCCGTGAAAATCCATGACCGGAACCGGACAATTATTCTGGCAAAGGAACAGGCGCACACTGTCCGACATCAACCCCGTCACCGAGGCAATGGCGGCGATCTTGTTGCCTAACTGGCAAGCCAGGCGATAGCTCATGAACCCGCCCAGCGACATGCCACAGGAAAAAACCTTATCGGAATTAACACTGAATTTCTTTTTCATTGTATCGATCAGCGCTGAAATAAAACCTACATCGTTGATGGTAGAGTTCAAGCCAAAGGTGCCGCTGTTCCAGGCATTGTTCACCCCATCGGGATAAACAACAATGAATTTGGCGGTGTCTGCAACGGCATCCATCTGGGAATAGAGCTGCTGCTGCGATGCGTTGGAAGTATACCCGTGAAGGTTCAGCACAAGCGGATATTTAGTGCTTGCATTGTACCCCGAAGGAAGATGCACAATGTAACTGCGCAGGTTGTTACCGTATGTAAAAGTATATGTCTGGCTGAAAGTCTGGATGGAAATCAGAAGGACGATAAAGGGTAAAATTCTTTTCATAAGGATGTATTAGTAGCTCTTAGACGAACAAGAGGATTGCATAGTTACACGGCATCCGGCATAAACAGGGCCTCATTTTTCCAATAAACCGGCGAAAATCCTATCAGCCCCACTCTACTCCCTGATCAATTTCGCTCTGTAAATCTTATCATTTTTCAATGTAATAAAATATAAACCCGGTGAAAGGCTTTGGATATTTACAGATCCCTTTCCGGGATCCATGCTGCCTGCTAAAACAATTCTTCCGTATGTATCAGTTATCTCATAGGTTGAAACAGGCAAGTTTAGCGGACCTGGAATTCTTACCTCATGTGAAGCAGGGTTTGGATACAGCATGATCTGACCGGCATTTATATCCTCTTCAATGCCTGTCAAACAATCCACATGTGTGGCGATCAGTATTTTGGATGAATAGGGTTCCAGGATAACGCTTCCGCATATCACGTTGCTGTCCAGGTCCAGGAATTTATCAGTGCCCAGGTTGATGGATACAGAATTATCCGTCTTGTTCATGATCAATGTATCATAACTCACAGGATAGGTCCAGCTCACAAAACTTTTCACCGTATGCGGATCATTGCCGGTAGCCTTCCAGGAAGGAAACGTATAATAGGTTGAAGTCATTCCCAATATGCGCATGGCGTAACGGTTGGGAGTATACGGCTGAAAATAATAGTTCGAATCCAGGGTGCCGGCATTAAAATTCCCCATGTAATCCACCTGTCTTATAATGAGCGAATTATTGTCTTTCGAAAAAAAAGAATTGTGCTTGATAACCATGTTTGTAATCGGTACCGCGGAAGGCGCCAGGTCTGTGCCATTCAGATCAAGCAAAAAACTTCCCCCATGGATCACATTTCCCATGATCGTATTATGATGATTGGATGAATTCTGAAAAATCCCTTTTTTGCTATGGTTGTAAACGGTATTGTTTGCGATCGTACAATTGTTTACACTGAAGTCGAAATAAATAGCGGGAGTAACAAAACCCGCCTGGTGAGTTCCTTCCGTGTTACCATCGCTGTTAGAAATAAAATTATTCCTATATATGGAATGCATTGTTCCGGGCCCCCATCCTTTCAGAGCAGCCCCATCGTTCTCTATCAGCATGGCATGGTTGATGACGTTACGCTCTACCACATTGTACGCACCATCTGCCGAGATCCCGCAATAGCCTGTGCTGTCTATAATATTGTGATGAAAATAATTACTGTCCGACGCACACATCAATGCCGTTCCGTTGAGCTGTCCTCCCAGTCCGTTCTCACGTGTCACCCCGTTGTTTATAAAATACGTATGGTCCACCATTGAGCCGACTCCCGTTACCAATACCGCAATGCCATCAACTTCTCTGAAATAGGAATCCGTGATACGGCAGTATTTGCCTTTCGCGTTCACACCGTAATTATACTGACCGGAAAAATAACAGCCGTCAATGGTGATGTGCTGATTGCTGGCATTGCCGATCTGAACCCCAGCGTTCGATTGGTTTTCAAATGCACAATGGAGAATATACACGTGCGAAACACCGTGCCCGAGCTCCATCCCGTTCGGATACACCGACACCGAGCAGGTTTTGGTATTCGGATTTACACCTGCAGGAGGATAATAATACAGGATATGAGCGCCGGCATCGTAATACCACTCCCTGGCCGTATCCAGGTGCGTGAGGTTGTTGTTCAGGAAATAACCGTAGTTATTAATTGCTTTGAGCATAGCGGATCCGTACGTGATCTTATCTCCCGAAAAAGAAGACACATTTGCTTTCTCCCAGCTCCACTGAGAAGTATGCACGCAGATACCGGAGCCGTTGATCAGGTTTGCATTGAGGCTGGTAAGCGCAGCATCGTGCAGGTACAGGGTCTGGGCCGAATCCAGCGTAAGGTATACATGCTCGTTCGGATAGCGTGCAAGGGTTTGTTCTTTGCCGTTCATAAAAAAGTTGACTACAGTCCCGGTGTAAGGCGCGGTATAATAATTCCCTGAAGCTGTCCAGCCCGTTACATCTTCCGATCCTATAATGATGGGCGAATCCCCTGCTCCATACGCAGTGAATACAAGCGAAGAAGAAGAATTACCTCCCTGGTTCACTACAATAGTTCCCGGAAAAACTTCCGAGCGTTTAAAAAACACCGTATCCCCGGGAGCGTAAGTAACCGTATTCAGTTTCGAGATAGACTTCCATGGACTGGCAGGAGTGGTGCCTGCATTGCCGTCATTTCCCGAAGCAGACAAATAGTAGTTCGTAGCTTCCGATTCAAAAACAATGACAAATGTTATAAGTAGTGTGTAGATTATTTTCATGTATAATAAGTTTAGTGTTCTTAACTCTCGATTTTTAGTCTTTAGCAGTTGGCTTTTGGCTTTTAGCTTTTGGCTTTTAGCTTTAATTCTTAATTCAATTCTTGGCTTTTAGCTGTTAACTTATGACTTATGGCTTTTAGCTTTAATTCCTAATTCTTAACTCTTAATTCTTAACTCTTAATTCTCACTTCCTAATCACAAATATAAGCCGTTTACAACAAGATCCAGCGCAGGATTTTTTTCAGGTAAAAGCATATTGAAATAAACTACATTTGTTTCATGGCAAACGACACTGCAAAAAAGATAGTGGATAAAATGTTTGACGAAGACCGCTTCAGTCAATGGCTGGGTATTGAGCGGATCCTGATTGAGCAGGGACATTGCATTTTAAAAATGACTATCCGCAAAGAAATGCTGAATGGGTTCGGCATTGCGCACGGAGGCGTTTGTTTTTCTTTTGCCGACAGCGCCCTGGCTTTTGCTTCCAATGCCCATGGCCGGCTCAGCGTAGCCCTGGACTGCTCCATTTCATTTCCCGTAGCAGTAAAAGAAGGGGATGTATTAACCTGCGAAGCAAAGGAGCTTGCTCTCACCAACAAAACAGGCACCTACCTTATCGAAGTAAAAAATCAAAAGCAGCAAAATGTAGCTTTCTTTAAAGGAACTGTTTTCAGAACCAATAAGGAGTGGTTTCCCAGTACAGATAACAGATCAACACAGATTTACAGAGAGGGAGGTACGGATAACAGATCGACACAGATTTACGGCGAAGAAGAAATAATAGTTACTACGTCTCCGGCAGAATCAAAAGAGTTTTTATTTTCTGACCTTACATACAAAGTGATCGGATTAGCGTACGAAGTATTCAATCAAATTGGCGGAGGACAAAAAGAGATTATATACCACCGTGCCTTAAAGGCGTTGATTGAAAAAAGTCGGATGGAATTCTCTGAAAATGTATATTATCCTGTAAAAATACACGAAGCAATAATTGGCAAAAACTATTTAGACTTTTTATTAGATAAAAAAATCATACTCGAACTTAAAGCAACGGGGCAGTTTTCTAAAGTTCATTTTGATCAGGTATTGAACTATTTAAAGGTTTCGAAATTAAAATTGGCATTACTTATTAATTTTTCCAGTAATCAAGTAAAAATAAAAAGAGTTATAAATTTTGATAAAACATAAGTATAGATCATGGATCAATACCGACTTACAAATAAATGTACAGATCACGGATAAATGTGGATTTTACGTAAACAGCTATACATTAATCTGTAAATCCGTAACCAATCTGTTATCTGTACAAACATCTGTAAATCTGTAACCAATCTGTTATCTGTACAAACATCTGTAAATCTGTAACCAATCTATTATCTGTACCTTATGAAACCAGCATATATAATTGACGGGGTAAGGACCCCTGTAGGAAATTTCGGAGGAACGCTTTCGGCTGTTCGTCCGGATGATCTGGCAGCCATTGTCCTCAAAGAACTGATGAAAAGAAATGCCTCCGTGGATCCGAAAGAGATAGGAGATGTGATACTGGGCTGCGCCAACCAGGCCGGGGAGGATAACCGGAATGTGGCGCGTATGAGCTTGCTTCTGGCAGGACTCCCCTACGCTGTTCCGGGAGAAACGGTAAACCGTTTATGTGCGTCGGGATTGTCGGCAAGCATGGCTGCTGCACGTACTATTATGGTTGGTGATGCTGACCTGATGATATCCGGCGGAGTCGAGAACATGACACGCGGCCCCTGGGTGATCTCAAAAACTTCTACTCCTTTCGGAAGAGATGCACAGATGTTCGATTCCAGCTTTGGGTGGAGGTTCATTAATCCTAAGATGAAAGAAATGTACGGAGTAGATGGCATGGGAGAAACAGCCGAAAACTTACGCGAGCGCGATATGATATCGAGAGAAGACCAGGATAAGTTTTCTTTGTGGAGTCAGCAAAAAGCAATAGCAGCCCAAAAGAAAGGAAGGTTCAAAAAAGAAATTACAGGTGTTGATATCCCTCAAAAGAAAGGTGATCCCAAATTATTTGAGAATGATGAATTCATCAAGCCGGATACTTCCATGGAGATCCTTGCCAAACTCAAACCTGCATTCCGCAAGGAAGGAACAGTAACTGCCGGCAATGCATCCGGGTTAAACGACGGAGCCTGTGCCCTGCTTCTTGCCTCGGAAGATGCTATTAAGAAATACAACCTGAAACCAAAAGCCAGAATTGTCTCCTCCGGTGTTGTGGGCGTTGAACCCCGCATCATGGGAATCGGACCGGTGGAAGCAAGCAACCGCGCTTTGAAAAAAGCAGGGCTTACATTCAAAGACATTGACATCATCGAGCTCAACGAAGCGTTTGCTGCGCAATCACTCGCCTGCACACGCTCCTGGAGTTTGGCAGATAACGACCCACGGATAAACCCGAACGGCGGAGCCATCGCCCTGGGTCATCCCCTGGGAATGAGCGGAGCCAGGATCCTCAATTCAGCAGCCATTGAACTTCACGAGCAAAATAAAAAGTATGCACTGGTCACCATGTGCATCGGTGTGGGACAGGGGTATGCGGTGGTGATTGAGAGATGTTGATTGGTTGATTGGTTGATTGGTTGATTGGTTGATTGGTTGATTGGTTGATTGGTGAATTGGTTGACTGGTTGATTGGTGAATTGGTTGACTGGTTGATTAATTGATTGGGTAATTACAGAACTAAAATGGGAACTTTTTACGATTTAGAAGTCTGGAAGGAATCCAGGGAGTTCAGAAAAGAAATTTTCCGGATCACTAAAAAATTTCCAGATGCTGAAAAATACAAGTTAGCTGACCAGATGATCCGTTCGTCTCGATCGGTCACGCAAAATATTGCTGAAGGGCATGGCCGTTTTCATTACCAGGAAAACATCCAGTTCTGCAGGATTGCAAGAGGTTCTCTCTCCGAAACACTGGATCATTTAATCTGTGCCACCGATTGTGAATATATAAACAAGGAAGTATTAAAGAGCATGAAAGAGAAACACGATCATTGCTTAAAGCTCCTTAATGGCTACATCTCCTTCCTTAAAAAGAAAAAACTGGGAGAATCAAATATCATTCAACCTAAATCAGTAACTCAATCAACCATGTAACTTAATCAACCTATTCAACCAGGTATGATCTACAAATTCAAAAAATACACACCTACCATTCACAAATCAAGCTTCATCCACCCCCTTGCTTCTGTTACGGGAAATGTGACGATCGGCAAAAATGTTTTTGTGGGAAGCGGAGCAGCTGTGCGCGGGGATTTCGGGGAAATAATTATTGAAGACGGATGCAACATCCAGGAGAACTGCATCATTCACATGTTTCCGGGAGTAACGGTGCGTTTGAAAAAAGGTGCGCACATCGGCCACGGGGCCATTGTCCACGGAGCGCAGATCGGTGAAAATGTTTTAATAGGAATGAACTCGGTGATCATGGACAACGTGGAGATCGGGGACAACTGCATCATCGGCGCACTGTCGCTGGTAACGGAAGGAACAAAGATCCCTGAACGGAAAGTGGCGGTTGGCAATCCGGCTAAGATCATTAAAGATGTTTCGGACGAAATGCTGCAATGGAAAACTGAGGGCACTAAGATATACCAGCAACTCACCGAAGACTGCCATACTCAACTGAAGGAATCAAAACCGCTGCAAAAGTCTTCGGAGAAAAAAGAGAAACAAAAAGGTTCGTATAAGACCTGGAAGAAAACAAAGAAGTAATTCAACTGAACAACTCCTGCTGAACCAAAACACCTTCGTGCTCCAGAAGCCATTTCTTTTTATCCATTCCTCCTCCGTACCCCACCAAGTCACCGTTTGAGCCGATCACGCGGTGGCAGGGAATAATGATGGAAATGGGATTTCGTCCGTTGGCACCACCTACTGCGCGAATGGATTTTTTATCTCCCAGCGCTGTCGCCAACTGCAAATAAGAAATTGTTTTGCCAAAGGGAATATCCAGCAGCTTATCCCAGACCTTTTTCTGGAAGTCCGTTCCCCTCAGATCAAGCGGAAGGGAAAACAGTTTTCGCTCCTTGCTGAAATACTCATCCAGCTGAATGATGCACTCGGAAAGCAGGTCGTTTTTGTTTACAGAGCCCTGCCTGCTATCTACAAAAAGAACAGACGTGATCCCCTCGGAGGAAGCACATAGCTCGATCGGTCCGCAGGGAGAACTGTAAAAAGTTCTGTAATCTATACCCTCCATGCCTCAAATATAATAAATCCGGTTATTCGCTTTCAGAAAGAATAATAAACCGGAGATCAAAAGGATCCAGGTTATTTTTCAGTTCTTTTATAAAGGCATTTCCATGCTTTAAATAGAACGGAATAAAATTATCGTTACGCTCCTGCAAGGTACCGCCAGGAATGAATTTTTCCCTGAGCCTGGTTAGCTGGCTTACAGCAGTTTCATTCTTTTGCTTGAAAGCGCGGAGGAGTTTCTTTTCAAGTTCGTCCAGGGACTTGAGGTTCTTTTGCAATTCGGACTTTGTTGCAGAGACAAGGGATTGATCCACCAGGGATACTTTTCCGGAAACGGCGTTATACAATTTTTCCAGCTTTTCCTTTTCCTCGTTGAAAGAAATCTTGTCGCCCGAAATGGACTTCACATACTTTTCCGTCATTTCATGGATGGGTAAAAAAACATCTTCGGAACTCAGCCCGAGCTTCTTTATTTTCTCCAAAGAAACCGCATCCATCAGCATCACAAAATTCCGGGGCATAAGCACCGGGAATGGTATTTTATAATGATCAAAAAGTTGCCTGTATTCAAGCCAGTAAGCAAGCTCCCCGGGGCCTCCGACATAAGCCAGGTTGGGTAATAGTTTCTGCTGGTACAAAGGGCGGGTAACCACGTTGGGACTGAAGCGTTCCGGGTGCTGTTTCAGCTCCTCTTTCAGCTCATTTTCCGTGAATGATTTACCGGTATCTGCAATATTAAACTTATTATTCTCTTTAATTATCCTATTTCGTTGGTTATCAGTAATGTAAAATAGGTTTATTTCTCTTGGATTTACCTGAGATCCATGACCTGATTTTTCAAGATCGGCAATCGATTTTGCAACCACCTTATGCGCCGTGTTATTGAACAGATCATCGGCAATAACCTGGGTGAATTCTTTCTTGAAACGGGCATCGTTCGGGTCAATAATAACAAGTCCGAATTGCCCGAAAAGCTCATGCACTAAAAACCGGGTTGCAGCCGAAAGGGTGGCATGTTTGACATACGCATTTTGAAACAATCCGGTCAGCTCTTTTGCCTGTTGGGAGTCGCCCAGTATTGGCTTCAGTTCTTCTATTATTTTATCTATCCCGTCGTTCAGATATTTGCCCACTGCCCCACCCTGCCTGTTGGTCCATTCAATCCTTTTCCCGAAAATATTCACGTGATTCACTTCTTCAAAATCATGGTCCTCGCTGGCCATCCAGTAGACAGGTACAAAATTAGTTTCAGGATGCTTTTTCTTTAAGGCCTCGGCAAGGTTGATCGTGGAAATAATCTTATAGATAAAATAAAGCGGACCGGTAAACAGACAAAGCTGGTGGCCTGTGCAGACGGTGAAGGTATTTTCCTTAAGAAGAAGTGAGAGGTGGGAATTCAGAAGTGAGAATTCAGAAGTGAGAGGTAAAAGCTGAGAGGTGGTGTACTGTTCGTTTATCACATCCACCAGCAATTTGCGGTTGAACGTGTGCGAGGAAACAGCTTTCAATGCCTCTTTAAACGAATCCGGTGAAGGTGTGTATTTATAAAAGGGAGCAAGGCCCTTGTCTCCGTGTATATACTCAAGGAACAATTTGGAGAATTGTCCGGTCTTTTCAAAGGGTATGTGCTGCGCCTTCATTTAATTGCTGCTTACAGATAGATTCCTCGTTCCGCAAACATACAAATACGGTGAAAACTCTGTTATTATTCGGAATACAACGTCTCGATACGTCCCGATAGAAGCATCGGGACTACCCGACGTGACAGCTCTATGCAAGTGGCTTAACTTCTGTAGCCAAGGATGGCTCGCCTTCTATCTTCCGGATCTTGCTGTTCAGGTAATTGAGCACGTTGCTATGGCTTAGGCGCTCAAAATCTTCCTGACTCAATCCTTTCTGCACACCGCTCAGGAACAGCTCTTCGTTCATTTCCTGGGTTTGCATGTAAAAATCAGAACCGTACATGATCTTGGTTCTCAGAACAGGATCCTGCATATACGTCTGTAAGGGCTCCAGGCAGGTGGCGGTGTCGTACAGCGTGTATGAAATATCCGTATACAGCTCCGGGTATTTGGGGTTGAGTAAAAGCTCGTTGATCACATCGGGCCAGGGCTTATGGGCCGCAGGATCATTCGGGTTATATGATTTCTTATACACCCACTCCCCTTGCCCGCCATAATGCGCAAAGCATATTTTCAGGTTGGGATATTTTTCGAGCAGAAAAACATAGTTATTGGGATCTGTAAATCCTTCGGAGAGGTGGTTGTTGTTTCTCCCGGGAATTGTCTTTCCGCTGATGGGATGCACATTATGTATATGTCCCCGGTAAAAAACTCCTCCGCGCGTGCAATGGGTCATAATGGGAATCTGGTTATCCTGTGCATAGGCATACACTTCGTTCAGCCTTTCGTCAAACGGAAAAAAACCCAGGGGAGGATACATCTTTATTCCCCAGTAATTGTCTTTTTCGATCCGCCTGCGCATTTCTTTAAAAACATCCGGCCTCCTGGGGTCAACTGCAACAAAGGGGTGAATGATGTTTTTGTATTTCTGAAAACGCGTAAGTTGCGCCAGTGTATCCAGCTGATTGATAAAAGAACGCCTGGGCTTGCCTGCCTCCATGTATTCCATGTCCATGGTCAGCACAATGAAACGTGTGCCCGGAGGGTAAGCCGGTATCAGCGTTTTATCCAGTGTATTTTGCTCGGGCTTGGAAGCGCTGTTAACGGTAAAGCTGTGAAACTTGGCTATCTGGGAAGCCAATCCATCCAGGTTAACATTTCTGCAGGCCTTTTCCAGGGCGGAGGTTATTTTTCCGTTCTCCAGTAAATTAACCAGAGGTTTGGCAATACCGGGAAGAAAATGCTCAGGCACGTGCTCATCGTGGAAAATGTGTGTGTGACAGTTAAACATGGGGGATGTTTTAAGTTGGTTACTGGTTGTTGCATCGTCAGGCACCGGACGGCACCTAAGGTTGTGAAGTTAAAAAAAATAAGTTTCGCGCAATGATGTTAAGCGCACGAGACACGAACAGACAGCGAAAAAATCAGGGCTGAAAAAATACTGCCTATTTTACGTAGCAGACCTTGATGGTTTTATCCACTGCATCACTTTGAAGTCGGACAAAATAAACACCTGTATTCAATTTTTCCGCTTCATAAGAAATAAGCTGCTCTCCATCTATCCTGCCTGAGAACAACTGATCCACCTGCCGGCCCTGTAAATCGAAAAGCTGAATGTTGAAAGTTTCAGGAAACTTCGCATTCACGCGGAGATTGATCTTTTGAGAGGCGGGATTACTCACTACGCTGAACTCAGGAACATTCTCCGGATCGTTCACATCTAAAACACTGGATGACTTTATCCATTTAATAATAGCCGGATCCAGCGGAGTAATATTTTCCGGAAAATGCTTTACCCAATGGCCTGCTTCGTCAATACAGAATTTATTAAAGTTCCAGGTAACGGGTGCATCGGCCACTCCGTTCTGACTTTTGTTCTGAAGCCATTTATAAAGAGGTATTGCACCGCTACCTTTCACAGGGATCTTATGCATCATCTGAA
>Ga0315912_10005313_pt1 | contig 11902 bp, 13 predicted proteins | sample VfabasoilMG_FD_204469 | JGI IMG/M metagenome (GOLD analysis project Ga0315912, IMG submission 204469) | Garden soil microbial communities collected in Santa Monica, California, United States - V. faba soil | ecosystem: Environmental > Terrestrial > Soil > Garden | place: USA: California...
GAGCGACGTCGCGCCGAACAGCGCCCAAAAGACGGGCGTTACGACGATCTGTGGCACCTCGATAAAACCGAGCGCGCAGCGCGTGACGCGGCGACGGCGGCTGCCAATCGCGATGACAAGGATCGCGAACCGCGCGATCGCGTACCCGAGAAAGACCTGCTTTTCTACATCATGAAAAATTCGCCGAGCCTCGCTCCCTGGCAACGCGATGCGATTGCGATGGTCCACGAGGAGATGGAGTATTTCGTGCCGCAGATGCAGACCAAGATCATGAACGAGGGTTGGGCCAGCATCTGGCACGCTCGTATCATGCGCGAGCTCGATCTCAGCGACAACGATCACATCGAGTTTGCGAACCTTCACTCCGGCGTGGTCTCGCCACAGAAAGGCCAGCTAAATCCTTACTATCTCGGATACAAGATCTACGAAGACATCGAGCGCCGTTGGAATGAGCCGTCGAAAGAGGAGCGCGAGAAGTTTGGCCGTCGTGGCAATGAAGGGCGGGAGAAGATTTTTGAAGTGCGCGAGCTGGAAAACGACGTTTCGTTTTTGCGCAACTACCTGACGGAAGAACTGTGCGAAGAGCTCGATCTGTTTGTGTTTGAGTTGATCGAAGAAGAGGAATGGACGATCACCGAGAAACGTTGGGAGAAAGTGCGTGACCAGCTCGTTTCGAACATGACCAACTTCGGTTTTCCGTACCTGCAAGTCGAAGACGGCGACTACAACGGAAATCGCGAGCTCTATTTAAAACACCGTTTCGAAGGCACCGAGCTCGATCTCCGCTACGGTCGCAAAGCGCTCGAACACGTCCACACGCTTTGGGGCCGGCCGGTACATCTTGAAACGATGATCGATGAGGAGTCGACGGTATTGCACTACAACGGCGACGAACACGGGGAAGATTAGTGCTTAGTACTTTGTGCTTAGTACTTTGTGCTTTGTGACGGATAAATAACTAAGTACAAAGCACTAAGCACAAAACACTCTAACCCATCTTCAAAGCCGCACCGACGGAAGGGTCGCGCCTCACGCGCCAGATCTTGGAATCCAGATAGTAATGAATGAAGGCGTAGCCCCAGAGAAATGAAATGCCGAGTTGTATCGCGAGTGATTGATCGCCGTTGAGAAACCCGAGGTAGTTGAGTATCTGTCTTGGTCCCTGGTAAATCACGCCGAAGATAATTCCGAACGCAATGTAATACAGCAACCGGCGGCTGATAACTTCCGCCGCGCCGTATTTTTCACGTGATGCAGGCGTGTATTTCTTGTTGTGAAACCAAATCAGCCGGTGATACTGAAAGTTGTGATAGATGGTCAGTATCGCGACGATGGCGATCGGCTTGTGCGGCATCGGTGTCAGCAGCACGATCCAGTGCATCGGAATGGCCGCCGCCAACAGCAAGTACTTCGGAACGTTCAACGGTTCGCCGGTGATCGCTCGCTGAATCTGGCGTCCTAACCAAACGACAAACAACAGAATCGTTCCGGCAAGCAGGATCTTCGACAAACCGCTCACGCCGCCATGGAGAACCGCCGGCACACGCGCCATCGCTTGCGGATCGCGTGCGATGAATTCGACGAATGGATAGTTAAACGCGAAGAGCAGCAACAGTCGATCGAGAGCGTTGTCTATGCGCGCCAGGTCGCCGTTCTTCTTTTTGTAAAGCACCATGAAGCCGTAGTGCTGCTTCACGAGGTGGTAATACGCCCACAACGCAGCGACGAAGAAGAAAACGAACGCTGCGCCTGCCAGAACGAATAACGGTCCGATAGCGAAGAAAAGTAGCGAGCCCCACAACAGGCGCGCTCGGTTCTTTCTTTCCGCGCGATCGAAATAGGTGCGCGAGAATGTGCCGAATACGTGCGGCGCGTCGATCAGGATCGCCCACAGCGCGACCATCGGAACGAGCGGCACGATTCCTTTCGCATAAAGAAACAGCAACAAATAGCTGGACACCACCGAACCGATAAACCAGACGAGATCGTCACGCGCGCTGATAATCCAGCGCAACGAGATCACGCTCGCGACGGGTTTAGCTATGATTTCGGCACTTGCAGCCATACTGAAATAATTTATTTAAACATGTGGGTCTCGCCAGAGGCCCTGACCACGTCCAAGCGAAACGTCAATATATTTTTCTCTGGGACATCGGCAATTTGGTTTTGACCCGGCGACATTTTATCATCGCGCTGAACCCGAGAAGAAAGCCAATGAACAAACAACTATTTCAAGCTCACCCGTGGCACGGCGTCACCCCGGGGCCTCGCACGCCGGAACTCGTCAACGCTTATATCGAGATCGTCCCCACCGACGTCGTCAAATACGAACTCGACAAATGGTCAGGTCACCTGCGCGTCGATCGTCCGCAGCGGTTCTCGTCAATGTGCCCGACGCTCTACGGTTTCATCCCGCAAACCTATTGCGATCGCGAAGTCGCCGAACTGTGCGAACAGCGCACCGGCCGCACCGGCATCGAAGGCGACAAGGATCCGATGGACATCTGCGTCCTGTCAGAAAAAAGCTTCGCCCTCGGCGGTTTCTTCCTACACGCCCGCCCAATCGGCGGTCTCAGAATGATCGACGGACAACAGGCAGACGACAAAATCATCGCCGTCCTCGAGTCGGATCTCGCTTACGGACGCATCGAGAACATTAACGATGTTCCGACAGCGTTGGTCGATCGATTAAGACACTATTTTTTGAGCTACAAGCAGTTGCCCAGCGAGGAACGAAAGAAGGTTGAGATTACGGACGTTTACGGACGTCTCGAGGCCCTCGACGTGATTACGCGAAGCCTGCGCGATTACGAGCACGAATTCGGGCGTTAGATCCTGGAGACAGGCTCGGCAATTCCGCAACGAGGACACACCAAACCACGAAGCCCATCGTCTTCGACCCACTTCGCGAGAGCGAGTGGCGCATTACGATGGGCTTCGTGTTGATGTTGATGTTGCTGTTGTTTCCGTTCCGCGTTCTCCGCGCTGCAATGCTTACACAACCACCCATAACCAAGATTGAAGAAATGCATGGTCTGGTGCATTGAACCCCCTTCGAGGTTAACGACGCGAGTCAGGCGAATCCATCAAACGCACCGGCACGGACATGCGACGCCCGTCTCGCCAAATTTGTACTTGAACAGTTTCTCCGATCTGATGCTTGTCGAGGACCCTGAACAGATCGTCTGAATTGTCGACCTTGTCATTATCGATCCCGACGATGATATCGCCAAGCTCAAAGTCGCCCATCTCGGTCTGCTGGATACCGCGCAATCCCGCCGCGGCTGCGCCGCTGCCACGCGCGACCTGAACAATCAGCACGCCTTCAGACACCGGCAGATCGACTTGATTGCGAAGCGTTGAAACGTCGCGGCTGTTAATACCCAACTTCGGACGTCTCACCTTCCCGTTCTGAAGAATCTGCGGCACGATTCGTTTGGCGATACTCACCGGAACAGCAAAACCAACGCCTGCCGAACTTCCTGACGGCGAAAGTATTTGCGAGTTGATGCCTATCATGCGGCCGCGCGAGTCGAGCAGTGGTCCACCGGAATTGCCGGGATTGATCGACGCGTCAGTCTGGATCGCGCCTTCGATCAGGCGATTGTTTCTGGCGCGAATCGGCCGTTGCAGTCCGCTGATCACGCCGGTCGTCAGCGTGCGGTCCAAACCAAACGGATTTCCGATCGCGAGCACTTTCTGTCCCACGACGAGCTTGTCTGACTCGCCCAACGGAATGACCGTCAGTGGACCGGCAGGCTTTTCAGTCAAACGAATAACCGCTAGATCCGTGTCAGGATCGCCGCCGACCACGACTGCCGGATAGTCTTTCTTGCCACCGAGACTGACCGAGAGTTTCTGCGCGCCGTCGATGACGTGATAGTTGGTCAGGATATTTCCCTGTTGGTCCAGGATCGAACCGGAGCCCGAGCCTTCCTGAGGTTCGACGAATCCGAAAAAGTCGCGGGCATAAGAAGTTGAGTGGATAAACACGACGCCCGGACTCAACGTGCGATAAACCTCGATGTTGTTCTGTTCGTCAGTCGACTTGGCGGGATCAGTGATCCCGGTGGGCGGCGTTTCCGAAAACGCAGCCTGCGAAGGCTCGTAGCGTTTCGAAATGCGATCGAATGCGACCACTCCGAGGGCTGCAATCAAACCTGAAATAAGAGCGATTAATAAAATCTGGCGCGCGGAAAGTCTGTACATAACGCTTCTTCCCTCTCTAAAGGTTCTTTTTTGGTAAGCAACGCGGCACGTGTCTTAGGATGCCCCGGCAGAGGGCGCCGTTGTGTCTGTCAAACGTAGGGCTGGGCCATTATATCCGTGTGTTTTCCTAAGGGGAAACACGGATCAGAGGGTGGGAGCGAACAAGCCAAGGGCGACGCAACCGGTCAGGACGTGGATGAACATCAGGGCAACATAGAGCCCGATAACGACAGTCAGCCCGCGTTTGGCGAGCGGAACGTGCGAGCAACGATAAAGGATGTAGGCCGCGCCGGCGCCGATGGCGAGTTTAATGGCGAGGAAAGAGAGTTCGCTGTGCTCGATGAGGTTAGCCATGAGCGCGTTCCCTTCGGTGGCGACATTCATCCGGACCCAAAGCAGTGTAAGCTGGGCATCGAACCAGTTGAGAGTGAAGAGGAGCAAGCTTTTCGACAGGACAGTCATTGAGACCCTCAGGCAAACGTTGTTTAAACCTCTCCTATTTACGCCAAGACCCTCGATGCCTGTCGCTTCGAGGGTCTATGACGTCACGGGAGGAACGAGACTCGTTCTAATGCTTAATACATACGTTGAATCATTGAGTCATTCCTAAAAAGATGCCTGCCACGATTGCCGATTCGCTACGAGAAGCAACGCAAGTGCTGCGTGATGCGGACGTGTCGGAAGCGCGTCGCGATGCTGGTTCGTTGCTTTCGTTCATCATCGGAAAAGATCGGACGTTTTTGATCAGTCATGCTGACGATCTGGTTAACGACAACGATTTGGTTCGCTTTCGAGAGGCAGTTGCGCGACGCGCTGCCGGCGAGCCACTGCAATACGTGACCGGAGTGCAGGACTTTTTCGGACGCGAGTTTCGCGTGACGCCGAATGTTTTGATTCCCCGACCGGAAACGGAATTGCTGGTCGAAGCGGCATTGAAAGTTATTGCGGCTGACTCAGCGCCGTTGATTTGCGATGTGGGAACGGGATCCGGTTGCATCGCGGTGACTTTGCTGTGCGAGCGCACCGATGCGCAGGCGATCGCCGTCGACGTTTCAGAAGCGGCGCTGGCAGTTGCGGCTGAAAACGCGCGGCGGCATGGTGTTGAAGAACGAATTGTTTTCGAGATTTCCGATTGTTTCGACGCGCTCGAGCCCGACGAGTTTGATCTCATAGTTTCTAACCCGCCTTATGTTTCCGCTGACGCCCTCGACGGATTGCAACGAGAAGTCAGGGATCACGAGCCGCTTGTCGCGCTTTCTCCGGGCGACGACGGCTTGCGTGTGATCCGGCGTCTGCTCCACGACGGACCGTCGTTTCTTAAAGAATCCGGATACTTGATCATGGAGATTGGATTCGACCAGGGCGAAAAAGTAGCCGGCATGATCGACCAGAAAGTTTGGCAATTGCTCGAAATACTGCCGGATTTACAGGGCATTCCCCGGATCGTCCTCGTGCAAAAACGATCCTGATTTTCAGATTTCCTGCCACAACCCTTATCTCAGCGGTGTATATCGTCCAGAGCCACATTAACGACTGAAAATTAACCCCAGACGACTTAAGGAGAGCGAAGCCATGTACAGCTTTTTAGGGCGAAGTGTGTTGATTGCCGCGCTGGTAACGTTCACGGGCATTTCCGTGTTGGCGCAACAGAAGGGCACACTCGGTTGCCGTGAGGATAATTGGTACAACGACCGCTTAGTCGGCCACTGCGAGATGCGCGAGCAGACGCTTGCTCCATCCGGATCGACGATCGCCATCGACGGCCGGCAAAACGGCGGCGTTTCAGTAAAGGGTTGGGACCAGAACCAGGTGTTTGTCCGCGCAAAGATCCAAACCGGCGCGCCGACAGCAGAAGAGGCCGCCGCACTCGCACGGCAGATCACGATTCAAACCAGCGGTTCGAAGATTCACGCCGATGGTCCGGAAAACAAGAAAAACTATAACTGGTCCGTGAGTTTCGAGGTGTTTGTGCCACGTCGTGCCGATCTTTCTTTGGAAACACACAACGGCGGCATCGCGATCTCTGAAGTCAACGGCAAGATCGATTTCAACGCTTTGAACGGCGGCGTCGTGCTTCGGAAAGTCGGCGGCGCGGTTCGAGGCTCAACGACGAACGGCGGGCTCGTGGTCGAGCTGACCGGCGATCGTTGGGACGGTGAAACACTCGACGTCAGGACCACTAACGGCGGAATCATAATGTCGGTGCCCGAGAATTATTCGGCTCACCTGCAAACAGGAACCGTCAACGGCAGCATCAGCCTCGATTTTCCGGTCACAGTACAAGGACAGATAAACAAACAGATCGCGGTGAATCTCGGCTCGGGCGGCGCAACCGTCAAAGCCATGACCACCAACGGCGGTGTGCGCATCAAGCGGACAAATACCAACGACTAAATCCTTCAGTTCTCACGAGCCACAGCTTATGCGGATCTGTATAATCTGTGGCTCGTGGACAAATTTCGCATCACAGGTGGCCGGCCACTTCACGGCCGGGTTTCGATTAGCGGCGCTAAGAATTCGGCGTTGCCGTGTATGGCGGCGGCAGTGCTCACGCCCGAAACCGTTACGCTGCACAATATCCCTTACGTTCGCGACATCATCACTCAGCGGCGTCTTCTGGAAGACATCGGCGCTACTGTACTCACGCCCGAGCTTCGCACACACAAGATCACGGCCGCACATATCGAGCTCTTCGAAGCGCCTTACGAACTGGTGAAAACCATGCGCGCCTCGGTGCTCGCGTTGGGACCGTTGCTCGCGCGCTTCGGAAAAGCGAAAGTCTCGCTGCCGGGCGGTTGTGCCATTGGCACTCGTCCGATCGATCTGCACCTGGCGGGTTTTGAGAAACTCGGCGCGCAGGTCCGGCTTGAAGCGGGAAACGTCGTCGCGCGCGCTCCGAGCGACGGACGCTTACGAGCCGCGGATGTCACGTTCAACAAAGTCACTGTTACAGGGACTGAAAACCTGATGATGGCGGCGACGCTCGCGCGTGGCACGACGACGTTGCGCAATTGTGCGTGCGAACCCGAGATCGTCGATCTCGCGGATCTGCTCAACAAGATGGGCGCACGCGTCAATGGCGCAGGCACGGACACGATCCAGATCGAAGGCGTTGCCGCACTCGGCGGCGCGGAGCACACGATCATTCCCGATCGCATCGAGACGGGAACGTTTATCGTTGCCGCGGCTATCACCAAGGGAAAACTCGAGATCAAAGATTGTCGACCGGATCACCTGGAAGCTGTGATCGCGCAGTTGCGCGCAGTCGGTGTGGTGATCGACGAGGTCAATCCGACGACGTTGGAGGTCACGTGTTGTCCTGATGGTCTAAAAGCAGCAAATGTTTCGACCGCGCCACATCCGAGTTTTCCAACTGACATGCAGGCGCAGTACATGGTTTTGATGACGCAGGCGCACGGTCGTTCCGAGATTGTCGAGACTGTTTTCGAGAATCGATTTATGCACGCGTCGGAGTTGCAGCGCATGGGTGCGCAGATTCATATCGATGGGAGTACGGCGATCGTGGAAGGAGTCACGCCGCTGACTGGCGCGCGTGTGATCGCTTCGGATCTACGTGCTTCGGCGTCGCTTGTTTTGGCGGGTCTGATTGCGAGTGACGAGACGTTGATCGATCGCGTCTATCACATCGATCGCGGTTACGAGAAGATCGAAGCGAAGTTGCGCGCGGTTGGCGCGAATATCGAGCGGATTACGGCGCCGGTGACGGCGAGTTTGGTTCAGGGTACAAATGCGGATTAAGGAGTGTTTGGATGCCGGAAAGTAACTGTTTGTTTTGTAAGGTTATCGCGGGTGAGATACCGGGTGAGTTCGTTCATCAGGACGAACATTGTGTGGTGATTCGTGACATACATCCTCAGGCGCCCACGCACTTGCTGGTGATCCCGCGCGAGCATCTCGAATCACTTGATGACGCGACGCAGAAAGAGGAGGGGTTGCTGGGCCACCTGCTGCGTATCGGCGCCCGCATGGCCAATTCGCAGGGTCTTGCGGACAGTAGTTTTCGAACTGTGATCAATACGGGCGCAGGCGCGGGCCAATCGGTGTTTCACCTGCACGTTCACGTGCTTGCCGGTCGCGCGATGAACTGGCCGCCGGGATAAAACACAAAGAGGCACAAGAGAGAACAAGTCAGGTGAGAGTCTTTGTTCTGGTTTGTGCCTCTTGAGCCTTTGTGCCTCTTTGTGGCTAAGCTTTCGGTGCGACTGCACGAACAGCTTCCGAGACGCCCGCCTCATACTTCTTAAAATTCTCATTAAAACGCCTTGCCAGATCTTTCGCCTGGCGATCATAGGCGTCCTTGTCTTCCCACGTATTGCGCGGCTGTAGCACCTCATTCGGAACTTCAGGACACGAAACAGGAACGTTTACTCCAAAGATCGGATCAGGCGTCGTTTCAACCTGCGCCAGCGACCCATTGAGAATCGCACGAATCATCGCCCGCGTATACACGATCTTCATGCGCTGGCCCACACCATACGGACCACCACTCCAACCCGTATTGACCAACCAACACACCGCATTGTGCTTCGCCATCTGCTTTCCCAACAGATCGGCATAAACACCAGGATGCAGCACCATAAACGGCGCGCCAAAACAGGTCGAAAACGTCGCTTCCGGCTCCTTGATTCCCTTCTCAGTACCCGCCACTTTCGCCGTGTAACCAGACAGAAAGTGATACATCGCCTGCTCCGGACTCAGCCGCGCAACGGGCGGCAACACACCAAACGCATCCGCCGTCAACATGATGATGTTGCGCGGATTTCCGGCGCGTCCTTCAGGCACGATGTTCGCGATGCTCGTAAGCGGATACGAAGCGCGCGTGTTCTCAGTCTTACGCGCATCGTCGAGATCGATCTGGCGGGACACAGGATCATAAACAACGTTCTCGAGAATCGTGCCGAACATTTGCGTCGTGCGATAAATGTCAGGCTCAGCTTCAGCCGAGAGCTTGATGACCTTCGCGTAACATCCGCCTTCGAAGTTGAAGACGCCATTGTCAGACCAGCCATGCTCGTCGTCGCCGATTAAACGTCGTTCAGGATCGGCGGAAAGCGTCGTCTTGCCCGTGCCTGACAAACCAAAGAAGATCGCGACATCACCTTCCGCACCAACATTCGCGGAACAGTGCATACTCATCACGTCGCGTTGCGGGAGCAGGTAGTTCATGATCGTGAACGCACTCTTCTTGGTTTCGCCTGCGTAAGAAGTGCCGCCGATCAGAACGAGCCGCTGGCTGAAGTCCATCAGGATAAACGTAGGCGAACGCGTGCCATCGCGCTGTGGATCAGCCTGGAAACTCGGGAAGTTGATGATCGTGAACTCCGGCTGGTGTGGCTCAGTCTCGTTTTTACTGATGAACATCGTGCGCGCGAAGAGCGAGTGCCAGGCCAACTCGTTGATCACGCGTATGGGCAACCGGTATTTCGGATCGGCGCCCACAAACGTATCCTGCACGAACAGATCGCGGCCGCTGGCATGGGCCATCATTCGTTCTTTGAGCGCGTTGAACTTGTCCTGCGGAAAGTCTTTATTGACGTCGCCCCAGAAAACTTTATCCTCGCTGCCGTGTTCGCGCACAATCGCTTTGTCTTTAGCAGCGCGTCCGGTGTGTTCGCCGGTGTCGACGATCAGGTTTCCGTGGTTCGAAAGAACGCCTTCGTTGCGGCGTGCGACCTCTTCATACAGTTCGGGTGTGTTCAGGTTCCAATAAACGCGTGCGGGTTCGACGATGCCGTAATTGTCTAATTCGTATTTAGTGTTTTTTCGGCCCAGATTTTTGGTAGTGCTTTCAATGGGAGTGGACGCCATTCAGTGTATCTCCAATCAAACGAGGGAAATCCGATTCTCGCGGTCTGACTATACCTCGTCCGGCGACTGACGCTGTTCGGCAAGCTGCCGTAATGCGTCGGAGAGATCGCGGGCGGCACGCTCGATGCGATCGGCGGCCATGTTGAGTGAGTCGACTTCATCAGAAGAACGGAGAGCGACGATGGCAAGCGCCGCCTCCACTTGTTCTCTCAAACGGTTTGCCTCGTTTTCAGTTTCTTGTTCTGCGCGGGATTTTTGTGAAGCTGCGGCCTGCTGGTTCATAGTATTTCAGACTAAAAGAAATTAATGCTGGAAAAAGTAAAAGTTATGCTGGCGATGGTTGCGAGCCAGTGGGTAAGTCTGACACTTGCGACTAATTCAAGCAAGTGCAGGGTTGGGTTTTGCACGGGGTTTGAACAAAGTATCCTTTGATTCTTCATGAAAATTTATCCGCCGAAGAAAGAAACGTTTACATCGCGTGAGTGGAAGCTCGTGCAACAGCTCAACACGCCGGTGAAAGTGCAGCGCTATTTTAGTGCGCTGCCTTATAACTGGGAGCGCGATGGCGCGACGATGCGTTCGTTTCGTGAGTTATTGAAACGGGATGAAGTTCATTGTCTGGAGGCTGCGGTTGGGGCGGCGGTGATCCTGGAGCAGCACGGATATCCGCCGTTGCTACTCGATCTCGAATCGCACGACTTGTTGGACCATGTGCTGTTTGTCTTCAAGGAGAATGGCGGATGGGGATCGATCGGGCGTTCGCGTGATATCGGATTGCACGGGCGTAAGCCGGTTTTTCGATCGTTGCGCGATCTGGCGTGGAGTTATTTCGATCCTTACGTCGATTTTTCGGGCCGGCTGAAGGGTTATGGACTTACGAGTCTTTACGATCTCGGCAACTACGACTGGCGCTTTTCACCGCGCAAGATGAGCAAGATCGAGGATCATCTTCGCTCAATTCCACACAAACCACTCCGCTCCTCCGACGCTCGCTACCAGAAACTCCTCGCCCGCTATCACGCCTATAAGAAACGTTTTCCCGATCGCTCGCCGAGTTACTATGACAGCCGTCCGAATTGGTTGCTATAATGCGGGGCACCCACTTAAACCCTCATCGGAGAAATTAAAATGACCTGGGTCAATACTTCGCCTCTAGTTAAGACATACACGCTTGAGGAGTTTTGGGAACTCCCCGAGCCGCCAGACCATTCCAAAGTTGAACTAATAGCAGGAGTCCTCTACATGACACCGCCTCCTGGGTTACCTCACAGTAATGTCGCAAGTCGGCTAAATCGCTTGCTGGCTGATTACCTCACAAACACAGGCGACGAAGGCAGCATCCATTTCCCACGAACCGGAATTTCGATCCGGCCGAATACGTGGCTTGAGCCAGATCTCTTTTACGTCTCGGCCGCAACCAAGGCTCAAATGACCGGTAGATACTTCTCGACTGCGGATCTCGTCGTAGAAGTGATTTCACCCGGTTCCGCGATCTATGATCGAAATACAAAAGCGGATACCTACGCCGCACTCGGTATTAAAGAACTGTTGCTCGTCGATGAAATGACCAGACTAATTGAGGTTCGGGTCCTCAAGGGAGATAGCTGCCAATCAAATGTCTTCCATCGTGGCGACCGCGTGATCTCGACGGTATTACCAGGGTTGGAATTCGAAGTCGAACAGATCTTTGCGGATTAGCCGTGCGCGGATTCGAGAGGTGGGAGTTTCTTGAAGCGAGTGTCCAATAACATGTGGATGATGACGGCGACGAAGATGATTGCGCCGCCGATTAAGGCCCAACGTGAAGGGCGCTCGCCGAGTACGAAAAAGACCCAGACAGGATTCAGTACCGGTTCGGTGTAAC
>Ga0315912_10005314_pt1 | contig 11901 bp, 11 predicted proteins | sample VfabasoilMG_FD_204469 | JGI IMG/M metagenome (GOLD analysis project Ga0315912, IMG submission 204469) | Garden soil microbial communities collected in Santa Monica, California, United States - V. faba soil | ecosystem: Environmental > Terrestrial > Soil > Garden | place: USA: California...
TCCGCGGTTGGGAGTTGGAAGTTAAAACTTCTAATTTGAATGCTTAAAGTCATTCAAAGGTGAGGTTAGAAGACGAAATTCAACAGAAAAAATTCAAGAGCGAAAGGCAAAAGGCAGTCATTAACCTGCTGTACACCAGTGGGTTTTTGGTTAACTTATTCAGCAACAAAGCCAAGGGCTTCGGCATAACACGCCAGCAATACAATGTATTGCGCATCCTGAAAGGCCAGCAGCCAAACGGGGCGTCTGTAAATCTCATAAAAGAAAGAATGCTTGATAAAATGTCTGATGCTTCGCGCATTGTGGAACGGCTAAGGATAAAGGGCCTGGTTGTGAGGGGAGCTTCCAAGAAAGACAAGCGTTCCGTGGACATTGGCATCACCGAAAAAGGACTGAACCTGCTGGATATTATGGAGCATGATATTGACTCAATTGAAAGTATGTTTCATGAATTCACCAGCCGCGAATTAGAGCAGTTTAATTCCCTTTTGGATAAATCCAGAACCAAGAGTATCTTTTGACTTCAAAATTCCACAACTAAAAAAATATTCAGCTAATGGCCACAGAAATTGAACACTTCCGGAATTTAGTTTCCTTATCCGCAGCCGATGGCAAAATAGAAGAAACCGAACGAGTGGCACTCGCTAAAATCGCTTATGAAAGGGGCATTCCCGTGGAGCGAATGAATATTATGCTTAAACATGCTGCCGAATACATTTACCTGATACCTCAAAACATGATTGAGCGCGAAAAGCAATTGGAAGAAATGATCGTATTCGCCAAAGTAGATGGTGAATTCGCCAAAGCTGAGTACGAACTTATCACCACGGTAGCTGAAAAACTGGGCTTCACAAAAGCTGAACTTGAGGAGTATATTAAAGCACACGGCTGATTTTTTTAGTGGTCAGATTCTCAATGATCCGTTAGCCAGTACCAAAGAATAACACTTACCGGAGCAATCGAATATTGCCAGATCGGCCATTGGCTAATTGGCTACATTTGCGTTAGATTAGCATCCTAATTAAAATTACTCTTATGGTATTCGATTTAGACATGATTAAGGCGCTTTATGCAGCCATGCCGGGCCGCATTGCCAAAGCCAGGAAAGTGGTTGGGAAACCGCTTACCCTTTCCGAAAAAATACTCTACTCCCACCTCCACAGCGACCAAAAGCTGGAGAATTTTGGCAGAGGTAAATCGTATGTAGATTTCGCCCCCGATCGTGTGGCCATGCAAGATGCCACCGCGCAAATGGCGTTACTTCAGTTCATGTCGGCCGGAAGGCCAAAAGTTGCCGTGCCTTCCACTGTGCATTGCGACCACCTGATCGTGGCCAAAGTAGGCGCCAAAGATGACCTAACCAATGCCAATACGGAAAGTAAAGAAGTGTTCAATTTCCTTTCTTCCGTATCGAATAAATACGGTTTAGGATTTTGGAAACCCGGTGCAGGCATTATTCACCAGGTGGTTTTAGAAAATTATGCCTTCCCTGGCGGAATGATGATCGGTACCGATTCGCACACTGTTAATGCTGGAGGGTTGGGCATGGTAGCCATTGGAGTTGGTGGCGCTGATGCTGTGGATGTTATGGCCGGAATGGCATGGGAGCTTAAATTCCCAAAATTGATCGGGGTAAAACTCACCGGTAAACTAAACGGCTGGACCGCATCCAAAGACATTATCTTGAAAGTAGCAGGCATTCTAACCGTGAAGGGAGGAACAGGCGCTATTGTTGAATATTTCGGAGATGGAGCGATCAACCTGAGTTGCACCGGCAAAGGAACAATTTGTAACATGGGTGCCGAGATCGGTGCAACAACATCAACATTCGGTTATGATAATTCGATGGAGCGTTACCTGATTGCTACAGGCCGGGCTGAAGTTGCGCGCATGGCGAACAAGATAAAAGAACATTTAACAGCTGATCCTGAAGTATATCAATCACCAGAAAAATATTTTAACCAGGTTATTGAAATTAATCTCAGTGAATTAGAGCCACACCTGAATGGCCCATTCACACCCGACCTGGCGACACCCATTTCAAAATTAAAAGATGAAGCAGCCAAAAACGGCTGGCCAACAAAAATTGAAGTGGGCTTGATAGGCTCTTGCACGAACTCATCGTATGAAGATATTTCCCGATCGGCAAGTTTGGCTAAACAAGTTGCCGACAAGGGTTTGAAAACGAAAGCCGTTTTCACCATTACTCCCGGCTCGGAGCAAGTTCGCTACACCATTGAGCGCGATGGCTTTATTAACACATTTGATAAGATCGGTGCAAAAGTATTTGCCAACGCTTGCGGCCCCTGCATTGGCATGTGGGCACGCGTGGGTGCCGAGCGTAAAGAAAAGAATACGATCGTGCATTCATTCAATCGTAATTTTCAATCGCGCAACGATGGCAACCCAAACACCTATGCTTTTGTGGGTTCCCCGGAGTTAGTAACTGCACTGGCTATTGCCGGAGATTTAAATTTCAATCCGCTAACTGATTACCTAACCAATGAAAGAGGGGAAAAAGTAAAACTTGATCCTCCTACCGGAGACGAACTTCCCTCGAAAGGTTTCGATGTGAAAGACCCGGGCTTCCAGGCTCCTGCAAAAGATGGAAGCAAAGTGCAGGTTGCTGTTAGTCCCACCAGCGACCGCCTTCAATTGTTAGCTCCCTTCAAGGCTTGGGAAGGTGTTGATCTGAAAGGCCTGAGACTTCTCATAAAAGCTAAAGGAAAATGCACTACCGACCATATTTCAATGGCAGGTAAATGGTTGAAATTCCGTGGTCATTTGGATAATATTTCCAATAATTTATTGATAGGCGCTACCAACTTTTTCAACGAAAAAATCAACAGCGTAAGAAATAATTTAACGGGCCAGTTCGATGAAGTGCCAAAAGTGCAGCGTGCATACAAGGCGCAGGGCATTGGCTCCATCGTGGTAGGCGATGAAAACTACGGAGAAGGTTCAAGCCGTGAACACGCAGCCATGGAGCCTCGCCACTTAGGTGTGCGGGCCATCCTGGTGAAGTCTTTTGCCCGCATCCACGAAACCAATCTAAAGAAGCAGGGAATGTTGGCGCTCACGTTTGCCAATAAGGAAGATTACAATAAAATTAAAGAAGACGATATAATTGATATTGTAGGCCTTACAAGTTTCTCCCCCGATAAGCCACTTTCGCTTACCTTAAATCACAGTAATGGTTCGAAAGAAAGCATCTCGGTTAATCACTCTTACAACGCCAATCAAATTTTATGGTTCAGGGCGGGCTCAGCGCTTAACCTGATGGGAGGAAAACCAAAAGCCGCAAAAAAGAAAACTGCCAAGAAAGCGGTCGCTAAAAAGGCTGTGAAGAAAGTTGCAGCAAAAAAGAAAGCGAAGAAAGCTGCTCCCAAAGCGAAGGCATCAAAAAAGAAAGTTGTAAAGAAGGCAGCGGCAAAAAAGAAGGGAGCAAAGAAGAAAAAGTAATTCGTTAAAAATTATTCAAAAAAAACTCCGGCCAGTCCGGAGTTTTTTTTGCGCGAAGGAATTACAAATTATAAAACCGCTGGGCATTTCCGCCCATCACATCACTTTTTTCTGGTTCCGAAAATGAAGCTAAATAATTTTCTATTATACCCAGCTGACTCTTATACGATGCCGCCAACAAACACACCGGCCAGTCGGAGCCGTACATGACACGACTGGTTCCGAAAAACTCAAAAACTGAATCGAGGTATGGTTTAAAGTCAGCTTCTTTCCAGGAACTCCAGTTGCCCTCCGTAACCATTCCACTGACTTTGCAAAAAACATTTTCAAACGATGCCAACTCGCGCATTTCTTTTTGCCAGCCCTCCAGCTCCCCCTTTTTTATTAACGGCTTAGCCATGTGGTCAATCACAAAACGCTGATCAGGAAAAAGGTTGACGAATTTCAACGCAGCTTCAAGATGCTGGGGATAAATCAGGATATCGTACGTAAAGTTAAAATCTTTCAGAGCCTTGATGCCGTTGCAAAAATCCTTTCTCAGCAGGAACTCATTATCCGGCTCAGCCTGAACGATATGACGAAAGCCTTTCAGTTTTTCAAATTGCGAAAAATGCTTCAAACGGTTTACGATATCAGCTGATCGTAAATCAATCCAACCCACCACACCTTTTATAATATTTTCTTCATCGGCCAAATTCAATAAAAATATTGTCTCTTCCTCCGACTGCTCTACTTGAATGGCTACGCAGCCATTTATCTTGTTTTCAATTAAAAGAGGTTTTAAATCCTGTGGATAGAAATCACGTTTCAACACACGCATCTCATCGGTAATCCATCCGGACACCTTGGGATTGGGATCGTACTTCCAGAAATGTTGATGAGAGTCGAAGCGCAAGGTTTATTGAATGTTTGATTATTTGTTGACGGCTCTACTGCGTCCGCGACAATACGCATAAATATAATAGAAGTTACTAGGACACTGAGCCCTTGTCTGGCACTGACACATTGTTGTAGGCCGCTTATTTATAGTATCTCCAATAAGTCGTCCTCTTTTCGCCTTGGTCCTCATAGACTGCACTGTCTATCAGTCCCGTAGTCCGTGAGATATAGTCAATCCGCTTGCTATCTGCCCACCTTATCTCTTCTAGCTTACCTGAGTCATTGTAAAAATATTCTGTTTCAAGATTTCCCTTGTTTCGTACCTTTAACAATCTATCTAAATCATACTCGTAGACTTCGTCCGAAAGTGTGTCCAACATGTTGTCAGAGATTGTGGTACTCCTTAATATTTTGGATAGATTTTCGTCATATAGCAAATGGTTAAAAGTAGCGTCACCTAGCAATTTGTCTGTCCACTTCACAATGACAAGTCTTTGCTCTGGATAAAGTTGGTATGTTACTGAGTTGTCGACATAGATGTCACTGTCGACAGTATAGTTCACTAGTCGTCCTAGTGAATCATACTGTATTCGTCTGTCATTTTTTATTATTCCTTTTCCCGATTTCGTTTCAACAACATTTCCGTTTGTGTCCAATTTGACTATTGAAATTGTAATTGCTGAATCGGATTCCAAAAAGTAAGTTTCGTAGTATTTGACTTTATTTTCTGCGAGCACCCTTGACATTGAGTTAAAATCAGCATTGTAAACTTTAAACATGTCTGGCTGTCGTGAGCAACTAAAGGTCAAACAAATAATCATGGGATAAATTTTTCTCATAATTGATTCACAACCTTTGGTATCTGTAGCGGGTAGTATTTTTTACTCCATCTCCGGCAAAATTTTACTCCACAAAAAAATTGGTGTATATGACGAGCTGGTTTAGGAACAAAGTTAAACGACAAGTTTAAAACTTAAAACTATATCCTGCCCGAATAACCTGCGTTTCAAAGTAGTAATCGCTTGTGTAACTGAAATTCGTTCCCTGTATTTTCTTTTTGATTATAAGGGTGTTGAAAAGATCAGTTGCGTTCAAAAACATCTCGCCTTTTCCTTTTTGTATAAGTTTCTTAACTCCTGGCGAAACATTTGGAATTGAAAACCTACCGTCTTCAGCGCTTACCGTTCCTGAAACAAATGCGGAGTCCTTTTCCGCAAAAAGCACCACATTTACGTAGCCAAGGGGTTCCTGACTCAACTTATCCGTTACTAGTCCTGAAATTGTCACATTTTTTTGCTGGGCAAGACAAATAGCAGTTATCAAAGAAAATAGAGTTAATAAGTATTTCATTTTTCCAGGCACCCAGTTCTTCGAATTCCGAAAGATAGTTAACAAACGCGCGGATAACCTTCAATGTTTTGATGAGCGGATTGGAATTTGGCTCTCACTAAAGCGAGACGGGTTTGGTGTTGGCGGTAGGTATGAGGACACCGAACCCCGCCTGGCATTTTAATCCAACCTTGATTTCCAAAGTCCAGTCGACATAGTTGTCCCGTGTTGTCTCGAACACTTTCTTGGTCGTTCTCTTTTTGTTGATCCATGTCTTGAACTATAGTTCGCCACAAGTAAATTGTTTAGTCGCCTGGTTCATTACCTACACCTCTTTTTATTCTTTTGACATCAATTCGCTGTCAGCTGCCCAAAGTCCGAAATATGGGTTCTCGTTGTCAACCCTCTTAAGCATTAGGAAGAACGGTTTTTCAAACCTCATCTTTTTTGGCCTCGGCTGTTGCACTTCGACAGCCACTGAATCTGTTGTTACTACTATCTCTGATTCACTCTCTATTTCTGCTCCTTTTTCGTCCAGAATAAACGCTGTTCGCTGCCAGGCTTCTTCTATTCTGAAATTTGTCTCTTCTGATTTAAATGTTTTTCCTTCAAGAGTAGAGTAATTTGTTTCGATGTTGAAGTCAAATTTTGGGATAACAACCTCGTCATTGTCCGTTAAGGAGAACTTCCAACTCAGGTCGATGTTCTGCCTTTCGATCTCAGCTACTTTTAATTTGTCACCAATTTCTTCTATTAAATCCGACATGGTTTTAAAACTGCCTTCTGTCATATAAAGAAGTATTTCATGCTCCTTGTCTTTTGGCGAAAGCCTAAGTATAAAGTTACTATCGTTTTTGTAATACAGGACTTGAATAATCCCAGAGGTTTCGTAGTTATAACCGAAGATTCCAAATGACTTGACTTTTTGATTATCAAATATCAGTTCATTGTCAAAACTATTTAGCCTCAATTCAAACGGCAATGACTTTCTAAACTCGGCCCTTGCTATAATTAAATCACCATCAATTTCAACTTCTGAAAAGTATTCCGCTTGCCTTAGAGTTCCAAAATATGACCATGAACTATTGAGTAAATTCAAGTCATACAGAGAGCTGTCAATTTGCAATGGAGTCTTAATGGTATTTTTTACCTCGTCCCAGGCGAGTAGAAGAGTCGAGCAGTAGATGGAATTCTTGTCTTTAGTAATTTTGTGTTCTAAAGTCGGGATGAACTCGGTATTTTGAAAGTCAGTCAGTTTCTTTCCCTCAGGAAATGTCCTATCGTTTTTGCAACACTGAGTGATTATTAAAATGAGAATAACTGATGAAATTCTAACTTGTCGCATAGTGCTCTCTTCTGGATCGTTTTTCCCCTACCTAATCTTTATATATGTGTTCCTGTCGCTAAAACCGTTTTCCTTCAGGTATTTTTTTAATTCCTTCTTTGTCAGGCGAAAACTGAAAACAGAGTCAGATTTCGTGCCTGTTAGGTCTCGTAAATTACTTATGTCCTCTTTTGTTGATACTTCCCCGAGTATCACTCCATTGTCAATTCTCTCTAATGTCGTCACACGCCAGCCGTGATCCGAAACTTGTTTGTTTAAAAAGTAGCGGCCTTTATATTTCCTTAGAATGCCACCGGCTGACACGTCAAATATGCTGTCGTAGTAACTCCAACGTTGAAATGTACTGTCGCCTTTGACTTTGATGTCAAATGTCATTTTGTATTCCGTTACTAAATACGATGTGTCACCTTTTATTTCTTTTAAGTCCACCGAATCTATCTTACCTGAAAAATCTTCAAATGAATACTTAATAATAAGTCTGCCTGTAATTGTTAGCATTGACGAGTCATTCAAATTCAAATATTGTCCAATCAATTTTTTAGGAATTCCTTTTTCATTTGAAAGTCCTTCCGGTTGGGGTGTCTCAAATAGTACTGAGTTCTCCACCTTGTCTCCACAAGAGACTATAATTATGCTTGCCAATATTATTAAGATGATTCTCATTTTTTATCTACTCGGTCATGGCCAGAAATGTTTGGTACATTATATGTGATTACTGCTCTATTCCATCAAACTCTCTTTTTAAAATTAAGTTGAGAGTTAGGAGCGCTTATTAATCCCACCTCAACAGAGAATATCAGTCTTTTCTTATTTGCTACTATTTTTAATTACTTCTCCCCCTTTCATAATAAAAGCCACATTTTCAAGTGCACGAATATTGTCCAATGGATTTTCGTCCAACGCGATAATGTCGGCAAAGTATCCATTTTGGAGTAGTCCAATCTTTCCTTCTCCAGCTAAAAGAATTCCGGGATGCATGGTAGCCGATTGCAAAATTTGAAGGTTGGTCATCCCGGCTTCCTTATACGTTTGATAAGCTCCTGCCGCTATTCGTCCTCTTGTGGCTTGAGGATTATTGTAATAGAGGTCGGATCCGAAGGCAATCTTTACGTTTGCTGCCAAGGCTCTTTGTATTCTTTTTTGATACCGTTCAACCCCTGGTGCATCGGTAGGCACAAGATAGATGTTTTTTTCGGCCATCAGCTTTAACACGTCCGCTGAAATTGTGTATCCATGTTCAATAGAGTTAACACCCGCTTTTGTAGCGAGTAGCGCAGGGCCATCACCGTTTGTAGCATGTGCGGCAACTTTGAGTCCCGCTCTCTTTGCCTCTTCTACTATGGCAGTCAACTCTTCCTCACTTAAAACGAGTCTATCGTTGTTAACAATAATTTTAATACAATCAGCTCCATCATAAATCGCTTGTCGAACAGCCCTTCGGGCTTCATCGATGCTACTGATCTCCACATACTCTCTTGAGACAATCAGATTCTGTACTTCGGGAGTCATTTTAGGAAATTGCCCTCCAATAGGAGAAAGCGCTCGCGTAGAAACAAATAAACGAGGTCCAATAACCCACCCTTTGTTAATTGCGTCTCGTAAGGCGACAGCGTTATTCATCCCCGAGTTTCCCAAATCTCTTACTGACGTGTAGCCCGCCATTAACATCTCTCTGGCATTCTTTGCTCCCAATAAGGCTCGCTCACCTTCATTTAGCTTGACCGTTTCTGAAATCGTGTTGGCTCCAGAAATCTTTTCAAGCTCACCATAATACTCATGACAGAGATGAGTGTGCGCGTCAATTAAGCCAGGAAGGAGGTATTTACCTGAGAGGTCAATAACCTTTGCATTAGCAGGAATTTCCAAGCCACTACCAATCTTCTCAATTTTCCCATCCCGTATATAAACCACAGAATTATTGATCGTTTTTCCGGTTTGAACATCGATCAATGCTTTCGCAACTAACACAGTTAACTCCTTTTGAGTATTCTCGGCAACCTGACCAAACATTAACGTATTACAATAAAACAGGATAAAAATTTTGAGAAGCATTCGTCCTAAGGTTTGTTGCCGTGAGTACTGTTGATCTGATAGGTCCATTTTAATCTGCGTTAGAGTTGACTGTTTCAGCTACTTTCTTCTCCAAATCAAGCCATAAAAGCTACAATTCTCAAAACGTTTTGCCCCAATAACGTATCGCCTGATATTTCTACTTGATCCATTACTTGTTCAGGTCTCCAGCTCTTTGAAAATAATTTCCAGGTTGTATTTGGGTCAATCCTTACGGTCGCGTTTGATTTTACTCCGGTTTCTTTATTTAAAGTCCAGCCACTATCGGTTTTGACAATATTCCACTGTCCACCTATATCACTGGTGACAATTAAAGAAACTGTTGTTCCATCGTCTGCGGACACTTCTCTGAAAGTAAATGGAAACGCATACATTAACGTGTCAATAAAAGGATAGAAAAACTCTTTCGTCATCAATCCGGGTTTGTTAACTGCGTCCCTGATTTGTTGTTGGTGTAAATATTTTTCGGTGTACTCCCTGGCAATGTGAAACCAATTCGGAGATACTTCCTGCCCCGACCATGCTACTGAAAACAGTGCATTTGAAAATGGCTCTAACGAATGAAGATGTTGAGTGTATTGCTGACCGGTAATTTCTAAAAGAAATGTCAATAATTTTGGACTGATCCTTTTGGTCGCATTGGTCCATGTCAAATTCAGATTATTCAGAAATGCGACTAAATCCTGGTATGAATTTATATTGGTTGCTTTCTCTCCAAAAAATCCATCTCTTGAAATAGATAATGCTCTCACATTACCGTCAAGCAAATGAGAGGCTACGTCTTTTACTTTCCAAAGTTTGGCAACGGTTTGAGCATTCCATTCCTCAGCGGTTAATGAATTCAATAATTCAATTAACATTTTATCAATTACTGGAAATAGATGTAAAGTCTGAATAGGAATAGTTTTATTCATAGTACATAAGACGTTGTAGGTATAAGGAATGTCCTCTTTGTTGGCGGTTGTGCCCCTAACCGTATAAATATTCATCTAACAAACAGACTGTTTTCTTAAGTATTGATTTCTCAGCGGAATCCTCAACAGTTATTTCATCCCTTACTTTCTTTAACTCTGAAAGTACAAATCCTTTGTTGGCCAAAACAAATTCCTTGTCAAGAAATGAGAATGCCTCAATTGCTTCCTTCAAATAGTCTTTAATGATTTGTGTCGGCAAAGGTTCTAATTTGTTTAAAGAGTTAAATGATATAGAACGAACTATTGTTTTATCAACTCGTCCCTTTAGTCCATATTTAGACTTGATATCAACAAGATTGTCGAATTCAGATTCAACTATTTTGTTTATGATTGAGCCAAGTGGTTTGATACTAATTTTACCATCCAATCTTTTGATCAAGTCCCTTCTTGTGGAATTCTTTAGTTCGGGGTCTTTGAGCAATTCTAAATATTGAATTGCAAACTTCTTGTCCTTCCCCCATTTGCTAATAAAGAAATAGCATGGATAATAATGACTGCTCTGAAAAACAATTTCCTTAAAATGGGCTTCAGGAAGTGAACACTCCTGTTTAATAAATGAATCATAGAGATCATTTGAATGAATTGCTTTCTGAATAGTCTTTTCGATTATTGTATTTGTCGTTGACTCAATCTCTAAATGCCCTTTAATGATGTACGCTGGAGCTCCTTCTTTTTCATTAAATGAACCTTCTCGAATCAGGTTTAAGTTTTTAAGAGTCTCTGAGTCAATTATTATTTTGGTTGTTCCGTCTGTATCAATTTCGCCAGTCGTTGTGTTGAGTATTGCTGAATTCGGTCCGGCTTCAATAACCTTATTAATTTGATTTAGAACTTTTTTGGTTCTCTTATTTATTTCTCCGTCAACTAATGTTCTTAAGTCAGGGGCTTGAATTTTTGTGGTTAATGCATTGTATCTAAAATAGATTTCTCCTGCTATTCCTTTTTCTCCGTCAATGTCGAAATTAGTCTTAAGTATTACGGGTTTCGATTCAGCTTGATTTACTTCGAGAACACCAATCAGAATTGCATCGAATCTTCTGGTGAAAAACTTAAAATCAATTGATCCATCAATACCATCCTTAATTCCCGTACTAAAATACCTGTTGTCAAGATCCTCAAGTGTCTCTTTTATGCCCACTAGTTGGCTATTGTCAGGATCTATACCATAAACGATTTGCCCGCCCTTGTTATTCGCGAAACCACAAATCGTCTTTAGATATGACTTTGAAATGGACTCTCCACTTAGTTGAAGTGACTTTTTGAATTCCGTGCAATCATCTTCTGTCCAGTTGGTGAAGACTCCTGTTTTAGTCTTTTTTAATGATTCTTTAAAAGTCATGTCGTGCTCTTTCAAGGGGCATTGCCAGCAACGTTCCGCTATGCACCGTAAGCCTTAACCTTCTGCCTCGAAACGCCCAAGCCTTCAATGCCCAACTCCATTACATCACCGGGTTTCAGGTAAACGGGTGGCTTCATTCCAAGCGCCACACCGGCCGGGGTTCCGGTGGAAATTAAATCACCCGGGAGCAAAGTCATAAACTGGCTGATGTAGCTTACCAGTTTTGGAATTTCAAAAATCAAATCAACGGTGTTGCTTTCCTGCATCATTTTACCATTCAGCTTCAGCCAAATTTCCAAATCGTTTGAGTCGGCAATCTCATCGGTGCTCACCAGGTATGGCCCCAGTGGCGCAAACGTGTCGGCACTTTTTCCTTTCACCCATTGTCCGCCACGCTCCAATTGAAACTCGCGCTCGCTGATATCATTATGAAGAACGTAACCGGCCACGTGGTTCATGGAATCTTTCTCGTCCACGTAAACCGCTTTCTTTCCGATCACAAA
>Ga0315912_10005315_pt1 | contig 11900 bp, 7 predicted proteins | sample VfabasoilMG_FD_204469 | JGI IMG/M metagenome (GOLD analysis project Ga0315912, IMG submission 204469) | Garden soil microbial communities collected in Santa Monica, California, United States - V. faba soil | ecosystem: Environmental > Terrestrial > Soil > Garden | place: USA: California...
AGACGCGTGGCTCCAGCGTATAGCAGTTGAGCGCGCCGATGACTTGTTCACGCACCATGAGCGGTACCGAGAGCATCGAGACCAAGCCCTCCTGCCGCGCCAATTTGCGGAACGGATAACGCGGGTCGGTGCGGATGTCGGTGATGGCTTGCGGCTTTTTTTCGCGCACCACCTGCCCGGTGATGCCCTCGCCGATCTTCAACGGTGGGCGCGAGTGATAGGTGATGCCTGCGCTCTTAACCGCGCGCAGTTGCAATTCGCCGCGCGCGGTGTCAATTAGGCGAAGAGTGCAAACAGGTGCGCTCATCACTTGGGCCGCCATCTCGACGATCAATTCCAGCATTTCATCCAAATAGAGGGGAGAGGTAACCGCCTCACTCACTTTGGCGAGCGTGGTGAGTTCGCCGATTTGTCGGTGCATGTGGTCGTAGAGCAGGGCGCGATCCAACGCTCCAGCGGCGAGGTCGCTGATGAGCGCGGCCAGTTCGATCTCATCGGTGGTGAAGGTATGTAAGGCGCGTGTTTGCACATTCATCGCGCCGATAGCTCGCTTTTGGTTGATGAGTGGCACCGCTAAGAGCGAGAGTAAATTGTTTTCGTGCGTCAGGGGCAAGAATTTAAAACGCGGGTCAGCACGGGCTTCGCGCACCGCGACCGGCTGACCGTGTTGGGCGGCCCAGCCGGTCAGCCCTTCGCCCATTTTCAAAGAGGTGCGTCCCACTGCGTTCTGTGACAAACCAGTAGATGCGCGTAGCCAGAGAGTAGCGTCAGATGAATCAAGCAAGTAGATAGAGCACGAGTCTACACGCATTACCTGCGCCGTTTTGCGTGCGATGAGGTCGAGGGTCGTGTCTACATCCCACGCTGCCGAAAGCGCCTGCGCGATCTCGCGCAACGCGGCGAAGACGTTGGTCGGGTCAGAAGCAGCGGGTTTCAAAGGGAATTAATACACAAGACAGAAGATACAAGACACAATAATTTTGCTGCGTCTGTTGTGGCTTGACTATTGTGTCTTGAGACTTGATCCTATTCTTCCCAATCAAACGTCCGCGTCACGGCCTTCTTCCAACCGGCATAGAGCGCCGCGCGGCGTTGGGGGGGGAGGTTTGGCTTCCACACGCGGTCTTGGCCCCAATTGGCGCGCAGGTCGCTGAGCTTGCTCCAAAAGCCCACTGCCAAGCCCGCGGCATAGGCCGCGCCGAGGGCGGTCGTCTCGGCCACGGTAGGGCGGATGACCGGCACGCCTAGCATATCGGCTTGAAATTGCATGAGCAATTCGTTTTGCACCATGCCCCCATCTACCTTAAGCGCCTTCAGTTTCACACCCGAATCTTTGTTCATGGCCTCCAGCACCTCGCGCGTTTGGTAAGCGGTGGCTTCGAGCGCGGCGCGCGCAAGATGGCCTTTGTTCACATAGCGCGTCAGGCCAGCCACCACACCGCGCGCGGTGTCTTTCCAATAAGGCGCATATAAACCCGAAAACGCCGGGACAAAATAGATGCCGCCGTTGTCGTCCACTGTGCGTGCTAGGGCCTCCACTTCACCTGAAGAAGCGATGAGCCCCAAGTTGTCGCGCAACCATTGCACCAACGCTCCGGCGATGGCGATTGAGCCCTCTAGTGCGTAGACTGGTTTTTCGTCGCCGATCTGGTAGGCCAGGGTGGTGAGCAAGCCATTCTTCGATTGAACCGGCTTAGGGCCAGTGTTGAGCAACATGAAACAACCCGTGCCATAAGTGTTCTTCGCTTCGCCCGGCGCGAAGCACGTTTGCCCAAAGAGCGCGGCTTGCTGATCGCCCAAATCGCCGGATACTGGCACGCCCGCTATCTCACCGACCGTTTCGCCATAGACCGCGCTGGAAGGGCGGATTGTCGGCAACATCGCGCGCGGGATGCCGAGCGCCATTAAGAGCTCGTCGTCCCAATCCAGCGTCTTCAAATTCATCAACAGCGTGCGGCTAGCGTTGGTCACGTCAGTGATATGTACGCCACCCGCCGCGCCGCCTGTGAGATTCCAGATCAGCCAAGTATCTATGTTGCCGAAGAGAAGCTCACCGCGTTTGGCGCGCGCGCGGGCGTTGGGGAGATGATCGAGCAACCAGCGGATTTTGGGGCCAGAAAAATAGGTGGCAAGCGGCAGACCCGTTTGGCGGCGGAAACGATTTTGACCGCCCGCCTTGGCCAACCGTTGGCAGATCGCGGCCGTGCGCGTGTCTTGCCAGACCAGTGCGTTATAGATGGGCCGCCCGGTCGCCTTCTCCCATACCACGGTCGTTTCGCGTTGATTGGTGATGCCGATGGCGGCGAGGTCACGCGCGGTGAGTTGCCCGTTGTGGAGCGCGCCCGCTAACACTGCTTGCGCGCGTTCCAAAATTTCCAGCGGGTTATGTTCGACCCAACCGGGTTGCGGATAAATTTGGGTGTGTTCTTGTTGAGCGTGGGCGATCACTTGTCCAGCCTGATCGAAGATCAGACAGCGGGTGCTGGTGGTGCCCTGGTCTATAGCGGCGATGAAGGCGGGCATGATGACTCCTGAGAGGGGCAAGCACGTATTATAAGGTGGAAGTGAAAAAATTTACTCCACTATTTGGCAGATAATGGTTTGCATATGACTGACGTATTAGCGGAATCATTAAAGCAAAACAGGTGAAGCAGAAAAGGCTTCACCTGTTTTTGTTCGCTTACTCAGTGTCTCGCACTTCAATTCTCTTTGCGCTTCACCAGCACCAATCGGTTACCGTTGTTCTCGTAACTAAACTCGACTGAGTCCATCACCTGCCGCATAAAGTACAGTCCCAGCCCGCCGATCTTCATCTCATCTACCGAGGCGTTGAGATCAGGTTCTGGCACGGCGTTCGGGTCGAAGCGTTGGGCGTGATCTTGGATGATGATCTTGAGTTCGCCCACTTGGGCATGACAGGTGATCTCAATATCGCCGAGATTTTCGCCGCCGTAACCATGCTCAATGATGTTGGTGCAGGCTTCGTCTACAGCCAGTTGGCAACGTGAAACAGCGGTCTCATCCAGACCAGACTCCATTGCGGCCTCGGCAACAAACGCGCAAATTTGCTCGAGGCGGTCATACCGGCCGGGAACGGTGAGGGTGCGTCCCATCCGAACGCGAGAGAAAATGGAAGCGAAGAGCGGGCGGCGCTAAAAGCTCGCCACGGCTTCGTCGCGGTTGGGGTGAATGGAGAAGATGGAGGTGAGACCTGCCAAGCGCAACACTTCTTCCACCCGGGGGGACGGGGCGGCGAGGCGCAGGTCGCCATTAACACGCTTGACAGCTTTCAGGGTGGAGACCATCGCGCGTAGACCGGCCGAAGACATGTATTCCACGTCTTTGAGATCCAACACGATTTGGGTCTTGTCGGATTCAACGAGTTTCTTCAACTCGGTTTCCAAATCCGGCGCGGTTGCGCTATCCACCCGTCCAGAGACTGACATGATGGACACGCGCTTTTGTTCTTGGGTTGTAATTTGCATTGAACTGCCTCCTCAAAGGTCTGTTCGGTAGTTTGAAGGTTTCAATCGTCAAGCCGATCAACTTTTTGTTGATATGCGGCGAGATTATACCTAATTCTAAGGAGAATTCCAAATCAAGCCAACGGGCTAGGGCGGGGCTCTCCCGCCAAACGGGTTGCGGCTAAACATAACCCCGCGAAAATCCAAAAGAGGGCGCTGGCGTGTTGAAAATCTAAATTGAAAAAATAATGGTCCACGACCCCAATCGCTAAGGCCGCCACCAACCCAGCGTGCGCGCCCAACCACAACGGCGTCAACCACTCATCGGCATAGACCTGCTTGCGGCGCGCCGCGCTCCAGCCAAAGATCACCCCAACCACTAATAAGAAGGCGGCTAAACCCGTGAGCCCCATTTCCTCGGCGATGATCAGATAGGCGCTGGACACACCTAAGTAAATATCAATTTCCGGCGCGCCAGAAAACCCCACGCCCAAAGGGTAGCGGCTAATGAGGATGGCCGCGTCTTTATATTCGCCCAACCGCATCTGCGTGGCGAGGTCTTGCCCTTGCAGGCCTTCGATGAAATGCGCCACATAGTCCTGAGTCGCGGGGAGTAGCAACAAGACCAATGCGATCACTGGCAAAAAGACCAGTGTGCGCCGATAACGCGCCAGCGCGATCACCACCAGCGCCACGCCGAGCGCCGTCATCGCCCCGCGCGAAAAAGTCAACACGATGCACACGAGCACCACCCCAAACCCAAGATAGGTGAGCCAACGTGCTTTGAGCGTGGGGTGGGGGGCGAGTAATTGGGGCGCGAGCAACCCGCCGATGATGGCCAGCAAGCCCCCTAACACATTCGGGTCAACCGAGGTCGCGATGGCGCGTTGCGCGTTTTCTGGATTGTCTTCGATGTAGCGCAACACACCGCCTGACGGATAATTGAAGATGCGTAACGCGGAGAGGGCGCGTTCGGAAAGCTCTTCGGGGAGAAAGTAAAGCCCAATGCCCACGGCCGCCGCCGCGACGCCACATACGATCACCACGCCCACCAGCCGGTTAAGTTTGGTCTGGCTGTCAATGTAATCTACCAAGATGAACACCAGCGCCATGTTCAACAACAACTCGGCGAAGTGACGCATCAGCGAGGTAGTGAGCGGGCCGTTGGGGATGCCCGCTACAAAACTCAGCACCGCCAAAAGCATCAACAACGCCAGCGGCGCATGGGCCGGCGTGAGCGTCAACCGGCGTCTTTGCCCCGACATCCATTGCAGTAAATAAACGCCTAGGACGCCAGCCAGCGCCAAATCTAAAAAGGTGGGCGTGACGACGATCTTGATCGGCAAAGCGGCGAAGGGCAAGAGCGCGCTGATGGCGATCGTCCCCCACAACCCGATTTCCAAATTGGTGAGCGCGAATAACCCTACCGCCAGCGCGCCCAAAACGCCCACTGTAATCAGCGGCCCGGCAAACGCCAGCAAGCCGCCCACCGCAACGGCGATGAGGGCCAGCGCGATGCTTAACGGCCAAGAGAACTCGGCTATTTTGTATGGGATGAGTTCTCTGTTCAAGGTAAAAATTAAACGACTGATGGCTCGGATTGCGGATTACAAAATAGCGGATAGCCCGCGCTGTGTCATCTGTGGTTTCAAATTAGCCACCATCAAGCTGACCTACTTAATCTCTATCGCCTCGGTCAAGACCACGCTCCCATTATCCCACTCTCCACCCTCGGGGCGAAAGGCGGCAAGGCGCGCGCCAGAAAGCGGGTCGTAGAAGCCAAGCTCGAGCGAGTAATGCCCAACCGGTGGCATTGGGATGAAGCGGCGCGCATCAGTGAAAGGCAGGTCCGGCCACCACGCCGAAGTTGGCCAATGCCCGTTGACAGGCGGCCCATCCGCTTGCGAAATGGTTTGCCCGTGAGCATCCACGAGATGGGCGAACACCGTGTAATCCTGCGGCACAGGTAGCGTAGTGTTCCAATAGAGCGTGAACGAACCATCATGCGCGTCATCTAAACCGAGGAAGCGCAGGCCATATTCAAACTCAGCTGGAGCGGCCAAGTGTGGCGTGAGGGCTTCAGTCACGCTCGGAATAATTCGCCCCGCATTGAACGCGACTTCATTAATCGCTTGCCCGGCTTGGGTGATCGGCAATTGCTGGTCGGGGTGTGCCTCCCAAACGGCGAGGTGCAACCTTAACACGGTCGGTGTGTGGGCTTGACCCGAAATCGGCACAGCATACCGATCGACAAATATCTCGCCTACTTGCCAGGTCGAGGTAGGACGTAGGCCACCGCTAGGCCACGAATCGATCTTTCCAACTTCTTCGGCGTTGCGCCCTAAGAGATGCAAGGCCAACACATAGTCAGTCACCATCCGTTGCCGCGCGCGCCAATAGAGCATCACCGACTGTGTTTCACCGGGGCGGCGTGGTGTCGCGTCCACCGTGTAACCGATCAACTCCATGCCTTCGCCAAAGATGGCTTGCACAGGCTGGAGCGAAGCCGGTAAGTCGGCTTCACTTATTATCGGTGTTGGGGTATAGCGTGGAGCGATGTCGGCGAGCGGGACATACAACGCGACGAGCGCCAAACCACTGGCGAGGCCACCCGCCACCCAACGACGCGTGGTGTCGGATCGAAACACGGCTAATATCCCCAGCGCTATCAAGATCGAAAGTGGTGCAATCGCGCCAAACATCAGACGGCCCTGCGAGGCAAAAGTTTGTAACGTCCACCGGATCAAGCTCGCAAGCGTAAGCCCAATAAAGAGCGCGAAGCCGATGAGGGCGGGCGAAATTTGCCGTGCGCGGCGCATTGCCCATGCCCCACCGGCCACCGCCCACAGTGTGAGGGCGGTGAAAAACAGATAAACCCAATTTGAAGCCAAAACGGTGAACGCGCCAAACACGCCCCAATAAGAAAGCCAGAACCCATACCATTCGGTGCGGATGAGTTCGAGAAGCGTGATCGCTGGCACGCGCGGCCCGGCGATGGCCACCATCCGTTCGGTGCCGAGCCATTCGCCATAGAGTAAATAGTTTCGACCAAACCACCAGCCGGAGGTGAGGAGCGCGCCCGCTAAGATCAAACAACCACATACGATAAAGCGTTTCAGGTCGCGCGCTTGCCACGCGCCCCAGCCCACGCCCAGCGCCGCCATCGGCCACAACACCAAGCCGCTTACTTTTGTTAACGCCGCGAGGCCCAGCAACACACCTAACCCCAAGGCTTTGGGCCAGGAATTAGTTAATTGAGGCCGCATAAATTGTTCTATCACTAACAAGTTGGCGGCGCTGAGGCTCATCAGTAAATTGTCATTGTTAACCGAAGCGTTGATGAACAGCACCATCGGGTTGAAAGCAACAAAGGCCACGGCCAGATGTGCGAGGGGAACATCGTCTGGGAAGAGGCGGCACACTAAATTAAATGTGAACCATAAAGTCAGCGCGCTCAAGCCCAACGAAAACCAACGCAGTGCGTGAACCGCGAGCGTCGTGCCCGCAAGGGAGGGCGTGTTGGGCAGATGGCGATAGAGCGTGACGTTGTGTTGTGTCCCCGGGATGCCCACTCGTGAGAATGGGTTGTGCGTAGCGAGGGCTTCAAAATCGGACGTGTCAATCCAAGCCGTTAACGTCGCCGAGAGGAGATAGTACAACGGTGGTTGACTGCCCTCTTGCGCCCAAGGTGGTTCGGGGCCGCCCAAGGTTTGCACCGGGAGCGGGTTGCCGCGCGCCAGCCACCAAACAAAACCATAGTGTGAGCCTTCATCGGAGGCTTCAAAGATCGGTGTGGCCCATTGATAGACGAGGCCCACGGCGAGGTGGGCGACGATCAAAATCAATAGACCACGCTTCATGGTGCGACTCGGATTTTGCTGAGGAACACAAAATCGGCATCGGTGGGTAAGCGCTCGTCGTTCATCACGCGCAACCGTTGCGCGGTCACGCTATCGTACAAGCCGACTTCGATGTCATACAACCCCGGTAGCGTATCTGCTTTAAGCGTTAAGGGATAGATGTCGGTGAGCGTTTGCCCGATTGACCAAGCAGAGGTGGGCGCGCCGCCATTTTGCGGCCAGCTATCCGCGCCCGCCCATAACGTTTCGCCACGGCCGCGCACATGGGCGAAGACCGAATAATTTGTGTTGATCGGTGCCAAAGCTTTCCAATATAAAGTCAACGTTAGCGTGTCGCCCGGGCGCACCACACGCGTTTCGAGATCGTAACCGGTCAGTTCAATTCGGTTGTCAAAATTTTGATAAACCATGTTGGGGATGTGAGCGGCGCGGAGCGTTTTTAAATGGAACTTTCCCACAGACACCGCCTCTTGCCCCGAGGTTAAGCGTAAGCGTTCACCGGTTTGCAAATCGTACAAGCCAATTTCGAGATGTGCATCTACATCGCCAAACGCAGTGGCGGGGATGGGGAGGGCGTAGCTATCTGCGAAAGTCTGGCCAGGCTTGAGCAGGGTGGTCGCCAACAAACCTTGCCCCGGATATCGGTCGCGTTGCGCGATGATGATCCCATCTTCATCAACGAGATGAACGAAGATGCTCCAATTGCGATCCATTGCAATTTGGCTCTGCCAATAGAGGGCGAAATACAAAGTCTCGCCGGGCATGATATCTTTGTCGGGCAGGGCCAATCCCAATAAGGACAGCTCGCCTCCAAAGTCAGCTTGGAGAGGGTGGGGAATGCTCTGAATGCGTTCAGCGGTCAGATTGGTTGGCGGGACATAATGCGGTGCGATCACTTTAAACGGCGTGTTGGCCGAAACATACAACATGAAACCAAGTGGCAAGAGGAGCAGAACATTAGCGAGTTGAGTATTGGCAATGGGCGATTTAGGCAAATACATAGGCAAGCGATGCCAGCCAACCGCCAGCAAGACCCCAATGGCGGAAATAGCTGGAAAGATCAGCCGCCCTTGTGAAGCCCACGTTTGACTCGTCCAGCGGAGAAGCGCCACAAAAATTAAGACGATCCATTGGATGAGCAGGATGTAGTGTGCGATATTCGTGACGGTGAGCTGGTGGTTAAGCGTCGCGTTGATCCCACCGATGATTAAACCTAAGAGCGCCACGAGCACGATCCCATTTAAGAACGTGTACATCCAATTCGACAACGGCACGCTCACGCCACCAAACAAACCCCAATAAGCCTGCACAAAGCCCACCCGCTCACCCCAAAGTTGGAGGAGCGTCGCCGGGGTGGGGCGTTGCCCAACGATGGCGATAAACTGATTCCAGCCGAGCCAATCATTGTAAAGTTGGTAATTGCGCCAATACCACCAGAAAGAAACGAGGAGCGCAATAGAGAAAATAACAAGGCTCCGGCTGATGAAAGCCAAATGCTGGTTACGGCGGGGTCGGAAAGGCGCAAAGTAGTACGCATAAAATAGGGTTAACCCCACCACCGGCCAAAGCCCCAGGGCCGACTCTTTGCTGAGGGCCGCGCCGCCTAAGATCAGCCCCATCAATAACGTTTGCGTCAGCGTGATCATTTGCGGCTGGCGGATCCAGCGCGCCATTTGCCAGAGCGCGGCGGACGCGAAGAAGATGGCCAACGTGTCATTGTTCACCGACGCGCTGATGAAGATAAACATCGGCGTAAAGGCCACAAAGCCCGCCGCGGCTAGCGCGAGCCATTTTTCCGTTGGGGCGATTTCTAAAGCGAGACGATAGGTGAAGTAGACTACACCGGCACCGAGTAACACTGACAGAAATCGAATGAGCATGACGGCCAACGTCGTGCCCCGCCACGGCCACTGTTCTCGATAAGTATGAATTAGGATGTTGTTATTGCGGTCACGAGTGATGATTCCATTATCAGTATGGGGGTTGATCCAACGCACTTGCTCCATATCGCTCGTGTCAATCCAAAACGTGGCGAGGGCCATCACCGCATAATACAATGGCGGCTGGCTACCTTCTTGTCGCCAGGGGCCTACCTGCGCTGGGTCTTGCACCGGCAGGCCGTGGCCATCCGCAAGGGCCTTGACCATCGGGTAGTGCCAGAGTTCGTCAGAGATTTCAAAGAGCGGGGTGAGTGTGGCATAGAGACCGCCTAACCCAATGAATAGGGCGAGGAGGATAAAAATTGACTGGCTCTCAATCCTTTTTCTGATGTCCAGCCATGTTGTGAGGGGTGAAGGGCGAACCGGCTCAGGTGAGTTGCCGCTGTTCTCTTGAACACGGTCTGCCTGTGGTGTTTCAGGCTGAGCCTCCGGGGGATGTTCCGTATCAGTAGTCATCTGGTGACTATCCCATATCCCCCTGCATTGGTCAAACGGTGTGAATAAAATCGAGCGTGCGTTGCGCGATGCTCGGCCATTCAAACTGTCGTGAAAGTTCGCGCGCGCCGCGTCCTAAGCGTTCGCGGAGTTCGGGGGCGTGGAGCAGTTCTGTCACCGCCAGCACGATCGCCGAAGCCGAGTCGGAGGGGACGAGCCGCAGATTGAAGCCATCTTGTAGTTCAAACAAGGGTTGTGTCGGATGGGTGGTGATGATCGGACAGCCATGCGCGAGCGCCGCCATAAACGTGCCGCGCCGGAAAGAGACGCCATCGCGATAGGGCAACACCAGTGCATCGCAGGCCAAGAGGTGCGCTGAGACTTCGGGTGGTGTGACGAAACCGGTGCGGAAGAGGCGGTCGGCTAAGTCGTAACGCTTGATCAGCTGGTCGAGTTCGCCGCTGAACGCAGCATTCGTTGCCGCGTCGCTCGACCCAGCCTGCCCGCCAATGAGCGCCAACTTCACGCGTGCTTTGCGCGACTGCAAGGCCGCTAACGCGCCAATGAGCGTGTCGCCGCCTTTGGAAGGGTTGAGGAAGCCAAAGTAGCCCAGCAAAAATTCATTAGGCATGACGCCAAACTGAGCGCGCCACGCTTCCCGCTCATAACCTGCTGGCGGTGTGCAAGCGATGTTGCTCCCGATAGGAATTTGCATTAGGTGCTTCACACCGCTCCGGCGGCGGAGTTCTTGTTCGTCGGCGGGGTCGGTGACGATCACCCCCGCCGCCGAACGGGCTAGGTGTGTGACCGCTTTTTCGCGCAATGGCCCGGCTTTGGGGAAAAGATAAGGGATGCGGAGATCATGAAAAGTGACGACCGTCTTAACCCCCGCCAGGTTCGACAAAAAATGGATCGGCGCGGAGAGCCCGTAGGCGGCGGCTTGATATTGGATATTAAGGTAATCGAGTTGTAGTCGGCGCGCGAGGGCGCGCACTTGAAAGAGCGCTGGGAACGACCAGCGGCGAACGATGGGATGGAGGATTAGAGAATTAGAGGCTTGGGGAAGTGGAGCATTACAACGCGCATCAGTAATGATATGGACTTCAACATCGAGTCGCGCGAGGGCGAGGGCTAGCTCGTGGGTGTAATCGCCTACACCGCCTTGCAGCGGAGGGTATTCGCCAGTGAGGAGGCCGAGACGCATAGAGTGTAGTCAATAAACAGTAGCCAGTAGTCAGTTTGGTCTTATAACCTTCTGAATTCTGACTCCTGATTCCTGACTCCTGATTTCAACACTTCCCAATAAATCTTCACGCGTTGCCAGCGTAATTCGCGCTTATGTCCCACCGCACCCTTCACTGCTTCCAGCGCGAGTTGAAAGGCGAAACTTCCTAGCAAGAACCAACGCAACATTTCCCCTCTCATCGCACCATGATATTTCTTGAAATAACGCACCTTGCTCGCATTAAAGCGAATGTGGGTCGCCGCCGGCACTTGAGCGCTGGAGCGCGCTTCGTGGTGGATGATCTGCGCGGGCGGGAAGTAGACCACCTGCCAACCCGCCGCCTTTATCCGCCGACACCAATCGAGTTCTTCCGAATACATGAAGAAGCCCTCGTCAAACCCGCCCACTTGCTCATACGCCGTGCGGCGCACGCACAAGGCCGCGCCCACCACCCAATCTACTGGAGCGATCTGATCGTCAGCCAGATCGCGGGCGTAATACTGATCCAAGACTGAGCGCGGGGCGAGCGGTTGTAACCAAGTGCTTTCAAAAAAAGCAGTTGCCAACGATGGGAAGCGGCGGCGGGTGGATTGCACCGTGCCATCCGCGAAGCGCATCTGTGGGCCTAGCACGCCGATCTCTGGGTGCGCGTCCATATAATTGATCAGCACGTTGAGCGCGTCACCGATGATCTCAGTATCAGGATTTAAAATGAGGAGATAACGCCCGCGCGTTGCTTGCAGGCCGAGATTGTTGCCGCGCGTATAGCCCAAGTTTTCGGAATGCGCGATGAGGGTGAGGTGGGGAAATTCCGCGCGCACCAGCTCTGGCGAGCCATCCCGCGAACCACCATCTACGATGATGATTTCAGTTTGCGGATCGGTGAGGGGCAGACTCTGTAGACACGCACGTAGCAGATCACGCACGTTCCACGACAAGATGATGATGGAGAGGACGGGCGAGGCGCTTATAGGTC
>Ga0315912_10005316_pt1 | contig 11899 bp, 6 predicted proteins | sample VfabasoilMG_FD_204469 | JGI IMG/M metagenome (GOLD analysis project Ga0315912, IMG submission 204469) | Garden soil microbial communities collected in Santa Monica, California, United States - V. faba soil | ecosystem: Environmental > Terrestrial > Soil > Garden | place: USA: California...
CTCGCCGTGACCTCGGGCCAGGCCAACGGCAGCATGCACGTGATCATCGACGTGAACGGCTACTTCAAGTAGCGGAAGACGCGGCCGCCCGGCCACAGGCTCACTTCGACCTCTTGTCCGGAGAGCGGGTCAGGTTCTCCCAGACCTCCACCCACGTGTCGGAGCGCGTGGCGTCCATCTGGAAGTTCGCGGTGACGACGTCCACGTCGCCGTCCCCGTCCACGTCGCCCACGTCGAGGGTCGCGTGATAGCCGCCCTTCTCCAGGGTGCGGCGCTCGAAGCGCCCGGGGGCGGCCTGCTCCAGCCAGACCAGCGAGGGCAGCGGCTGGCCGTACTTCGCCATGCCGGGGATGAGGGTGCAGGCGACGATGTCCTTGTCGCCGTCGCCGTCGAGGTCGGCGGCCATCGCGCGGTGGACGCCCTGGAGAGAGGCGAGGGTCTTCTCGGCAAACGGGTACGACCCGCGGTTCTGGAGCCATGTGATCCCGTGGTACGGCTTCAGCAGGAACTCGTCGAACATGTCGCCGTTGGTCATGAGGACGTCGACCCGCCCGTCCTGGTCGAGGTCGTTGAGCTCGATGCCCGACGACCCCCAGCCGGGATGGGGCGCCTCGTAGATCGTCTTCGGCGCGAACGACCCCTTGCCCTGGTTCACGAAGGCCACCACCGTCTCGTGCTGCTGCGAGACGAGGTCGACGAAGTCGGGCCGGCCATCGGCGTCGAGGTCGATCACGGGGACGTGGATGGCGCCCCGCCGCCCGTCGATCTCCCGGGGGACGAAGGCAGGCCGCGACCAGTCGGCCGAGCGGTTCTCGAAGAGCAGGGTCGAACCCACGGCCCGCCATCCGAAGGCCGCGACCACGAGGTCCGTGCCGCCGTCTCCGTCGAAGTCGGCGGCCTCGACGTCCGCAATCCGGGGCAGGCCCGAGGCCAGGGTCACGGTTTCGAAGGTCCCGTCGGCCTTCCCGCGCAGCCAGACGACGCTGCCGCGCGTGTAGTCGCCGGGCGTGAACCCGCCGAGGTTCGCGACGAGGAGGTCCAGGATCCCGTCCTTGTCGAGGTCCACGGCCTGCAGGTGACAGGGGTTGGCGACGCGGGCGATGACCTCCAGGCCCGCCTCCGCCCGGGCCGGGGATCCACGCAGCACGAGGCCGTTCGACATGTCCGCGGCGAACACCTCGAGGCCCCGCTCGGTGCGCAGGGTGAGGAGGCGGACGTTGGCCACGACGGGGAGGAGGCCGGCGGGTCCCTTCATCGCGCGGCGGGCGAAGCGCACGGGCCCGTCGTCCCGCGGCTCGGGCCAGGCCGAGGACGCGGGCAGAGCGCGGGGCGCCGCCGATTCGTAGTAGGCCACGATCTCCTCGACCGGGAAGTCGAGCGGGATCTCCATGCCCTTCGGCGTGCCCGTGCCGGTCATGGCGAGACCCACCATCTCGAAGACCTTCGCGCCCCACTTGTCGCGGGGCAGGATCTCGGGTGGTGGGAAGGCGTGACACGAGGCGCACATGCGGCGCGCCGCGGCCTCGCCGCGGACGATGCTCGTGGGCGCCTCGGCCTCACGGCCGCCTGAGGCGGCGAGCGTCGCGATCGCCGACAAGAGGACGAGGATGGAGGTCCGCGCAGGCCCGCCCTTCACGGAGTCAGCCGCAGCTCCTCCTGCGTTTCCACCACGAAGCGGCGGTAGTTCGAGTAGCGAGCGAAGCAATCCATGTACTCCGCCGGCCCGAGGGGGTGGCCCTCCCCCCGTGCCACCATGCCTTCGCGCGTCTCACTCCAGTGCTCGCGCATCTCGCTCGGCACCCAGATGTCGAGCCCCGGCGCCGGCCGGAAGTCGACACTGAGGCTGACCCTGGCCGCTTCCGTCAAGTCCACGTTCATCACGGTGCGCACGACGCGGCCCGTCTTCGGATCGACGAAGAACTCCCCGCGCGTGGGCAGCGTGCCGCCGGTGGTGGGGTCGTGGATCAGGCCCGGAAGCTGGACCTCCCGGTAGCGCAACTCGACCGTTGCTACTCCTCCGATGGTGCGCGTTCCCTTCTGCGCGAAGGCGAAGCGCGACTGGTGGCGCGGGTGCAGGAACGTCAAGGCGGCCACCGGGAGGTTGAAGTTGCGCCAGGTCTGGCCGAGGTTGAAGCGGGCGCTCTCGCGCAGGAGCGCCTCGGCCTGCTCGGCGGTCCGGGACTTCGGATCCGCCAACAGCTCGATGAGCCGGGACTTCCGGTCGCCTACCGGCCGCCCATCCGATTCGAGGACGTCCCGGAAGGTGGTCCAGGGGATCTCGCCGGGAAGCCGGACGAAGAGGACCTGGGAGCGCGTGACCCGCGTCCTGAGGAGTTTCCCCGATGGTCGGTCCAGGAGCTGTTGGGTGTAGCGCTCCTCGGCCACGACGTCGGAAAACGTCCTTTCGTATTCGCTGACGTATTCCGCGGTCTTGGCGAGGAGAGCGCCTATCGCCACGGTTCGCTCGGGCCGAGGGTCGGCGGTGGATCCGGCCCGTGGGGGGGCGAGCATGAGCATCGCGAGGCAGAACGACGCGGATCGCTTCATGCTTCAGATATCCTGACACGTTCACATCGGCGCTGAGAAGACGCTCTCGAGGCGCCTAGTCGGCCGACGGACGGCGCACGTACCCCGGGCGATAGCGCAGTTCGGCGCGCGTGCGCTTCAGCTTCACCTCGAGGGACCGGTAACCCGGCGTGCCGTCGGAGTCGAAGCGGAGCAGATACCGGTCCCGGAGGTCGCCAAGGACGCGCAGGAACGCGGACTCGATTCCCACGCGCGCCCCCGAGAGGGTTTGCCCGCCGGTCGCGTCCACCACGTCCTGGAGGAGGGCGGAGGCGATGCCGACCGCGTAGACCAGCGTGCTCGACGCGCGGGCCACGCCCAGGGCGTCCGTTCCCCCCGTCCAGCTCACGGTGTCGACGCCGTCGGAGAAGACGATGACCGCGGGCCGCCCCGGGAGCGTGGGGGCCATGAGCAGGCCCGTGAAGAGCGCGTCGAAGAGGGCGGTGCGGCCGCCCGCGCGCGTCTCCGACAGCGCCTTCTCGAGGGCCTCGCGGTCTTCGCCCGGACCGACACGGAGCCTGACCGCGTTCGAGAAGGTCAGGAGCACCGCCTCGTCCTTCGGGCCGAGGCCGCGCACGAAAGCGTCGCAGGCCTTGCGGAGCTGGTCGAGCTTGGGCCCCGACACGCTGAGGCTCGTGTCGAGCACCAGGACCGCGGACAGGGGCACGGCGTCGGTGGGGACGAGATCGACGTGCACCTTCTGGCCGGCGTCCAGCACCTCGAAGTCCTCGGCCCCGAGGCCGCGCACCGGCTCTCCGTCGCGGGTGACGAAGACGTCCAGGTAGACCGACTCGGTCGTCGCCGAGAAGACGGGAGGGGCCTCCTGCGCCGCGAGACCTCCCGCGAGGAGGAGGGCGAGAGGGGGTCCGATCAGGGCCGCACCTCATCGCGCAGCCGCGCGAGCCGGTCCTCGAACCCCGAGTCTTCCCCGAAGCTGCCCAGGCGATAGCGCCACCACGGCTCATCGACGGGCGTCGGGTCGTCGCTCCGGGCCACGAGCGTCGCCAGCGCCTTGCGGGCCTCGCTCTCCTTCGCCGTACGGGCGAGCAGGCGGGCGGTGGCCATCGCGGCCACGCGCGAACGCGGCTCGAGGGCGAGGGCCTGATCGTAGCGAGCCCGGGCGCCCGCCTCGTCGCCCGCCGCTTCGAGGGCCGCGCCGGCGAAGAGGTGCGCGAGGTGCGCTTCGGCGGTCGAGCGGCGCCCGCGGAGGGCCTCGTCCATCTCCGCCACCGCTTCGGCCCGCCGTCCCTCCAGGAACAGCGTGCGCCCCAGACGCAGACGGGCCGCGACGAGGCCGGGAGTCGAGGCGAGAACGCGGCGGTAGAGGTCCTCCGCCTTCTCCAGCTCCGGACCCGCGGCAGCGCCCACCTCGGCCGGCGAGAGCCGCGGCACTCCCGAGCCGGCGAAGGGCCGGCTTCCCACGGTCTCGTGGATGATCGCGCGCGCGAGGAGCAGCTCGAGGTCGTCCCCCGCGGCGACGGAGGCCCTCTCCAGCAGCACGCGCGCGTTCGCCGCATCGTAGCGCGAGCGGTAGAAGGCGGCGGCGGTCAGGGCCCACTCCCGGAGGAAGCGCGCGCGCCGAGCCGGATCCTCGACGAGGAGGGCCACGCGCTCGCCGTGCTCGAGCAGTCGGGCCGCGGTCTCCGGATCGCCGCGCTCCGCCTCCGCCACCGCCGCTTCCAACTGGAGCAGCGCGGCGGCCTGGACCTCCACGTCGCTCCACGAGTCCTTGCCGGCCGAAGGAGCGGGGCCCCGCTGGCGGGCCAGCCGGTCCAGCTGGGCGACGGCGCGCGCGATGGGCAGATCGGTGCGGGCCTTGACCGCGGCCTCGACTCCGCCGCGGCGATACAGGTCTACGGCCTGGCGCAGGTCGCGAAGGTCGGCCTTGCCGGCCTCGGGTCCCGCGATGGCCGACGACGCGCGCGTGGCGACCCGCACCTCGGCCATCTCGCCGTCGCCCTCTCCCTCGGTCGTCTCGGGGACGGAGAAGCGCCAGCGGCCGACACTGGCCCGATCGGAGCCGCGCTCCACGGCGACTGCCTCCAGCACGTACTCCCCGGGCGCAACGCTCACGCGACGCCGCAGCACCGCATTCTTGGCGCGCACCTCGTCGAGCTTGCTCGCGGGACCGCTCAGGGGATAGTCGTCGCTCACACGCTCCACGACCTGGCCGTCGGGCGTCTTGACCACGGCCAGGATCGCGAGTCCCAGGCGGTACGTCTTGCTCTTCGCGTCGACCACGAAGGGCAGGCCGTCCAGCGGCACCTCGACCGCGATCGTGGGCCCTTCGCCCCCGAGCGAGAGCACGGGCCGCAGGTCGAAGTCGCGGGCCGACGGGCGGCGCGAGAGCGCGGTGAGCAGCGGGATCTCGTAGGGGAACAAGGTCCCGCCCCCGGGAGGAAGCGCGAAGTAGCCGCTTCGGGCCTGGACCGAGACTCCCTTGCGGGCGACCTTCACCTCGATCCGGCGGAACTTCCCGTCGTACTCGCTCCGCGCGGGGGCGTACGAGACCTCGTAGTAGAGCCGCAGGTCGGAAGCGACCTGCTCGAGCCTCTTGCCGAGGTCGTTGGAGTTCGCGATCAACAGGCCGCCCGTGCTCTCCGAGAGGTCACGCAGCGTTCCCGCGGCGTTGAGCCGAACGGTGTCCTCGACGACGTCGAAGTTCAGGGCGTCTTCGCGAGTCACCGCCCCGGCCACCCTCGCGTTCTGTAGGTAGGCGTTCGCGGCCGCCTGCCGCAGGGCGTTCCCCGCCGCCGCGAGGTCGCGCGTGGTGTCGAGCCCTCGGACGTCCACGGAGTAGATCGCGACGTTCGCGCGGTTGGCCTGGCCGATGGTGGTCCGGAACAGAGCGTCCAGGTTGGGAGGGATGGTGAGCCCGCGCGAGAAGAAGACGACCGTCTTGCGCCCGGCGAGCTCCTCCTGGGCGTGGAGCAGGGCGAGCAGGGGATAGAGGGTCGACTCCCCCTGCTGCTGCCTCTGGAGGACGTCGTTCGCGCGCAGCGCGATGGCCTGCACCTCGGCGAGCTTGCGCTCGGTGGCCAGGGCTCCGGGCTCGGTGGGAACCGGACACACATCGCACGGGCCGCTGACCTCCTCCGCCCGGCCCGGCTCGCGCGGGGCCGTGAACGGCGGGGCGGGGCCGCCTTGCGTCGCCGTCGCCGCAGCGTTGACCTTCTGGTAGTAGTCGGCGGCGCGCTGGGCCTGGGCCAGCAGGCCCTGCTGCGCCTCCGCGCCCGGGTTCGTCACCATCTCTACCGCCGTCTTGAGGCGGGCGAGGTCGTTGGTGAAGGGCTGGACCAGGCTGATCCCCCGCCCCAGGCGGACCACGGCGACGCGCGAACGCTCGCCCTGGGTCTGTTCGAGGAACTGGAGGGCGGCGCGGCGGGCCAGCGACGCGGCGGCGCCGTCGAGGGGCTCGAACACCAGGGTGGTGAGGCTCAAGAGCCGCGTAGGGTTCGGCGGCGCCTTGGCCTGCGCCTCGTCTCCGGGGCTGGCGGGGGCCGCGGGCTCGGCGCCCGAGCGGACGAGCCGCAGGTCGGCCACGTCCCGCCGGACGCCGTCCTCGAAGACCTGGATCTCGTCGGCCCGGAGGTCCACGACGGGCGCTCCCTTCTTGTCGCGGACCACCAGGTCGAGAAGGACGAACGCCGCATCCGCGCGGAAGGTCGGAGGCTTCGAGTCGGCGCCGTCCTGGGCGGAGGTGCGCGCGGGAAAGGAAGCGCCGAGCAGCAGCGACAGGACGAGACGGAGCATGAGTCGTTCGCGGGAGGCGGCCATTTCTTCGCGGAGAGGATAGCGGACTGCTTCAGCTCCCGCCTTCGGCCACGCTGAAGAACGTGCTGGCCGCCGACGAGTGCGCTCCGCGGCTCAAGGTCGCGCGGAGCTCGACACGGCCGGACCCGAACCGGTCGCAGGGGATGGTGGCCATGTAGGGGACACGGCCCTTGTCGTCCGGAGCGGGCAGAACCGCGCTCGAGCGGCCCACCACCGTCCCGTCCTTCAGGAACTCGAGCTGCAGCTCCACGGGAGGATTGGCGTCGCCGCTCGTGAAGGCGGTGAGGAACACCGAGAGGCTCTCGTTCCTGGCCAACGTGGGCTCGCCGACGTGGGGCACGAGGCGCACCGGGCCGACCCGGAAGGGGTCTTCGGACTCGAGGGCTCCCTCGGGCACGCGCTCCGTCCGCTTGACCAGGGCCAGGCTGGACAGGGCGAGGGGAGTCGGCTCGGCCCCGATCTGGACGTCCGACTTGCCCACGCTGCTCTTCTTGCCGATCTCGTCCATCACCACCGTCTCCAGCCGGTAGCGCCCGGGCTCGATCCGGAAGCTGCGGGTGAAGAAGATGCTTCCGCGCTTCAAGGCCTCGTAGCTCGCGTCCGGCACCTCGACGGGGTAGTCCTGGACGAACTTCTCGATGATGCCGCGCGTGGGGCTCCGCATCACGGCCATGATCCGGAAGTGGCCGTGCCAGTCCGCTCCGTGCTTCTGGAACGCCAGGCGTTCGGTTGGCACCTCGAGGGCGACGCTCTCCAGCGACCCGCTCGCGCCGCGGTCGAAGTGGAACAGCGCCGCCCGGTGGTTGAAGTCGCGCGGCGGCGGATCGGCGCGGAGCGAGGCGAGGAGCGGCAGCTCGTAGGGGAAGGTCGCGGTGCCTTCCCCCGGTGGAAGGGCGAAGTAGCCGCTGCGGGCCTGGACGGTGACGTTCGGCCGCTTCAGCTTCACTTCGAGCCGTCGGAACGCTCCGTCGAGGGCCACCTTCCGGGGCGAATACACGACCTCGTAGTAGACCGTCGTGTCGTCCGCCATCCGCTCGAGGCCGGCCTTCAGGTCGTTGGTGTTGCCGATGAGGAAGCCGCCCGTGCCCTGGGCCAGGTCGGAGAGGGTGTCCTGCGTGTTCGCCCGAAGCGACTCCTCGATCGTCTCGCTGGCCATCGCCTCTTCGCGGGTCACCGCCGCGCCGCCTCGCGAGACCATCTGCCGCCGCACCGCCTCGACGGCCTTCTGCGTCATGTCGCGCCCGGAGCGGTAGTCGGAGCCCGTAGTCAGTCCGCGCACGTCGACGGCGTAGACGCTGACGTTCGACCGGTTCGCCGTGCTGATCGTCGACTTGAACGTCTCCTCGAGCGCGGACGTGGTGCGCAGGCCCTCGGAGAAGTAGACGATCGTCTTGCGCCCGGCCAGCCGCTGCTGCTGCCGCGCGAGGGCGATGAGCGCGAAGAGCGAGGCCTCGCCCTGCTGCTGCCGCTGGAGGCGATCGGTCATGCGGATCGCGTCCATGGCCATCCGGAGCATCATCGCCTGCTGCCCGGCCTGGGCGGCGGCCCCCGCCTGCTCGGGCCCGAGTCCCCCCGAGGACGCTTGCGCCTCGAGGCTCGACATGATGTTGCCCTCCTGCCGCGAGAGCTGCTCGGCCCGTTCGGTCTCGACGCTCATCCCGGGAGCGACCTGGCCGGCGGCCGTCTCCACCGCCTTCCGGAGGACCGCGCGGTCGGTCGTGAACTGCTGGATGAGGTTCAAGCGGTTCGTGATCGCGAAGACGGCGATGTGCTCGCCGATGCGCTCGGGCAGATCGAGGTACTCGAGGGCGGCCTGGCGGGCCAGCCTCCGCCCCTCCGGCCCGAGCTGGTCGAAGAGCAGCGTGCACAGGCTGACCTGGGGTGTCGGAGCGGGGGAGGCGGAGGGCGGAGCCTCCGCGGCGTCGAGGCTCGGAGCGGCTTCGCGGCGCTTGGTCTCCACCATGCGGAAGCCCGTCACCTCCTGGCGGACGCCGTCCTCGTAGACCTCGATCTGCTCCTGGAGAAGGTCGCGCACGGACCGGCCCTTCTTGTCCCGCACCACCACGTCGAGCACGACGACACCGGTCTCGGCCGAGAACACGCTGGGCGCCGCTCCGGTCTGGGCCTGGGCGAGGACGGGCGTCGGAACGGCGAACGACGAGGCGAGGAGGACGTGGAGGGCTTTCATTCGATCCTACTGGCGGTCGGCCGCCACCGCTCCCCCCGATGCGGGGACGAGGGTGAAGGGCTGTCGGTCCTCGATCATCTTGCCCGAAACCTCGTCCCGGACGGTGAGGACGAGCTCGTACTCCCCGGGGGCGGCCTCCCCGAGGTTGATGCCCATGAAGCGCATGACCGCGCCCAGCGAGGTGGGCTGGACCTGCGTGGCCGCCGCCTGCTTGAAGACGCTGCCGTCCGGACGGACGACCTTGTAGGAGCCGGTGACGCGGGGCCGCGGCGGCGTCCCGTCGGTCTCGGGGCGGAACACCGTGTACTGGCAATAGAGGATGCCGGTGGGGAAGAAGCGGCGCGCGAGCAGGATCGGCTTCGGCGCTCCGCCTTCCGTGGCCTCGACCTGGTCGCTGAGGATGGGCGAGGACAGGCGGAAGTCGCCGAGGGCGGGCACGTCGAACGAGTGCGCGACCGAGCCGATCCTGCCGCTCCTCTTGTCGCGCACCAGGATGCGGGCTTGATAGCTGCCCACGGGCAGCTCGAACTCGCGGGACACGGGGTACCAGGTGCGACGCAGCTTCTCCCGCGTCTCCGGCCGGAGGCTCATCTGGACCTCCTGGCTGTAGCGGTAGTACTCGCCCGTCTCCCGGTGCTGGGCGGTGACCAGCACTTCGGCCTCGTCCACCAGGAACCCGTCCTTCTTCTCGAAGGCGAACTCCGAGACGTCCACCTCGCTCGCCACGAACACGCGGGCCCGGCCGAGGAGCGTCTCGTCGAACACGTAGGTGGTGACGCGCAGGGGGATGTCGCCCACGTCGAACGGCGAGTCGAGGGCGCGCTCCACCACGGGGTCGCCCCCTGGCGCTTTCGCCTTGTCGGGGGGTTCCTCGCCGGGGGCGTAGTAGCCGCGGCGCGCCCTCACCTCGAGGCCCTTCTTTTCGCGCGCGAGCCGCACCTGGATCTTCCGGAACTTCCCGTCGCGCACCGTCTTCGTGGGGGAGTAGCCGAGGAGGTAGAACGAGCGCGACTCGTTGGCGATCCGATGGATGCCTCCCACGAGGTCGTTCGTATGCCGGACCGTGAAGCCGCCGGTGTCCAGGGCCAGGTTGTCGGTGCCCTCGGCCTCGCGCGTGGTGGTGGCCACGGTGACGATGTAGTCGCCGGTCTCGAGGGGCCGGCCGAAGTCCGTGCTCGCGAACGGGGTCAGGGACGTCAGCCCGTTGGTATTGAGGAAGTAGATGGGAACGTTGGCGCGCCGCGAGGCCTCGACCACGCCCTTCATCTCCTTGAGGTCGGTGTCGTTCACGATGCCCTGCGAGACCACGACCATGGACTTGCGCCCGGCCACGTCGGTCAGCGAGCGGAGCGCTCGGGCCATCGCCTCCAGGGTGATGACGTTGCGCGACTTCGAGAGCTCGTAGGTCTCCGTAGCCCGGCCGTGGACCAGGGGATCGACCCGGAAAGCCTCGTTGTCGCCGTAGGTGTCGGCGGGCCGCGTGCCCTGGGTGGATTGCCGCTCTCGTCCCGCCACGCCCAGGGAATCGAAGCGGCGGGCCACGATCCGGGCCGTCTGCACGTCGTCGTAGACGACGATGCGCATCGCCTCGTACTCCGTGACGCGTTCGGGCGAGCTGTCCGGGATGTAGCGGCCATCGAGGCGCTTCAGGATGGTGAGCAGCTCCTCCTGACCTTCGGGAAGGGTGGCGCTCCACCAGGCGGCTCCGCTGCTGGCCACCAGGGTCACCTTGTCGCCGGGGCGGACCCCGGTCTTGAGGAAGGCGTCGGCCGCGAGCTTGGCCCGATAGGCCTGGGTCGGGGTCAGGTGGATGTCGTCGAAGAAGAGGATGAAGGTGCGCCCGCGTCGCGAGGCGGGCACGACGTTGGTCGAGACCGCCTTTTTCCGCTGGGCGTCGGGGGGAGCGGAGTCGGGCAGGACCACTGCGTCGAACGAGCTGATCGTCTGGGGAATCCCGTCCTCGGTCACCTCGAAGTCGGCCTTGGTGAGCCCGGAGACAGGCTGGCCCTTCTTGTCGACGATCACGACGTCGACGGTGACGGCCTCGACCCGGGACGGAAAAGTCGGTGCCTGGGCCTTTGCCGCTTCCTCCTGCTGGGCCCCGCCGGTTTCGGCCTGCAAAACGAGGAGCAGCGACGTCGCGAGCGCCTTGGAGGTCCAGGACCAGGAGTGGCTCATCGGCTTCATTATCGCCAACCTTCCCCGGGGCGCGCGAAAAAAGGCCGGCCCCCAAGCGTTTCCGGCGTGAACACCCCTCGTGCCTTCGCCTGTCCTCGCTCCATTTGGTCGGATCGGCGACACGCCCGGTCCCCGTTTTGTCGCGACATGTGCCAAAACATCATAGAGTTGGCGGCCTCCATCCAAGTGAACCGGGTTTCACCTTGTTGGACAGCAACTTGGAGGGCTCATAATTTTCGCGATCCCGACGAAAATCCGTTGACAAGTTTTCCTAATGGCCTCTATGATCCGGCCAAACATCCTGTGGCGAACACATTTGGGTTGCGACGACTTTCGTTCCCCCGCCTGCCCGAGCCGCGGTTCGGACCGGCCCTTTGCCCGAGGGATCCCATGAGAGTGACTCAGATAGCGAGGCGCTTCGCCGGCCGCGCGTTCGTGGCCGCGCTGGCGTTGGGTCTGGCCGCGACGTCGTTCGCTCAGTCGCGAACCGGTACCCTGAGCGGCACCGCGGTCGACACGTCGGGCGCGATCGTTGCCGGCGCGGACGTCGTGCTGACGAACGACGCCAGCAAGGACGTGCGCCGCACGAAGACCAACAGCGAAGGGTTCTTCACCTTCGCAGCGCTCCCCAACGGCACCTACTCGTTGAGCGTGGAGGCCCAAGGGTTCGCCCCGATGCAGCGCAAGGGCATCGCCCTGAGTGCGGGGGACAACCGCAGCCTCGGGCAGCTCAAGGTCGACGTGGCCGGCCTCACCGAGGAGGCGACTGTCACTGCCCTCGTAGACCTCGCTCCCACGACCTCCGGTGAGAAGAGCGCCACCATCACCGCCTCCCAGATCGAGAACATCACGATCGTGGGACGCAGCGCGGCCGAGCTCTTGAAGCTCCTGCCTGGCCTGGCCCCTTCCCTGGGCGCCGACAACCGCGGCGGCTACACGGGCGAGGTCATCGGGATCAACGGCAACGGCGAGGGCGGCAAGCAGAGCGCCATCGGCAACTTCTCCGGCAACGGGACGCGCACGGACTCCCTCGACATCACGATCGACGGCGCGCCCGGCGCCGACCCGGGCTGCAACTGCGCCACCCCCGTGAACCCCAACAAGGAGTTCATCGAGGAGTTCAAGGTCCTCCAGTCGAACTTCGGGGCCGAGCACGCCAAGGGCCCCGTGACCATGAACGTGGTCAGCAAGTCG
>Ga0315912_10005317_pt1 | contig 11898 bp, 7 predicted proteins | sample VfabasoilMG_FD_204469 | JGI IMG/M metagenome (GOLD analysis project Ga0315912, IMG submission 204469) | Garden soil microbial communities collected in Santa Monica, California, United States - V. faba soil | ecosystem: Environmental > Terrestrial > Soil > Garden | place: USA: California...
AGCAGGTAGAGACGACCTTCCTTCTTCTCGGGCACCTCGAGCGAGACCTCGGCGTACTCGCTGGCGCGCGGCAGCGCCCACGTGCGCTCGCCACCAGCCTGCCCCGGCCGCGGCGGCGCGGGCTCGTCGACGCGACCGTCGGCGCGGAGGATGGGCGGCGCGAACGAGGCGCCCTTGTCGGCCAGCTTGCCGAGACCCGTCACGCCCCACACGACCTCCTGCGTCGTGTAGGCCGTGCGCGCCCTGAGGCCATCGGCGACGAGGTTCGCGAGCTGCTCGGAGCCCTCGGCCCCGAACAGATCGACGTAGGTCGAGAGCATGAAGCCGCGCCGGCGTCGATCCGAGTAGAACGACCAGTGGTTGCGTCGCTCCGGCTGAATCGGCGACAGGTCCGGGTGACGCAGCGCGTTCTCGTGTCGGCGGTCGCCCGCCATCCAGAGCGCCGCCTGGAGCATCACGACCTGCTCGGCGGCCTCCGTGTCGGTGGACGCCCGCGGCTGGATCTGCTCGAGCAGCGCCTGCGCGCGCGCCTTGCGCGCCCGACCCGCGCGAGCCAGCACGAAGTGCATGTAGGGCTCGGCGTCCTGGGAGTACCAGTCGTCACCCTCGCTCCCCTTGCCTGCCTCGTAGTAGTTCGCGATGCGGTCCTCCATCCACGCGAGCGCGCGATCGATGCGATCCTGCGGCACCGGGTACTGCCGCTCCTTCGCGTCGAGCAGGAGATGCGTCGCGTACGCCGTCCCCCACCAGGCGGGCTCGTCGCTGCCGGGCCAGTAGGCGAAGCCGCCGGACGACGTCTGCATCGCGAAGATCCGATCGAGCCCCGCCCGCGCCATGACCTCGATCTTCTCGGGCGTCGTCTTCGGATCGACCAGCGGCACGAGGTGCTGGAGTGCGATCAGCGGTCGCGTCGTGGACGTCGTCTGCTCGATGCAGCCGTAGGGATAGTGGATGAGGTAGTCGAGATGATCGAAGGCGTCGGCGTACGGGTTGGACGTCACCCAGAACGACGAGCGCTCGGAGAGCGGCACCCAGCCCTCGAGCTGAGAGGTCAGCGCGACGCTGCCCTCCTCGAGCTCGAGACGCCTCACCGTGCGCGTGCGCGGACCATCGGGCATGAGCGGCACCTCCGTCTCCGCGACGGAGCGCAGGTCGCCCGACTTCGCGACGGCCCGCAGCCGCGCGGCGCCGCTCGCGCCGGGCACGCGGATCACGAACACGACGGAGGCCGCCTCCCCGTCGCGCAGCTTCAGCGGCTTCTTCGGGCCGCCCATGACGGTGACGGGCGAGACGGAGGACGACGCCGGCCCGCCGATGTCGAGGGCCTCCGCGTCGAGCGACAGATCGACCGTCTTCTCGCTGCCCGAGACGTTCGTGACGAACACCGGAATCTCCGCGCGATCACCCTGCACGAGGAAGCGCGGCAGCGTCACGTCGAGCGTCAACGGATCGCGGACGACGACCTGCGCCGACGCCGCGCCCGCGCGCTTCGCATCCGCGACGACGGCCATGACGCGCAGAGCGCCGCGATACTGCGGCACCTCGAGATGGATCTCCGCCTTGCCACCGCTCACCGGCACCAGCCCCGACCAGAGCGCCACGGGCTTGATCGACTGGATGCGATCGAGCGCCAGTCCTTCGTCGCCGGAGCCGATGCCGGTGGCCTGTCCCGGCGGGATCAGCAGCGACCAGCCGATCGTCTCGAACGTCTCGACGCCGAGCGCGCGCCGCCTGAGGATGCCCTCGAACGGCTCGGGATCCTGGAACTTCGTCAGCGAGAGGATCCCCTCGTCGATCGCCGCGACCGTCGCGAACGTCGGGCCCTTCGCGTCGGGCACGTCGAGGCGCACGGTCAGCGTCGAGTTGGAGCGCACCTCCTTCGGGACGCTCATCTTCACTTCCTGCCGGAGATCAGCCGAGCGCAGCGCGACCGACGCCACGCCGAACGCGCGATCCGGCACGAAGGCCTCGGGCGAGTCGAGATGCGGCGGCTTGACGAGCAGCGCCGTCACGTACACGTTCGGCGTGAATGCGCGCGGCGTGAACGACCACTCCATCGGCCCGGCCTCGATGTCGCGCCACTCGGACCACAGCACGCGATCCGTCTCGACGGTGAACAGCGCGCGCGCCTTCCACGGGGACGTCAGCCGCACCTTCAGCGGCTGCCCGACCTCGACGGCCGGCGGCACGTCGAGCGCGACCCACGTCGGCTTCGACGGCTCGGGCGTCCGCTCGGCGTTGCCGCCGCCCTCCCAGTCCCACCAATAGTCCCAGCCGCCACCATCGACCTGCAGCTCCGTCGCCGCCTGACCCGCCGTGGCGCGCACCAGGAATCCCTCGGCGGACTCCGCCGGCGTCAGCGTCACGCTGAACTTCCCGCCCTGGGCCGTCACCTTCTGGCCGCCCTCGCGCGAGCGACGCCAGTAGCGGTGACGGCTCTGCGAGCCCGAGCTCTCGTCGAAGTACCAGCCCTGCTCTCGCTCGAGGCGCAGCAACTCGACGTCGACCTGGGACGGGCTCGTCACGAGCTTACCTTCCCAATCCACCACGACGCCCTCGACGACGAGCGGCTGCCCCGTCTTCGCCTCGCTCGTGCGCGATGACAGGCCGATGTAGGCCTCGTCGGGATGGAGCGGCACGGCCGCCTGGCCGATGGTCGCGCGTCCGCTGCCGGCCTCGAACACGGACGCCGTCGCCACCACGCGCGAGGGCCCGTCGAGCGTGCCCACCTGCGCACCTGCGCAGGTCAACGTCGTCTCGCCCGCGTCGTCGAGCGTGCCCGTGATCGTCCCGAGGGCGCGGGAGGGGGCGGGCGCGTCGTCCGGCTGCCACGTGCCGTAGCGATAGTTGGCGTTCTCCTTCGGCTCGAAGGTCGAGCGCTCGAGCGCGCAGGCGAGATCGACGCGATGCTTCGCGGGCACGCCGCCGAAGAGATAGCGCGCCTTCACGCCGACCTGCACGGGCTCTCCCGCGAGGCGGCCGGCGCCGGTCGCAGCCACCTCCACCTTCATGCGCTCCGGCACGAACTCCTCGACGTGGAAGCGGCAGCTCCCCACGACGTCCTCGCCGATCAGGAGCTGCGCTTCATGACGACCGGTCGTCGCGAACTGCGCGAACTCCGCGTCGAAGGCCGCCATCCCCGCCGCGTTCAGCGTCGCGACGCGCTCGCGCAGCACTTGATCCCGCGGATCGACGAGCTGGAACTTCACGGGCAGCCCCTCGGGCGGCGCCTGGAAGTCAGCGTCGCGCACGAGGGCCACGAGGTGCGCGGTCTCGCCGGGGCGATAGACGCCGCGATCCGAGTAGACGGTCGCGCGATACGGCTTGCTCCCCGAGAACGGCTCGCCCGCAACCCGCGCCTCCTCGACGCGATCGGCCACCTCGTCGAATGCGAGGTACGTCAGGTCGCCGCCGCGCGTGGCGATCAGAGCGAACGGCGGCGCGGGATCGACGCCCTTCGCCGGGATGTCGAGCGTGACGTCGCCGTCGCCGCGCGTCGTCCCCGACGTGATCACCTGCCCGCTCTTCCTCACGAGCTTCACCGAGACGCCGGACAAGGGCTGGAGCGTCGAGGAGTCCACGACCCAGGCATGCACGCGCTGGCCCCAGGCCTCGTCGCGGTTGCCGCCCGTCAGCTTCGCGACGAGCTGGAGATCCGTCAGCACGAGACGCACGGCGTCGGTGGCATCGCCCGACGTCGCACGCACCTCGACGAGCCCCTTCGTGCTCGATGGCACGAGCGTCGAGACGTCCACCGAGCGCGTCACCGACGCGTCGGGAGCGCCCGTCAGCTTCAGCGTCGTGCTCGCGACGAGGTTGCTCGTGCGATCGTCGAGGCGCTCGGAGTCGTCCGACATCCAGAAGACGAGGTTCTCCGGCGGCACGAGGCGCGCCGTCAGCTCGACGGCATCCACGTTCACGTGCTGCAGCGGCAGCGCGCTCCACGCGGCGCGCGGCAGGTAGCGCCCCTTCGAGACGAAGGTGACGCGCGGCGCCCTCGCCGGGACGGAGAACGCGATTTCGCGCCCCGGGCGCAGCACGCCGCCATCGACGCTCGCGAGCCCGCGCCCGAAGTGGATCGCGTAGGAGCCGCGATGGAAGTCGCCGAAGATGCGGAAGCCGGCGGGTCCCGGCGCGATGCTGAACGGCATCGCCGGCTCGATGCGGATGGCCTCGCGCGCCGAGTCGTCCTGCACGATGCAGCGATCCGAGAGGCTGTCGTAGTACGAGCCTGCCGCCGAGTCCCAGTACCCCCGCTCGCCGCCGGCGGCGCGATCGTCACAGACCACTTCGACGTAGAAGCCGTTCGTTCCCTCGGCCGGCGACGCGCTGCGGATCGTGAGCGCCGGCGTCGAGAGGAACGCGTCGAGCGTGACGTCGGCGTCGGCCTTGGGCGCCTCCACGCGCGGGCGCGTGAGCATGGGGACGCCCTCGGCCAGCATGACGTGCAAGTGACGCTGATCCTGGAGGGCGGGCTGCGCGAGCGCCAGGATGACGACGTGCGGATCGTCGGCGCTGCTCGCCTCCTTGATCTCGACGTCGCGCGTCGCGCGCTCGACGACGACCTGCGCCTTCAGCCGCTGCCTCACCTCGCCGGCTTCGACCGGGCCGCTGAAGGCGAGTTGCAGCTCGGCGGCGCGCTTCTCCGGATCGAAGGCGGTGAGCTGCGCCGACGTCATGCGGAAGGCCGGCGTCTCGAAGCTCACCTGCCATCCCGACTCGGGCGCCTTCACCACCTCGTCGCCGACGTCCACGCTCTCGAGGCGCGCGACGTACTTCGTCGCGGGCGCGAATCCGTCGGGCGTCGTGAACGTGAGCGTGGACGGTCCCGTCCACTCGAGCGCTCCCGAGACGTCGGGCTCGAAGCTCAGCACGGTGCCCTCGCCGACGGGCGCGCCGGCGTAGGCCAGCGGCCGCGCGAGCTCGACGACGACCTTGTCCGGGATGCGATCCGCCGAGCCGAGCGCGGAGATCATCGGGACCAGTTGCTCGGGCGTCGGGGTCGCCTGCGCCGCGCCGGGCGCGGTGGTCTCGGACGCGCCGGCCGTCGCGGGGACCTCGTCCTTCTTGCGATGGCAGCCGAGCGCGAGGGTGGCGAGCAGCAACAGAGTGAGGCGCGAGCGCAGCGTCATGTCGAGGGCCCTCGAGGCCTGTGGGGGGAGATGCGGCCGAGTCTATGCCGTCAACCGCGCAGGACGCATGCACTCGCTGCGGCAAGCGCCGTGAAAGCCGATGGCAGCATCGTGCAAGCGCCGCATGCTACCGTTCGAGCCGGGGAGCCGGTCGGCGCGCCGTCGCAGGGAGGATCGACGTGATGGCTGACGTCGATGGCGCATGGCGCAGGCGCGGACTGCTGCTGGCGCTGGGGACCTGCCTCCCCGCCCGACTGGCGCACGCGAACACGGTGCACGGCGAATCCGACGGGCTGGCCGAGCTCGTAGCTGCCATGACCATCGCGATGGTCATCGGAGCGCTCGGTGGATCGACCTACGCTCCGGGTCTCAGGCCGTCTCCAACGACGCGACGCGATCGGCTCGGACGCTGGCTCGCACGATGCGGTGCGGCTCTCGTCCTTGCCAGTGCGTGCATCGTCGTTTACGGCGCGACCGTGGAGACGCCGTCATGGTGGGACGAGGGCCTCACCGCCCTCTTCGGCCTCTACCTGTCGATGGGTGGCGGCTTCGTCATTGGCCATGCGGCACGCCTCGCGCGCGGCAGCCCGCGATCCTGGTGGCTCGCCCAGTTGGGTGCAGTCGGCGGAATGGCCGCTCTCACCATCGCGCTCGGATGGGATCTCCGCGGCGGAGACTGGGCGCTCGCCGTGATCGCGATCGCGGCCGTGATCTCGTCCCTACTCGTAGGCAGCATCGCGGCATCCAGGGCCGATGTCGCGACCGCCGCTCGCGCCCATGGGCGGACGCTGCGCATCGCGCTCCTGTTCTCGGCGACGATCGTCGCCGGCGTCGGACTCTGGATGCGCACGATGGGTCCGCAGGATCTCGCACGGAGCGACGTCTCGGCCTCTCCGTCCGGGCCGTGGGTGATGGTCTGGGGTGAAGCGCGTTGGCCCGCGCGGTACGAAGCGGACTACCTCATGAACGTGCAGACCGGCCGCTTCGTCCGACATGGCGGCTGGATCAGCGAGGATGGCCGCGTGGCCGTCTGGTGGCCGGGGAGCGAGGACTGGGAGCGAGCCCTGCCCTTGTTCGTGAGGAGGCTGGATTCGTCTGACCTCGGATCCCATCGCCTTCGCAGCGCGCGTGCCGACAATAGGGCTTGGGCCGATGTCGTTCTCTCACCGTCAGGTCGCTTCCTCCTCGTCCATGAAAGAGAGCAGTTCGTCGTCATCGACGTCGAGACCGACCATGTCACGAAGCGACTCGATGACGTCACTCCTCTAGGGTTGCGGGCGTGGCGGCTCGATGACGGTGGGCATCTCCGGTTGCTGCTCGCGCCGCGCACCAACTGGAAGCAGCCGTCGCATCGCGTCGAGCTTCACGACGAAGATCCGGAGCACCAGCGGCTGCGCGTGCGGGGCGTCGTCGTGGCCCCCTCGGACATGATCGACGCGAAGGTTGATTGGATGAGCTTCCTCGATGACGAGCGGCTGCGGATCGCATGGCGCGGCTTGGATCGGCATCGGCGACTGACCCTGCATGATGCGCGCGATGGCCGCCAGCTCGCCATCATTGCCGATGGCGACCACTGGACCCCCATGACCGCGATGACGCTGGCCGACCGTCGGCTCGTCCACCCAGGCCAGGGACACGAGAGCTTGGAGGTGCTCTCGCCCGACGGCAGCCTCGAACGCATCATCGAGATGCCGAGAGCGAACGACACCTGGTTCGTGGGAGAGGAGTCGCCTGGCCGGATCGTTGTCCACGCGAGCGACCATGGCCGCCGTCGCGTCATGCTCGTCGACATCGACGAAGGCGAGGTCTGCGCCATCGCCGCTGACCTCGAGCCTGTGGATCGCGCGTGGAACGTCGATTACCGCGTCGGGACGCTCGCGACGCGGCTCTTCCGCGGTACCAGCGATGCCAACGGTGGCGAGCTCATCGAGGTCGACTGGGACACCGGCGCCCGGCGCGTGGTGCTGCCCCGTTGAGCGGCGTCGCAGCGCCTCGATCCACGAGGGCGCGCGTGCTACTGGCGGTACTCGCCTGCCTGCCGGCGGCCGCGGCACGCGCGAAGGTGGAATACCCGCCGGAGTGGATGGTCCTCGGCAAGGCGAACGTGCTCACGCTCGTGACGGCGGTGGCGACAGTTCTCGCTGGCGTGCAGGGCTGGTGCCTTGCGCATCCTGCCGTGCGTGAGCCCGGCTTCCTGCGCACGAAGCGCGGCCGATGGATGCTGCTGCTCGGCGCGGCCATCGGCGTGGCGGCATTGCGGCTCTCCGCGTTCGCGCGCGCAGCGCCCGCCGACTGGGCTGCCTTCGGCGCCTGCACGCTGCTGCGCTGCCTCGCATGCGTCGCGGCCGCGCTCGCGCTCGGCTTCGCGGCGGGCCTCGCACGGCGCAGCCCGCGCGCATGGTGGCTCGGCGAGGCGGTGGCGCTGCTCGTCGTCGCCGGCGTCGCGACGGCGCTCGGCTGGAATCTCGGCGAAGGCGGCTGGATGATCGCGCGCATCGCCATCGGCTTGGGCGTCGCTTCGCTGCTCGCGGCCGGCATCGCCGCGCTGCGCACCGAGGCCAGCGCGCCGGCGATGCACTGTCGCGTCCTGCGCTCTGGGCTCGCCGTCACGCTGGCAATGGTCGCGATCGCTGGCGCGCGCCTGCGCACGATGGGGCCGCGAGGTCTCGACCGGAGCGAGGCCTACGGCGCACCGGCTGGCACCTGGGTCAACGTCCACGGCTTCGCGGGATGGCCGCTGCCCTTCGAGCCCGGCTACCTGATGGACCTCGAGAGCGGCCGATGGATCCGGCTCGGCGTCACGAGGTACGAGGGCTGCCTGGTGGAGCCGCCGATCGGATGGCTCAGCGCGGAAGGCCGCCTCGCCGCATGGTCGCCCACGAGCATGGATGGCGCGACTCCGCGCGCGGTCTTCGTTGCTGATCTCGACGCGCCGTCGCCCCGGCCACGCCGCCTCGCCTGCGTGCGCGCCGACGCGTGGAGATCCATCCACTTGTCACCCACCGGCCGCCGGCTACTGATCCCGGAGGAAGGTCGCATGGCGCTCGTGGACGTCGCGGCGGATCACGTCGTAGCGCGACTCGATGACGGCAGCGGAGGAGGGCTGCGCACGTGGCGCCTCGACGACGCGGGTCGCGTGGACCTCGCACGGGCGATGGTCGATCGACGCGATCGCCCGCTCGGCTGCGTGGAGCTCTACACGGCGGACATCGCTCATCCGACGCTACACCTCGTCTCCGCCGTCGAGGCTCCACATCTCGCGTCCCCGCCGAAGGTGGCCTGGATGCGATTCGCGGGCGCGTCGAGGATCCTCATCGACTGGTCGGGCGAGCGGGGACACGCCACGCTCGCGCTGCACGACATCGAGAGCGGCGCGCTGGTCGCGAGCATCGTCGAGCCGCAGGGCTTCCGCCGTGATCAGGTCGTGAGCCTTCGGGACGATCGACTGCTCCACAGCGCGCGAGTGGATGGCCTGATGTCGCTCGTCGTCTACTCGGGCGGCGGCGCGCTCGAGCGCTCCATTCCCCTCGGCACGTCCGAGGCGAGCCTCACGCTCGCCGGCGAGCGCTCGCCAGCCCGCTTCGTCGTGGGCGTGTCGCAGGATCGAGAGTCGAGCGTCGTGCTCGTGGACCTCGACACCGGCGAGACGGAGTCCATCGCGCACGGCCTCGCCTGCATCGATCGCCTTCCGGATCCCGACGGCGGCGTCGGCGGTCCCGCAACGCGCCTGTTCCGCGAAACGAGCGACGTGGACGGCTCTCACGGCGCCCTCGTCGAGCTCGACTGGGACACGGGCGCGCGCCGGGTGGCGCTGCCGCGCTGAGCCGCGCGGCGGTGTACTCTTCCGTGAAGGACGGAGGTCACGTGACGGCAATGCAGACGGTGCGCGAGATTCTGGATCGCCTTCCCGACGATTGCACGTTGGAGGACGTGCTCTATCGCTTGTACGTCGTGAACGCCGTGGAGACCGGACGCCGGGAGATCGAGAACGGCAAGGCGGTGCCGCACGAGGAAGCCGAGATGGAGTTGCGGCGTCGATGGATCCCGCGACGCGCCGAGTAGGCTGGACTCCATCCGCTCGCAAGGCCGATACCGCATGCTCTACGTCGTCGACGAGTCTCGCGTGACGATCGTCGGCTTCCTGCACGGTGCGCGGGACTTCGCGGCATGGCGGCGAGGCGATGGCTGAACCCGTCGGGAAGCTGACAGCAATAGCCCGTGCTGGAGATGTTCGTGAGCGACTCCGAAACAAGAGGCCCTGACGAGCGAGCGCATGCCGGCGAGTCCGCCCATGCGAGCGGGCTTCCCGTCTTCGCTGACGACGGCACCGACCTGACCGTCATCAGGTGGATGCTCGGGCTCAGCCCCGACGATCGGCTGCGATGGCTCCAGAACCACATGCGCGCCGTCGCCCGCATCGGCCATGTCCAGCAACGACCCTGACTTCTTCCGCATCCTTCGGGTGCTCGTCTCCCATGACGTCGATTTCATCATCGTCGGGGGCGTAGCAGCGGTCATCCAGGGCGTGCCCGTCACGACGGCCGACCTCGACATCGTTCACCTTCGGACCGCGGCCAACGTCGAGCGGCTGCTCGCCGCGCTCGACGACCTCGCCGCGCACTCCAGGCTCGATGCCCGGCGGCTCCGGCCCGACGCGTCGCACCTCCTCTCGCCGGGCCACCAGCTGCTGACGACCGATGCGGGGCTCCTCGACGTCCTCGGCGAGATCGCCGGCGGACACGACTACGAGACGCTGGTCGCCGGGACGGCGGACATCGAGGTGGGCGGACGTCGCGTGCGCGTGCTGTCGCTCGAGCAGCTCGTCGAGACGAAGTCGCGTGCTGGGAGGCCGAAGGACCTCGCTGCCGTGCAGCTCATCCGTCACGCGATCCAGGAGAGAGATCGCCGGACGTGATCAGCGCGACCCTGCAACGCTTTCGGCGGGGCGCGCCACGGCGATCAGCGACGTGCCGAACGGGAGGGGCAGCCGCCGCGTGAGTCGCTGCTCGAGGCGGAAGGCCTTCTCGACCCACGCGTTCAGCGGCTCGCGAGGGATCGTGGGAACCGACGGCTTGCTGCCGAAGGCGCGCTCGCGAAGAGCGACCGCCAGCTTCGGCAGCGTCAGCGCGTGGAAGAAGTGGCGCAGCGAGACGACCTCGAAGCCCGCAGCCTCGACCGACGCGCGAAGCTGCCGACTCGAGTACCTCCGGCGATGGTGGTTGAGGTCGTCATGCGACGTCCATAGGTGACGACCGGCGGGTACCGTCACGAGGAGCACGCCGTCCGGGCGCATCGTGCGGCGGGCGGCCGCGAGCAGCGCGACGTCGTCGTCCACGTGCTCGATGACGTCGAGCATCAGCACGAGATCCGGCGGCGCGCGCGGAACGAAGGACGCGTCGAGCAACCCGACGTGGATGCGCCATCTCATCGCGGACGACTCGGAGACAATTTCGGCGTCAGCCTCGATCCCCTCGGGCGTTCCGAACTTCTCGAGGCGCGCGAACAAGAGCGCGTCGCCGCAGCCGACGTCGAGGATCGCCGGAAAGCCGCCCGGGCGCCGCGCGGCGAGATCGCCGATGACCTCCAGCACGAGCGAGGCGCGCGCGCGCCACCACCAGTGCGCTTCGTGGAGCTCGCGGTAGGCGTCGCCGTAGACGCGCTCCAAGTCAGGCGCCCTCGCCGCCGATCCGCTCGCAGACGACGTAGATCGGCCGCGCCTTCACCTCCTCGTAGATGCGCCCGATGTACTCGCCGATGACGCCGAGGAACAGGAGCTGGAGGCCGGCGAAGAACACGATGGCCGCGATCGTCGCCGTGAAGCCTTGAGGAGTCTGGTGCAGCACGAGCTTCGCCCACAGCGCCCACAGGACGTAGAGCGTCGCCGGGATCATGACGAAGCCGCCGATGAGCGCGGCCAGGCGCAGCGGCACCACGCTGAACGCGAAGATGCCGTCGAACGCCAGCTTCAGGAGGTGCAGCAGCGAGTACTTCGGCTCGCCCGCCGCGCGCGCCGCCCGCTCGACATCCACGCCGATCTGCTTGAACCCCACCCACGCGCGCAACCCTCGGACGTATCGGTTCCGCTCGCGCGCGCCGCGGAGCGCCTCGATGACGCGCCGCGAGAGCAGCGAGAAGTCGCCGCTGTCCACCGGCAGCGGCGACGAAGCGAGGCGCGCGGCGACGCGATAGAAGAGGAAGTAGGCAGCCCGCAGCAGCGCGCTCTCCTTGCGCCGCGTGCGCCGCGCGAAGACGACGTCGTAGCCCTGGGCATGCGCCTCGAGCAGGCGCGGGATCGCCTCGGGGGAATCCTGCAGGTCCGCATCCATGAGGACGACCGCGTCGCCCTCGGCGTGATCGATCGCGGCGGTCACGGCGACCTGGTGCCCGAAGTTGCGCGAGAACGAGACGACGCGGATGCGGGCGTCGCGCTTCGCAGCCTCCCTCAGGATCGCGAGGCTTCCATCCGAGCTTCCGTCGTCGACGAAGAGCATCGTGTGCGGTCCGCCTGGGATGCCGTCGAGCACGCGTCCGACGCGCGCAATGGACGCGGGCAGCACCTCCTCCTCGTTGAACACGGGCATCGCGACGCACAGGCGCATGCGCGCATCATGCCTTCCTCGCGCATCCGCCGGGAATGCGCCGCGCGCCCGGGTAGCGGGTCAGTCTGATCGGGCTGGCGGCGACATGGGGACATTCCTGCTTTCGCGCACGTCGGAGCGCAGTCGCAGGTCGCGACACGGAAAAGGGGACGTTCCTCGCGCCAGGA
>Ga0315912_10005318_pt1 | contig 11894 bp, 7 predicted proteins | sample VfabasoilMG_FD_204469 | JGI IMG/M metagenome (GOLD analysis project Ga0315912, IMG submission 204469) | Garden soil microbial communities collected in Santa Monica, California, United States - V. faba soil | ecosystem: Environmental > Terrestrial > Soil > Garden | place: USA: California...
GTATTCGAGCTTGCCGGCCGTGATGCCGCGATCGCCCACGACCACGCGATGCGGAATGCCGATGAGCTCCGTATCCGCGAACTTGACGCCCGGACGCTCGTCGCGGTCGTCGAGCAGGACGTCGACTCCGGCGGCGAGGCATTCGTTGTAAAGGCGTTCAGCGGTTTCACGGACGGCAGGGGACTTCGGTGCGTTGATGGGGACGATGACCAGCTGGAAGGGCGCAATGGCGTCCGGCCAGATGATGCCTCGCGAATCATGGTTCTGCTCGATGGAGGCCGCAACGACACGCGTCACACCGATCCCGTAGCAGCCCATGTACATCGTGGCCTGCTTCCCGGCAACGTCGAGAACCGAGGCGCCCATGGCCTCGCTGTATTTCTGCCCCAACGCGAAGATGTGTCCCACCTCGATACCGCGAGCGATGCCGAGTGTGCCCTTGCCCGAGGGCGAGGGATCGCCAGCGACCACATTGCGGATATCCACAGCCTTGGGTTCCGGGAGGTCCCGTCCCCAGTTCACGCCGGTCAGGTGGGCGCCATTCTTGTTTGCGCCGCAGACGAAGTCGGCGAGCGCGAGCACGGAATGATCCGCGTAGATGAGGCCCTTGAAGCCGACGGGTCCCAGGGATCCCGCGTCGGCGCCCGTCGCCCTCGCGATGGAGTCTGCGGACGACATGCGCAATGGATTGAGCACGCCCGGCAGCTTCTGCGCCTTGACCGCATTCAGTTCGTGATCGCCGCGCACGAGCAGCATGACCACGCCGCCTTCGGCGCCGTCGACGACCAGCGTCTTCACCTGCTGGCTCGCAGGTAGTTGGAGAAACTTCGAGACCTCGTCGATGGTCTTCGCGTTCGGGGTCGCGACTTCAGCCATGGGCTTCGTCGCGGCGCCGCGCGGCGTCGCCGGCGGCACTGCCACGGCCATCTCGAGATTCGCCGCGTAGCTGTCGCCGTCCGAGAAGGCGATGGCATCTTCGCCCGAGTCCGCGAGCACGTGGAATTCCTCGGAGGCGCTGCCGCCGATGGCGCCCGTGTCGGCGACCACCGAGCGGAACTTGAGGCCCAGCCGCGTGAAGATGGCCGTGTAGGCCACGTGCATGGCCTGGTAACTCTTCTCCATCGCCTCGGGGCTGATGTCGAACGAGTAGGCGTCCTTCATGAGGAACTCGCGCGCGCGCATCACGCCGAAGCGCGGGCGGCGCTCGTCACGAAACTTCATCTGGATCTGGTAGAAGTTGACCGGCAGCTGGCGATAGCTCTTGAGCTCGTTGCGCGCGATGTCGGTTATGACTTCCTCGTGCGTCGGGCCCAGGCAAAAGTCGCGGTCATGGCGGTCCTTGAACCGCAGCAGTTCCGGGCCGAACTTGTCCCACCTGCCGGATTCCACCCACAACTCGGAAGGGATGGCGCCCGGCATCAGAAGTTCGAGCGCTCCGGCACGATCCATTTCCTCGCGCACGATGTTCTCGACCTTGCGCATGGCGCGAAGGCCCAGCGGCATCCAGGTGTAGAGCCCGGCGGCGAGCTTGCGGATGAGCCCGGCGCGCAGCATGAGCTGTTGGCTCACGACATCGGCATCGGCGGGAGTTTCTTTGGTCGTGTTGACCGGGTATTGGGACCAGCGCATGGAGGCGCGAGAGTGTATCAGGTGGGGGATTCGCCTATGATGCCGGCCGTGACGAACGACCCCCGGAAGCTGGAAAACACACCCGCGAAGACGCCCCGCCGTGGCGTCTACCTGCTGCCCAATCTGCTGACGACAGGCTGTCTGTTCTCCGGCTTCTACTCGGTGGTGGCCACCATCGATGGGAATTTCGCCGTCGCCGGCGGCGCGGTGTTCATCGCCATGCTGTTCGACGGCCTCGACGGACGCGTCGCGCGCTGGACCGGCACGGAGAGCCCGTTCGGCAAGGAATACGACAGCCTTGCCGACATGGTGGCTTTCGGTATCGCGCCCGCGGTGCTGGTCTACCAGTGGGGCGTGGTCCGCATCAGCGAATACGGACACGAGTGGCGGCAGTTCGGCTGGATCATCGCCTTCTTCTACGCGCTGTGCGCCGCGCTGCGCCTGGCGCGGTTCAACCTGCATTCCGCCAGCGGCGACAAGCGCTACTTCCAGGGCCTGCCCAGTCCGTCGGCCGCGGCAGTGGTGGCGTCCTTCATCTGGTTCTTCGCGAAGTGGCGTGAACCCGGGCTGCCGGGCCTCATCCTCGCGTTTGCCGTCACGGGCTACGCCGCGGCGCTCATGGTCTCGCCGTTCAGCTACCTGAGTCTCAAGCAGATCGACGTCGACAAGCGCGTGAAGTATTCCTACTTCGCGTTCGTCATCACGCCGATGCTGATCCTGATCCACTTCGATCCGCCGACGATGTTGTTTGCGATGTTCTTCTCGTATGCGACGTACGGTCCGGTGCAGTGGTTAGTGCGCAAGCTGCGGCGACCACGTGCGGGTGCCGCCTGAGGAGCGCCCATGGGACCGTTGCGCAACGCGTATCTCGACGCGCTCGGTATCGATCGCTGGGTTCCCCGGAACGCGCCACCTGAAGCCGGGCCGGAAGCCGGTGCCGCCGAACAAGAACCAGTAGTCCAGGCGAGGACCTCGACTCCGGCCGTGCCTTCGAGCACGGCGAAACACGCGAACCCTGCAAACCCCCTCCCGGTGCCACTTCAGCCGTCCACCTGGACTCCGCTGCCACCGGTCGCCGACTGGGGTGCGCTGCGCGAACGCGTCGCAGGCTGCATGGCCTGCGACCTCTGCAAGACACGCACGCAGACGGTCTTCGGCGTCGGCAACACTCGCGCGGAGTGGCTGGTCATTGGCGAAGCGCCTGGCGGCGAGGAAGACCGGCAGGGTGAACCATTTGTCGGCCGCGCGGGTCAATTGCTCAATGCCATGTTGATGGCCATCGGGCTTCCGCGTGAGACCGTGTTCATCGCCAACATCCTCAAGTGCCGTCCGCCGGGCAATCGCGACCCGAAGCCTGAAGAGGTTTCGAAGTGCCTTCCGTACCTGGCGAACCAGATCGCGTTGCTCAAGCCGAAAATCATGCTGGCGGTCGGACGCATCGCGGCGCAGAACCTGCTCGCCACCGATGCGCCGCTCGCGCGCCTGCGCGGCAAGCTGCATCACTTCGGCGAGGCCAACACGCCGCTCGTCATCACGTACCACCCGGCCTATCTACTGCGCACGCCCGCCGACAAGCGCAAGGCCTGGGAGGATCTCAAGTTCGCGCGCGCCACCTATGCGCGCATCGCCGGCGGGGGACCAGCCTGATGGCCGCCGCGCCCGAAGACCTGCGCGAGGTGCCGGAGGTCCAGATCCGTCCGATGATGGAAATGGACCTGCCGGAAGTCGCGGCCATCGAGCAGAAGAGTTACGCGTTCCCGTGGAGCGAGAACATCTTTCGCGACTGCCTGCGCGTGGGGTACACCTGCCGCGCGCTCGATCTCGCCGGGCAGATCATCGGCTACGGCGTCATGAGTCTCGGGGCAGGCGAGGCCCACATCCTCAATCTCTGCGTGCGCGAGGAATTCCGCATCGTCGGGTTCGGGCGCCGCCTCCTAGAACACATGCTCGAGCGCGCGGCGGCATCCGGCGTCGGCGAGGCATTTCTGGAAGTTCGGCCCAGCAACCTGGCCGCGATACGCCTCTATCAACGGCTGGGCTTCGAACAAATCGGCATTCGCCGCGGGTACTACCAGGCACCCGATGGGCGCGAAGACGCCATCGTGCTGAAGCTGGATCTTCGACAAGCCTGACTAGACGGGGATGGCGTCGAACGCGACCGTCAGCCGCGGCGCGCGGTCTTCGTACGGCACCGTGCCGTGCCACAGGTAGGAAGGAAACAGCACCAAGCGGCCTGCGCGGGGTTGGAGCACGCGGCGCGGTGTGAGTCCGAGCTCGAGTTCAGCCGGCGGCTCTCCGAACTGGATGAAGCCGGCGTTGTTGCCCTCGTGCGGCCGCGCTACCGATGGCGGCAGCGAGACGTAAAACGCCGAGCTGATCCAGCCTTCCTGGTGGAAATGGTTGACGTGGCGCCCCGCGGACGCGAGACGCACGGACCATGATCCGCTGAAGCGGATGCGCGCGGACTTGCGCCGCAGGAATGGATGAGTCGCGTCGTCCCGAAGTCCATCGACATAGCCGAGGACGGCACACTCCACCGCGTCGCGCAACGCGATGATCAACGGATCCTTGCGCCCAAACAGGACGCCGGAAGTCTGGGATCCGCCGCGCAGACTCTGGTTCACCGGTGCGCGCGTGGCGGTGTGCAGCGACCCGAGCATCGTCTCCAGTGCGCTCAGAAATGCAGCTTCATCGGGGAAACCGGATGGCACCTCGAGCGCAACTTCGGAAACAAGCCGTTCGTAATCGCATAACCAATGCTCGCGCGCATCGCCTAGCAACCGCCACGCGACGCCGAGGTATGCGAGCGCCGCCTGGTTGTAAGGCTCGTTTTCCAGGGCCTCGAGCGCACGCGCCGCTGCCAACTCCGGTTCACGGGCTTTCAGCAGGTGACGCATGTACAGATTGAGCATGCCGGGATCCGAAGGCTGCGCCGCATGCGCGGCGGCGAACAGCGCGCCGGCAGCTCCAGGCTGGCCCAGCGCCTCGAGCGCATGCGCTTCCATCGCCATGAGCGACGGTGTGTCCTCGCGCGATCGCAAGGTCCGGATGTGATCGAGAGCTTCGTCCAACGAATCGGCTTCGACCAGGAAGCGGATGTATTCCATCCGCAGTGGCTTGTTAGCCGGCTGAGCGGCAATTGCGGCGCGAAAGGCGGCCCGCGGATCCTCTCCCGGCGACAGGGAAGGCCCGTGCTCCCACAACACGCGCGCGAGCAGCGAATGGCCGGGCGCGTAGGCCGGCGCCGTGGCGATCAATCGCCGCGCCTGCTCCAGCGCGCGTCCCGGTTCCCCGAGATCGAGATGTGCGCTGGCTTCCGCATCGTCGATCTCGGGGCCCGAGAAACCGGCGCGGCGCGCATGGGCGTAGCAGGCGAGTGAATCCGTCGCGTCGCCCAGCAGGCGCCGGACAACACCGAGGCTCGTCCAGGCCGCTCCGTTGCGAGCGTCGAGCGACACCGCCCGCCGCAGCGCCTCTTCGGCTCCATTGAGATCGTTCAACGCGCGTCGAGCGGACGCGAGCCCTTGCCACGCAGGCGACGACTGCGCGCGCAAACTCACGGCTCGTTCCAGCGCCTCACACGCCTGCGCGGGATCTCCGCTCTCGAGGAGCGCGAGTCCGAGATTCATCCAGCCTTCGCCGTGGCCCGGTGCGATCGCGAGCGCGCGCCGATAACACTCTATGGCTGCCGCGACACGTCCCACGCGACGCTGGAAGTTGGAATAGTTGACGAGCAGATTGGCGTCCTTGGGTGCGCGCGCCAGCGCGCCTTCGAAGGCAATTGCGGCGCCCGCCTCATCACCCAGCGTCTTGCGGCACAGGGCCTGGAGGTGCCATGCGTCCGCAGAGTCGGGGGCTTGCGTTGCGACGTCATTCGCGATGGCCGCGGCTTCATGAGCGCGGCCCTGCTGCAGCAGGCTGAAGGCCTGGTTGAGTCGCGCGGCGTCCGCCGCGGTCATTTGATTCGCTCGACCTTGATCATCCGGCGGATGCCGTCCACATACATCCGGTATCCGCGCATCGTGCCGCGTTCGATCCTGCCCGAGTAAGGCTTGTTAGCCGAAAGTCGCTGGCCTGCGGGCGTCGTTTCCGTCTCGCGCCACACCTGGCCATCTGACATCTGGAATAGGCCGCGGCCATCGACGCCATAGGTCGCCGCGGTAATCTGCACGCGCACAGGCTCGTCGTATTCGGCCGGACGCTGCTCGCGGAGTTGTTCCGACCCGAGGCTGGCCGGCGCATTCGCCTTCGGCGTCTCGGGTGAAGGTTTGTTGTCGTTGCGACGCAGCGCCTGTTCGAGGCAGGCGATGTGAGCTGCCGGATCCGTATCGTGAGCGAGCCGACAGGCAGCCACGGCGTCGACGCCACTCTGCGCGCCCGATGCGGCCAACAAGATCCATGAAGCGAGCAGGTGCATGCGGCAATCTCGAAAAAAAGAGGGGGCGGAGAAATCTCCGCCCCCCGATCTACCAACAGGACTTTCGTCCTAACACATCACATCCGCACGTCGATGCCGAAGAAATACCGGCGGCCGAGCACGTCGTAGACCGACGGATCGGTGTTCGACTGCACGTTCGGCGTATACAGACGCGGTTCCTGGTCGAGGAGGTTGTTCACGCCCAGTCGCAGCGTGACGTTCTCCATGACGTCGTAACGGGCCGACATGTCGATGTACCAGGTCTCCGGCACGCCTATGTTCGTCGCGGGTGACAGGCCGTTGACGACGTTGGCATGGATCATGTTGTCGATGTATCTCACCACCAGCTGGCCCTGCAGGTTCTGGCGCGAGTACGAGGTGATCAGGCTTCCCTTCCACTTCGGCGTCGCGGTGCCCGTCGTTTGGCCGATCGTGCCCATGTAGTCGTTGACCGGATCAGCCACGGAGGTCTGCTGGTCGAACTTCTCGAGCCAGGTTCCCACCAGGTGGAAGTTCACGGCGCCGGCTCCCACATCGAAACCCCAGTCCGTGGTGAAGTCGATGCCGCTCGTCTCGTAGAACGCCTGGTTGCGCTGCAGCTGCGACAGCTCGATGACGCCGCCGTTGTTCTGGTCACGATTGAACAGTTCGCACCACGGGTTGTTGATGTCGTAGGTCGGATTGGCGTTGTCGCGGTTGTAGCAGCGCTGCACGATGGTGGTAGCAGCAACGGCCGCGATGACGTCCTCGACGTTGATCGACCAGTAGTCAACCGAGAAAGACAGCTTCTGGAGAAGCGGTGATTCCCACGGAGAGCTCACCACGAAGCCCGCCGTGAACGAATCGGCGGTCTCCGGCGCCAGGTCGGGATTGCCGCCCGTGATGCCGTTGAACTGGCTGCTTGGCTGCACATAGCTCACTCCACCCGCGACGGCAGACTGCGCGGTGCACAGCGCCCGGACCTGCGCGCCGTTCGGTCCATTGCGATACGTGTTCGCAATCGTGCCGGTCGTATTGCAGGGGTCCCCGTTGGTGCCGGTCGGGAAGTTGTTCAGCTGCGGCGCGTACAGTTCCGCGATGTTCGGCGTGCGCACGGCCGTCTGGACACCGCCGCGGAAGCGCACGTTGTCGGTGATGGTCCAATCCAGATTCGCCTTCCACGTCTCGTCGGCACCGAACAGGTTGTTGTCCGTGACGCGGATGCCGGCGATGAGTTCCAGCTTCTGGATGGCCGGGAGCCCTTCGAGAATCGGCACGGAGAATTCGGCGAAGTAGTCCATGAAGTCCAACGCGCCCGACACCGGCAACTGCTGGTTGAAGCCGGCCACGAGGCCCGGCTGCAGGCCGCTGTCCGGTTTGAAATCGAACGACAGATCCCGGTAGCCCACGCCAATGGCGGTCCGCACCATGCCCGCGGGCAATTCGAACAGTTCGCCGTTGACCACGCCTTCGATGACGTTCTGCTCGATAACCGTGAAGTTCTTGGCTTCCAGGCTGATGTAGTCCTGGCAGGCCTGGCTGATCGGCTGATTGCCAAACAGGTTGAGGCCACCGGCACACAGCGAAGCGCCACCGTCCGCCGCATTCAACAAGGTCTGCGTGCGGTCGCGCCGGACGTTTCCGCCCTGGATTTCATTGAGCACGGAACGGCCGTAGGTGGCGTACACGTCGTAGCTCCACCTCTCGGTGATCGCGCCCGTGGCGCCGGCCGTCAGCTGCCACACGTCGTGCGTGTTGTATCCCGTGCGGCCGCCGAGGTCGGTGAAACGCTTGTCGAAGGCGAATGGCGCCGTGGGATTGACCGTGCGGGTCGCGAGCAACGTGCGGAGCTGTTGCGGGAGGAACGGGTTGGTGACCGGGACCGTGAAGCCCGTCGTGCCACCCGCCGGAGTTGCGGCCAGTTCCTGCAGCGCGTTGTAGTTCGTGTAGCTCAGGCGAGCGTAGGGCTTGAAGTTCTCGGACATCTCCAACTCGAAGTTGGAGTAGAGGCTCCAGCGCTCCATCGGCAGCACCAGGATGTTATCCGGCTCGAAGTTGTACGAGAAAAAGTCGGGATAGAAGCGGTTTGCGATGTACTCGTCGGGGCCCGTGAAGCCGACCGCATCACGGGGATCGTTCGCAACACCGGTGCAGAACAGCGAGCCATCGGGGTTGAACCCGAAACCCGTGGTGCCGCCGTTGTTGTTGCACTGATTGGCGCCGAACGCCGCGGCGACCGCGGCAGTGGTCGGCTGGTTCGTGCCCGGTACCCAGGATCCGCCCGGAAACGTGCCGGTCGTGGTGCTCGCCTGGGCCGCCCAATCGCGCGCGCCCTTGTACATGTCATCGCGCTTGAAATAGCTCGCATTGAAGACCGCCGAACCGCGGTCGTCGGCGAACCTGCCGCCGAAGGTCAGATCGGCGCTCACTTCTTTGCCGTCGCCTTGCTCGGTCAAGTGGTAGCTGCTGTTGATTCCCGCTCCGTCGTAGTCCTTCTTCATGATGAAGTTGACCACGCCGCCCACGGCGTCCGGACCGTAGGTCATGGCGGCGCCGCCCGTGATCACTTCGACGCGTTCGATCAGGGCTGCCGGGATCGTGTTGATGTCGACCACCGTGCCGCCGTTGGAACCACCCATGGCGCGGCGTCCGTCGACCAGCACGAGATTGCGGGTCGGGCCGAGGCCGCGCAGGTCGATCTGCGCACGGCCGTTGAGGCTCGGGTTATTCGATTGCGAGCTGATGCCGGGAACTACCTGAGGCAACGTATTGAGGTAGTGCTCGACAGTGGTGTTGCCGCTGCTGAGCAGGGTTTCCTGGTCCACGGTGACGATCGGACTTTCCGCAACGGCGTCGCGCCGAAGGATGCGGGAACCGGTCACCACGATGGTTTGCGTTTCTTCAGCTTCCGGGCTTGGTTTCGCCGCTTCCTGTGCGAACAGCGGTACAGAGGTTGATACGGCAGCCGCTGCAATAGCAAAGCGGACGGCCTGCCTGACGAGACAGTGTCGATTCATTGATTTCTCCTGCAAGAGAGACTTTGTTTTTTCGTGGGAGCGCAGCCTTGCGACGTTGCTCCCATGCAACGAGTACCCGTACGCGGCGAAATGACTCGCACATTCCGGTCTTGGCCGGTTTCCCTTGTGCGAACGCCCGTCAGCGGGGTCGTTTCATGTGCGCAGGCTACTGCTATCGGAGTTGTCCCACAACTGGAATGTGGCTCTCATGCAACGCGAAATTTTCAGCGTGAGCCCAATTTGCCTCACCTGGCGGTCTTTCATCGTTAGGGCAACATGACATCGAAGGCGTAACCGGGGTGACTTACCCTCGGGCGAAATGCGGCGCAGACGCTGCTCGCCACGCCGCTCGTCGTCAATTGCCATCCGGCCTATCTACATCGCACGCCGTCCGGCGAACGCGCGGCCCGGGGTTGCCCGGGGGATGGTCTGGGGCGCCGCCTTCTCGTACATATGCTGGAACGCGCGGCGGCTTCGGGGCATCGGCGAGGCCTTCCACGCCCCGGATTCGAACAAAACGGCATTCGCCGCAGGTATCATCTCGCCCCCGATGGGCGCGAAGACGCCGTCGTGCTGAAGCTCGAACTTCGGCAAGCCTGACTCACCAACCGAGATTTCGATGACTTCGACCGGGCCTGAGACGGCGCGCAGGCGCACGTTTGCCATCATTTCGCATCCCGACGCGGGCAAGACCACGCTGACCGAAAAGCTGCTGCTGTTCGGGGGTGCGATCCAGCTCGCCGGCACGGTCAAGGGCCGCAAGGCCGCGCGTCACGCCACCTCCGACTGGATGGCGCTCGAGAAGCAGCGCGGAATCTCCATCACCTCGTCGGTCATGCAGTTCCCGTTCCGCGAGAACATCATCAACCTGCTCGATACGCCGGGCCACGAAGACTTCTCCGAGGACACCTATCGCACGCTCACGGCGGTCGACAGCGCCCTCATGGTCATCGACTGCGCGAAGGGCGTCGAAGAGCGCACCATCAAGCTGATGGAAGTCTGTCGGATGCGCGACACGCCCATCATGACGTTCATCAACAAGCTCGATCGCGAAGGCCGCGCGCCCATCGAGCTGCTCGACGAAATCGAGAGCGTGCTCGAGATCCGCACTGCGCCGGTCACCTGGCCCATCGGCATGGGGCGTGATCTCGCGGGCGTCTATCACCTGCTCGAAGACCGCATCTACGTCTACGAAGCCGCTGCGCGCGGTGAGCGCGGCACCAACCGCACCATCGATGGGCTGCACAGCGCGGAAGGGCGCGAGTTCCTGGGCGACCGTGCGAAGCACTTCGACGAAGAGATCGAGCTCGTTCGGGGTGGCACGGCGGAGTTCGACGTCGAGGCCTATCGCGAAGGGCGGCAGACGCCGGTGTTCTTCGGCTCGGCCATCTCCAATTTCGGCGTGGAAGAGTTGTTGGCGCACTTCTCGCGCAATGCGCCCGGCCCGCTGCCGCGCGCCAGCGTGCAGCGCGAAGTGTCGAGCGAGGAAGAAGAGCTCACCGGCTTCGTGTTCAAGATCCAGGCGAACATGGACCCGCAGCACCGCGATCGCATCGCGTTCATGCGGTTGTGCTCGGGCAAGTACACGCGCGGCATGCGCATGTACCACGTGCGTCTCGACAAGGAGATGCGCATCGCCGATGCGCTCACGTTCATGGCCTCGGACCGCAGCGCCGCGGACGAAGCGTACGCGGGCGACATCATCGGCCTGCACAACCACGGCACCATCAACATCGGCGACACGTTCACCGAGGGCGAGAAGCTCACGTTCACCGGCATCCCGAACTTCGCGCCGGAAATGTTCCGCCGCGCGGTGCTCAAGGACCCGCTGAAGATGAAGCAGCTCGCGAAGGGTCTCGGCCAGCTCTGCGAGGAGGGCGCCACGCAGCTCTTCAAACCCCTGCGCAACAACGACATGATCCTCGGCGCCGTTGGCCAGCTGCAATTCGAAGTGGTCGCGTTCCGCCTGCAGGACGAATACGCCGTCGCCAGCATCTTCGAAACCATTGCGGTTCACACTGCGCGATGGATCTACTGCGAGGACGAGAAGCACCTCGAGGAATTCCGGACCAAGGCCTATGACAACCTCGCGCTCGATCACTCCGGTGCGCTGGTTTATCTCGCGCCGTCGCGCGTGAACCTCGAGCTCACGATCGAGCGCTGGCCGAAGATCACGTTCCGCGCGACGCGCGAATCGCAGTAATCGGGACATTCCTGATTTGCCAGCAAAAAGGGACGGGCCTCACGGTCGCTGATGGAGGGCCGGCTGCAGCTGTGATCGCAGTCCGGCGAGTTGTTCCGGCAATCCGGCGATCAATGCCTCACGAGCTTCGTCGAAGCTCACGCTCCGGACTTGCTCACTCGAGCGCCAGTCGTCGAGCAGCGAAGTCGTATCGCCGAATGTGGCGGCCGAAGCCACTCGCATGACCACGTTGCGCGACGTGGGGTCCACGAATGCGAGATCGATGACCGTCACGGTCTGGTCGACGTCTCCTTTCCAGAAATCGCCGCCGATGATCGTGATCAGGCCCAGCGAACGGAAGTTGCGCGATTCGTAAGAGGTCTGGTCGCTGGCCAGAACGGCCAGCAGGTCCCAATCGAATCGCTTCGCGAGGTCACGCAGGTTTTCGAACCCCCGGACTGCGCCTCGCTCCAGGTAATGCTCCGGGATGATCACCACCTCGCTTACATAGGGCTGGGTCAAAATCGCGGCGCGCACCCCCTCGAGCGCGGCGAGTCGCTGTTCGGCGCTGGGGATGACCGCGCCGCGATTCCAGCCGGGAAGCAGGAATGCCAGCCCAATGCGGATCGGCAACTCGGGATGCACGATCTCTCGCGTTTCCGGGCCGGAA